>Ga0209234_1001058_pt1 | contig 10252 bp, 5 predicted proteins | sample GraSoi013_1_20cm_2_FD_185816 | JGI IMG/M metagenome (GOLD analysis project Ga0209234, IMG submission 185816) | Grasslands soil microbial communities from the Angelo Coastal Reserve, California, USA - Sample 08_20_2013_1_20cm (SPAdes) (version 2) | ecosystem: Environmental > Terrestrial > Soil >... | reverse complement strand
CGCGGCGAAGTTTTACGACGCCGACGTGCTGATATGCGGCGGCGACATGACCGGCAAGGCGATGATCCCCATCGTCGAGGACGGCGACAGCTACGAGCTGACTCTGTCCGGCGTGTCCCAGCGAGTCGGACGTGACCAGGTGGCCGAGGTTGAGACCCAGGTCCAGCGCAAGGGCTACTACCCCGTTCGCATGACGTCGGCCCAGGTCGCCGAGCTCGAGAAGGATCCCAAGAAGGTGCAGACGCTCTTCACCGAGCAAATGTGCAAGACGGTGGCGAGGTGGATGCAGATGGCGGAGGACAAACTCAAGGACAGTAAGGTCCGTGTCTTCGTCGCGCCGGGCAACGACGATGAGATCGAGATCGACGAGGTCATCGCCAGCGCCCAGCGTGTCGAGCTGGCCGAAGGGCGGATGATCGACATCGGCGGCTACGAGATGATCTCGTCGGGCTGGGCCAACCCAACCCCATGGCACACCTATCGCGAGGCGCCCGAAGACGAGCTGGCCCGGCGGATGGAGCCGATGATCCGCGACATCAAAGACATGAGCCGCGCGATCTTCAACTTTCATCCGCCGCCCTACGGGACGAACCTCGACGAAGCCCCGGCGCTCGACGAGAACCTCAAACCGCTGCACGGTGGCCGCGCGCTACGTCACGTGGGATCGCAAGCCGTTCGTGACGCAATCGACAAGTACCAACCGATGCTCACACTGCACGGCCATATCCATGAAGGCAAGGGCATCACTCGCATCGGAAAGACGCTCGCCATCAATGCCGGAAGCGCCTACGAGGAGGGCGTTCTCCTCGCCGCCATCATCGAGCTTGACCAAAAGAAAGGCATCAAGAATTACCAGTTGGTCAACGGCTAGGAGGTGAAGAGCTAGAGCAGCATCCACCTCAGTCGCTGATCACACCGCCACTCCACCAATAAATCATCACGGAGGTACACATGGCGACAACGACAGCGAATCCGCCAAGGCAAACGCTGTTCTTGCGCAACGCCACCGGCCTCGTCAAGGCCTGGTCGACGTTCGACGCCTTTCTCTATTCATTCTGGTCGGTCAACCTTGTGACCCTCGGCCTTTACGGCATGTCCTTCGCCTACCTGATTCCGACCGGCCAGCTTCTGGGCGCTGTCATCCTGACGGGCGTGCTGACCACGTTCCTGGTGCTGACCTACGCCCAACTGGTGAGCGCGATGCCCCGAGCGGGCGGCGATTACGCCTGGCAAAGCCGCATCCTCGGCGGCGGGACCGGCTTCGTGCTCGCCATCACCGGATGGTGGTTCACGCTCTGGTTGTGGACCCCGATCTACGCCAACATCCTGGTCGTGCAGTTCTTTTCGCCCCTCGCGTACACGCTGGGCTGGACCGGCGTGGCGAACTTCTTCACGAGCCCGCAGGGCGTCTTTACGGGCTGTCTCATCGTGCTCGCCTTCGTAAGCCTCGTGATCACGATGGGCATGGAAAGCTACGCGAAGATTCAGAAGTTCTGCTTCTGGCTGGGCATGGTCGGGCTGGCGGTGATGCTCGGCCTGTTGCTCTTCTCGACCCATTCGGCCTTTGTAAGTGCGTTCAACCGCGAGGCGGCCTCGCTGTTCGGCGCCTCGGGCGACGCATACTCGAAGACCCTGGCGTTGGGCGCCAAAGCGGGTGCCGGCGGCGTAAGCTTCGGCACTTTTGGGATCGGAGCTACGTTCCTGCTGCTCCCCTTCCTCGCCTTCTACCTTCTCTGGCCGGTGTGGGGCGCCACGCTCTACGGCGAGGTTCGCGGCGCGAAGGAGTACCGCAAGGTCTTCAGCGCCATGTTCTGGGGGCTATGGGTGACCGTCGCGCTGGTCGCGGTCGTCATCCTGCTGATCGTCAAGACGATCGGTTGGGACTTCTACACCGCCGCCAACGGGGCCTTCTGGAACACGCTCGCCGGCGGGGCGCCACCGGTTGGCATCTGGCCGTACCCGGTGATGTTCGCCGGCTGGCTGATGAACAACCACCTCCTCCAGGCGCTGCTGATCGCCGTGATGGGGTTGTGGTTCTTCGGCTGGGCGGGGACCCTGTTCCTGTCCTCGACCCGCGTTATCTTCGCGGCGGCCTTCGATCGGGTGCTGCCCGAGTGGGCCGCCAATATCTCGGCGAAGCGGCGGGTGCCATATGGCTCGCTGATCCTCATGATCGTGCCCTCCCTGGTCGTCAGCGCTCTCTGGGCGTTCCGGCCAAGCTTCCAGGGCATCTTCCTCTGGGCGACCGGCGTCATCGCCATCACCTTCTTGGGCACGGTCGTGGCTGCCGCCATCATGCCCTGGCGTCGAAAGGACATCTTCGAGAACTCGCCGATCGCCAAGTTCCGAATCGCGGGCATTCCGGTGATCACGATCACCGGCGTGGTGAGCGCGCTCTTCCTGCTGTTCATGCTGGCTGAGTGGTCCTTCAACGCCGTCTACGGCACCGCCTTCTCGGTCAACTCTTCGTCGCCGATTTACTTCGCCGTGACCTACCTGGTTGCGATCGCCATCTACGTGATTGCCCGCACGGTGCGCAAGCGCCAGGGCATCGATCTTGCCCGCATTCACCAGGAGATTCCGGTTGAGTAAGGGCTCGACCGTCTGACGCGAGCGGCGCGCGCATGACTGCTTTACCAAGCCGTGCGCGCGCCGTCGTCATTGGCGGCGGCATTACCGGAACGAGTGTCGCCTATCACCTGGCGCGCTCCGGGTGGCGCGACACCGTCCTGCTGGAGAAAGCCGAGCTGACCAGCGGCTCGACCTGTCATGCGGCCGGGCTGGTCACCCAGTTCAACCCCTCACCCACCATGATGCGGTTCCGTCGTTACAGCATCGAGCTCTATCGCCGGCTGGGCATCTTTGAGACCGTCGGTAGCCTTCGCTTTGCCTCCAGTCGCGAGCAACTGTTGGAGCAGCAGCGTGGCGTGAGCCGCGCCCGAGCGATAGGGCTCGACGTCGAAGTCGTTTCGCCTGAGCAAGCCGCGCGGCTGATGCCGGCGATCAGTAAAGACTCGTTGTTTGGTGCGGTCTGGGTGCCGGGGGACGGGGCCATCGATCCGCATACGGCCACCTTCGCCCTGGCGAAGGCCGCCCGCGACCTCGGAGTCAAGGTGCTGACCGGGACGCGGGTGACCGGGATCGAGCTGTCCTCGGCCGGCGCCGTCCGGGCGGTCCGGACGGAGACCGGGCGGATCGAGGCCGAGGTGGTGGTGATCGCATGTGGCATCTGGGCCCCGCAGGTGGCGGCGATGGCCGGAGCATTCGTCGTCTCCACCCCGGTCGATCACCAGCACGCCGCGCTGCAGGCGGTCGAGGGCGCCGAGCTGCCGCCAGAGATGCCCTGCTTCCGCGACCCAGACAACCTCATCTATGGGAAGGCCGAGGCGGGCGGCGTGGGGCTGGGCGGCTACGAGCTGGACCCAAACGCGCGATGGATCGACGGCGTTCCCTGGGAGCACGCCGGAACTTCTCTGCCGCCTGACCAGCATCGGTTCGAGCCCCTGCTCGCGGGGGCGGCGCGGCGGTTTCCCTTCATCAGCGAGGCCGGGATCGTGAAGCTCGTCTGTCATCCGGACGCCATGACCCCCGACGCGAATCCCCTGCTGGGGCCGGTGCCGGGCGTACGTGGGCTCTTCATGGCGGCCGGGCTGTCGTTGAACGGGTTTGGCGGCGCCGGCGGAATCGGGAAATCGCTGGCGGAGCTGATCACCGCGGGAGACAGCGAGCTCGACCTCTATGCCTACCGGCCCTGGCGCTTCGGCCCGGTCCATCGCGACCATCGTTATGTGGCCGAGCTGGCGAGAGAGGCGTACCGCTATTACTACTTCCTCCGCTATCCGTACGACGCCGACGAGTGGGGCCGGCCGCGCCGGACGAGCGCCCTGCACCACCGGGTCCAGGACCTGGGCGCGGTCTTCGGACAAAAACATGGCTGGGAACGGCCCGAGCACTTCGAGCCGGACAGGCCCTGGCGGCGGGCAGGCGCAGACCAGCGGCGCTTCGGCTGGACCCGTCCGCCATGGTTCGAGCTGCAGGCAGAGGAGCATCGCGCGTTCCGCGAACGGGTCGGGATCATCGACATGACATCGTTCGGGAAGGTCGAGCTGGACGGTCCGGGCGCGCTCCCGCTGCTCGAACGTGTCACGGGCAACCTGATCGCCAGGCCGGTTGGGAGTGTCGTCTACACCCAGCTGCTCGACCGCCGCGGCGGAATCGCGGGGGACGTCACGATCACCCGGCTCGGCCCGCATCGCTTCAGGCTGATCACCGGTGCCGGATATGTGAACAGCGACCTGGGGTGGCTGCGCCTGGAGCAACGCGAGGAGGATGGGCCGGTTGATTTGCGCGAGACAACGGAGGATCTATGCGTCGTCGGAATCTGGGGCCCGAATGCCCGTGCGGTGCTGGAGGGCGTCACCGACGACGACGTGTCGGAGGGAGGTTTCCCGTTCATGCAGGCACGCGACATCCGGATCGCGGGATTCGCTGTCTTCGCCCAGCGCGTGACCTACGTCGGCGAGCTGGGGTGGGAGTTCTATCTCGATCCCCGCGTCGCGGTGCAGGTGTGGGATCGCTTGATGGCCGCCGGGGAAACGTTTGGCATTCGGCCGGGTGGCTACCGAGCGCTGGACTCGCTTCGGATGGAGAAGGGTTACCGGTACTACGGCTCCGACCTCACCCTCCTCGACAATCCGCTGGAGGCCGGGCTCGGGTTCTGCGTCCGCTTCGACAAGGGCGAATTCAATGGACGGGAGGCGCTCCTGGCGGCGAAGGCTGCTGGCATCACGCGGCGTTTGCGCACCCTGCTGGTCGGCGACCACGAGTACGCGACCATCTATGGCGGAGAGGCGGTCTATGCCGATGGTTCGATCGTCGGCCGGGTCCGCAGCTGCGCGTATGGATTCACCGTCCGGCGCAACATCGCATACAGCTATCTGCCGGTCGGACTGGGACCCGGAGCGCAGGTCGAGGTGGAGTTATTCGGCCGGCGCGTGCCGGCCGAGGTCAGCACTGACGCCGTGCTGAAGCGCGAGCAACTGGTCGGCCATGACGCAAAGCCTGTCGCGAGCTGAGGCCGCGGCCGGACGCGTCTCGCTGTGGCGAGGCAAGGACGTCAAGATCTCTCCGCTGTCGGGCGGGTTGACCAACGAGAACTACCTGGTCGAAGCCGGCCGCGAGCGGTACGTGATGCGGATCCCCGGGACGTCGACGGAATTGCTGTCGATCGACCGGGTCAATGAGGTCTATAACGCCAGGGCGGCGGCCAGCACCGGCATCGGACCGGCCGTTCTGGAGCATGTCCCGCAGCTTGACGTCATGGTTCTCGAGTTCATCCCCGGTCCGACGATGTCGGCCGAGACCCTGCAGTCGGAGCGGATGGTGCGGCGAATGGCCGAGTCGTTCAAGCGCCTGCACGCCGCGTCTCCCTTCCTGAAGGCGTTCGACATGTTCCGGCTGATCGAGGCCTACCTCCAGATCGTCGAGGAGCACCAGGTCCGGATCCCAGCCGATTATCGGCAGCGGCTGCCCCTGCTGGCGGAAATCGAGCGGGCGGTCCGGGTTGGGGCGCTCCCCAACGTGTCCTGTCACAATGACCTGCTCTGCGAGAACTTCATCGACGACGGGCAGTGCTTGCGGATCGTCGATTACGAGCTCAGCGGGAACAATGATGCGTGCTTCGACCTGGGCAACACGGCGCAGGAGGCGAGCCTCGACGATGAGTTGCGAGCGGTGCTGTGCGAGGCGTACTTTGGCCGGCTGGACCGGCAGCAACTCGCCCGGATGAACCTCTTTGCCCTCATGTCCGACGTCGGCTGGACGCTCTGGGGAGCCATCCAGGCCAAGATCTCGACGCTGGATTTCGATTTCACTGACTACTACACGACGCGATGGAATCGGGCGCTTACGGTCATGGAGTCGGATCGCGTTGCAGCCTGGTTGCGGGAGGCGCGAGGTGCGGGCCCTTGACAGAGTTCGTATCTCAGAAGAGACTTTCGGCGTATACCAAACGGCGCCGCTCAACTGTGGAAGGAGGATGAGATTCGTTGGCCGTGCTTGACAGTGTCCTGAAGGCGTATCAGTCGCCGACCCGCATGGTGCATGCCATCGGGGCGCTCTCCGCCCTTGGCCAGGAGGCGGCAGCATTGAACATCAAGCGCCCGCTGGTCGTCACCGACCAGGGAATCGTGAAAGCCGGGCTGCTCGACGAGGCGCTCAAGCCGCTGCGCGCCGCCGGTCTCGACCCGGTCTCCTACGACCAGGTGCGCGCCAACCCCGGCATCGCGCTCGTCGACGCCGGCGCCCGCTACTACCAGTCGGAACGCTGTGACGGCCTGGTGGCGATCGGCGGCGGCAGCTCGATTGACGCCGCGAAGGGGATCGGCGTGGTCGTCGTCCATGGCGGCAGCATCGCGCAGTACGAATGGGGCAAAGACCCGATCCACTCCCGCATCCCGCCACTGGTGGCGGTCCCCACCACCGCCGGCACCGGCAGCGAAGTCACGCTCTGGGCGGTGATCACGGACCCTGACCGAAAAGTGAAATTCAATGTCGGCGGCACGCCCAACATCGCGTCGTGGGTGGCGCTGGTCGATCCCGCGCTCAGCGTCAATCTCCCGGCCGGCGTCACGGCCGGAACCGGCATGGACGCGCTGACCCACGCGATCGAGTGTTACACCATGGCCTATCACCAGCCCTTCACCGATGCGGTGGCGCTGCTGGCGATGGAGTACTGTGGCCGCTACCTGCGGGTCGCGTACGCGCAGGGCCACAACCTCGAGGCGCGGTACCACATGAGCATGGGGGCGATGCTGGCCGGCCTCGCCTATGGCACGGATTCCGCCGGCGCGGCCCATGCGATGAGCCAGACCGCGGGCGGCGTGCACGACGCGCCGCATGGGGCGCTGACTGGCCGTCTGCTCGCCCCGGTGATGGAGTACAACTACGCCGGCGAGCCCGAGCGCTTCGCCCGGATCGGCCAGGCGCTGGGGCTCGAGGTCGCCAACAAACCGGTCTGGAAGGCGGCCGAGGTCGGGGTCGAATACGTCTACCAGCTAACCGAGGACCTCGATATCCCCTCGCTCAACCAGCTCGGCTTTTCCGAGGAGGAGATTCCCATGCTCGCCGAGAAGGCCGCGGCCGACTCGCAAAGCATCGGCAATCCGCGGGACGTCGATGCCAAGAATTACGAGAGGATCTACGCCCGCGCCTTCGAGGCGGGCCGCCACCGCAAGGTCGCCCGGGCGCTGGCCCACGCCGGCTGACGGTATGTGGACCAACACGCTCAAGCCGTACGACATCCTCTCTGCCGAGCAGGTTCAGCAGATCGATCACCACGCCATGCTGATCCTGCAGGAGATCGGCGTCGACTTCTTGCACCCCAGAGCCCTCGACCTCTTCCGGGGCGCCGGATTGAAGATCGAAGAGAATCGGGTTCGCTTCGAACGCGCCTTCATCGAGGAACAGATCAGGAAAGTCCCGGCGACCTTCGAGGTGCAGGCGCGGAACCCGAAAAATTCAGTCGTCATCGGCGGCAACCACATGGTCAACGCGCCCGTCTACGGTCCGCCCTTCATCACCGACCTCGATCGCGGCCGGCGAGGCGCCACCATCGAGGACTTCACGAACTTCGACAAGATGGCGCAGGCGACGCCGCAGATCCACTGTGCCGGCGGCACCATCGTCGAACCGGAGGATCTTCCGCTGGAAACCCGCCACCTGGACATGGTCTACTCGCACATCCGCTGGACCGACATGCCCTACATGGGCAGCGTCATCTCAGAGGAGGGCGCGCGCGACTCCATCGAGATGTCGTCGATCCTGTTCGGCGGCCGCGAGAACATCGAGAAGACGCCCGCCCTGCTCGCCCTGGTCAATGTCAACAGTCCGCTGCGATATGACGACCGGATGCTCGGCGCTCTGCTCGAGTACGCGGCCGCCAATCAGCCCGTGATCGCGACCCCATTTCTGATGGCCGGCGCGATGTCGCCCATGGGCCTGGCCGGCACCCTGGCCCAGCAAACCGCCGAGGCGCTGGCCGGCATCGCGCTCATCCAGCTCGTCCGCGCCGGAGCACCGTGCATCTACGGGTCGTTCCTGACGAACATCGACATGCAGTCCGGCAGTCCTGCCTTCGGCACCCCGGAGTCAGCGATGGGCATCCTGGCCAGCGCCCAGATGGCCAGGCATTACAAGCTGCCATTCCGGGGCGGAGGGGCGCTGACCTCGTCGAAGGGCCCGGACGCGCAGGCGGCCTACGAATCGCTGATGTGCATGTGGCCGACGGTACTCGGCGGCGTGCACTTTGTCCTGCACGCAGCCGGCTGGCTGGAATCCGCGCTACTGGCCTCGTACGAAAAATTCATCATCGATGTCGAGGCGCTCCGGATGTTCGAGTGGATCCTGAGTCGGGGCATCCCCTTCGATGACGAAGGGTTCGCCATGGACGGCATCCGCGAGGTCGGCCCGGGTGGGCATCATCTCGGCTCCGAGCACACCATGCGGCACTACCGGACCGGCTTCTACCGACCCTGGATCTCCTCCACCGAGAACTTCGACCGCTGGCAGCGGAACGGCTCGCGGACCGCCGATCGGGTGGCGAATGAGAAATGGAAGCAGCTGCTCAAGGACTACGCCGACCCCGGCATCGATTCGGGGGTGGATGAACAGCTCCAGGCGTTCATCGAGGTCCGCAAGGACGCCATCCTGCATGCCCGGGTCTGAACGCCTGCCGGACCGGGCCCGGGTGGTCATCATCGGCGCCGGGATCGTCGGCTGTAGCGCCGCCTATCACCTCACCCGGCTCGGCTGGCGCGATGTCGTCGTGATCGACCAGGGACCGCTGTTCCGCGCGGGGGGTTCGACCTCGCACGCGCCGGGGCTCGTGTTTCAGAACAATGTCGCGCGCACCACCTGCCGGTTCGCGATCGACACGGTGGAGACCTACCGCAACCTCCAGCTCGACGGCGAGCCCGTCTACTGGGAGGTGGGCAGCCTCGAGGTGGCCGCAACTCCGGAACGGTGGGAGGAGCTCAAACGCAAGCATGGCCACGCGACCTCCTGGGGGCTCAAGACCCGTCTGATCGGCCCCGATGAAATCAGCCGCCTGGTGCCGATCATGCGCACCGATCACCTGCACGGCGCGATTCATGTACCGAGCGATGGGACCGTGAGGGCGGTCCAGGCATCGGAAGCCCTGGCCCGTGTGGCTGAGGAGGCGGGAGCTCGATTTCTTGCCCGCACGCGCCTGACCGGCATCGACGTCAAGCAGGGGCGCGTCACCGGCGTGGAGACGGATCGGGGCCGCATCGTAACGGAGCACGTCCTCAGCGCCGCCGGCATCTGGGGCCCGGTCATCGGCCGCATGGCCGGCGTGCCAATCCCCCTTCAGCCACTGCAGCACCTGGTCGGCATCACCGATCCCCTGCCCGAGCTGTCGGGCGAGACCGGCTGGCAATCCATGCCCATCGTTCGCCATCAGGATCGCTCGATGTATTTCCGCCAGGATTACCGCCGCTACGTGATCGGTGCTTACCGGCACGAACCCGTCCTGGTTGATCCTCAGGAGCTTCGCTCGAGCTGGGACGACGGCCTGATGCCGTCCTGCGCGCCGTTCCGCGACGACCTCTTCGCCCCCTCGATGGCTTATGCGTCGGAGCTCTACCCCCCGCTCGAGTCGGCGGAGCTGGTGGAGAAGATCAACGGCATGTTCTCGTTCACGCCGGACGGGCATTCCCTGATCGGCGAGTCGCTCGATGTGCGCGGCTTCTGGGCTTGCGAGGCCGTCTGGATCACCCACGGCGTGGGGGCGGCCCGCGCCGTGGCCGAGTTGATGGTGGAGGGTGTCCCGGATCTCGACCTTCGCGAAGAAGATCTCAACCGGTTCTACCCACATGCGTTCACCCGCTCGTATCTGCGCGCCCGTGGAGCCCAGAACTATCGCGAGGTGTACGACATCATCCACCCGTTGCAGCCGATGGAAACGCCGCGCAAACTCCGCCTGACGCCCTTTTACGAGCGGGAGCAGGCGCTGGGCGCGATGTTCCTCGAGGGTGCGGGCTGGGAGCGGCCCCAGTGGTATGAGGGCAATCGGCCCCCACCCTACCCTCCCCCGCAAGCGGGGGAGGGACATTCGGCGAGGGCTATCCCAGGCCGTTCCGAATGGGCGGCCCGGTTCTGGTCACCGATCCAGGCTGCCGAGCATCGAGCGGCGCGCGAGCGCGTCGTGCTCTTCGATGCGACGCCCTTTAAG
>Ga0209234_1001057_pt1 | contig 10255 bp, 11 predicted proteins | sample GraSoi013_1_20cm_2_FD_185816 | JGI IMG/M metagenome (GOLD analysis project Ga0209234, IMG submission 185816) | Grasslands soil microbial communities from the Angelo Coastal Reserve, California, USA - Sample 08_20_2013_1_20cm (SPAdes) (version 2) | ecosystem: Environmental > Terrestrial > Soil >... | reverse complement strand
CCAGGCCATCGGCCGCACGGAATTGTTCGTGGCCCATCACGAGCAGGTGGGCAGGCGAAGTCGCAAGGACGGTCGCGTCGTTAAGACCGCGTGCCCGCATCGCCTCCCAACCAAAGGTCTCGCCCGGACCGAGCTTTTGCTGCACGCCGCGACTGCATTTTTCGAGCGATCCCGAGGCGACGACCAGGAACTCGTGGCAGAGACGACCTTCATGCGCCAGGACCGAGCCGGCCGCGAGGCACACCTCATCGATGAAGGGAAGCAGCCTCCGCAGCTGCGTGTCGGTGAAGCCCGCGAACTCGCGGGTCGAGCGCAGCACCCTCAGCCGGTCCCGATCGTTCATCGCGTCTCGCCGCTCGCAAGCGGGATGCGACCTTCGCCCACGCCGCCAGAAAAGGCGAGGTGGATGTCAGGTGTGACCCGCTTCAGGAGTCTCAGCGCTCCAAAGTTGTCGCCCTGAATGTCGACTGCAAACGCGGTGATTCCTTCGGCCCGAGCCCGCTCCGCGACGGCCGCCACGAGCCTGGTGCCGATGCCCTGGCGCTGCCATCCGTCCGCGACCACGATCGCCAGGTCGGCCTCCCGCGAGCCCGCCAGCCTGACGTACTGCGCCACGGCGACGACCTCGCCGCGGTCGGTCGCCGCGACGGCTTCGCGGTCGTGGTGGTCGGTGCGCAGGACCGAGGCGATGAACTGGTCGGGCCTGGAGATGGGGCTGAAGAACCGCCGGTAGACCGATTCGGGCGAGAGGCGGCCAAACAGCCGTGCCACCAGCTCGTGGTCCGAGGGCTCCAGGCTGGCCAGCCCAGGTCGCCCGTGGCTCGCGGATTCGATCTCGATCATCGCCCTTCAGCCAAGAAATAGCACGAACGGTCGTATAAGTCAAGAGTAACCGACCGTTCGTGCTAATATTTGGGCAATGGCAGTCCAGGAGTCGACCGACCGGCGGCGGCTTCGTGGCATGAAAACCCGCCAGGCCATCCTCGCCCACGCCGCCCGCGTCGGCTCGGCGGAAGGCCTGGAGGCGGTGTCGCTGCAGCGCCTCGCCACCGACCTGGGCATCAGCAAGAGCGGTCTCTTCGCCCACTTCGGCTCCAAAGAGGAGCTGCACATGGCGACGATCGACGCCGCCGCCCGAATTTTCACAGACGAGGTGATCCGTCCTGCCCTGGCCACTCCGCGGGGCGCCGGCCGCGTCTGGGCCCTGTGCAACTCGTGGCTCTCCTACCTCGAGCGCGGGGTTTTCCCGGGCGGATGCTTTTTCTGGGCGGTCGCCGAAGAGTTCGACAGCCGGCGCCCCGGGCCCGTCCGCGATTCGGTGCTCGAGAAGAAGAACTACTGGTCTTATACGTTGCAGCGAGCGGTCCGCGAGGCTCAGGAGGCGGGCGAGATCGATGCCGGGGTCGACCCGGAGCAGCTTGCCTGGGAGCTCGACAGCCTACTCGGCGGAGCGAACAGCGGATTCAAAAATGAAGAAGGCGTGCGCGCCATCGAGCGCGGGCGGAGAGGGATCCGCGACCGGCTGACACGCGCCGCCACACCGAGCGCCCAACCGCTCACATAACCAGGCGCTCCGGTCAGTGGGAGTGGCTTCGCACCAGGACCAGCGCGCCCATCCACAGCAAGCTTCCGCTGGTCAACAGGACCCACATCGTCCACGGGATCAGCGAGAACTGGACCAGAGCGCCGAAGATGCACATCGCCGCGGCGCCCGCGAGCAAGAACGAGCCGGGGAGCAGGAGCCATGCCGAGTACCACGGCGGCTGCACCTTGTCTCCGCGGTCGGAGATCCGCCCCGCGCCCAGCAGCAGTCCGGCCGTGATCAAGGCCGGCGCGGTCAGCCCCACCGCCCAACGCAGGTCGACCGCGCCGGTGGTGGCGGCGACCAGAGGCTGAATCCCCGCCATCGCCAATCCGGCCGCGACGGCAAACCCGACCAGCCGGAGGATGACGCTCGGATGCGGCACGCTCACGTCCTCATCGCGGAAACGCGCCGGCCCTGTGCACGACGCGAATCTAAGCCGGCAGCTGCGGGACTTGCGCGGGTTGAGTGAAAACCGGCTGCGTATGAACCACGCCAAGCTGGACGTCGGTGTAGTCGGCTGGCTGGGAGAGCTGGGTCATGAATGAGTCGTTGAACGCCTGGCCACGCTGCTCCAACCCTGCGGGGGTGGCGATGCCCCCGGCGTAAGGCTGTCGCGGCAGGCCGGACGAGAGGTCCGTTGAGTTGTAGAAGTCATAGTTGCCGTAGACGGAAGTCGCGGCATAGGAATAGATCGCGACGCCCATTACGTGGTTTCCACGCGCCGACGGCGCCAGAACCCGTCGGATCTGGGCCAGGGAGTCGTCCGGATAGTTCAAGAAGGCGCCCATTCCGGTCACCACCCGATTGGCGAACCCTGAATCCTTCTCGAAGTTGACCCATCGATCGAACCAACCCTTCTCGCGCCCGATCCAATCGCTGTCGTAATTCATCGGCACGCCGAAGTCGATGTAGCCGTTGGCGAGCCAGCCGCGCCAGTCCTGGAGGACTGACCTGTATGCGGACGTGTAGACCCAGTCCGCAGCGCTCGCCGGTCCGCCGCCGAAGCAGATGAGCGCCGCGCTGAGCTTCACGGATGGCTTCTGCTGCTGCAGGTCGGCATGCAGGTCGCGCACGAACGCGGTCACGCGGTCGCGGCGCCACGCTTGCCACCGAGGATCTTCAGGAGCAGGCGTGGCGCTCGCGCCGGTTTCGTGTTTGTACTGAGCGAGTGACGCGGCCGTGTAGCCCCACGTCGCGCCCGGATACCGGACGAAGTCCATGTGCACGCCGTCCACGTCGTAGTTGAGCGCGACGTTCATGAAGATCTTGTGCGTGTAAGCCTGCACCTCGGGAATCCCCGGGTCGAGGTATCCGCCCGTCGCGCCGTCGTTGGTGACATTGACCCAGTCTCCGTGCATCCGATACACGCCGCTCTCCTGGCCGGCGAAAAACGTGTTGAGCCACGCGTGCACTTCGATCCGAGGCCTTGATGCATGCGCAAGCTGGATGAGGTATCCCAGCGGATCGAACCCGCGGGACCCCTTGATGTCAACGGCCCGAGGTTCGACAGAAGACCGGTTGAAGTACGCGTCGCCTCTTTTGCGAACCTGGACGATGAGCGCGTTCAGATTTCCTCGATGCGCGTCAGCGATCAGCTTCTCCACCTGGGCCCGCGACTTGATCCCGTCGTTGAAGGCGTCCACCCACATCGCCCGGTATTCAGATGGGCCGTACACGATTGGAGCTTCGGGGGGTGTGGGCGACGCGGAAGGCAGCGTCAGCGCCGAAGGCGTCGAAGGCGAGGACACGACTGCGGCCCGTTCGCCAGGCCCGCAGGCGCTGAGGACCGTCAACAGAAACAAGGCCCGACCGAGGTTCCGTCTCAAACGGTCGCGAACAATACGTGATTGCGCCCGACGGTCTCAATCGGTCCGGGGTGGTCGCGCCGCAGCGACGCGATCGCGTCGTCCATGAACGCCTGCCGCCGGTCCGGCGCAAGTCGTTCCACCCGCGCGGCGAGATCCCACCAGCTCATGCACAACCCCACGAGCTGCTCGGCGGATTCCCAGCGCACCTTCTCTTCGATCGCCTCGACGTGGGCCACGGCGAAGCCGGCGCTCAGCGCGAGGGCGCGAAACGCGTCGGGATCGGCCACCATCGAGCGCGTCGGCTGCTGGTCCGTGGCGGCCGGCGCGGGCGGCAGCCAGCGATCGACCACCTCGTCGATCACCATCCACGGCCGCTGATTGTCGTTGGACAGCGGCACGCTGGCGGCAAAACGCGCTCCGGGGCGCAGCACGCGATGAGCCTCGCCGAGTGCTCGGGCAAGATCGGGCACGAACTGCAGCCCGTGCCCGCATGCCCCGGCGTCAAACCACGCGTTGGGAAATGCGAGCTGCTCGATGTCCATCACCTGGAAGCTCGCATTCGGGATCCCCGCCGCGCGGGCCAGCTGGATCATTCCTTCCGCCAGGTCGACGCCGACCAGCTCCCCGTCCGGCGCGACCAGGGCGGCGATTGGCTTGCTCAAGGTGCCTGGGCCGCAAGCAAGGTCGAGGACTCGCATCCCAGGGCGGAGGTCCAACAGCTCGATGACGCGCTGCCGGCCGCGCGCCTCTTTGCGCGCCATGATGCCGTCGAGCCGCAGCTGGTAGGCCGCAGCATTCCGGCTGAACATCGCGGGGAAGAGCTCCTTCGACTTCATGCCTTCTTCCACTCCTGCTCCAACCAGGCGGCGGCGCGAAGAGTTTCGGCGTTGCTTCGCCCCGCGACCTGGATGCCGATCGGGTGCCCGTCGCTCGTGAAGCCGGCCGGGACCGGTATTCCGAGCGCCGTCATCTCGGCCAGACCGGCGCCCTTGCCGCCGAGAAGCTCCTTGCCTCCCTCGGTCGATTCGTCGAAGTCGAAGACGTAGCGTCCGCTCACCGTGGAATAGATCTTCCCATGAGCAGCGGGATTACGCTTTGACCGTGTCACTGAGCGAACACTGGGAACGTCACGCCGCCGACTGGACGCGTTGGGCACGCGAGCCGGGTCACGACTCCTACTGGCGCTTCCACCGCGACAGCTTTCTCGAGCTGCTCCCGCCGCCCGGCCGCTTGAGTCTCGACGGCGTGGAGATCGCCGATCCGTATGTCGAGCGCCTGCTCGAAGGTTTCGCGTTTCTCGCGGCACGCGTGCAATTGAAGATCGAAGCCGAGTTTCCGCGCTTCGTGCAGCACCTCACAGAGGTCACCTGTCCGACGCTCGCTGCTCCTCTTCCTTCAATGGCGATCGTTCGACTCCATCCCGACGCCGCCGCGGGTCTGGTCGATCGAAAAGTCTCCGCCGTGGGAATCGATACGCCGAGCATCGATTATGGACAATCGACGACGTTCGACGTGCATCAGCGGTTGTTCGCGGCGGACATCCCCGGGTTCGAGAACGTCGCGCACCTGGAGCGACTACCGGCCACCGGCGCGTTCCTGGTCGCGCTGCCCATGAAGATCAAGGGCGGCAGCGGTGGCCCGCTGCGCATCGTCGCGCTGCTGCCTTAGGCGGGAAGGCCTTTTCGCAGCACCTCTTCCATGACATCCGCGAAGCGATCGATCTCGGCGAGCGTCGTGTACACGTTCGGCGTGATGCGCAGACAATTGAATTCGGGGTGCGCGATCGGCGTGACGATGATCCGATGCCGGTCGAACAGAAAGGCGGTGAGCTTTGAGACGTCCAGCTGGCCCGGCGTGAAGGACGCGAGTCCGCACGACTGGGCCGGATCGTAGGGCGTCAGAATCTTGACGCCGGGAAGGCGCTCGAGGCGTTTCGCCCACCGGTCGCGCAGGAATCGCAGCCGCGCCGCCTTCCGTTCCGGGCCGATGCCGTCGAGAAAATCGAGCGCTTCGACGATCGCGTTGTGGTTTGCGGCCGGATGCGTGCCGATCTCTTCGAATTTGCGGATGTTGTCGTTCATCTCGGGTGGTGCGGCCATCATCGGCCAGATCTTTCCGACCTTCACGCGCCGTACGTACAGGAACCCGGTGCCGATCGGCGCGGTGAGCCACTTGTGCAGGCTGGTGCCGTAGTAGTCGCAGTCCAGCTCATCACGCGTAAACGGGAAATGCGCGTAGGCGTGCGCGCCGTCGACAATCACTTCGATGCCGCGCGCGCGGCCGAGCTGGCAGATCTTCTTCACCGGGAAGATCTGTCCGGTGAGATTCGTGATGTGGCAGATGTGGATGACCTTGGTGCGCGGTGTGATCGCGGCTTCGATGCGGCGCGCCAGATCGTCTTGTGACGGCGGCGGGACGGGAAACGGAATCTGTTTGAGCACGATGCCGTCACGCCGCTCGCGCTGCTTCCAGGTCGTGATCATGCGCGGGTAGTCCTGGGTCGTCGTCAGCACCTCGTCGCCGCGCTCCAGCGGCAGCCCCAGCTGCACGATCTCGAGCGCCTCGCTGGCGTTGCGCGTGATCGCCATCTCTTCCGGGTCGCAGCCGAAGCTCGCCGCGAGCCGGTGGCGCACCGCCTCGATCTCCGGCTCGATCCACCCCCACATCGTGATCGCCGGCGCCTGGTTCGAAACCGCGAGGTAGCGCTGCAGCGCCTGATACACCACGCGCGGGCTCGGCGCCACGCCGCCGTTGTTGAGATTGATCATGCCGCGATCGATGTCGAACGCCTGCTGGATCTCGCGCCAAAAGTCTTCGTCGTCAGCCAGGGCGGCGGCGCTGCGGCCGTCGAGGCCGCGTACCGCCGGCAGAATGCGCGCGAGCGCGTCGTTGCGCAGCGCGGGAAGACCAGCCGTCGCGGAAACGACGGAGCGCAGGAACAGCCGGCGTGAGATCATGGAGAGCCTCGTTGCAGGCGACGGAACAATACGCCGTACGCGAACAGGTTGACCACGAGCACGACAGTACCAAGCACTGTCTGTACCCGCGGTGTCAGACCAGATGGGTAGATCGTTGGCAACACATAGTGCTCGATGAATCCGCCGCTGTAACCCTGCTGTCCGGCCCTGGCGCGCAGCGAGTTCTCGAGCGGTGTCAGCGGGCAGAACCAGCCGCGGTATTCGATCAGCACGCCCCACATGGCGCAGGGCACGTGCACGCCGGTGACCCAACGCCACCGCCACGTGAGAAAACCGCCGAATACAATGAACACAATGAACAACGCATGAAAGGCGACGACGGCATCGGCGAGCAGCCGGTAGAGCACCCCTACCTAATACGGCAAAACCCCCCGCCCGGCCAGAGCCGGACGGGGGGTCGGTAGTACGGACTGCCGGACGCTAGAACCCAGCGCCCAATAGGTTCAACGGCGGAGCCAGAATCTCGCCCAGCACCGTCGAGACGTGCTCGATGCCGTCGCCGATATGGTGCAGGGCCTCCTGCTCATCGGCGTTCAGGCCGTCGGCATCGGCACCCTGACACGTCTGCGTGAAGGAGTTCGCCGACGCATCAACCGTGCACGTGGCGAAGTTTCCGCCGTCCACCTTCACGGTGATCGTTCCGTTCACGGTCTGCGCCGTCCCGTTGATGTCGAATTTCCCTTCCAACGTCACCAACTCGGTACCGTGCTTGACCGAGAACCAGATGCGCAGCGTCGCCGTGGTCTGGGTAAGCGTCACCTTCTCCCAGAGGCGGATGTGCAGGTCGCGCGAGTCGACATCCAGCGACACGTCCTGGACGATCGACGCACTGGTCTGATTACCGGAGACCGTGAGCGATCCCTGGAAATTCAGCACGTCGGGACCGCCCTTCGTGATGTAGCCACCCACGGAGATCTTGCCGGACGTCGCCGAGATGCTCTCGATTGCCACGGTGTAGTCTGCATAGACGGGGCTGCCGCTGACCCCGGCGACGATCACATGAAGCTTGGCCGTGGTGCCCGAGCTTTCGTCCATGAGATCGACGTATCCGACTTCGACCAGCGGCGCAGCCGGCTGGCCGGTCAGTGGATCGATCGCGTACAGAATGAAGCGCACACCGTTGCTCGGCGCGCCGGCACGCGCGGTCGCCTCGTAGTCGGAGAACGTCGTGTTCCACTCGAACGTCTTGCCGATTACATCCGGAGGGAATAGCGCAGCGGCGCTGACGGTAGTCACCGCCGGGACGAGCTGCCGCAGCATCTCGGCTGTCTCGACTCCCCGGGCGTACGGCCGGAGTGCGGAGGCCCTATTGAGTGGATTCGCCGCCGCGGCGAGCGCGCGCAACGCCGCGACGCGAGCTGGCGCGGCGGGCGAGATGCGGCCCGACATGGCGGAAAAGCTGTTGAGGGCGGAGATGTTGAACAACGTATCGAGGTCTTGCATCTGTGCCGTCGTCGCCTGCGGATTTGCCAGGGACTTCGGCCCGACGGCGTCCGTGCTGCACGCCGTGGCTATCGCGAGGCCGAGGACAAGCCCGGCACGAAGCAGCAAACGCATACCGCCTCCAGAGAGTGGAAATGGGGACAAGTTTGAACTCTGCAATGGCACCGGCCCAAGTCGCTGTGACCCCGGGCACAGTGCCGCGAAGTCAGCTGATCACACCACCAGCGAGTAGCCGCTCGTCCACGTCGTAGAGGACGGCGGACTGCCCCGGCGTAATCGCGCGAACAGGTTCGGTGAGCCGGAGCGCAATGCGTCCGTCGCCCATCGCAGCAATCGTGCCGGGTACGGCCCGCGCGCGGTAACGGCATTGCACCCACACCATCGCGTCGGGCGCGAGCGGGTCGACGAGCCAGTTGACCTCGTCGAGAGACAGGTCGTGTCCAAACAACTCCGCGCCGCGCCCGACGATCACTTCGCGCGTCTCGGGATGAATGGCGACGACGTACATCGGCTCGCCGAAACCGCCGGGCAGTCCCTTGCGCTGTCCGATCGTGTAGCGCGCAAACCCGTCGTGCTCGCCGATCACCTCGCCGCTCGTCGTGACCAGCGGTCCCGGTGTGAGCGCCGGGGCGCCGGCCGGCAGCCGGCGTTCGAGCACCGCGACGTAGTCATCGTCGGGCACAAAGCAGATCTCGACCGATTCTTGCTTGTCTGCGGTAACCAATCCTAACCGCCGCGCGACGGTCCGAGTCTGCTCCTTGGTGAGCTCGCCGACCGGCGTGAGCATCCGGCTCACGACGCTGCGGTCGATGCCCCACAGGAAATACGACTGATCCTTCTGACGATCACGCCCGCGATACAGCGCGCCGTGCTTCGCGATCGCGTAATGGCCGGTGGCGATCGCGTCGCAGTCGAGCGCGTCGGCGTGATGCAGCAAATCGCGGAACTTGGTGAAGGAATTGCATCGGACGCAGGGGATGGGCGTTCGGCCGCGCGCATACTCGGCAACGAAATTGTCGATGACATCGTGGCCGAAGCGGTCCTCGAGGTTCAGCACGTAATGCGGAATCCCGACCTTGTGCGCGACGAGCTTGGCATCGGTGATCGAGTCGAGGGAACAGCAGGGGCGGTCGGGCACGCTGTCGCCGTAGCAGAACAGCTTCAGCGTCGCGCCGATGACGTCGTGCCCCTGCTCGACAAGCAACGCCGCCGCGACGGAGCTGTCCACCCCGCCCGACATGGCGACGAGCACTCTCATCGATGCAGTACCGCCGACAACGATCTGACTTTTTCCACGATTCGGGGCAGCGCCTCCGCCACCGCGTCCACGTCTTCCATGGTGCTGTCCTTGCCGAACGAAAAGCGCAGCGCGGCGATGCCCAGCTCGCGCGGCACGCCCATCGCGGTCAGCACGTGCGACGGCTCGACCGCCCCCGTGCTGCACGCGGAGCCGGAAGAACAGGCGACTCCCGCGAGATCGAGGTGCATCAGCAGCGCTTCGCTGTCGGTGCCGGGGATCGAGACGTTCGAGATGTGCGGCGCACGCTCGGCCTGCCAGCCGTTGATGACCGCGTCAGGCACGATCGCGACCAGGCGCCGCTCCAGCTCGTCGCGCAGCGCGCGCAGCCGGGTGGCGAGCGCCGGCTGCTCTTCTGCCGCGAGCCGCGCCGCGGTGCCCAGACCGACGATTCCGGGAACGTTTTCCGTGCCGGGACGGATGCCGAACTGCTGGCCGCCGCCGTGGATGATGGCTTCGACCGCCTTGCGATCGCGCACGATCAGCGCGCCGATTCCCTTCGGAGCGCCGATCTTGTGGCCTGAGATGGTGAGGAGTGTGCAATTCACGGCGCGGAGCGAGACCGGCACCTTGCCGAACGCCTGCACCGCATCGGAATGGAACAGGATGCCGGCCTCACAACATCGATTCGCGAGCTCGGCAACCGGCTGGATGGTGCCGACTTCATTGTTGACCCACATCACGCTGACGAGCGCGGCGCCAGCCTCCAGCGCGGCCGAGAGCGCGCTCGATTCTACGAGGCCCGATGCCGTGACCGGAAGGATGATCTCCTCGCCACCCAGGTGCTTGACGGCGTGCGCGGCCGCGAGGCCGGCCTTGTGCTCCGTCGCGGAAACGGCCACGCGGAACGCGCCCTTGCGATCGCGCGCCGCGAGCGCCGCACCGATGATCGCGAGGTTATCGGCTTCGGTACCGCCCGAGGTGAATACGACCTGATTCGGCTCCGCGCCGACTGCCTCGGCGATCGCGCGCTTCGCCTCTTCGACGCCGGCGCGCGCGGCGCGGCCGAACCGGTGCGCGGACGAGGGGTTGCCGAAGGCTTCCTTCCCGAGATAGGGAAGCATCGCCTCGAGCACCTCGGGCCGCACCGGCGTCGTGGCCGCATTGTCGAGATAGGTGACGCGCTTGGTCATGAGGGGCGCAA
>Ga0209234_1001055_pt1 | contig 10272 bp, 12 predicted proteins | sample GraSoi013_1_20cm_2_FD_185816 | JGI IMG/M metagenome (GOLD analysis project Ga0209234, IMG submission 185816) | Grasslands soil microbial communities from the Angelo Coastal Reserve, California, USA - Sample 08_20_2013_1_20cm (SPAdes) (version 2) | ecosystem: Environmental > Terrestrial > Soil >... | reverse complement strand
CTGCCTCGGCCATGGGTAGGGTCCAGCGCATCCCGGAACGTTCCATCCTGTCTTTGACTAGGTTTTTGCAAGCTCCTTCGACCGAGCCGCTGGCGATGGGGTAGCCTTTACGGAGATAAGAGTCGTAGCGCATTCGGGCGCGGTTTCGGTAGTAATAAGCTGCAACGGCCAGCACAGTTGCTCGTCTTTGTCCTTTTAGCTTACGTTTGGTCGCCATTACGCACTACACCAAACATTTTACGCAGGCGGTCGCAAGACGGACCGGGCTGCGCATTGCTACGCCCGCTGAGTTCCCCGGGTCCGAACATGCCTGGTTCAAAACCCGCCTGCGTGAAATCGGCTTTACCTGCGAAGGAACTTTGGTGGAGCGCTGGATGCAGTGCGGTAAGCCCACTCACAAGAAAGGCCTCGCCGGACCCGCGAGTTCGGCCACGGCCAAAAATCCTGCGAGCACCGAAAGTCAAGCTTCGCCGGTGGGGGGACACCAACAAGACGAGAGCGGCGCAGGCGTGTCGCCAGCGCCGTCGGAAGCAGATCAACTAGCCGAACTTGACCGGCAAGCCGATCAGCTCTCCGGCCGCGAAACGGCGATCAGCGCGAGCCTCGACACTCTCCAAAGACAGCAAAACGCGCACGGACTGCAATTACGCGGCGCCATTATTGCCGCGCAGTCTCGGATGCGCACTTACCTTGCCAAAGCGCAAGCGGGCGCTTCAGGCTCAAGACATTCGAAATGTCCGCAAATATCTGCAATTGGCAGAACCTGAAGCCGAGAAGATCGAGAAGTTTCTGGGGCGCTAAGCAGGCTCGCCAGTCAGAATAGGGGTAGGGAGAAAATCTGAGTTAGCTGCCGTTGCTCCTTTTACCCTTGGCATCTGGCTGATCAATCGAATCAGTGACAGCTTCTCCGGTGATCAGGCGCGCGCCGCGGCTAAACGTCAAGTATTCGAATCCCCACTGGACGAAAACTAGGATGCGGCTCTGAAACTCCACGATATAGATAAGGTGGATGAACAGCCACATCAGCCATGCGAGCAGTCCGGAAACGTGGACGCCAAAAATATTTGCCACCGCGGCGGCGCGGCCGATCACCGCCATTTCCCCCTTGTTGAAATAATGGAACGGCGGCGGCTCTCTGTTCCCTTCCAGACGCGCACGGATGACTCTTGCCGCGTACGCTCCACCCTGCATCGCGACCTGCGCCACACCGGGAAGTGGTTTTCCCTTTTCGTCGACTGCGTGCGCGAGATCGCCGACGATGAAAATATTGGGGAAATGGGGAATGGTCAGATCGTGAGTCACCTTGATCCGGCCGCTCCGGTCCGTTTCCGCCCGCGTGCGCTCGGCTAGTTTCCACCCAAAGGGAGTGGCCATGACGCCGCCAGCCCAGAGCACAGTCTTGGCCGGCAGGGTCTCACTCGAATCACCGCGCTTGAACGTGACGCCCCCCGCGTCGATGTTCGTCACCATCACACTCTTGATCACTTCCACGCCGAGCCGAGTGACTAGCTTCTCTGCCTTGGCCGACAGATCCTCGGGAAAGGAGCCCAAGACTCTTGGTGCGCCTTCCAGCAAAATGATGCGCGCCTTTTGCGGGTCGATCTTTCGAAAATCGTGCCGCAGCGTTTCTCGGGCGATTTCCGCAAGCGCTCCGGAGAGCTCGAGTCCAGTGGCGCCGGCTCCAACAATCACGAATGTAAGCCAAGCGCTCGCTTCTTCCGGTGTGGCAGTGCGCTCGGCGCGTTCGAATGCATACAATATCTTGTGGCGGATCGCCGTGGCTTCTTCGACAGACTTCAGGCTAGGCGCCCACTCCCGCCAGGAAACATTGCCGTAGTAAGAGGTCTCTGTTCCCGTCGCCACAACCAGGGAGTCGTAAGCGAGAGTTGCGCCGTCCCGCAAAATAACGTGTCTTGCCTGTGGGTCGGCGTCCACCGCTTCGCCCAGAAGCACCCGTGTATTTTTCTGACGGCTCAGCACGCCGCGCAATGGAGCAGCAATTTCTCCGGGTGACAGCGAGCCAGTAGCCACCTGGTACAACAATGGCTGAAAAAGATGAAAATTTCGCCGGTCAAGCAATATAACTTCGGCCGGAGCGCGCTTCAACTTTTGAGCCGCAGCCAGTCCGCCGAATCCGCCACCGAGAATGACGACTCGATGATTCTCCGCCATTTCGTTCGCCCCCGAACACAACCTCGTCCAAGCTAGTATCATCTCATCTATCGCAGATTGCCCAGCTTTGATGCCCGGGACTTGCGTGGCAATTACAGGCTTTTCTGTTTTCGCCCTCGTTCCGGAATGAGAACGGACCCACAAAGGGGCAGTTAGAGCTTTCGAATGCACAGAAAAGAAACGGACCACGGACTTCAACTGGAGAGAAACACCTTACGCTTTCTGTGCTCGGTACTGATCAAGAGCGGGACCCGCGTTGAGATCTGCGAATTGCTTGATCCCAGGGTCTTCGAAGATGCGTTGCAGCGCGTAGTCTTTGAGGAAATCCGAGAACTTGGATCCATCGATTCCCGCCGCCTGCGGGAACTTCTGCCGGCGCGCGTAGCCAACCGCGGATTTCCGGACTTCGACTTGAAAGAACTGCTCGCCCCAAACGAAGTGAGCGAAAAAGAGATCGATCAACTCTTTGAAAGTGCCCTGCAGCTTCTCGATCTCAGCCATCCGGACAAAGGGCTTCTCACGGAATAGCAGACCGATGACCGGGACCGCGCTGCGTTCGCTGACTTTGATTGAGGTTGTTACATTCTGCGGCTACGTTGGTTGGTACATCTGGCAGCTTCAGACTTCCACTTGGTCATCGTGGATGGTGTTTCCCGTTTGGCTGGCCACCAGCTTTGTGCTGCACAGGGACACTCCCAAGACGCTTGGCTGGAGGGCGGATAATTTTTGGAAGGCAACGAAACGTTCGGCTGTTGTCTTTGTGCCATTCATCATCGGACTTTGCTTTTTGGGGCTGGTTCTTGGTGGTTTGCATCGCCCGTTCAACCATCTCTTGATTCCAAAACATTTCTTGGGCTACATGGCTTTTTGCCTACTCCAACAAGTGGGGTTGAGTTCCTACGTCACCAATCGTCTTTTCGCCGCAACAGATAGTGCGGTGCGCGCTTCCCTGATTGCAGGTACGATCTTTGCCGCGCTTCATTGGCCGAATCCGGTTCTTGTTCCGCTCACGTGTGTCGGCGGTATGGCGATGTCCTGGCTGTTCGTGCGCGAGCGCAACATTCTCCCTCTCGCTCTCGGGCAAAGTATCTTGGGAACTTTGGTGTGGTGGGCCATTCCGGTCGCGTGGCATCACGCTATGCGCGTGGGGCCCGGTTTCTATCACTTTCATCCGCGATGACAGGTAAGCATTACAGATTCAAATGGCCGTAGTTTTTTGCGGTCGCGGCCACACTTGGCTTGGGCCAATACTTCCCTTTCGCATCGTTCGTCCAAACGCCGGAAATCGTGAATCTACATTTCGGACAGGCGCCATCCTTGATGCAATTCCCCGTCACATCGTGCCAGGTGCGTTGGACCAGCCGTTGTTCGCACTTGGGACAATAGGTGTTCGCACCGTCGCTATAGATATTCCCTTCATAGACGTACCGCAGGCCCACGTCGAGCGCGATCTGCCGTGCATGGTCAAGCGTCTTGGACGACGTCCGTGGCTTGTCCTGCAGTTTGAAGTCCGGGTGAAACGCAGTGAAATGCAGCGGCACGTCCGGACCTAGATGAGTCAGAATCCATTCGGAGAGCTTCCGCGTTTCTGCCGGATCGTCATTCAAAGTTGGAATCATTAGGTTGGTAATTTCGAACCAGACTGACGTTTCGTTCTTCAGCCACACCAGCATCTCCAGCACCGGCTGAAGATGCGTCAGTGTGATCTTACCGTAGAAGTTCTCGGTAAAGGCCTTGAGGTCGACGTTCGCCGCGTCGAGGTGGTCGTAAATGTCGTGGAAGGCATCGTAGGTGATGTAACCATTGGTGACCATCACCGTTTTCAAGCCATATTTCCTGGCCGCTTTGCAAATGTCGATGATGTATTCGCCCCAGATGGTCGGTTCGTTGTAGGTGAAGGCGATGGACTCACAACCGTATTTCAGGGCCAGTAGCGGCACATCTTCCGGTGGAACATGCTGCGAACGCACCTGATCTGAGCGTGATTTCGAAATGTCCCAGTTCTGGCAGAAAAAGCACCCCATGTTGCAGCCCGCCGTGCCCATGCTAAAGACGCGCGTGCCCGGCAGAAAATGATTCAGCGGCTTCTTTTCGATGGGATCAACTTGCAGGGCGGCAGGCGCCCCGTATCCCAGGCTATAGAGCCTCCCGTCTTGATTGGTGCGAATGAAACAGAAGCCTGCCTGACCGGGATGGATGTGGCAATGCCGTGGACAAAGATAGCAGTGAACTCGCCCGCCTGGCTCCGCTTCCCACCAGCGGGCTTCGTGCAAATGTTCCGTCTTCTGGAGGATCTTCAGCTCTTCCATGGATCCTCCTCCTGAGCAGCATTATACCTCCGGGCGGAGAGGTACGCGCGAGTCATTCAAGTTTGTTGAGGGTATGTGTTCGGGCTTCAGGCGTGGCGCCGGCGCTGAAAGCGGCGTCTTTCCGCGGCCCAGTCCAAGAAGCGTTTCATATGCTCGCGGTACTTCCAGGCGAGTTGAAAGAATTTCCCGGCGGTAAGATCAGCGGCTTCTTTCCCGAGAAAAGTCTCAAAGCGCCATCGCACATAGGGGCTTTCCCACGGCTTGAATCGATATCCCTGAGCAGCATTCCAGTAATACTGCAGCGTCTTAATCATTTCTTGTGCAATGGCCGAATCGCCAGTCCTCTTCGTCAAGACTCTAGCTTCCGGCTGCCGGCGCCGAAAGATGATCGTGCACCAGAACCCAGCTGGCGCCGCGCTTCTCCCAAATACCGGTGTACCGGAGATCCATTTCAGTCGTCTTGCCGTTCTTTGATTTTTCCGTCAAATGCATCGGAACGATGGTCCAGGCGATCATGCCCCGGCGGTTCACCTTCAGATCCTTACCGGCGGTCAGCTTGATCTCCGAAGCATTCTCCAGAAACTCCTTCTGCACTCCGTCGTGAAATTCCTTCCAGCCGTGGTACGCAAAGGGAGCGACATCGTAGAAAATCAGGTCGTTGTCCTTTGCGTAGAATTTCGCCGGAGCCTCCGCCGTTCCCGTGCTCCAAGCCGCGCAAAAGTTGTCGATGAGCTTGCGGAAGTTGGCTTCGTCGGTGGCCTTCTGCTGCGCCCGGGCCCCAACGAAAGTCAGCAATGCACCGACTATGGCCAGCCCCACATACAGCAGCCATCGCCATCGCTCGGCATTTTTGTGGCTAGCACCGTCCACGGATGCGGTCATTCCGTATCTCCTCGGGAATGTGGGTTGGGGATGTCCCAAAGCGTGTCGCATAACTTATTCCCATTGGCGGGGTTTTGCAAGGGCTCTTATTTGATCTTATTTGATTTTGCTCTTATTTCAGTTCACCTTTAGGACCGAGATGCTCCCATGACCGCCCTGATTGTGCGCCTGATGGGCCGTCAGACGCCGGAAGGCAGTTTTGTCAGACAGCTCCCGGATAGTCTTCCTTTCGACAAAGAGGTAAATGTCGTTTCTCGGGAACGCACCTTTCATCTTGCATTGCTAGTGCGGTCCATCCCTACGGCTGGCTGGCGAGTATGATTCGGTTCGGCCCGGACCGCTCCTCCTCTATTCCCCTTCCCAGAGCTTCCATTCGCCGGTAAATCGTTCCTCTTCGCCGAATCTTGGATGCATACCTTTTGTCGAACTCCTATTCTCGCGTTGGGGCGAGGAAATCGCCTTCAGGAGCACAACATGACAGCCCGACGGACATCCTCTCAGAGCCGGAAATCCATTTGGGGGGCGGGCGTTCTCACGCTCGGGATCTTCCTCCTCTTCGTCAATCTGGAGGGACTCACAGCCGAAGTCAGCAGCATGGTCTGCATTGGGGCGGAAGCCGCGGGAATGCTCCCCGCACTCGGGCTGGCGGGGTGGCATGCTCTGCAGGCCTATACATTCGACCATGCCCAGTTTTTGTCGAGTCTCACGCAGATCTTGGTATCATTCTGGCCGCTACTCCTGATCGCCGCAGGTGCCGTTCTGCTCCGTCCGCTTGCCAGGAGAGATCCCCGGCCGCAAGACTCTTGCTCGGGAAGCTCTGCAATATCGGCTCAAGGAGACCGTTGATGGGTGATGAACGCCGGAACAAAACGAGCCGGGGTGGAATTATCGTCGGCGTCGGGCTGCGCAGATCCGGCCAGGGCGCACCGCACTGGGGCGTGATCTCCGGCGGGATCATCGCCGTCGTTGGCTTGCTGATCTTGTTGGACAACATGGGCATTCACGTCGCCAGCCACCTGTATCGTTTTTGGCCAATGATTCTGATCCTGATTGGTGTATGGAATCTTGCTTGCCAATCCGGCCGGGTTTTTGGCGGCGTCTTGGTCATTTTGGGCGTTCTTTTTCAGTTGGACACCCTGGGGATTGCATTTCAACTGGGGTGAGATGTGGCCGCTGGCCATCATCGGAGCGGGCTTCCTTGTGATGTGGAGTTCCCTGCAAGCTCGGAAGCTATCCGTCTCGAACCGCAAGGGTCCGGGCGAATCGGAGGCAGATCTACGGTCGACACTGAATGAGGTCGCTATCTTTGGCGGTGTCGAGCGCCGCATTACCAGCCCTGATTTCCGCGGTGGATATGTCCATGCTGTTTTTGGCGGCGTCGAACTCGACCTGCGTGATGCAAAAATGCAGGAATCCGAAGCGCATCTGGAGATCAACGCGGTGTTCGGTGGTGTTGAGATTCGCGTGCCCGAGGACTGGCAGATTGTGTCCCGCGGGCAGGCTATCTTCGGTGGTTTTGTGGACGAAACGAGAAATTATCGCCCCGAAAACTCCGCTCAACCCGAACGGAAAGCGCTCATCCTTACGGGAGCCGCGGTGTTCGGCGGCGTGGAGATCAAGAACTGAGCTTGCCGGGATGGACGCCCTTTCATCGCGCCGCAACAGACTGAGGCTCTACAAGATCGCATGGCTACCCGTCTGCGCGCTGCTGATCTATCTGGTTGTTTCTACGGGTGGGATGGGCTGGTTCGAGACCGCCGTCTTGATGGTTCCGCTGGCGGGCCTGGGTCAATTCATTTCACTCTCGGCGTGGGACTCCTGCAAATTCCGGCCGATCCAGAGGTCGACAATCCTCAATTTGATTGGAACGCACGTTGGTGCTGCGCTATTCCTGAGCCTTCTCTGGGTCGGGATGGGAAAGCTGCTTGCACATTTCTTGTCCATTTTGCCCTGGTTCCACGGGCTGGATGCGCGCTTCACGCCGAAAGTGTGGCTGGTATATGGAGCGGGATGCATCCTCTATCTTTTGTCGGTGGCGTTTCATTACGTGGCGTTGGCTCAGGATGCTTCCCGAGAAGCAGAGGCCCACGCGCTGAAGTCCAGCGTACTGGCCCGAGACGCCGAACTCAAAGCGCTCAAGACCCAGGTCAATCCACATTTTCTTTTCAACAGCCTCAATTCCATCAGCGCTCTCACGAGCATCGATCCGGCCAAAGCTCGTGAGATGTGCATCCTGCTCGCCGAGTTCTTACGCATGACTCTCGGCCTGGGAGAAAAGAGCAACATCCTGCTGGCCGAGGAAATGGCTCTCCTCGATCGTTTCCTGGCCATTGAAAAAGTGCGCTTTGGCGCGCGATTGAAATTGGAGGAGGACATTCAGGAGGAGTCGAAGCCTATGCTCGTCCTGCCGCTCTTGCTCCAACCGCTGGTCGAAAACGCCATCATTCATGGCATCGCGAATCTGCCCGCGGGAGGATCGGTTCGTCTGGTCTCCCATTGCCATGACGGACGATTGTCCATCATCGTGGAAAACACATTTGATCCCGAGTCCAGGCCGGCGCGCCGCACGGCCTAGGCCTGGCCAATGTTCGCCGACGGCTAGAAGGCCGCTACGGCGAAGAGGCGACGATGCAAGTGAGCGCGGAAGGGGATTGTTTTCGAGTCCACCTATCGCTGCCCGCAGAATCAGGAGCGTCACTCAATTGAGTGCATTCACCAAGAAGATACGAGCGCTCATTGTGGATGATGAGGAGCTCGCGGCACGTCATTTGCGAACTGCTCCAATCCCATCCGGAAATTGAGATTCTCGCAGAGTGCGCCAACGGTTTCGAAGCCGCCAAGGCTTTCGCAGAGCACCAACCCAGCCTGATCTTTCTCGATGTACAGATGCCCAAGCTGACAGGATTCGACGTCCTGGAACTGATCGGTGCGGACGTCTCCGTAATCTTCATCACCGCTTACGACCAATACGCCATGCGCGCGTTCGAAGTGCATGCCGTTGACTACCTGCTGAAGCCCATCGGCCGCGAACGCTTTGAGGCGGCACTGGAACGAGCGAAAAGCCGGATGGGCGAGAAAATGCCGCCCGCGTACGAACTCGCGGCTGCCGCACGGCCCCCGCAACAATTCCTGGAACGCCTGGTAGTAAAAGACGGCACGAGGGTCACGCTGATTCCGGTTGGCAAGCTTGACTACGCGGAGGCCCAGGACGATTACGTGGCGCTTGCCAGTCAGGGGAAGAAACATCTCAAGCAGCAAACCATCGCCGGTCTGGAAGCCGGCCTGAACCCTGACAGATTCGTGCGCATCCATCGTTCTTACATCGTGAATCTGGAACGTGTAGTGCGCATCGAGCCTTACGGTAAGGATAGCCGGCTTGCCATTCTCACTGACGGCGCCCGCTTGCCCGTGAGCCGCGCAGGTTATGCTCGCCTCAAGGCGCTTCTCGATGAACGCAAGTAACCAACCGCCGTCCGCGCCCCACTGTCACGGCACTCGCGCAAATAATTTCCGACCAGAAGCTGAAAAACACCAGCAGGATATTTCTCTTGCCACAAACTAGTATCTGATCAGTGGTAGCTACTTCCCTTTGTGCTGAGCCGCCGCACCCAGATGCGCGTCGTGGCCGGCTTGCCGATATGCATCGTTTTCCCACCGGAACGCAGAGTCATCGTTTCATCATATTCGCGCCTCAGCACCTCCACGGTCGTCGATGGCCGCAGGCGCAGTCCTTCCAGGAATTCCAGGAACCGTGGGTCCTTCTCGTAAACGCAGAGAATCTGACCCGCTTCATTCGCCCGCAATTCCGCGAGCAGGACCGCACCCTGTTTTCGAAGCTGCGCGATACCCCCGCGCATCGGCACGCCATGCGGACAGCTCTTCTTGTCTCCAAATCGCTTGAGCAGCAGCGCTTCCACTTCCGGAGAAATCGCATGTTCCAGCCGTTCTGCCTCGTCGTGCACCTTGGCCCAGGAGAGTCCGATCACTTCCGTCAGCAGCATCTCGGCGAGCTGGTGCCGCAGCGCCAGGCGTTCCGCGAACTTTCTGCCTTTTTGCGTCAGGTCGATCCGCCCGCTTCGCCGCACGCGCACGTGTCCGTCGCGCGTCATGCGTTTCAAGGCCGCGGTCACCGCGGGGGGAGTAACTTTCAATTCCTCGGCGAGCCGCGCGCTAATGGGCGTGTGGTCCTCTTCCAGCATCTCCCAGATGGCCTTCAAATAATCTTCCTGCGATACACTTGTCTTTTCTCGCCGCAAGGCAACTCCTATTTTAGCGTTGTCTTGTGCTCTCGCTTCTCTCTCAGGCCCAGAGCAAGCTGGTTTATGCGCCGTTGGATGCCTTCGAACACCCTTTGGTAGGTCTCCGGCGCAGCGCCGTAAGGGTCTTCGACCATCCAGTCCTCGACTTTCTCCTGGTCCCAGAAGGCTTCTTCCCTGGGCCTGCCAGTCATGTTGATAATAATGTCCGCGGCGTCGGCAGCTTCGCGAGTGAGCGCATCGGAAGTCAATCCGTTCGCGGAATAGCCATTCTGGAGCAGCGTTTGCCTTGTTTGTTCGGCGACGGATCCCAGCGGACTCAAGCCCGCGCTGGTGGCTGCGATCACATCTGCGGCGTCATAACGGGCGATGGCTTCGGCCATGGGGCTCCGGCAGGCGTTCCCAATACACACAAAGAGAACTCTCGTCCGGCTGAAATGCCGGGCACCGGAATCAGCCTGCAGAACCGCGGCTCGGGCTTCGTTCTCGCCGCGGGCCACCCCAACCAGGTGGCGCCGGGAAAGCGTCCCTTCCACACCATCATCCCCGGGTTCGTCACGCGAGGCGGCGCGCCCGTGATGAGCTTCGGCTTGATGGGCGGCAGCATGCAGCCGCAGGGGCACACGCAGATGATGGTACGCATGGCCGACTAC
>Ga0209234_1001053_pt1 | contig 10279 bp, 12 predicted proteins | sample GraSoi013_1_20cm_2_FD_185816 | JGI IMG/M metagenome (GOLD analysis project Ga0209234, IMG submission 185816) | Grasslands soil microbial communities from the Angelo Coastal Reserve, California, USA - Sample 08_20_2013_1_20cm (SPAdes) (version 2) | ecosystem: Environmental > Terrestrial > Soil >... | reverse complement strand
AATTCAATTTCTTGATCTTGGTTTCCTGGTTTCCAGATTAAATGAGCGTCTCCCCGTTTCGAATCATCGCGGCGGATCACACTGGTATCACGGTTTCGAATCTCGAACGTTCGCTCGAATTTTGGCAAAATGTTCTCGGGTTCGAATTTTCGCATCGCGCACACCAGACGGGTGAAAGGGTGGAGCAGATCACCGGAGTCAAAGGTGCTGAACTGAAACTCGCGGTCGTGAAAGCGCCCGGCGGCCACAAGATCGAATTGCTCGAATACCTCGCGCCGGTCGATCGCAAGAATGTCGATCTTCGGCCGTGCGACGTCGGATCGGTCCACGTCGCGCTAACGGTTGATGATCTGGATGCGGTTTTAGAAAAAATCGCCGCGTCTGGTTGGAAAGCTGGCCGCAAACCGCAAACGCTTACGACTGGCCCGAACGCCGGAAAACGGGTGATGTATGTTCGCGATCTAGATGGAACAACAATTGAATTCATGCAGCCGCCGGCTCAAAGCGGTTGATTCTTCCGAATTAAGCCTTGGACGTTCAGCGCGGTGCGTTGAATCTTTGGAAAGTAGAACGCATGCAGTTTTCAGATAACGAAGATTTTGCGAAACACCTCGATGCCCAGGATTCACTGCACGTTTCCCGCGAAAAATTTCATTTGCCAGCCAACAGGAGCGGCGAGCCGCTGATTTATTTCGCGGGCAATTCCCTTGGCTTGATGCCGAAAGCGGCGAAGCAAATCGTCGAACAAGAGCTGGAAGATTGGGCAAAACTCGGCGTGGACGCGCATCTCAAGGCGAAAACGTCGTGGTATTCGTATCACGAGACGTTGCGCGGGCCCGCGGCGCGACTCGTTGGCGCGCAGCCGATCGAAGTCATCTGTATGAACAGCCTGACGGTGAACTTGCATCTGATGATGGCCACATTTTATCACCCAACAAAATCACGTTTCAAAATCCTGATGGAAGATCCGGCGTTTCCTTCCGACACCTATGCGATCAAAACGCAGATAATTCATCACGGACTTGATCCAAAAGACGCGCTGATTCTGGCTCGGCCGCGCAGTGGCGAGTTTACCGTACGAACCGAAGAGATCCTCGATCTAATGGAAAAGCATGCCGATGAGCTTGCGGTAGTATTAATCGGCGGTGTGAATTTTTTTACGGGTCAGTTGTTCGACATTCCGACAATTACGGCGGCAGCCCGGAAGCATGGAATCACAGTTGGTGTTGATCTCGCCCACGCCATCGGCAACGTGCCGCTGTCATTGCACGATTGGAACATTGACTTCGCGGTTTGGTGTTCCTACAAATACCTCAACGCCGGTCCCGGCGCGGTCGCAGGCGCCTTTGTCCACGAGCGACATGCGACGAACACGAACTTGCCGCGTCTGGCCGGTTGGTTCGGCAACGATCCGAATACGCGTTTTCGCATGCACTTGGAGCCCGAATTCATCCCGGTTCCTTCAGCAGATGGATGGCAAATCAGCAATCCACCAATTCTATCAATGGCGCCGCTGCGCGCTTCCCTTGCCATTTTCGAAGAGGCCGGAATGGACGCGCTCCGACAAAAGTCGATTAAGCTAACGAATTATCTCCAATTCTTGTTAGAGTCCGAGCCGGACGGGCAGTCGAAGAAACAATACACAATTATCACGCCACGGCAGGCAGACCAGCGCGGCTGCCAACTGTCGATCCTGGTGCGCGAACATCCCAAAGAACTCTTTAGCAAACTCGAAGCCGCGGACGTGAAATGCGATTTCCGCGAACCGAACGTGATACGCGTGGCGCCGACACCGCTGTATAACACCTTTCATGAAGTGTGGCGCTTCGCCAATATTCTACGCTGACGATCGTTTCGCCGCAGCTTCTAACAAGAGATTGCTGATTGAGCCGTCGCCGTATAGCTGGCATGATTCGCAATGACGCGAGCGGCACGGTTCTCCTATTTTTTCCTCATCGCCGTCATTGTGCTGGCGGCGGCCATCCATCTCGCGACGCCACTGGTAACAGTTCTCTTTTCCTATTTTGCCTTGCGTAAACTTTATTTTGGCAAACGGAAGTGGTTGTCGCTCGTCCTATTCTTCGTTGTCGTCGCGGCCACGCTGTATGGCCTGGGGTTTCTTATCCGGCAGGCCTTCATTGCCTTTCCCAAGATAGCATCGGAATCGATCCCGCCGTTTATTGCGTATGCGCAAAGTCACGGGATCGAACTTCCGTTTTCAGACCTGGATAGCTTAATCGCGGCCATCCTTGAGGTCGTGAAAAATGAATTCTTATTTGTTGGCAATTTCGCGCGCGCAGCCAGCACGCAACTTGTCTTCGTTTTAATAGGAATCGCAGTCGCGGTTAGCTTGTTTTTGAATCCAGGAATCGAGAAATTTTCCAATAAGCCGAAAAGTCGGAACCTTTTTACCGCGATGACAGATGAGATCAAAATCCGTTTCCAATTATTTTACCAAAGTTTTGAAACGGTCATGGGGGCTCAAATCCAGATTTCGGCCATAAACACGCTCTTGACGGCTGTATTCGTGCTCATTGTCTCACTCAAGTACGGGGCTTTTGTGGTCGGTCTAACCTTTCTTTGCGGACTGTTGCCCATAGTGGGAAACCTGATCAGTAACGCAATCATCGTCGGCATCGCATTTACAATGTCGCCGCGGCTGGCGATTGTTGCTCTCATCTTCCTGGTTGCGGTTCATAAGCTGGAATATTTCCTGAACAGCAAAATCATCGGCGACCTGATCAAAAATCCCGTCTGGCTCACCTTGCTCGCGTTAATCATAGGTGAGCGATTCATGGGAATACCGGGAATGATCCTGGCACCAGTCGTTCTGAATTACATCAAGGTTGAAGCCTCCAAGTGGCCGCCGCCGGATACCGTTCTTTAACGTACGGACTTTTCCGTCAGCGTTGGAACTGGCTCTATTCTGTGGAACCCGTTGCGGCGGCGCTGTGCCACATTGAGCGGTTCGTTGCGCTCGGCGCGACCCTCGGGCCTTTCCAATTACGCGCTTCCAACGGAGCAAATTTTAGCTCAGTCGAAATCGCTGAGGTCATTAAAATTTCGGAATAATTTTCCCTGTTCTTCGAGAACGTTAACGAGGCTTAATTTGCCCGCGTCGACGAGCTTCTTCGTTAGCGATTGAAGCGAAAAATCCGATCCCGAAAGCGCGGTGATGAAATCGGTCCCGGTTCCTTTCGGATAAATTGCAACCAGCGGCTCGGCGCGGTTCCCGATCATGGGGAGAACGCCACGGCCGGGCTCAACCAGATTGCAGATCAATCGCAAATAATTTCCGGTCATCAACGGCATGTCGATAGCGAGAGCGAGCAAATGATCTGTCGAAATTCGCGCCAATGTCGCGGAGAGACCACTTAACGGACCGCGCGATGGTTGTTCGTCGGAAACGAATTGCACATCAGATGGCCGCCACGGCGGATCAGTTCGTGCCGAGACGAAAATTTCTTCGGGTTGCAATGTGCGCAGAAGATCGAACTGAATTTCCCAGAGCGGTCGCCCGCGAAAGAGAAGCGTTGCCTTGTCCCTTCCCATCCGGCGCGATTCCCCGCCGGCGAGCAACACCGCGCTGATATTCATTAAAAATGACAGATTTCGACTGCCGCATGGTAACATCACGCTGAAAGCAGTGAAAGAAGAAGGCATCTCTTCAGGCCAGATCATTCGGCGAAAGCAGGATGGCGCGCTGGAGTATCATCGCGACGATCTCACCATTGAAGAGCCGCTCGAGATTCGCATCGGCCGCAAGACTATTGCGACTACGATGCGAACACCCGGGAACGATGAAGAACTCGCCGCCGGTTTTCTCCTTTCCGAAGGAATTATTCGAGCTTCTGATGAGATTGATAAATTCTCCCGTCCGTCTGGCGCGCGTAATCGGGAAAACATTATAACCGTTACTCTGGCTGAAGGCATAAAACCTAAACTCAACTCAGCGCAGCGTTTCGGAACGATTTCATCAAGCTGCGGTATCTGCGGGAAAGAGAGTATCGCCGTGATCCGGCAGAATTTCCCGTCGATTGAGTCGGCCCCAGGCATCCGCATTCAGCTCGAAACATTGCTCTCGCTTCCAGCGCTCCTGCGTCGGAACCAGGGCGACTTCGCCCGCACTGGCGGAATTCACGCGGCTGGCATTTTTGGTCTCGACGGCAAACCATTCTTGGTTAGAGAAGATATCGGTCGGCATAACGCTGTCGATAAAGTTATTGGCCGGGCTTTTCTTGATCGCGAACTTCCGCTGGCTGCGTGCATACTTCTCGTTAGCGGGCGCGCATCCTTCGAGATCATGCAAAAGGCACTCTCTGCCAGAATTCCAATTGTCGCCTCGGTCTCAGCTCCTTCGACGCTGGCGATGGAATTCGCGCGCGAATGCAATCAGACCTTGATCGGATTCCTCCGCCCTCCGTCATTCAATATTTACGCGCACATCGAACGCGTCATTTTGGATTGATTCTTCTGTAGCGGCGGTCTATGACCGCAGGACAGGCCAGCGGGCCTGTCTTCCGAATCAGCAGAGCAATTGTTTGACGCAATTAATCAGCCCTTGGATTGCGAAAGGCTTAACCAAATATTTCACGTCGTGCTTGGTAAGGAAGAGTGCGATTTTTGCGTCCGTGGCAAAGCCGGTGATGAAAATGAAACGATCGGATAGCGATGGGCGCATTTCTTTCGCCTGCAGGTAAAACTCGTCACCGCGGAGGCGCGGCATCTTCAGGTCGCAGATCACGGCGTCGTACTCGTGCGCTTTCACCTTGAGAAGGGCTGCTTTTCCGTCAAAAGCGACATCGACCAGAAAATTTTCATCTGCCAGGATCCACTGTAAAGCAGAGGCGAGTTGCTGGTCGTCGTCGACCACCAGGATAGCCTTAAGGCGAAGAGTGTTGACGTGAGGCTGAAGGCCTTCCCAATGCGAGTCAGATTTCATCGAGGCGCGGCTTTGATTGAGCAGTCAGGGTGCCAAGTCGAAGGCCAGAGATCAGAGGCGCAGGATCAGGGTTACTGCTCGGTTTGCTTCTCGAGCTGATGTCGAAAATAGCCTCTCCAACTTTCTGGTAAGGCCTTGATTTGAGTAGCTTGCCCCAGCGATTTGACATCGTCCTTATCAAAAGCATAAAGACGCGTGATGTCGGCAACGCTAATGTCTTGTTGCTCGTGGCCAACTAATTCCACGGCATCTCCGGCACCAACCATTCCTTCCCGCATCACCGCAACATAGAAACCGGTGCGACGGCTGGCCAGAAAACGCTTGATGATATCGGCACGTCCAAACTTTATACCTAGTTTGTAGCAGGGCATTCGTGGTTCCGTGACCATGACTTCCGTTTCCCCGATTCGAAACCTGTCCCCGATGTGAACGGCATTCTCCAGTAATCCCTCGGTGGTAAAGTTTTCTCCAAACATTCCCCAGGGCAGATCCATTCCAGGCAGTTCGCTTCGCCAATAGCTGTAGTGTTCCGATGGGTAGAGATAAACCGCCTTATTCACGCCGCCGTGAACGGTGAGATCAGCTTGCTGATCTCCATCCAAGTTCAACCTGCGCATCATTACCCGCCTTTGGACCGGCTCCTTGAAAATTCCCGTGGTAACGAGCTTCCCTTGCCAGGTTACTTCCCTCGGCAATCCAACATTCACTGACAATATCTTCATGACACCTCAGTCATTCGATTATGCCGACGATTCCAACCGCAAATCCACGCATTAAATGCAGACTGCGAATAACTCTGACAGTCGCGGATTCGAACCAATCCTAATCTTATCTTATAATTTCGCATGAAAAAGCCGATCCGTGGCAGCTGCCTGTGTGGCGGCGTACGTTTTGAAGTCGAGCCCCCTTTTCTGCAGGCGAGTCATTGTCATTGCGACCGCTGCCGCAAGCATTCTGGAACGGCCGTGTGCACGCAAACGCGGGTATTGAGGGAACAGTTCCGTCTCCTCCAAGGCGAAAAGTTGATCAAGGTTTACGGAAAAGGCGAAGGCGCTGTGAAAGCGTTCTGTATAAACTGCGGTTCCAGCCTTTTCGGTGGCGATTGGCCAGAGGGTCCTCAGGTGTCGATTCGCATGGGGGCGTTCGATGACGACCCCGGCATTCGGCCACAGTTTCATACCTTTGTCGATTGCCGCGCGCCATGGGACACGATCACCGACGATCTTCCGCAGTACTCCGAACGGCGAACTTAACTGCTGCCGCTATAATTAACGAGTTACCTGACCCGGATTACACAGATTTGATTATCCGTGATATCCGCGTAATCCGCGGTTAACCATTCAACTGGAATGGCGACAAAGTTTGTTCTCATCGGTAGCGGCCTCGCCGGCGGTCTGCTCGCTGCGTACTTGGGGCGCCGCGGTTACGATGTGGATCTTTACGAACGACGCGCTGATCCGCGCGAGGGAAACATCGTCGGCGGGCGCTCAATCAATCTCGCGCTCTCGACCCGCGGAATTTACGCGCTCGAACAGCTCGGTATCGCCGATGAAGTGTTGCGGCACGCCATTCCTATGCGCGGTCGCATGATTCACGACAAATTTGGCGCGCTCCATTTTTCGCCCTACGACCGCGATCCGAACAAATTCATCAATTCGATTGGTCGCGCTGCGCTGAATACTACAGTGATCGAAGCGGCACAGCGTTATCCGAGCGTGCGCGTTCATTTCAATCATCGCTGCACCGACGTCGATCTTGATTCCGCTACCGCGAAACTCGTCTCGTCCGGTGCAGAAGGGGCCGTGTCGGCCGCAGATTCTGACCGTCAAATAATTAAAGCTCGGGCCGACGCTATCGTCGGCGTCGATGGCGCTTTCTCTGCAGTCCGCCAATCAATGCAGAAGAAAATATCGGGCTTTGAATACGACGAGAGTTATCTCGCGCACGGTTACAAGGAGCTCACCATTCCGCCGGCGCCGGATGGTTCGTGGCGAATGGAAAAGGAAGCGCTCCATATCTGGCCACGCAAAAGTTTCATGATGATCGCCCTCCCGAACCCGGATGGCTCCTTCACCTGCACGCTTTTTTGGGAATTCGAAGGGCCGCGCAGCTTCGCCTCGACCAAGACCGACGACCAAATCCGCCCCTTTTTCGAGGAAGAATTTCCCGATGCGGTGCCGCTGATGCCGTCATTGCTCGATGAATTCAAAACCAATCCAACCGGTTCGCTCGTGACCATTCGTTGTGCACCGTGGTTTTACAAAGACAAAATCGCACTCGTGGGCGACGCTGCCCACGCCGTGGTGCCCTTCTACGGTCAGGGCATGAACGCCGCATTCGAAGATTGCGTCGTGCTCGACAAATGCCTGGCCGAATTCTCCGAGGATCGACAGCGCGCTTTCGCTGATTATTTCGCACGGCGAAAAGAAAATACCGAGGCCCTCGCCAATCTCGCGGTGCAAAATTTCATTGAAATGCGCGACAAAACCGCGTCGAAGGCATTTCGAGCAAAAAAGAAGCTCGATCATCTGCTCGAAGGTGTGTTGCCCGGAATTTATCTGCCGCTCTACACCATGGTCACCTTCACGCGCATCCCCTATTCCGCCGGGGCGAGACGCGCCCGGCTGCAAAATCGAATTGTCTACGCCGGCCTGGCGGTTCTTTTGCTGCTGACCGCCTTCGCTGCGATACGGCTTATTTCTCGTTAAGAGAATTCTCCGAGCCTATGCATTCCACGTTGGATGTTGAGCGTTGGGCGTTTTCTCTTACTCTTGACCGTCTAGACTCCACCACATGAACACAGATCTAGCGCAACTGGCCTGTGATCGGCACGAGATTGCCGACACGCTGCATCGGTATGCGTTCGGCCTGGACCACGGTGACGCCGATTCATTGGCATCGGCATTTACAGAAGATTGCATTTTCGATTTTCGGCCGGCGGGGAGGAAACTTAAGATTGATTTTCCGAAACTGAATGGCCGGGAAGCGATCGTGAATACTCTTATTCCGTTCCTCGGGCCACTCGACACCAGTCACACCGTCAGCAATCTGCAAATCGAGGTCAGTGATGATTCCGCAACATTGTATGCCTACGTGATGTCTCAACATTTCATGCCGCGAGAAGGTTGCCGGCCTGGATCAGAAAATGCGCTGCTAATGAACCGCTACGATTGCGAGCTGGTACGCGACGGCCAGAAATGGCGCTTTAAGCGGGTGACGATTGATAATGCCTGGGCACAAGGCAACCCGGAAATTCTTAACGCCCTCGCGATTCGCCGCGCTTTAGCCGCAAAATCGAGGCAGTCGAAATAGCGCTAAAATCAGCGACCGAGGATTGCCTTCACACCTCGAGCGGGTGTAAAAAGGATCAACATCAACCATCAATCCTATTATGAGTGATACCTATGTCCCATTAATCAGCTCCGGCGTAGCCGGACCACTTGGCGTTCTGCATTTGCCCCGCATGTGGCAAAAAGTCTCGCTGGAAGCGACGGGCAAACTTGCTTCCGGTTATCCCGGCATCGGCCGAGGGTTCGACGCCATGACCTGCGCCGACCTTGGGCTCGAGGAACAGGCGGTGAAGGATTATATTAAGAAGAACAAGCCGACCTATCCGCAGTTCGAAGCGTGGGTGAAAGCGAATGCGAAGTCGCTCACCCCGCAGGCGATCGACAAACACAACACCGCGGTGCGCGGGTACAATCACGACGATGAGACGCGCCAGGAAATCCTGGGCAATTGCAGGATGGCGGCTGACTCTTCTGCACCGAAGGACGCGGTGAACCTGAATAATCTCGACGATTGGCACGAGTTCCACAAAGCCGTTTTGCAATAAGCTTTGCCGCGTCAAAGCGTTGAATCGGTAAAACCTAAATCGTTGTTAAGCCCGAGCGCAGGTGACACGCCTGCCACTACAGTCCCCTCTTGACAGTCTAGACGAAAGATTGAACGATTCTTTACCAAGACTGTCTAGGCTTGAAAGATGATCTTATGGCGAAAGAGAAACCAGACCTGGTTTACGGAACGCTCGACATGTTGATCTTGAAGGCGCTCCAGCACAACCCGCGGCACGGCCTCGGGATCGCCGATCGGATCCAGCAGATGTCTCAGGACATTTTGCGTGTCGAGCAAGGATCGCTTTATCCCGCCCTTTACCGCCTGGAAGCTCAAGGGTGGATCACGGCAGAGTGGGGCGTGTCTGATAACAATCGTAAAGCCCGTTATTACAAACTGACCTCGGCCGGACGCAAACAGCTTGCAGCGGAAAAGGACCACTGGCTGCGCATTACCAAGGGAATCGATCTCGTCCTTTCCGGAACCTGAATCGTTTATGCCGCGACTCCGCGCCTGGTTTTCTCGACTCCTCGGACTGTTTTCCAAAGATCGCCGTGACGCCGAGATGGCGGAAGAAATGCAAGCGCATCTCGATCTCTTGACCGAGCGTAACATCGCCGCCGGAATGTCGCCCCATGATGCACGGAATGCGGCCTTGCGACAGTTCGGCGGAATCGAGCAGACCAAAGAGATAGCGCGCGAACAGCGGGTATGGCGATGGGCAGACGAATTTTTGCAGGATCTGCGCTTCGGCATGCGAATGCTTTTCCGTAGTCCCGGATTCTCGATCCTGGCGATTCTCTGTCTTACACTTGGCATTGGCACCAACGCCGCCGCCTTAAGTTGGATCGAAGGGATTCTCATTCGCCCCTATCCGCTCGTCGCGCACCAGGACCGGATGTTCGCCCTCAACTGCACGACCCGGGGCGCTCAGGGTTTCACCGGACTTTCTTATCCGGACTTCCTCGATCTCGAAAGAAACTCGACGCTTTTTGAGTCATTCATTATCGATAAAATCACTGGCACAACGCTGAGCAATGGCGACCGCGCCGAGCGTGCGGTCGGAGGAATGGTGTCCGCGAATTATTTCGACGCGCTCGGTATTCGACCGATTCTCGGACGCGGCTTTCGACCCGAAGAAGGCACGGGGCGCAACGCGCATCCGGTCACAGTCATAAGCTACATGACGTGGAAAAATCGTTACAAAGGCGATCCGGATATCATTGGCAAAACGCAGTATATGAACGGCGTTCAGCACACCATCATCGGCGTGGCGCCGGAAAGATTCCACGGCACGTTCATCGGCTACTCGTTCAACTTCTGGGTGCCAACGTCGATGCAGGAGACGTTCGATAACACCGGCTACAAACTCGAAGACCGCGGGGCGCGCTGGATTGAAGGTTACGCTTTTCTCAAACCCGGAGTCGCGCAGCGGCAGGCGCAGGCGGAACTTTCCGCGATCGCGAAACGGTTGGAGAACGATTACCCCCAAACGGATCGCGG
>Ga0209234_1001047_pt1 | contig 10301 bp, 7 predicted proteins | sample GraSoi013_1_20cm_2_FD_185816 | JGI IMG/M metagenome (GOLD analysis project Ga0209234, IMG submission 185816) | Grasslands soil microbial communities from the Angelo Coastal Reserve, California, USA - Sample 08_20_2013_1_20cm (SPAdes) (version 2) | ecosystem: Environmental > Terrestrial > Soil >... | reverse complement strand
CCGCGAGGAAGAGGTGGGGATAACTATACGTGTCGGTCTGGACTTTAAGCATGTCCTCGGGGCGTAAATCGTGACGGTCATGCAGTAGATCGTAGATCCGCGCGGTGCGGTAAGGCTCTCCCCAGCGATCCGTGAGATATGGTTTGTAATTTGGCCCCACGACACGCGCATTGGCAGTGACAATCAATCCACTTTCGGGGTTGAGCGCCTGCGGGAGCTGGTCAAACGGGATGTAGCCGGTCCACTCGTAGTCGTCCGTGTCTCCGGAAACAGGCACTTCGCCGTGCCCCTTTTTTCGAATCGGCACTCGCGCGGCCATCACGTATCCGATATTGCCCTCCACATCCGCGTAGACAGCGTTCTGTCCTGGGCCCCAGACGTGCCCCATAATTTCGCGGAATTCTTTCCAGTTGTGCGCCTTGCCCAGCCAGTTGTAGCTGTTGGCGAGTCCACTCGGTTCCGTCGCCGTCCAGCGAAGTGCGTAAGCCTTGTCTCCCTCGCGATGAACGATCGGGCCGTGGCGAGTCACGACAATCTTCAAGTGTTCGTCCGGCTGGCCTTTGATGCGGATGGTCTCGTCGATGACTTGCGCCTTCGTCCACGCGCCCTTCACCCGATACTCATCCGGGGAGGCCGGATTGAACGTCTCGACGTAAAGATCCTGAACGTCGGCGCCGCTATTGGTGAAGCCCCAGGCGATATGGTCGTTGTGTCCGATGACGATCATCGGTGCGCCGGGGAAGGTGACGCCTTTGACGTCCCATCCGGGTGCCGTGAGGTGAAGCTCATACCAGATTGATGGAATGGAGAGCTCGAGATGGGTATCATTGGCCAACAAAGGCTTCCCGGTGGCGGTATGGGCGCCACTCACGACCCAGTTGTTGCTGCCAAGTCCTTGGCGAATCTCGCTCTTTGATTCCTGTAAAAACTCTTGGATGGACTGCGTGAGAGCCGCAGTCAAGTCTGGCCCGCTTTCCGAAGTCCGGACGCCGGTCGAAGCCCCACGGTCAGCTTTTAGCACGGTATCCGGTTGCATATCGTCGTCATCATCTTCATCGTCGGGGTCTGCTGCGGAACGTTGCGAGCCATCATCGATAACCTTGGGATCGCCTACGACGAAATGATCCATGGGGGCTTCTTGCGAGAAGAGATCCTTGGCACGGTCCGCCCCAGCGCGTTCCACGACTTTGGCACGATTTAATTCTCTTTCCCAGGTGTCCGTCAGCGTTTCGTACATGTAGCCTGAAATAGCTACAGTATCGGACGACTGCCAGGGCCTGGGCTCGTAACGAAGGAGCGAAAATTCCAGAGGGAGACTGTTTCTGTGCTGCTCGATAAATTGGTTCACACCACGCGCATACGCTTCCACCATCTTGCGAGATTCGGGGTCGAGCAGTGCGGCGTCACGCTCTGCGGCGCGGGCGAAGCCGTTCGTTCGAAACTCTTTGTCGATGAGAACCGTCTTGGGGCCCAGGATTTCAGAAAGCTGCCCGCGGGCGACGCGGCGCAGCAGATCCATCTGCCAGAGGCGGTCCTGTGCCATGACGTAGCCCTGGGCCTCCGCGAGATCTTCGCTTGACGCGGCACGGATGTGCGGCACGCCCCAGCGGTCACGTTCGACAGTGACCTCTCGCCGGAGACCAGGTAAGGAAGCGCTTCCGTCGAGTTGCGGCAGCGGGCGGTAGACAAACCACCACGCCAAGGCACCGGCTGCAATCACCAGAATGGCGAAGATCCAGGAGAACATCCGAAGAATGGTTCGCAAGCTCACTCCCACGCGAATTGGGCAAAAAGTGAGTGTAGAGGAGGTGCTTCGTGCGCGCAACCAAGTCGAGCACGACTGTGAGACGAAGCGCCACGTTCTGGGAGATTCGCTAACCGTGGGCGAATGCTGTTCTCGATAGATTTCAGCGTTATTTCTTATTGGGTGGCGGAGCCGGCTTCAGATCAGCGGCCGACTTCTGCAATTCGGTGACGCTCGAAGCGTTCAGCTCATAAAGAGCGGGTTCGTTTTCTCTTTTCGCGACGTAGTTGTCGCCATTCTTCGAAAGTATCACTTTTTCCACGCGCTTGCCCCCGTCGGAAGTTATGGTCAGGTCGATGGCTGGCGCGGTGAATCCCGTCTCGGCAAACTTGCTGGCAGACAGGTCGCGGATTTTCTCAACGAGCGCGGACACCGTGACCGGGTCCATCTTTGCGCCATTGGACCACGAATCGCTGCCGCTGCGCGTCAGGAGATAGCTCTTGGAGCCATCGTGAAGCTCGATTTTGTCGGGTTCGGCGAAGCCGAAGTCGAAGAGCTTTTTGTTTCGGAAATCGTCGAGGCTCTTATTCAGTCCTGGTCCAGTAGCGCTCGAAATCTTATAGACACCCGGGACTGCGCTGGACTTTGCGTAATAGTCGTCTTTGTTTTTCCGAACTTGCAGTTCCTGAGTGCCGGAGACATCCGTCACCCTTGCCGCTGCAAAAGGAGTGCCCGAGCCGAATGCCGCAGACGCCTTCTTGTCATCCTCACTTCCGCTCAAATCCATTCTTGCATCGTGCAAGGTCCGCAGCAGCTCTTCCGCTTGGGAGCGGTCCGCGCGGAACGGTTTCGGCCTTACGATCTGCCACTCATCTTTGCTGCGCGCAAGCGCAATGGTTTGTTTCTTGGCCGTCAATTCAATGCCAGAAACTTTGTCCGAATCAAAGGTCAGCAGGCGTTTGTCTCGCAGATCATTCGAACTCTTGACGAAGACGTTCTTCTTGTAGCTCGCCATTGTGAAGACGCGAGAATCTCCGGCCAGTGTCGCGTACGCGCCATTGCCTGTCGGTGTGTCATCCCCGATCAGGAGCTTTTGGGTTTTTCCATCCTTTTTCGTGATTTCCACTTCGATCGACGACTGGGTGAGGCCGTACTGGTCGAAGTTGCTGGCCTTGTCTTCGACAAGCCGGTCTGAATTCAGCGACGTCAGAGTCGACAACATGCTCGATACGGCATCCTGATCTGCGGCGAGCGCCTGAGGCGCAGTGATTTGCCACTGCCCTGCGGCATTTCTCGCCAGAGCGACGCTAGCACCGCTTTTTTTCCGAATCGAGAGTGCGGCAATATCCGCCGCTTGAAGGGTCAGGATTTTCGGCGACAACTCGGGGTTGGAGTCCGCGGAGCTTTCCGCAGATTGGTGATGATTGGACCAATAGAGCGCGCCAACCAGGGCCGACAGCACCAGGGCAGCGACCAGTAGATCGCGGGTTTTCATAAGGGCGCACCTGATAAGGTCTTCGAGCGCAGAACGGTTACCTTCGTCGCCACCACACCGAGACTCCTGTAATCACAATTCCCAAGGGCAGTAGTCCAAGGCTGGTGATGCCGACCCAATTCAACTGGCCACGGGTCATAGTAATCCGGCGGTCATCACGGTCTTTCGGGCGAATGGAGATCAGATCCTCATCGGAAGCGAGCCAGTTCATGACGTTCATCGCCAGATCGCGATTGCCATTAAAACTGATAAAGGAATTGGCGGCCCACGCCGAACTTCCCACCACGACAAACCGCCCTTCGGAGTTCTCCTTTCCTGTTCTGTAGGAGCCGGATGCTGCAATGGTCAGCGGTCCCTTCTTGTTTTTCGGATCGTTGGGATCGACTTCGGGAGAATTCAACTTGCTGGTGGCCAGGCTGGTTTCGGATGAACCAAACAGTTTTTCTACGGTCGTCTTGTCTGTGCTCTTTACGCCCATGGAGCGCACCAGCGGGAATCCTGTGGCGGAACCCTTCAGCTCGTTCACGATTGCGTGCCGCTCGTAATGAGTCACAAGGGCCACCTGCGGACCAAGACCGGCCAGTTGCCCAATGGGGTTAAGGTCGAGGATCAAGTCTTTGTCCAAGGTGACGCCCCAGCTTTGGAGCAGGCCTGCCAATGCGTCGTTGTCGGCAATTTCCGAGCGGCCCATCTTCAGGGGAGGATCAAGAAGGAGCAGTGCTCGTCCGCCTTCTTCGACGTATTTTTTTATGGCATCGACGGCGGGCTGCTGGTAGTCCCCGGTCGGTCCGGCAACCACGAGGACCATGCACTCGGGAGGGACCTCCGCTTTTTGCAAGAGGCTGATCGATTTTGAGTTGTATTCTTCCTTGACGAGGAGGTCGCGCAGGCGCGAATAACCGCTTCTATCCGTGTCGTCGATCTGATGCTCTCCGCTTCCGGAGACAAAACAAACGGTTCGCGCATTGTTCTTCAGGGCGCGAATCAATGCTCCGGTGATATCTTCCTCGCTGGTGCCTTTCGCTTCTTCTCGTTTCGCCCCCATTTGCACCATGGTTGTGCCGTAGCTCTTGATCCCGGCTTCGCGGGCCAATTGTGGTTTCTTATCCACATCTACGAAGTCGACATGAACTCTGCGAGAGAGCTTGGCATACAGGTCCAACTGATCTTTGGCCCGCTCGAAGCGGGTGCCCTGGTCAAAATAAGTGATCTTGGCGTCCTCTTTTAGGCCTTTGACGATCTTCGCGGTCTGTTCGGAAAGGCTGTACCGTTTGTTGGAGGTTGCATCGTACGTCTTGTCATAGCGATTGGCCAAGACATTTACCGTGCCTACGATTGCAACCACGACTAAAATATATAACGTTGCGTAACCAACATATTTTGTTTGCCGTGCCTTGAGAAGCTGCAGATTCACTTATGACCTCCACCGGAGTGACTCGAGTGAGCGCGCCGTCAGGAAGAGCCCCAAGAAAATAACGGTCACGTAGTAGACGGCGTCCTTGGAATCCAAGACGCCTTTTGTGAAGGATTCCATGTGCGAGGTAACCGACATGTAGGAGAGCACTTGTGCCCAAGTTGAGGTTTCGTACCCGCTCGCCCATCCGAGAACGAAAACCAGGAGGCAGACACCAAACGATGCCGCCCCAGCAATGATCTGGTTCTTGGTCAGGCTGGAAATAAATGTGCCGATGGCCAGCAGAGCCGACGCCTGCAAGAGGAGCCCGAGATAACCCACTGCCATCGGTTTCCAATCAGGATTGCCATACTTGAAGACGAACCCAAGATTCAGTCCCGTCAGCAGGAGCATGCCTGCGTAAAGCGCCACGGCAGCGAGCCATTTTCCGAGGATTACTTCGAAATCCTGGATCGGAGAAGTGGCCAGCAGTTCGATGGTGCCGTTTCGCTTTTCCTCGGCAAATAGGCGCATGGTTATGACCGGTATGAAGAAGAGCCCAACGACGTTCATATTGCCGAGTAGTTGGCGAAGGATCTGTTCGTTGACGTTCATGGGCGTCATCTCGCCGCGCATCTGGGAGGCCATGCTGTAAAAGACAAAGGCACCCAGCATGTTCCAGAAAAACCACCCGAAGATCAGGGCAAACATGACAAAGAGAACATACGCAACAGGAGAGACGAAATAGCTGCGCAGCTCCTTGCGGCAAATAACCCAGATATTTCTCATTGTTCTGCTTCCTTTGTCCGTGCTTCTTGCGACGGAGCCGGGGCTTGCTCGCGCGTGAGCTGCAGGAAGATTTCTTCAAGACTCACTGCCGCGGTCCGCAATTCATTGAGGTCCCAGCCTGCTTCAACGACGGCGCGGGCCAGGTCTCCGCGCACGAATTTTTCCTTGGCGCTCTCCACCTCGAATATGGCGCCACTCTGCTTTTTTTCCTTGAACGCCACTCGGCCGATGCCCGCGACCTGCTCAAGCCGGTGTTGAACACTGGCGAAATCCAGCGCACCGTTTCGCCCGCCAACTTCGACCAGCACCAACTCGGCTCCGCGCGCGCGGCTCTGCAAATTGTTCACCGAATCCGTAGCGACCAGCTTGCCCTTGTTGATGATGATGACCTTCTCACAGGTCTGTTCGACTTCCGGCAGGATGTGCGTACTCAGAATAATCGTGTGGTCGCCTGCCAGGCCTTTGATCAGATCACGTGTCTCGTTGATTTGCTTGGGATCGAGTCCGGCGGTCGGCTCGTCCAGGATAAGCACGTCGGGATTGTGAATAATAGCCTGAGCCAGGCCGACGCGCTGACGGTAGCCCTTGGATAGTTTTCCGAGCAGCTTGTTCTTCACGTCTCCGGCAGCGCAGCGGTCGCAAACCGTGTCGACGCGTTGCCGCAGCTCGGCGCCGGAGAGTCCTTTCAGTTTCCCAACAAACGTCAGGTATTCTGCAGTCTGCATTTCGAGATAAAGCGGTGGCACTTCGGGGAGATAGCCGATACGTTTTTTGACTTCGAGCGGCGCTTCGACGACATCAAAACCGGCAACGGTTGCCGTACCCGAACTGGGCGGCAGGAAGCACGTCAGCATCCTCATCGTGGTTGTCTTGCCGGCGCCATTCGGCCCCAGAAAGCCGACGATCTGGCCCCTCTCGACCTCGAACGAGATGTGATCCACAGCGGTGTTACGGGCGTACCGCTTGGAAAGATTTTTTACAGTAATCATAGAGTTTTTTGTTCTTGGAAGTAAGTCATCCTGTTTTGGCGTTGCACTAGTTAGCTGAACACTTCTTCGAACCGTGCTACTTGGAAAGAATATCCTAAAAACGTTCAAAGCGTTATGTCAATACCTCGCCTGTCTCGCCTGAATCTTTCATTTTTTCCTGGTCGCCGAAACCGAGTTTCGGCATTCCTGAATCCAAAGAGGTTGGACGTACGGGGCATAGAACGGTTGCCGGCGCCCCGCGGTAGTGCTGCTACAATGCGGTTGGAGGACAGAATCCAACTATGCTTGCGGTGCGCCTGATTGGCGTCCTGTCGCTCGTCGCGCTGAATGGTTTTTTTGCCGCGACGGAGTTCTCGCTGGTTGCAGTGCGATTGTCACGCGTGCGGCAACTGGTCGCAAAGGGAAGTGCCCGCGCGCGCGTCGTCGAAGTGCTCCTTGGCGATTTACACCGCGTCGTTTCGGGCGTACAGCTCGGCATCACGCTTACCAGCCTGGCGATCGGCGCGCTTGGCGAAGCTACATTTGCGAAAATATTTCAAGCGATTTGGCCCCGTAGCTTGGGAGCGCACACCGCGCTTTTCGCCCATGCCATCGCGCTAGCCTGCGCTTTCGCCCTCTTGAGTGCCTTGCACGTTGTAATCGGGGAATTGGTTCCCAAAACTCTCAGTTTGGCCCGTGCCGAGCGCGTGGCACTGCTGGTGGCCATGCCGTTCCGTTGGTTCCTGAACACTTTTCACTGGGCAATCCATTTGCTCGACCGGATATCTAGTGCCATCGTAAAGGCTTTGGGTGTTGCCTCTGGGCAAGTGCACGGCGTTGCCCATTCGACGGAAGAGTTGCAAATACAAATTCAACAGGCTCGCGAGCGTGGATTGATCGCCCCCGGTGAAGAAAAGTTCATCATTAGTGCAATGGAACTTGCTCAAATCCAGGTTCGGGAGATTATGGTGCCGCGGCCGGACATACATGCGCTTCCTGTAGAGTCTAATCTGGACGAAGTGATGCGCGTTTTCGCGACGACCCAACGTTCGCGGATACCCGTCTATCGCGGAACGGCGGACCACATCCTCGGCTTTGTTCATATTAAAGATATGATATGGATTCTCCTTGACCGCGAACGTCGCCTCGAAGAAAACCTGTCGCGGCCGCCTTTCGATTTGCGCCGTATTTTGCGCGAAGTGCTCATCGTGCCCGAGACCAAGCCTGCCAGCGAACTGCTTCTCGAGTTGCGCACCCGCCACGTCGGCATGGCCTTGGTGGTGGACGAATTTGGCAGCATCCTCGGGTTGGTGACCATGGAAGACATTCTCGAACAGATGGTGGGAGAGATCCACGACGAGTTTGATGTTGTCGAGCGACCGCTTACACTGGCAGATGGAGCGCTTATTTTTGACGCGGCTTTGAATGTCCGCGATCTGGACACGCAATACAACATCACTTTGCCGGAGGACCCGGCTTACGCTACTGTAGGTGGTTTCGTTCTTGACCAATTGGGTTTCATTCCCAAAGGAGGTGAAAGCTTTGAGTATGGCAACTTTCGCTTCTCGGTCGTGGAAATGGACGGAAAACGCGTTGCACGGGTGAAGATCCAGCGCATTCGTCCGACTGAAAATGAAAGCAAGACGCAAGGACCTCAGGAGGCAGTGTTGCAACCGGCCAGAGAGTCGAAAGTTTCAAGGGAGAACTTCTAGGTCATTCACCGCAAATGGTGCGCTACCTCTTCAAACGATTTCTTCTCACGCTCCCGGCAGTCTGGTTCGTCCTCACGCTCGTCTTTCTCATGATCCACATCGTGCCGGGCGATCCTGTCGAGCAGATGCTGGGTGAAGGTGCGGCACCGAGACAACTGAGTCAATTGCGTCATGGATTGGGGTTGGATTTGCCGCTCCACACCCAGTATGGACACTACTTGTGGCAAGTCGGACGCGGCGATCTTGGGCAGTCCTTCAAGTTTCAGGCGCCTGTGCGCCAGATTATCTTGGAGCGCTATCCCGCAACGCTTCAGCTCGCCTTTGTCGCGCTGGTTGTCTGCGCCGCAATTGCCATTCCTGCGGGAATGCTTGCCGCTTAGCGGCGCGGCCAGACGCCCGACCGCGCTGTCGGAGGGTTGAGTTTCGTGAGGCTCCGGTAGAGAATGAAAGTGTGAGTCCGCCCAAGCACCGGATCGCCGATTACCTGCGGCCCAAAACGCTGGCGATGTTGTTGCTCGGGTTTTCTTCAGGCCTTCCCTTTTTTCTGGTCGGCAATACGTTCGGCTACTGGCTGCGCGATGAGCACACCTCTCTGACGGCGATCGGGTTTCTTTCCTGGGTGGGCATTGCATATTCGCTGAAGTTTCTGTGGGCGCCCTTGATGGATCGCGTGGACTTGCCGTTGTTTAAACGGCTTGGACATCGGCGCGGATGGATAATGTTCTCGCAGATCGTCGTCGGGCTGGCGCTGGCCGCCATGGGCGGAATTGGCACGAAAGCCGGGCTCAGCCGGCTTGGCGCTTTTGCGCTTGTCGTCGCGTTTGCCTCATCGACACAGGACATTGTGGTTGATGCCTGGCGAATTGAATCGGCAGACGACGGAGAAGAACAAGGCCTCCTCGCGTCTGCCTATCAGTTCAGCTACCGCCTGGCGCTCCTGGCTACGGATTCCCTTATCCTCATCGTGGCAGGGACCGTGGGCTGGCGCGTGTCCTACGGTATCTACGGGGCATGTATGGCCGTTGGAATAATCGCGACCTGGTTTGCGAAGGAACCGGAGCGCGCGGATGCGGTGATGCATGAAAAAGAGCGCGAAGCGCCGCTTTGGACCCCGCGCGGTTTCTTCGACGCTGTTGTGGGACCGTTCATCGCTTTCTTCCGTGAACATGGCTGGCTCGCGCTTGTGATGTTAGCGGCAATCAGCCTCTACCGGTTGCCGGAGTTCATCATGGGTCCGATGTCGAATCCCTACTACCATGACATCGGTCTTTCGAAGGGAACGGTCGGAGCGGTGCGCGGCTCAATCGGACTCATCGCTACGTTTGCAGGCATCGCAGCGGGCGGATTCTGCTCGCTGAAGCTTGGGTACATGCGCGCGCTCGTCATCGGGGGCATTATGCAGGCAGCCGCAACGGCCGCGTTTGCGACTCTCGCGTTCGCGGGCACGAGCATTCCTCTCTTCGCGCTCGTCATGGTAGGTGACAACTTCGCCCTCAGCTTTGCAGGCGTTACGCTTGTCGCGTACATGTCGAGTCTCACCAATCTGGGATACACGGCCACGCAGTATGCGCTCTTGAGTTCAACCTATGCCTGGCTGGGAAAGATCTTGAAGGGATTTTCCGGTGCTGCGGTCGAAAGCCTGAGCACCACGCACGGCCTCATTCACGCCTACGGCATTTTCTTTATCGTTTGCGGACTGACCGGCGTGCCCGCGGTCCTTCTGTTCGCGGCATTGGGTCACTGGCACAGGCGGAAGCAATCGGCGCCAGCCGCTGCATAGGAGTCTTCACTCCTACGAAAATAGCCGTTCTTAAGTTTTGGCGGAATTACTTCGCGGGAAGAATCACTGGTGTCCCGCGTCCAAGCGCCAGCGTGCGAGCCGCACTACCTTTGTTCACGCCGATTTCGATGTAGCCGCTGGAGCCGACGTACGCGATTGGTTCTCCGGCCGCTCCGTGAGCGAAGGTGTCAACGAGCTTGGTGACTGCTTGCGTGCCTACCTGCATTTTGAAATTACCGTTTTCTCGCGCATTCTCCGCGAGATGCTCCGCGCGGAAATTCGTAATCAGATTGCCGAACGCGTCCACGCGCAGCACGACGCCCTTTAAGCCGCCGTCGGCTTCCTTTGGTTTTGGCATGGAGAACTTTTTGTAGTCGGTGATTTCGTCACCCATGCTCGGCGTTTGCCAACCCTTGGTCA
>Ga0209234_1001046_pt1 | contig 10302 bp, 8 predicted proteins | sample GraSoi013_1_20cm_2_FD_185816 | JGI IMG/M metagenome (GOLD analysis project Ga0209234, IMG submission 185816) | Grasslands soil microbial communities from the Angelo Coastal Reserve, California, USA - Sample 08_20_2013_1_20cm (SPAdes) (version 2) | ecosystem: Environmental > Terrestrial > Soil >... | reverse complement strand
GATCATCATGTGCCGGGCGATGAACCGCTCGTTCACCAACGTGTTGTTCGGGGCGTTCGGAAAGGCGCAGCCGGCGCTCGCGCGAGGAGGCGAGCAGAAAGAATGGAAGCAGGAGACCGTCGAAGGCGCGGCGCAGCTGCTCGAGCAGGCGCGCAGTGTCGTCATCATTCCGGGTTACGGGATGGCGGTGGCCCAGGCGCAACACAAGGTGCGTGAGCTCTACGACGCCCTCACCAAGCGGGGCATTACGGTCAAGTTTGCCATTCATCCGGTCGCCGGCCGGATGCCGGGACACATGAACGTGCTGCTCGCCGAGGCGAATATTCCCTATTCAGCGCTCGTCGAGATGGACGAGATCAATCCCGAGATGCCGCAGACCGATGTCGCGCTCGTACTCGGCGCCAATGACGTCGTCAACCCGGCTGCCCGCTACGCCAAGAATACGCCGATCTACGGCATGCCGATCATCGATGCCGACAAGGCGAAGACCGTGCTCGCCGTGAAGCGCAGTAAAAATCCCGGCTTCGCGGGAATCGACAACGAACTGTATGTCCAGGACAACACCTGGATGCTTTTCGGCGACGCGAAAGCCGTGCTCGGCGATCTCGTCAAACAGTTCGGGGCCGCGGGGATCCACGGATGAATGTGACGACGCTGGCCCTGATTGGCGTCGTCATTCTGGTTGCCGCATTGCTCTCGGGGCTGGTCGAGCGGACGCGCTTTCCCCAGGTCGCGCTGTTTCTCCTGCTCGGCCTCGCGCTGGGGCCCTACGGTCTCGGCCTCGTCGCGTTCGATCTACACTCGCAAATCCTGCAGACGATCGCGACGCTCGGTCTCGTCCTGGTGCTCTTCACCGACGCGGTGGGCGTCAACTTCACCGAGGTGAAACGCAGCCGCGGCCTCATACGGCTGGTACTCGGGCCGGGAACGTTGCTGACCGCCGCGGTCATCGCGGTGGCCGCGTGGGCGGTGCTCGGTCTCGCGCCCGGTTTTGCGGCGATTTTGGGCGCGGCACTCGCGTCGACCGATCCCGTGATGATGCGCGGTCTGCTGCGTGGCGCTCCCGATGTCCCGGCGGATGCGCGTCAGGTGCTCGCGCTCGAAAGCGGGCTGAACGATCTCGTGCTCCTGCCGATCGTGTTGATCGCGATCGCGGTCCTGAATCCCAGCGGCGCGACGGGCAGCACGCCGAGCGGGACGTCCATCATTGTGAAGCTTTTCATCATCGGGCCGGCGGCCGGAGTCGTGATCGGATTCGCCGGTGTCGCCGTGCTCGAGCGCGTGCGGCGCTGGATGGGCGTGCGGCGCGACTACGAGTCCTTGTACGCGCTCGGCCTCGCCTTCACCGCCTATGGCGCCGCGGAAGCGGCGCACGGCAGCGGTTTTCTCGCCGCCTTCAGCGCCGGGCTGACGATCGCAGCCTCGGACGCCGAGCTCTGCGACTGCTTCCTCGATTTGGGGCAGGCGGGCGCGGAGATGTTCCTGCTGTTCACGTTCGTGGCGTTCGGGAGCTCGTTGATCTGGACGGGGCTCACGGGCATCAGTTGGCGCAGTCTGGTGTTCGCGCTGGTTGCGTTGGGTGCGCGCTCAGCGGTCCTCGCTGTGATGTTGCCGCGCGCCCGTATCGACGCGCGGAGTCGTCGTCTCATCGTGTGGTTTGGACCACGCGCGCTTTCAACGTTACTGCTCGTTCTGTTGCCGGTTTTTGCTGGTGTCCCGGGCGCTGAAGGTCTGTTCGCGCCGGCGGCACTCGTCGTGCTGCTGTCCATGGTGGTGCACGGCGGAGCGTTGATGGTCTTCGAGAAAAAACACCCAACGGCGCAGGGAGACGTGCCGCCACTGGCGGCTTCACAGATCGGCCGCACGCCCGAGCGCATCACGCTCGAAGAATTAAAAGCGCTCGAGGAACGTGGCGAGCGTGTGATTCTCCTCGATGTTCGTAAGGACGGCAGCTGGAACGAGAGCGATCAGAAAGCCCGCGGCGCGATCCGGCTGCCGCCTGACAATGCCGCGCAGCTCGCCGCCGAGCGGGCGCTGCCCCGCAACGACTGGCTGGTCGCCTACTGTACCTGAAACAATGAAGCGACAAGCGCCCGGGTGGCGCGAACACTGCAACAGGCGGGCTGGCCGAAGGCACGCGCGCTAGTCGGCGGCTGGAAAGCCTGGATCGACGCCGGCATGCCGACGGAGCCGAAGTGATCAGCGACGCCAGCTGTTGTTGCCGCGATCGATGTCAGGATACATACGCCGAGGATCGACGAGGACACTCGCCAACCGCTTTGACGTCGCCATCCGATAGGTAAAGCGCGTTCCCAAGTTCCACATGTCGACCGGGAGGGTGCGCGTCTCGGTGGTCCCATCCGCATAGCGCAGCTCCAGCGTGACCGGCAGCACCATCTGTCCGCGATTCGAGAGATACAGGAGGGTGGTGTCGTCTGCGGCGCGGACGGAGTCCACCGCCTGATCGAGCCGCGCCGTCGTGTAGATCCAATTGCGCCAGAACCAGTCGAGGTCGCGGCCGGTGACGTTGGCCATGGTGCGGAAGAAATCCGCCGGCTGCGGATGTTTGCGATTCCAGCGTCGTACGTATTCCCGGAACGCATGGTCGAACTCCTCGCGCCCGAGAACGGCGTCACGCAGGATTGTGAGCATCAGCGCCGGTTTCTGGTACGCGGTCCAATAGAGCTGCCGGACCTCGTCCGGCTTCGTGATCATCGGCTGTTCGCTGGTTGGAGTCGCCGTCGCGGCGTACGCCGCCAGCAACTCGCGCCGCACCGTGTCGCCGTAGGCGGTGCCCTTGAAGAACGCTTCCGCCGCGTCGTAGTCTGCAAACGTGTTGAATCCCTCGTCCATCCACGGATAGCGGCGCTCGTCCGAGCCCACCTGCATTGGGAACCACTGGTGGCCGAGCTCGTGCATCAGCACCCAGTACTGATCCTCCCGCTTCTGCAGCGATGGACAGTAAATGACCATCGGGTACTCCATGCCCTCGACCAGTCCTTCTACCGCGGAGATTTGGGGCCAGGGATATTGGCCCAGCGCGTTGGAGAAATGTTTGAGCGCGAACCGCACCATCGCGTTCGCTTCTTCCCACGGCTGCGCGTCCGCGTGATAGAACGTTTGGATGAGAATCCCGTCCCAGCTGCTGGCATCCCACCGCAGGTCCGGACCCGCCGCCCACGCGAAGTCGCGGACCTCGCTCGCAGTGAATCGCCACGTCCGTGTGCCCGGCACTCGGCGCGTGCCATTGGCGATCGCCTCCGCCCGCGTGATGATCGGCACGACCTCAGCCGAGCTCAGCGCGCGCGCGAGCCGGGCGCGCTCCTGCGGCGTGCGAATGGTGGTGGGATTGGCCAGCGCACCCGTCGCCGTCACCACAAACCCGGCCGGCACGGTCAGACTCACATCGAAGTCGCCATACTCGAGGTAGAACTCTCCCGCGCCGAGAAAGGGCAGCGTATTCCAGCCGTGTACGTCGTCGTAGACGGCCATGCGCGGATACCATTGGCCCAGCTCGTAGAACTTCGATCCGACCCGCCCCATCCGACCGCCGCCGTAGGGCGGAATCGGAAAATGCCAGGCGATGTCGAACGTGATGCCGAGGTCGGGAGCGAGCGGGCGCGCTAATTCGACGCGCATCATCGTGCCGAAGACCTTGGTGGAGAGCGGCCGTCCCGCCGCATTGAAACGATCGACCGTGATGCCGCCGGTGAAACCCTTGCCGCCAAAATCGAAGACTACACCACCCGCGAATACGAGCGGCGGCTGGTTCAGAATCGTGGTGATGGACCCAGGACCAAAGAGGTTCTGATCGAGCTGCACCCAAACAAAGGAAAGCGCATCGGACGACCGATTGACGTAGTAGATGCGGCCCCGGCCACGCAGGACGTTGCTGGCGGTGTCGAGCGTCGCTTCCAGTGTGTAATCGGCGCGCTGTTGCCAGTAGCGCGGCCCCGGACCGCCCGATGCACTGCGCGCCGGCGTTGGATTCGGCAGCGCGAGTGCGCGAAACGGAGACGTGTCGGCAACACCGGCTTGTTGCGTCGCCAGTACGACCACAGCGATCAACGCGACCATTCGTTCGTCCTCATGACAAGTGTGCCGCAATCACACCGGCAGCGCGGTGTGCGATACCCATCACTGTGAGCATGGGATTGACGCCGGACGACGTCGGAAAGACGCTGGCGTCCGCGACATACAGGCCTCGTATACCCCACACTCGATGTTCGGCATCAACAACGGAACTGCGCGCGTCGTCGCCCATGCGACAGGACGCCATCTGATGGAAGCTCACGAGCAGCAGCTGGTTCGGTCCCCAGCCTGCCGACTCCACGCGGCGCAGCCAATCCTGCCGCGCATTCGCAGTGCCCGGTCGATAGGTGATGAGGCGCGCCAGCGGCACCCAGATTTCTCGAGCGCCAGCCGCCTCCAGCAGCTCGGCCGCGGTGGCGATCGCGTGGCGGAGGTGCGCCGCGTCATAACGTGAGACGCGATAGTCCACGATCGCGTGGCCGTCGCGGTCGACCGTGACGCGCCCGCCAAAGCGGTCGCGCAGCAGAATGCCCACGAGCGCTGTGCGCGGCAGCCGGGCCATTCGGTCGCGATGTTGCGCGGCGGATTCCCACGGCGCCGCCAACGCTTGAAGGGACGGGTGCACTGGCGCCGTTTCGAACTTGAACCCGTAACCATCGTCCAGATCGGCGAATTGATCGGAGTAGTGCGCCTGCACCGTGCCGGTCCAGGGCCGGACGTCTTCATCCATGTCGGCCAGCACCGCCGTAGCCGGATGCAGGGCCAGATGCTTGCCGAGCGCGGGCAACGCGACGCCCGAGCGTAGCAGCAGCGCCGGCGAGTGGATCGCGCCGCCGGCGACAACGACTGCCTTCGCGCGCACGGTGACGCGATGGATTCCGCTGGTCGCCTCCACCCCGGCCGCCATCCCCCGTTCGATCATGACGCGCCGCACATGGCAATCGACGACAATGCGAGCGCCACGCTGTGCGGCGTCCTGGAGGTAGGTGATGAGTGTCGATTGCTTGGCGCCGCGGCGACAACCGAAGCCGCAGTAGCCGCAGGAGTCATCCTGCGTGCAGCCACGCACGTCACGCGGCAAGAGCCCGTGGTGCCACTGCAGCTGCTCGAGACCGCGAATCAACACGCGATCGCGTCCCGAGGGGCTCGCGTGCGCGGTGTTGACGGCGATACGCTGCGATACGGCGTCGAGTGAGCGCGTGAACTCTGCGCTCGTGAAGTGGGGTAGTCGATGCTCGCGGGCCCATGCCGCGCGCACCGAGTCGGGCGTCGGGAAACTCGTCGTGTAATTGATCACGGTCCCGCCGCCGAGTGTCGATCCTTGCAACACCAGGAGGCCCAGATCGCGCGTCGCGAGCAGGCCCCCCGCATCGTACATCGTTTGCAGGGCCTCGCCCTCTTCGTGTGTGAAGTCCGCCTCGTTTCGATAGCCGCCCTTCTCCAGAACGAGGACGTCCTTGCCGCTCGCCGCCAACTCGGCGGCGACGACGCCGCCACCCGCACCCGATCCCACGATGACGACGTCACAGGTGAGTGTCGTATCCCCCGTTATCGTGAGCGGGCGAAGCGGCTTCGGCGTGTCGGGCGGAGCACCCAGCGGACCTGGATAGCCGATCGCGCGACCGACTCCGGGCGTCGTATAGTGCGTAACCGTCGTGAGGCGTTTGAGCGCCTGGAATGCCTTGCGGCGTTGCGGAATCCTGCTGATCGCCCAACCGCGCAGATAGCGCTCCCGCTCAGCCGGCGACATCGCCGTGAACGGACGCGCGATTCCGCTCAAGAGAAAATTCAGCGCGCGGTTCTCAAACAGCCGCAGCAGCAGATCGAGCTCGCCGCGATCGGCGGCGCGAGGCAGAGCGCCGATCTTGCCGGCGACGCGCTCGCCCAGATCGGGCGGGGCATCCTGGATCAGCGTGTCCGCGACGGCGCGCAGAACCTGCCGCGCAGCCGGCGAGAACGTCAACGCTCTTGGACGAACGTCAGCTTGAAGCCGTCCGGATCCGTAATCATGAATACCCGGTCGCCCCACGGCATATCCTGCGGCTCCTGATCGAGCGCCCCACCGCGCGCCTTGATTTCGCCGGCCAGACGGTCGATGTCCTGAGCGGTGTGGCAATACATTCGCGACCCAAGGCCTTTTTGGCGGTCGCGGCCCTTGGCGAAATCGTCTTGACCGAGCATGAAGCTCACCGACCCGGCCTGGATCTCACATCCGGCGAGCGTGCCGTCTTGCCGCCACTCTTCTCCAACCACGAACCCGAGCACGTCGCGGTAGAAGGCAATGCTCCGTTGGAGATCGGTTGCCGTGAACGAGGGAGCGATCTTGCGAAGGCGAAGCGTCTCCGGCTGGCGCCGGGCTCCAGGTCGTGCCGGGGAACTCTTCTTGGAAACAGTTTTCTTCGCGCGTGCACGCTTCACCTTGGTCGCCACTTGTCCGCTCCGGAACGGGGGGACCGGAAGCGTAGCGAACCGGCGGGCGTCTCGCCAGATTCCCCACTTCCTGCAATCACCTGGAGACTTTGATCATGGCGACCAGTAATGCCGTCGCGACGTGGGAAGGCAAACTCAAAGAGGGGAAGGGCAGCTTCAAAGGCCAGAGCGGAGCCTTCAGTGGTTCGTTCAGCTTCGGGACGCGTTTCGAGGGGAAGAAGGGCTCCAACCCCGAGGAGTTAATCGCGGCAGCGCACGCCGGCTGCTTCAGCATGGCACTGTCGGCCGCGCTCGAGAAGGCCGGTCACCCGGCGACGCGCATCGAAACGCGCGCCGCGGTGACGATCGAGACCGTCGATGGTTCGCCCAAAGTCACACGCAGCGCGCTCGAGGTGCGCGGCAAAGTCCCGGGAATCGATCAAGCGGCATTCCAGCAGGTCGCGGAAGGCGCGAAGAAGAACTGCCCCGTGTCGAAAGCGCTGCAGGGCAACGTCGAGATTACAATGGACGCGAAGCTGGCCTGAACGCGCTGCCCGCTTCCTGGATGGTGTATCTCCTGCGCTGCCGTGACGGTTCGCTCTACACCGGAATCACGAATGACCTGACACGGCGGCTGGCCTTGCACGCGAGCGGCAAGGCCAGCGCCTACACGCGGTCGCGGCGGCCGCTCGTGCTCGCGTATCAGGAAGTGCTTCCCGATCGCGGGTCGGCCTTACGGCGTGAGGCAGCCATCCGGCGGCTCACGCGTTTGCAGAAGTTGGCATTGTGCAGCGCCGCGACGTAGTCGCCGCGACGGTAGCGCTCGTGCTGGCGGCCGGTTGCGTGCGACTCGGCATCTGGCAACTCCATCGGCTCCAACAACGCCGAGCTCGCAATGCCGTGTTCGCGGCACGGATGGCGCTGCCGCCTCTGGTGTTGCGCGGGACCGTCCCCACCGACTCAGTCTCTGATCGCCGAGTCGTCGCGCAGGGGACATTCGACTACACGCGCGAGTTGACCTGGCCGGGGCGCAGTTTCGAAGGCACGCCCGGCGTAGCGTTGATTACGCCGCTGCGACTCGCTGACGGCTCCACAGTCCTGGTTGATCGCGGCTGGGCGCCGTCACCCGATGCCTTTCATGTCGATCACGCCATCTATCGCGAGTCCGATACGATGACAGTCGAGGGCATTGCATTCGCGCCGCCGCGCGGGCGTGGCGATGTGAACACGGCGGGATTCCTGCCATACATCCTGGAGATGGAAACGCCGCTTCCGGGAGCTCGAGGACTCCCTCGGCGCTGGCCGGCCCCTCTTCTCGATAACGGGCCGCACCTTTCTTATGCGATCCAGTGGTTCAGTTTTGCCGTGATTACGCTAGTAGGCACCGCTGCCCTCCTCAGACGCAAACCCGAGTCTTGAGAAAAACTTCCGAGCCTGACGGTCTAAGCCTGTAGAACTACCGTTTTGAGCCTGATTTAGCGATATTGTTCGTCCATCAGCCCGCTTTGGTGCGTCTCGCTGATGCACCTGGCGGGCGTTTCATTCCGTGACTAAAGGAGCATACATGGCGGCTGCCCTCCCCCTGAAGCGCCCCGTCAAAGTCGGTGAGCTGGTCCGACGTCGGTTGCGCGAACTGAAGCGCACTCCACGCGAACTGGCGGACGCGGTTCAGGTGTCCGAGATCTATATCGCTGACCTCGTCGCCGGACGGCGGCGTCCCCCAGCTCCGGGCCGCATGGACGTCTACGCGCCGATGACGAAGTTCCTCAAACTCCATCGCAACGATCTCCCCACCTGCGCCAAGGCGGAGCGGGATGGCGAGACCAAGAGCCGCCGGCGGCCGCATCCCGAAATCCGCCAGCAGTTCCTGGCGCTATGCGCCGATCCCGCCCGCGCGCGCGCGTTGGCGCGACGTCTGGCCCGCAAAGACGGCGTCGGCCTGGAGCGCGTAATCGTGGGACGGCTGCTCGAGGTGGCCCAAGGCTTCGTCCGTCGTCAGCTCGATGACGATGTGGGGATTCGCATCGCGGCGAGCCGGGATGGCTGCAGCTATCTCGAGCATCGCATGAAGTTGATGGAATTCCTCGACGCGACCCCTGAAGGGCTCACGCCTGATGATGCGGAGGAGTTTGTCCGCCCGCGCATTGCCGCCTGGGAAATCGATCTCGATACCCAAACGATGCGGATCGTGCTCCGGTCGCAGGATCCGGCTCCGCGGCAGGTGAGAGCGCTGAGTATCTAACAAGCGGGCAGAGGCGGCAAAGGGCGGTCAACCAACTTGACCGCCCTTTTCGTTGCCTGCAGCTTCCATCCGTTCCCCACGCCGTCGTTCTTCCGTCCGGAGACACCATGTTTTCCGTTCTGGTCGCAGCATTGCTGGCCGTCCAGCAACCGCCCCCGCCGCCGCGTCCCGATACGACCAAAGTCGACACCAACAAGGTCAAACTCGATTCGCTGCCGCTCCGCATGGCGCGGGACGTGAGCTTCGAAACGTCGGAGGGGACGTGGATGTCGCTCGACGTATCACCGGACGGCAGGACGATTGTCTTCGAGCTGCTGGGTGACCTCTACACGATGCCCATCGCCGGAGGCACCGCGACGCGAATCACGTCCGGACCGGCGTTCGACTCGCAGCCGCGCTGGTCGCCCGACGGGAAACGCATCGTTTTTCTCTCCGATCGGAACGGCGCCGAGAACGTGTGGTTGTGTGATCCTGATGGCTCGCATTCGAAGGCGCTGACGAAAGGCACCAACAATCTGTACGCGTCGCCCGAATGGACTCCCGACGGCAATTACATCGTCGTTTCGCGCACCAGCGGCGTCCTCGGCAGCGTGTACGAGCTGTGGCTGATTCATAAAGACGGCGGTTCGGGAGCGGCCATGCTGCGGGTGCAGCAGGGACCCAACATGCCGCCGCCCATGAACACACTCGGCGCTGCGTTCGGAAAAGATCCGCGCTACATCTGGGTTTCGCGGCATCGCGGCGGCTTCGGCTACAATCTCCAGTATCCCCTGTGGGAGCTGGCGATCTACGATCGCCAGACCGGCAAGCTCTTTCCACAGACGGATGTCTACGGTAGCGCCATGCGGCCCGTGCTCTCGTCCGACGGCAAGTGGCTCGTGTACGCAACTCGCTACGATGCCGAGACGGGACTGCGGATCCGTGACCTCGCGTCCGGTGACGAGAAGTGGTTGGTCTATCCGGCGACGCGCGACGATCAAGAGTCGCGCTTCACGCGCGATCTCTACCCCGGCGCTTCATTCACGCCCGATAATCAGGCGCTGATCCTCTCGTACGGCGGCAAGTTCCATCGTGTCGCCGTGCCGTCGGGGCAAGCCACGGATATCCCATTCACCGCCAAGGTCGATCAGCAAATCGGTCCTATGGTGCACCTGCAAACGCGTGTCGACACCGCGAGCGTGCTCGTGCGCCAAATCCGCAACGCGACGCCGTCACCCGACGGCAAGCGGCTCGCGTTCAGCGCGTTGGACCGCTTGTACGTCATGGATCTTCCCAATGGCACACCGCGGCGCTTGACGAGCGACACGGTCAAGGAGCAGGTACCGGCGTGGTCAGCGGATGGGCAGTGGCTCGCCTACGTCACTTGGACGGATCAGGGCGGCACGGTGAACAAGATCAAGGCAAATGGCGGTCGCCCCATCCGGTTGACGTCCGATAGCGCTTTTTACGACACGCCGGTTTGGTCCCCTGACGGGTCAAAAATCGTCGTGGTCAAAGGACCGCGGGCGCCGCGGACCGCCGAGCATTACGCGCCCGGTTACGAGATCGTCTGGATACCGGCGGCGGGCGGAGCGGCAACACGCATCTCGCCGATCAATGCCTGGGGGCGTCCCCATTTC
>Ga0209234_1001045_pt1 | contig 10308 bp, 8 predicted proteins | sample GraSoi013_1_20cm_2_FD_185816 | JGI IMG/M metagenome (GOLD analysis project Ga0209234, IMG submission 185816) | Grasslands soil microbial communities from the Angelo Coastal Reserve, California, USA - Sample 08_20_2013_1_20cm (SPAdes) (version 2) | ecosystem: Environmental > Terrestrial > Soil >... | reverse complement strand
GATCGGCGAGCTTGAGCAGGTAGATCTCCTTGTGATCCGGGTTCCAGTAACCCCGGATGCCTTCGAAGCACGCGGTCCCGTAGTTGAGCGCGTGCGTCCCGACGCTGACCTTGGCGTCTTCGAAGGGGACGATCGCGCCCTGGAAATAGGCGAACCCGCCGTAGATCGATTGGGTGGGCGGTGGACCGGTGTCGGGGGTGTGGAGCGGCTCGACGGCCATCAGGCGACGACCCCCACCCTGCCCTCCCCCAGAGGGGGAGGGAGAGATGCCTGCTCCCCGATAGGAGCAGGGATTGGCGACTGGGTACTTTGGACGATCTCTTCGAGGTCGCGGTCGAGGATGTCCTTCTTGCGGTCGGCGAGGTCCAGGAATTCTTCCCACGCCCGGGCGAACGCGGCCTCCGGCAGGTGGTAGCCGAGCTCCGCCAGGCGGAACTGAAACGCGTGCCGCCCCGACCTGGGCGAAAGCACGATCCGGCTCTCGCCCATCCCCACGTCCTCGGGCCGCATGATCTCGTAGGTGAGCTTGTCCTTGAGCACGCCGTCCTGGTGAATGCCGGAGGCGTGGGCAAACGCGTTGCCGCCGACCACGGCCTTGTTCGGCTGCACGGGGATGCCGGTCTGCCGCGCGACCAGCGTGCTCACCGCGGCGAGGCGCGTGGTATCGATGCCGGTGCGCAGCCCGAGTGACTTTTCACGCGTGCGCAGGATCATCACCACCTCTTCGAGCGAGGCGTTGCCGGCCCGCTCGCCGATGCCGTTGATGGTGCACTCGACCCGGCGAGCGCCGTTCAGCACCGCCGCCACGCTGTTCGCGGTCGAGAGGCCCAGGTCATTGTGACAATGGACGCTGATCAGGGCCTGCTCGATGTTCGACACGTTGTCCCGGATCGACGCGATCAGGGCACCGAACTCATTCGGCAGGGTGTAGCCGGTGGTGTCCGGAATGTTGACCACTGTCGCGCCCGCGTCGATGACCGCCTCGAGCGTTTCATAGAGGTACTCGGGATCGGCGCGGCCGGCGTCCTCCGGAGAGTACTCGACGTCCTCGCAAAGCGACCGGGCATACTCGACCGCCTCGACGCCTCGGCGGAGCACGTCGCGCCGGTTCGATCGCAGCTTTCGTTCGATGTGGATGTCCGACACCGACAGCACCATGTGGATCTGCTTGCGCTCGGCATCGCGAACCGCCTGCCAGACCGCGTCGATGTCCGGGCGCGCTGCACGGGCCAGCGCCGTGATCATGGGTCCTTCCACCTGGCGCGCGATCCGCTGCACCGCCTCGAAATCGCCGGGCGACGACAGCGGGAAGCCGGCCTCGATGACGTCGACGCCCAGGAGCGCCAGCTGGCGCGCGATCTGGAGCTTCTTGTCAGGATTGAGTGATGCGCCCGGTGATTGCTCGCCGTCGCGTAGCGTCGTATCGAAAATGAAAACCCGCCCGTCCATCAGTTCTTCGCCTTCCCGTCGGGCTTGAGCCACGGCATCATGGCACGCAGCTCCGAGCCCACCTTCTCGATCTGTTCCGACTTCGCCCGTTGACGATAGGCGTTGAACGCCGGCCGGCCGGCCTGGTTCTCGAGGATCCAGGTGCGGGCAAACGTGCCATCCTGGATCTCTCGGAGGATCTGGCGCATCTCCTCACGAACCGTCGGGCTGATCACGCGCGGGCCGCTGACATAGTCACCGAATTCGGCGGTGTCGCTAATGCTGTACCGCATGTAGCTCATACCGCCCTGGTACATGAGGTCGACGATCAGCTTCATCTCGTGCAGGCATTCGAAATAGGCGAGCTCCGGTTGGTAGCCGGCCTCGACGAGCGTGTCGAAGCCGTTCTTGACCAGCGACGTCAGGCCGCCGCAGAGCACGGCCTGCTCGCCGAAGAGATCGGTCTCGGTCTCCTCCTTGAAGCTGGTCTCGAGCACGCCGGCCATCGTCGAGCCGATGCCGCGCGCGTAGGCGAGCGTCCGCGCGCGCGCCTGGCCGGTCGTATCCTGGTGGACCGCGAACAACGCCGGCACTCCGACCCGCTCCGTGAAGAGCCGTCGGACGATGTGGCCGGGTCCCTTGGGCGCCACCATAGCGACGTCGACGTCGGACGGCGGCACGATCTGGCTGAAGTGGATGTTGAAGCCGTGCGCGAACATCAGCGCGCTACCCGGCCGCAGGTTGGGCTGGACCGCCTCGTCGTAGAGTCGCTTCTGGGTCTGGTCCGGCACGAGCATCATGATCAGGTTGGCCAGCTCGACCGCCTTTTCGACGGTCTCCACCCGGAGATCTTCCTGCTCCGCCGCGGCCCACGACTTGCTCCCCTTGTAAAGGCCGACCACGACGTCGACGCCGCTGTCCTGCAAGTTGAGGGCGTGGGCATGGCCCTGGCTGCCGTAGCCGATCACCGCGACCCGCTGGCCGGCGAGCGCCGACATGTCCGCGTCGTCGTCGTGATAGACCTTCGCCATTACAGGTAAGTCTTGGTGGTGAGGTTGTTGAGGCGAGGATTCAGACCGATGACCTGGTCGGCGTCGACCGGCACATCGACCACGATCGACTGCCCCGTTTGCTCGTAGCAGGCGTCCATGATCTCGCCGAGGTTGCTCAAATCGGGCTTCACCCGGTAGCCGTCCCAGCCGTGCGCGCGGGCCGCGCCGACGAAGTCGATCGACGGCAGTGACGCGTGATAGCGCCGGCGTTCCACATCCGGGATGACGACTTCCAGTCCCTTGTCGACGATCCCATAGACGCCGTTGTTGATGATGAACAGGCGGAGGTCGAGGTTGGCCGCATCGGCCAGGGCGCCACCGAACAGCCGCCAGCAGCCATCACCGGAGAACACGAAGGTGTGGAGGCTCGGGTCAGCAAGCTTTGCTCCAACGCCAAGCCCGAAGCCTCCGCCCATCGCCGACCCATCGTGGGTCGTGTGGAAGGGAATGTACGGGTGAGGTCGCTGGGTCACGTATTGCCGATCCTTGTAGGCGATGCAGACGTCGTCGAATCCGATGCTGTGCGGCCGCCACAACGTGTGCAGCGCCTCGTAGAAGGCGATGAAATCGACGGAACCGTCGCGGACGTCCCTGGAGATCTGTCGAGTGTTCAAGCGCTCGGGCAGCTCAACCGGCGGGCGCCGGCCGACGCCGCGGCTGGTGAGCCGCGGAATCAGCTCGCCGAGGACGGCGTCGAGGTCGCCACGCACAACGCTGTAATCGCCGCGCACGCGGTGACGGAACTCACCGGCGATGTGGCCGTACTGCTCGGTCCATCCGGTGAAGTGCCAGACCTGTCCAGCGGGGATGGTCGCCAGGTTGAGCGAGTACTCGCCGGGATCGAAGCCCAGCGCGATGACACAGTCGTCCGGACCGACGCTTCGCCAGAGCTTCATGGCCTCGTCGTTTCCGCCGAAGGAGATGTATCCGAAGCCGTAGCGATTCTCGGGGGAAACGGCGTTCGCGCCGTTGACCGACCAGACGGTCGGTGCCTGCACCAGCTCCGACAGCCGGGTGGTGAGCGCGGGCATGCCCGGCCAGCGGGCGGCCTCGCTGCCGACATAAATCACCACGCGGCGACCGTCCGCGATCCGGGGAAAATCCTCGACGAAGCGTTCGATATCCTGGGGACGAAAGCCGCGTTCCCGCGGCTGAGAGGGGACGTCGACGTTCACTGTCTTCGACAGGATGTCGGGGTAGAAGGCGATGGCGACCGGCCTCGACTCCATCAGAATGGCCTGCGCCCGCTCCAGCTGTTCCTCCATGGTGTCGATGTCGTCGATGACGATGCAGCCCTCACCCAGCTCCGCCTGGAGCTGCGGGACGATGTTCATGCCGTGAATCGAGACATCCTGGAGCGGAGCCTGTCCGATCGACATCGTCGAGTTGAGCGCGACGATATAGACCGCCGGGATGTTGTGCAACTTGGCGTCCGTGAGGCCGCTTCCGCCAAGCTTGGTCGCGGCGCCGGTGGTGGTAATGCAGCCGCCGATCCGGCCGGAGGCGAGGTAGTAGCCCAGCGGCACGAAGCCGGCGACATACTCGCCCATCGTCAGCAGCCGCGGCGCGCCGTCGGTTGCCTCCGACGGGTCGCTCAGCGGCTCGAGGTGCTTGGTGACATGGATCAACCCGCCACCATTGACGCCGGCATAGGCGGTGATGCCCCAACGACGCAGTGTCTCGATCAGCCAAAAGTTGCCACTGGTCCGTTCCAGGGGCGCAGGGGCAAAGGGCGCGAGTTCGTGCTCAACCCGGTCGATCATGCTGGTACTCACGGGTGCGACGCCCCTCAACCGCTGAACATGCGATTGATCGACTCGGTAACCTCGTGATCTCGCCCGAACTGATGGGACGAGTTTGGCCGCTCGGCGACGGCGGCGGTCAGCGCCTGCGTACAGATGCCGGCCACGTCGATCTGGTGCCTGCGCTCCTGGATCTCGTGGTGCAGCCCGTCGGGAATCTCGATCGTATAGCTGGCCATCGGTACCTCCTTGCAGCTTGCTTGGTCGACCGGCATGCTCTGCTGCAAGGACGAGAGGAACCCCTCCCGCGGTACCACCTTGCTTGCGGCCCCAGAGACCGCCCCTCTTGTTCGAGTCCGCCGGCTCCGGGGGTGAGTAAGCCCCATCAACGCCGGTTGACTCAGGAGGAGACGGTAGCAGCCTCAGCCGAGAGCGTCCATTGTGTGGACCAACCAAAAGTCCTTGGTTGCTTTGGTCCTTCACGCGAGCCCCCCGGTAAGGCATACTAGTCACTCCCATGGCGCTGACCGTCCGGGAAGCGATGGCGCTGGGGGGATTGAGGAGGGGAGAGGTGCTGGCCGGGGCCGGCGGCCTCGACCGAACCATCACCTGGGTGAAGGTCCTGGAATCCCCCGAAACCATCAGCTGGCTCGCCGAGGGCGAGCTGTTGCTGACGGTGGCGTTCGCCATCAAGGACGACCGGGCGGCCCAGCGTGATTTGATGCGCAACCTGGCCGCCGTCAAGTCGGCCGGCCTGGTGATCAAGCCCGAGCGCTACCTGCCCCAGATCCCGGCCGACATGCTCGGCCAGGCCGACGAGTTCGGCATCCCCCTGATCCGGATCCCGCCCGACGTCTCCTACCTCGAGATCATGAACCCGATCCTGGAGCGGATCATCAACGCGCAGAACGCGGAGCTGCGGCGTTCCATCGAGATCCACCGCCAGTTCACCGACCTGGCGCTCGACGGTCAGGGATTGAACGCGATCGTCAAGACGTTAGGTGAGCTGGTGGAAAGCTCGATCGCCCTCGAGGACATCAATTTCCACCTGCTTGCCAGCCACGTCGTCCCCGGCGTGACGGACAAGCACCGGCAGCAGACGCTCGCCCATCACGGCACCCCGCCCAAGGTGCAGCAGGCCGCCGCCATCAGGGCCATGCTGCACGAGGTGGTCCAGGGTCGAGTCCCACACAAGGTCCAGCCGTTCCCGGAGCTCGGCCTGACCGCCCAACGCATCATCGCGCCCGTGCTGGCGGGCCGAGAATGCCTCGGGTATCTGTCCATCATCGATCTCCCGCAGCACCACGAAGAGCTCGCGATGATGGCGATCGAGCACGCCGCGACCGTGATCGCGCTCGAGATGATCAAGCAGCGCGAAGTCGCCGAGGCCGAGGACCGGGTCCGCGGCGAACTGGTCGATGACCTGCTGAATGGCACCTTCGGTGACGAGGCCAACGTCCAGCGTCGCGCGCGACACCTCCGGTACGACCTCTCGGTGCCGCACCGGCTGCTGGTGGTGGACGTCGACCACTTCGGGCGGTTCATCAGGGAGCAGCACTACGAGGAAGGGCGCGTCATCGCGCTCAAGCATCAGCTGTTCCAGGTGGTGACCGGCGCGGTTCGCCGGCAACATCCGCGACACCTGGTCAGCGCCCATAGCGACAGCGTCATCGTCCTCGTCCCCCGGCCCGCCGACGGCAAGGACCCGGAGGCCGAGGCCCTGGCGGGGCGGATCCGCGAGGCGGTCGCCGAGTCGGAGCTCGGCATCACGGTGTCGGTCTCGATCGGCCGGCTGTGCGTCAAGCCCGACGACTTCAAGCCGGCCTTCACCGAAGCCCAGCGCGCGCTGGACCTGATGGTGCGCTTCGGCAAGCGCGAACAGGTCATCAACTACGACCGGCTTGGCGTCTACCGCCTGCTGGCCCAGGTCGAGGACCGCGCCGGGTTGGATGCCTTTGCCGGCCGAATGCTGGCTCCGCTGATCGACTACGATCGGGCCCGCGGCGCGCCGCTGCTCAAGACCCTCGAGGTCTACTTGCAGCGCCACGGCAACCTGCGGCAATCGGCCCGCGACCTGCACATTCACCTCAACACGCTCCATTACCGGCTGCGGCGGATCGGTGAGGTGACCGGTGTCGACCTCAAGGACGCCGATGCGCGCCTCGATCTGCTCCTGGCGCTGCGGGTCCGGGCGCTGGCGGAGAGCAAGTAATGGCGCGGACGATGGCGGCAAAGATCTGGGATGAGCACGTGGTGGCGGCCCGGGACGGCGAACCGGACCTGCTCTATGTCGACCTTCACCTCGTTCATGAGGTGACGTCGCCGCAGGCGTTCGAGGGTTTGCGGCTCACCAAGCGACGCGTCCGCCGGCCCGACCTGACGATCGCGACGATGGATCACGACGTGCCCACGGTCGGCGGACGGGCCGCCGCCGATGAGCTGGCCGAGCGCCAGATGTCGGCGCTCGAGGAGAACTGCCGGCGCGAGGGCATCCGGCTGTTCGGCATGGGCAACGCCCGCCAGGGCATCGTCCACGTCATCGGTCCGGAGCTCGGCCTCACCCAGCCGGGGCTGCTGATCGTCTGCGGCGACTCGCACACCTCGACCCACGGCGCCCTGGGCGCGCTTGCCTTCGGGATCGGCACCTCGGAGGTTGAGCATGTGCTCGCCACCCAGTGTCTTCGGCAGCGCCGGCCACCGACCATGGCCGTGACCGTCGAAGGACCGCTCCCCGTCGGCGTCACGGCCAAGGACGTGGCGCTCGGCATCATCGCCCGCATTGGTGTCGAGGGCGGCCGCGGGCACGTCCTCGAGTATCGCGGCTCGACCATCCGGGGCCTGTCGATGGAGGGCCGGATGACGGTATGCAACATGACGATCGAGTCCGGCGCCCGGGCCGGCGTGATCGCGCCGGATGACACCACGTTCGCCTATCTCAGGGGACGAGAGTATGCGCCGGCCGGCGATCAGTGGGATCAGGCCGTTGATCGGTGGCGGAGATTGACGTCCGATCGCGACGCGACCTTCGATCGGGAGGTTTCGATCGACGCCGGTCGCCTGGAGCCGTACGTCACCTGGGGCACGAACCCGGGGCAGTCCGTGCCGGTCAGCGGCAGCGTTCCGGCGCCGTCGACAGAGACGGACGAGCGCGCCCTCCAGTACATGGCGCTGGAGCCGGGCACGGCGATCGAGGCGATCGCGATCGACCGCGTGTTCATCGGGTCCTGCACCAATGCCCGCATGGAAGACCTGCGGGTCGCCGCCTCAGTGGTCCGCGGTCACCGGGTGCATCCAAAGGTGCGCGCCATGGTCGTACCGGGATCGGCGAGCGTGAAGCGGCAGGCCGAGGCCGAGGGTCTTGACGCATTGTTTCGCGAGGCCGGCTTCGAGTGGCGCGACGCGGGTTGCTCGATGTGCCTCGGCATGAATCCGGACATTCTCGGACCGGGCGAGCGCTGCGCGTCGACCAGCAACCGGAACTTCGAGGGACGGCAAGGACGTGGGGGCCGGACGCACCTGGTCAGCCCGCCGATGGCCGCGGCGGCCGCCATCGCTGGTCATCTGGTGGACGTTCGGGAATTCAACTGAATGGAACCGTTTACCCGCGTCACCGGCATTCTCGCCCCCCTCGACCGGGTGAATGTCGATACCGACCAGATCATTCCCAAGCAATTCCTCAAGCGGATCGAGCGGACCGGCTTCGGCCCGTTTCTCTTCTACGACTGGCGGCAGAATGGGGACTTCATCCTCGATCGGCCCGCATACCTCGGCGCGAGCGTCCTGGTGACCGGTGCGAACTTCGGATGTGGCTCGTCGCGGGAGCACGCGCCCTGGTCGCTGCTCGAGGCGGGGTTCCGGGTCGTGATCGCCCCCTCGTTCGGCGACATCTTCAAGAGCAATAGTTTCCGCTGCGGTCTTCTCCCGGTCGAGCTGCCGGAAGCCGCGGTCCGCACGCTGATCGACCGCGCCTTGCAGGAACCAGGCATGGAGATCACTATCGATCTCGAATCGACACAAATCACCATCCCGCAGCGCGGGGGAGGGCCGGGTTGGGGGGTTCGATTCTCGATCGACTCCTTCTTTCGCGAGTGTCTCCTCAATGGCTGGGACGAGGTCGCCCTGACACTCCGTCACGAGACGGAGATCGCCCGATACGAAGCGGCGCGGTCGACCGAATTGCCAGCGATCGCTTAAACGAGGAAGCGGCCGCGAGGGCCGCTTCCTCACAACGTTCGGCGGTTACTGTCTGGCGAAAAACACGTCCGGGTCGTGCCGGCCCTGTGGCCACAGGAAGTTCGTCACGACATCGCGGTTGTCGCCCCAGGCGAAATACTGGTGCGTGCCATCGCTGACGTTCGCGATGTAGTCGCCCATGTACGTCAGGGCGATGATCGGATCGAACTGCGGCAGCGTGTAGACGCCCGGGAATGACTGGCTCGTCACGCGGTTCGAGGTCCAGCTACTGCCGCTCTTCGAGTTGGAAACCAGCACATCGAGCTGGCTGCTGCCATCACCCGCGGGGCTGATTTCGTAATAGAGCAGGTGCAGTCCGCTTGAATCGGCGCTCAGCGCCGGCTGCGCCTCGTCGTTGGTCCCTGATGTGACCTGCGAGGTCTTCCAGGTATTGCCACCGTCCTTTGATGTCGCCAGGACGACGTGGCTGTGGCCCGAGGCGCCATCGTTCCACGCCGCATACAGATTGCCATCCTTCACGGCCAGCGTCGGAAGCTCGAGATTTCGCATGAACTGCCCCGGTCCCAATAGGAAGGCCCCGAAGAAGGCGCCGGTCGACGGGGACACGTCCGCGATCTTCACCTTCTGAGGAAACGTCTGCCCACCATCGTGAGAAGCGAAGATCCACTCCTCTTCGGTAATGGGTACCGTCCCCGAGCAGGTCGGGTCGTCGTACCCGAACTTGAGGGCCGCCTCATAGACCGTCCCGTCCGCGGCCACCAGCGGCATTGCGCCGATGTACTGGTGGAAGGAGCAGTCCGGTGGCTTGTTCGGATCGAACGCGAAAAGCACGGTTTTGTCGGCGTAGGCGATCGACCAGCTGCCGCCACCATCCGTGGAGTGGGCCACCGGCAAACCGCTGAACTCGGTGAAGGCTCCCGTGTTCGGGTCAAACGTCGCGGTGAAGTCGTCCCAGACGTCATACAGGTTGCCGGCTCCGGCCGCGACCATGGCATCTTTATCCGCGCTGTACCCGAGCTCGTTGCCGGGAGGCGGCGGGATCGGGTTCGCCTGGCTCCACGTCCTCCCGCCATCGGTCGACTTTGCCACGCCGACCAGCAGTGAGAAAGAGCTCTGGTCGAGGACGAGGTTGGAGTAGTACATCGTCCCGCTACTGTCGGTTGCCAGCCACGGATCACCGAAGTTGTTCTTCCCCGGCGCGTTCGGGACGGTTCCGCCGTCGGTGAACGTCTGGCCGCCGTCGGTCGAGTATGAGGCGCCGCTCAAGTTACTCGCGGCCGTCAAGACGAGCAAGGTCCGCTGGGAGTCGTTGTAGCCGACCGCCACATTCGAGCCGGCGACGGCGATCGAGGTTTCGCTCTGGGTCGTCTGATCGACCTGGTTCGAGTCTTTGCCTGGATCGTTGACTCGCACATTCGGGAGCGGACCGCCGCCCGGCTTCGCACCCTTGGCTTGCCGAACCGCTGCCGGTGCGTTCAAGCCATTGGAGTCTGGGGTAGCCCTGTGGTCGCCGCGCGCGATCGCTTCCAACGCGATCCGAGCGGTCGGCGTCAGGGCCTTTCCGGCCGGTGTCGCCAGAATCCGTTTGGCGATCTCCTGCTTGCTTGGTGGTGTCTTGGGCGAGGCGGCCGAACCGGCAATCGCGCCAGCCGCAACGACGACCAGCGCAATGGTGAGCACGCTGAGTGTCCGACGCATAGCCATCCCCTTTTTTAAGTGGTGTGCAAAAAGAGACGAGCGCAACCTCGGCGTATGGGCATCCCCCTCCTTCAGAAAACCGGTCCCCTTGCTCGACCTGCCGCGGCAGGGCAGCTCAATCCTAGGGTGACCGGCGGCTCAGGTCAAGTCGTGGAACCAGGTCATGTAAGCGCCACAGCGAGCTCGTCCGTATT
>Ga0209234_1001043_pt1 | contig 10315 bp, 7 predicted proteins | sample GraSoi013_1_20cm_2_FD_185816 | JGI IMG/M metagenome (GOLD analysis project Ga0209234, IMG submission 185816) | Grasslands soil microbial communities from the Angelo Coastal Reserve, California, USA - Sample 08_20_2013_1_20cm (SPAdes) (version 2) | ecosystem: Environmental > Terrestrial > Soil >... | reverse complement strand
GGCGGGGAAGGGAACGGCGGCGTGATGTATCCCGCGCTGCACGTGGGCCGCGACGCGCCCGTCGCCGCCGCGTTGCTGCTCGCGCTGCTCGCGCGGGACGGCAAGCGCGTGAGCGAGCTCGTGGCCGCCGGGCCGCGCTACGTGATCGTCAAAGCGAAGGCGGAACGCGGAAGTCGGAACGCGGAACGGGGGATGGACGACCTCTATGCGGGGCTACGCCGTCGCTTCTCGGACGCGACCCTGGATACGCAGGACGGCGTACGGCTCGCCTGGCGCGACCGCTGGCTGCACGTGCGGCCCTCGAACACGGAGCCGATCATCCGGCTGATCGCGGAGGCACCGAGCGGGGCCGCCGCGCAGGCTCTGGTGGACGAGGGGCGGCGGCTGTGCGCGGCATCACAATAGCCACCACACCACGGGGACGGGCAGAAACGCCAACGTATCGAGGATGCCGTTCCAGGGGGCGCCCGGCGCTCGAATGAAATCCCCGTCGCCCCACTCGTGCGCCACGCCCACCGCGGCGACGGCGACGAGCCGCGCCAGGGCGGGCGTGCCGAGGGCCGCGAGCAGTGCGGTGAGCACCCCACCCACGATGACGTGCTCGGCCAGCCCGAGCGGGCGAATCCACGTCGGCAGCATCACTCACAATCTCCGCGCCTTCCGGGCCGCCGCGCAACTGCGGCGCCGGGAGTGTTATTCTTCGCCACCATGTGCGGCATCGTAGGCTACACCGGTCCCCGGCAGGCCGCGGCCCTGTTGCTCGAGGGTCTGAAGCGACTCGAGTATCGCGGCTACGATTCGGCGGGGATCGCCCTGGTCGCCGACGGCCGCATCGAGGTGCACAAGGCGCCCGGCAAGATCGGGGCGCTCGAGAAGCAGCTCGGTACGAGGCTCCCCGCCGGCCACGCCGGGATCGCCCACACGCGGTGGGCTACGCACGGGGCCCCGAACACCGTCAATGCGCACCCGCACACGGATTGCGGGGGCACGCTCGCCCTGGTCCACAACGGCATCATCGAGAACGCGGGCGCGCTGCGCACGGCGCTGGCCCAACGCGGACACGTGTTCCGCTCCGAGACCGACACCGAAGTGCTGGTGCATCTGGTCGAGGAGCTCGTCGCCAAGCAGCCGAGCGGCACGCTGGTGGAAGCGGTGGCGGGCGCATTGCACCAGGTCGAGGGCACGTACGGGATCGCGGTGGTGTCGACGCGCGAGCCCGATACGGTCGTCGCGGCGCGGCGCGGCTCTCCGCTGCTCGTCGCGATCGGGACGGGAGAGAATTTCGTGGCGTCCGACGCGTCCGCGGTGCTCGCGCACACGCGCTCGGTGGTATACCTCGACGACGGCGAGATCGCCGTGGTGCGGCCGACCGAGTATCGCATCCTCGACCTCGATTCGGCGGAGAAGGAGAAGGCGGTCACGCGGGTGGACTGGGACCTCGCGACCATCGAGCGGGGCGGCCACGCGCACTTCATGCTCAAGGAGATCCTGGGGCAGCCCGAGAGCCTGCGCGACACGCTGCGCGGGCGGTTGCTCGAGGAGGAAGGCACGGCTCGGCTGGGCGGGCTCAACATCGACGACGAGCAGCTGCTCCACGTGAACCGCATCGTGTTCACCGCCTGCGGCACCTCGTGGCATTCGGCCCTGATCGGCGAGTACATGATGGAGGAGCTCGCCCGCATCCCGTCCGAAGTCGAGTATGCGTCCGAGTTCCGCTACCGCAATCCGATCGTGGACGAGCGCACGCTGGTCGTGGGGATCTCACAATCCGGCGAGACGGCGGACACGCTGGCCGCGCTGCGCGAGGCGAAGCGCCGCGGCGCCCGGACCCTGGGGCTCGTCAACGTGGTGGGCTCCACCATCGCCCGCGAAGTGGACGGCGGCATCTATCTGCACGCGGGGCCGGAGATCGGCGTCGCCTCGACCAAAGCGTTCACCAGTCAGATCGCCGCCCTGGCGGTCCTCACCCTCAAGATGGGCCGGCTGCGGGCCCTCTCGATCCTCCAGGGGCGCGAGGTGGTGCGGGCCCTCAGCCGGTTGCCGGAGCTGGTTGAGCGCGTGCTCGCGAAGGCGCCGGAGGTGGAGCGCATCGCGGAGCGCATGATGCGCGCGCAGAACGTGCTCTACCTGGGCCGCGGCTACAACTTCCCCGTGGCGCTCGAGGGCGCGCTGAAGCTCAAGGAGATCTCCTACATCCACGCCGAGGGCTACCCCGCGGCCGAGATGAAACACGGCCCGATCGCGCTCATCGACGACCTGATGCCGGTGGTGTTCATCGCCCCCAAGGACGCGGTCTACCAGAAGGTGGTGTCGAACGTGGAGGAGGTGAAGGCGCGCGGCGGCCGAGTGCTCGCCGTCGTGACCGAAGGGGATTCGGGGCTGGCCAAGCTGGCCGACCACAAGATCGAAGTCCCCGAGACGCTCGACCTGCTGACACCCGTGCTCACCGTGCTGCCGCTGCAGCTCCTGGCGTACTACATCGCGGTGCGGAGAGGCTGCAACGTGGATCAGCCGAGGAATCTCGCGAAGTCGGTCACGGTGGAGTGAAGCAAACGCGGAACGCGAAATGCGGAACGCGGAACAGATCGACCGGTCGTCGCGGCATTGGACTGTTTTCGTGGGTCGAACTCGGTGCTGCTGTTCCGCGTTCCACCTTCCGCGTTCCGCGTTTAGGGGAGGGTGGGGGCAGTGAGAGTGGTCCTTCAGCGCGTCGCGCGCGCGGAGGTTCGCGTGGACGGCCGCGTTACCGGGAAGGTGGGAAAGGGGTTTCTCGTCCTCGCCGGCTTCGCGCCGGGAGACACCGAGGACCACCTCTCCTGGATGGCCGACAAGATCCTCGGGCTGCGCCTGTTCGGCGACGCCGAGGGGAAGATGAACCTCGCCCTCGCCGACGTCGCCGGAGCGCTGCTCGTGGTGTCGCAGTTCACGCTGTACGGCGACGCCAGCAAGGGGCGGCGGCCGAGTTTTATCGACGCCGCGCCGCCGGAAGTCGCGATTCCGCTGTACGACCGCTTCGTCAGCCTGCTGCGGGAGCGGGGCGCGGGGAGCGGCACGCCCGTCGCCACGGGCGAGTTCGGCGCGATGATGGAGGTGGAGCTCGTGAACGACGGGCCCGTCACCCTGATCCTGGAGCGATGACCCCCGCCCTCACGGGCGGGGTTATCATCCTCGCCAGCGGGTCGCCGCGGCGCCGCCAGCTGCTCGAGATGCTGGGGCTCGAGTTCCGCGCGATCGCGCCCGACGTGGACGAGTCGCTCCACCCCTCGGAGCAGCCCGAGGCGTACGTGATGCGGCTGGCGCGAGACAAGGCGCGCACCGTAGCGGCGCGGGAGCCCGGCGCACCCGTGCTGGCGGCGGACACGACCGTGGTGCTGCGCGGGCGCGTGTTCGGCAAGCCCGCGACGCCTGCCGAAGCGATCGACATGCTGCGCCGCCTCCAAGGGCGCAAGCACCAGGTGATGACGGCGGTAGCCGTCGCGCAGGACGGGCGGGTGGAGCACGCACTCGACGTCACCGACGTGACGTTCCGGCGACTCTCCGACGAGCAGATCGCCGAGTACGTGGCCACGGGAGAACCGCTCGACAAGGCGGGCGCCTACGCGATCCAGGGGAAGGGTGCGGCCCTGGTCGAGGGCATCCGGGGCGACTTCTTCGGGGTGATGGGCCTGCCGCTGCGGCTCGCGCTCGATCTGCTGGCGCGCTTCGGCGTGCCCTACCGCTTCACCCGGTAGATCGGGATCTTCTTCGACTTGCCCTTGACCTGAATCGGCTCGAGCGTCTCGACGTTCGGGGGTTGCTTCAGCTGCCGGTAGAAGGGCTCCGAGATGAGGATCTCGTTGGCCCCCGCGGTGTCGCAGAGGCGCTTGGCGGTATTCACGGCGTCGCCGATCACGGTATACTCGAGCCGCCGATCCGAGCCGACATTGCCCGCGAATACCTCGCCGAAGTTGATGCCGATCCCGATGCCGAGCTCGGGGCGACCCTGCTCCTTCCACTTCACGTTGAGCCTCTCGAGCGCCGCCAGGTGGTCGAGCGCGCAGCGCATGGCGCGGTCGGCGTCGTCCTCGTGCGCGATTGGCGCGCCCCACAGCGCCATGATCGCGTCCCCGATGAACTTGTCGAGCGTCCCACCGTGCTCGAACACGACCTCCACCATCTCGGTGAAGTACTCCGTGAGGAGCGTGGCGATGGCGTCCGGACTCATCGCCTCCGACATCGGCGTGAAGCCACGAATGTCCGAGAAGAAAAGCACGACCGGTCGCTTTTCACTCGGGAGCCGGCCCGCATCCTGCTGCTGCGCGATCACCAACGCGATGTTGGGCGAGAAGTAGCGCTGGAAGTTCGAGAGCACCAGCGCTTCGCGCCGCATCTGCTCCGAGCGCTGCGAGTTCTCGATGGCGACGGCGGCGAGCGAGCCGAACGCGATCAGGAACTTGAGGTCGTCGTCGGAGAACGAGTGGGTCGCGGTGAGGTTGTCGACGTACAGGATGCCCAGCACCTTCTGGTCGGTGCCCATGAGCGGCGTGCACATGGCGCTGCGCACGCTCTGGATGAGGATCGACTTGCCCTTGAACCGCTCGTCGGCCGCCGTGTTGTCCGACAGGATGGCGACGCGGTCCTCGACCACCTTGCGGGCAATCGACTGCGGCACGTGCTTCGAGGCGGACGACTGCGCGGTTCGCCCCCGCGAGATGCGCGGCACGAGCTCGCCAGTCGCGGCTTCGAGCAGCAGGATCGAGACGCGGTCCACGTTCATCACCTGGAACGTGAACTCGACGACCTTGTCGAGCAGCCGATCGAGCTCCTGCTGCTTGGACAGCTCCTTCGAGATCTCGAGCAGCAGCTCGAGCTTCTTTTCCCGCAGCTCCTCGAGCGATTTCGCGGTGACCTTGAGGTGCGATACACCCGAGGGCGTGGCGGTCACGATGGCCGGGACGCCGCCCGACACGCTCACCGGGAGCTGCCGCACGATCGTGCCGCCCGCGGGCTTGGCTCCCGTGAACTCGCTCGATTCCTGGCGCACCACCTGGGGCCGTATCGGCCGGCTGACCTGCTTCACCCGGAAAGCGACCTTGCCGAAGGTGACGACGTCGTTTTCCGCGGCGAGCGCTTCGCTGATGCGGGCGCCGTTCAGGAAGGTGCCGTTCGAGGAGCCGACGTCCTTGACCTTCACGCCCCCATCGGCGAGAGACACCTCGGCGTGTCGCCGCGAGATGGTGGGATCGTAAATCGGCACGTCGCTCGTGACCGCCCGTCCCACGACCACGACGCGTCCGGGCTGGAGGTCGATGGACTGCTCGCCCGTCGTGCTCAGCAGCTTGAACACAAGCGGACAATATACGTCAGGGGGTTGCCTTGGCGAGCGCCAGGGCGCGGAGCACCGCCTGCGCCTTGGCCTCGGTCTCGGCGAACTCGCGCGCTGGATCGGAGTCCGCCACGATCCCGGCCCCGGCCTGCACCACCACGCGATCCCTCTGCACCAGCGCGCAACGGATCGCGATCGCCGTGTCGAGGCTGGTCGCGCCCCAGCCGACGTACCCGACCGCGCCGCCGTACGGCCCCCGCCGCTCCGGCTCGAGCTCGTCGATGATCTCCATGGCGCGTACCTTGGGCGCACCCGTCACCGTGCCCGCCGGGAAGCACGCCTTGAACACGTCGAGGGCGTCGTAGCCTTCGCGCAGCCGGCCCCGCACCTCGCTCACCAGATGCTGCACGTGGGAGTACCGCTCCACCTCGAGCAGGTCCGTTACGCGCACACTCCCGAACCGCGCCACGCGGCCCACGTCGTTCCGCCCCAGGTCGACGAGCATCATGTGCTCGGCCCGCTCTTTCTCGTCGGCGAGTAGCGCACTGGCCAGCTGCTCGTCTTCTTCCTGCGTGCGGCCGCGGGCGCACGTGCCGGCGATCGGGCGCACCGTGACCTCGCCCCCTTCGACCCGCACCAGCACCTCGGGAGAGCTGCCCACCAGGGCGACGTCGTCGAGCGCCAGGTAGAAGAGATAAGGCGCCGGGTTGAGGGCACGCAGGTAGCGATACAGCAGGAGCGGATCCACGGCCCCGGCGACGTCCTGACGGCGTGACAAGACGGTTTGGAACGCGTCGCCCGCGACGATGTAGTCGTGCACCCGCGCCACGTCCCGCTCGAACGCGGCGCGCGGGTAGCGCGACGTGGTGGCGACGGGTGGCACGCCGTCCTTCAGGGCGAGCGGGGCCAGGTCGTGCCGCTGGCCGAGGCGCGCGACGATCTCGTCGAGCCGCGCTTCGGCGGCGTCGTACAGCCGCAGCCGCGCCGCGCCGGCGGCGCGGGGGGGGACCTCGACGTTCGCGACCACGATGGCGCGCCCGAACAGGTTGTCGAGGATCACGACCGTGTCCGCGATCATCATCACGGCGTCCGGCACCGTCAGCGTGTCGGCGGGCGGATGCGGCAGCCGCTCCACGGTTCGCACCAGGTCGTAGCCGAGGTAGCCCACGGCGCCGCCGGTGAAACGCGGGAGGCCCGGGATCGGGGCGGCGGGCAGCGCGCGCATGCGCTGGGCCAGGTCGCCGATCGGGTCGTCGGTCTCACCGGCGCCCTGCCACCCCGTGGCCTTGGTCCAGCGCTCGATCGCCCGGCCGCGGCAGCGCCACACCTCGCGCGGCTCGGTGCCGAGGAACGTGTAGCGGGCCCAGCGCTCTCCCCCCACCAGCGATTCCAACAGGAACGCGAACGGCGGACGGGCGACCTTGACGAAGGCGGCGAGCGGCGTGTCGGCGTCGAGCACGACCTCGCGCAGCACGGGGACCATCCCAGCGTGCGCGGCGCGCGCCAGGAAGTCGGCGCGGGCGTCGCTCATCGGGCCGCGAGCGGGGTACAGGGGGCATGCACCGGACGCTCCTCGCCGTCGCCTTCGCCCTGCCCGCGGCCGCGGGCGCGCAAGTGTGGAACGCGGATGCCGCGCTGGCGCTGGCGCGGCGCGCCGCGCTGCGCCGCGGCGGCGCCGCCGCCGACACTTCGCTCCACGACTACAAGGCTCAGGCTCACGGCTTTCTGTTCTTTCTGGGCGCGTTCGGCGAAGGCCTGGCCGATCCTCCGCGCCTCGTCAAGGCGGACCAATTGGAGCTGGAAGTGTACTGGAGGGCCCCGGCGAGCAGCAAGCAGCGCGTCATCGGCTGGCGCGATCAGGCCCAACTGCCCACCGACATCAACTACCACCGCGACCACCTCGGCATCATCCAGAACAATTTCGGGGCCGCGATCCGGCTGGGCGAGGGAGACGAAGTGCGGGACGTGCCCCATCCGCTCTCGTCCGTCGGTCTGGACCTGTACGACTTCGCGCTCGGTGACACGACGATCATCACGCTGCCCGAGCGGGAGGTGCGCGTGGTGGCGCTGCGCGTGCGGCCCAAGAGCTTCGACGTCCCGCGTATCGTGGGCACCCTTTACCTGGACGCGGGGTCCGCCGATCTCGTGCGGATGGCGTTCAATTTCACGCCGCGCGCTTACCTGGATACTCAGCTCGAGGACGTGAGTATCGTGTTCGACAACGCGCTGTGGGAGCGGCGCTACTGGCTTCCCTATCGTCAGGAGGTCGAGATCCGGCGCCGCGCCACCTGGCTCGACGTGCCGGCGCGCGGCATCATCCGCGCGCGCTGGGAGATCGACGGTTACGTGTTCAACGTCGGGCTGGCGCAGAGCTGGTTTGCGGGTGACGAGATCTCCTTTCTCCCCAAGGCGGAGCGCGACTCGTTTCCGTGGACCCAGCCGCTCGCCGCCGCGCTCGAGAACGTGGCCGAGCCGGTGCGTCGCGACGACCTCGAGCGGGTGCGCGCCGAGGTCGAGCAGATCGCCGGACGACGCGCCCTCTCCGGCATCCGGGCCCACCGCCTCGGCGTCCGCTGCCTCTCGGATCTGGTGCACGCCAACCGGGTCGAGGGGCTCGCCGCCGGGGCCGGCGTCGTGCTGCGGGGCGGGGGCGAGCGGCGCGAGCTGCGCATGCGCGCCAGCTACGGGTTCGCCGACCAGCGCGCCAAGGGCGCCCTCACCGCGGCAGAGCGCCGGGGGCGGGGGGCCGTCGAGGTGAGCGCGTACCGCGATGTGCGCGACGTGGGAGACTGGCCCGTGATCGCCCCGCTCCAGAACTCGTTCGCGGCCCAGGAATTCGGGCACGACTATGGCGACTACTATCTGGCGCAGGGGGCGCGCGTGACGTACCGCCACGGCGTGGGGGTACGCGGGGAGTGGCGCGTGGCGGCGGGACGCGAGTGGTTCGATGCGCTGGCCGTCGCCGCGACGCCAGCCAACGGCAGCTTCCGGCCGAACCCGACACTGGGCGGGCCGGGAGTGGACCTGGTGCAGCTCGCGTTCGCGCGCCGCAGCGAAGGGTTCGCGGTGCAGCGCGACGTGCACGTCGAGACCGTGCTGGAAGGCGGGCGCCAAGACGGCGGCGACACCTACCTCCGACTCTCCGGCGCGGGCCACCTGCTCGTGCCGGTCGGAGCTACACGCCTGCTCGTCCGGGCGCAGGGCGGCGGGGCGAGCGCGCGTCTCCCGGGACGCCGCGCGTTCGTGCTCGGGGGGCGCGGGACCCTGCTCGGCGACCCGTTCCGGGCGTGGGGCGGCCGGCGCATGGGCCTCGTGCACGTGGAGTGGCGTGTGCCCGTCCCGTTCCCATCGCTCGGCGTGGGGCCCTACGCGCGCACGCCGCGCAGTCTCACGCTCGCCCCATACGTGGCCGTCGGGTGGGCGGACCGTCCGGTCGCCGGCACGCTGTGGATGCCGACCGGCGGCGCCCGCACCACGCTCGGGCTCGGGGTCGAATGGCTCGGCGTGTTCCGCTGCGAGGCGGGGTTCGGCACGACGACTCGCCGCGTGGGGGTCGCGTTCGACGTGTCGCGCGACTTCTGGGGGATACTGTGAAGCGGGTCGGTGAAGGTCGGTGGAGGTTGGTGGAGGATGGTGGAGGTGACGCCCGGGACAACCTCCACCGCCCTCCACCGTCCTCCACCGTCCTCCACCCACCTCGCCTCGCAAGAGCGAGCGACATACCTTAGGAAGCAGATGGCCGACACGAACTTCCCGGATGAATGGCTGGCCCACTCCCTCGAAGGGGTGGTCACACCCGAGCTCGTTGCCGAGCTGCGGGAGAAGGCCGCGCCACAGGCGACGCTGTGGGAGACGCTCGTCGCCCAGAAGATCTCGACCGACGAACAGATTCTCACCGCTCTCTCCACCCGCTTCCGGCTGAAGCTCGCCGACGTGCAGCAGATCGACCCGGTGGCGAAGGAGCGTGTCCCCGAGCAGGTGGCCCGCCGCTACCACATCGTCCCGCTCCACGCCACCGACTCGTACCTGGAGGTGGCGACCGCGAATCCGTTTGATCTCGACTCCGAGAAGGCGCTCGCCTTCGCCACGGGCCGCGAGATCCGGATGCTGCTGCTCGCGCCGTCCAAGATCGCGGAGAAGCTCGACGAGTTGTACCGCCCCGAGAAGGCGGTGGATAAGCTGCTCGAGGGCATGGAGAGCTCGACGCTGGAGCACCTGCAAGACGTGGCGCCCGACGAGATCGCGGCGTCCGAAGAGGAGGCGAGCCAGCGACCTGTCGTGCGGCTCGTGGACCTGATCATCTCCGAAGGGATTCTCCAACGGTCAAGCGACATCCACATCGAGCCGGAAGAAGGCGGTGTGGCGGTGCGGTACCGTATCGACGGCGTGCTGCGCCAGGTGATGAAGATTCCGCGCCAGGCGGGGCTGCCGCTGATCTCCCGCATCAAGATCATGTCCGAGCTCGACATCGCCGACCGGCTGCGGCCCCAGGACGGCCGGGCGCGGGTGGCCGTGAACGGCCAGCCGATCGATTTGCGCGTCTCGACGCTGCCGGCGTCGCTGGGCGAGAAGGTCGTGATCCGTATCCTCGACTCGCGCGCCACCGTCAAGTCGCTCGACGCCCTGGGGCTCAATACCAACGAGACGGAAGGCATCAGGCGACTGCTCGAGAACCACGAGGGCATCATCCTCGTCACCGGCCCGACCGGTTCGGGCAAGACGACCACGCTCTACTCCTGTATCAACCAGATCAAGAGCGAGGGCGTCAACATCGTCACGGTCGAGGATCCGGTGGAGTACCGGATGCAGGGGATCGTGCAGGTGCAGGTGCAGGAGAAGGCCGGGCTGACGTTCGCCTCGGCGCTGCGCTCGATTCTGCGCCAGGACCCGAACGTCGTGCTGATCGGCGAAATCCGGGATCGCGAAACGGCGCAGATCGCCGTGCAGGCGTCGCTCACCGGTCACCTGGTGCTCTCGACCCTGCACACGAACGATGCGGCGAATGCCGTC
>Ga0209234_1001040_pt1 | contig 10341 bp, 10 predicted proteins | sample GraSoi013_1_20cm_2_FD_185816 | JGI IMG/M metagenome (GOLD analysis project Ga0209234, IMG submission 185816) | Grasslands soil microbial communities from the Angelo Coastal Reserve, California, USA - Sample 08_20_2013_1_20cm (SPAdes) (version 2) | ecosystem: Environmental > Terrestrial > Soil >... | reverse complement strand
AGGCTTCGCGGGAGGAGACGGCGGGGCTTGCTCATGCTTCCGGGCGCGACGGAATCCGAAGATCACGAACACGAGAAGCACCACCGCGATGAGGATCGCTGCGATGAGGGCGATCGGGGATTGTCGGGTCAAGGAGAACGTTTGGGATGCGCTCGCATGGGCCCCGAACGGATCCTGGACGTCGACTCGGAAGACCAAGTCTGTCGCCGTGATGTCCCTCGTGGTCCAAGAAACCGAAGTTACGCCGGTCTGATTCACGACGAGCGCTATGATTTCGTTTCCAATCGTCACGTTCGCCCACACATGCAGGTAGTCGTTCACGAAGAGGTCATCCGACATCGTCCATGTGAACGTCACCGCAGTCGCCGCAGGGATCTGTTGGCCCGCAGCCGGAACGACAATCGCAACGGTCGGCGGCCCATTCGGCGGCAAGCCCGGCTCGATCTGGAGCGTGAAGTCTCTCGGGTCATTCGTGTCCGTGCAAGCCGCGTCCCGTTCGAGAATCTGCCCGGGACCTGGGGCGGGCGCATCCCCGAGAATCGTGTTGCCGGGTTCCCAGTACAAGGTGCCATCCCGCGTGGCATTGAACTCGACGCGGTCCACCACGATGTCTCGTCCACCCGCGGTGGCGGCCCCCCCGCGGGGATTTCGATAGACCAATTTCAGTGCGTCACCGGTCGAGGTGAGCCATGAAGGCGAGCTGAGGTCGACGCGCAAGGACGACGTGGCGGCGAGCACGCCGGTCAGGTCCAGTGTGCCACCATGGTAGGTGCCGGGTGCATCGCGTTCCAGATAGTAGTCCGCAAGCGACACCGGGGAGGTCGTGGGGTTGCAAACAAACGCGAATTGGTTCCCGCCCCGTGCTGGCAGGCCGACAACCCCCTCGATCTTGACCGGTTGGGGTGTCGAAGAGGGGGCACCCAGGTGCAGATCCCGAAGGGTCACGCTTCCGGGCGACCACGTGAACGATTCCTGGAACACACGGGTGGCGGCGGTGAAATCGCCCGAGGCATAGATGAGCGGGTCCCCCAGGTTCGCGCCTTCTTGAACGGACGGGGTGTCGGAGGCATTCGAGTTCGTTTTGGAGTTGCCGGCGGTGAGGACGGCAAACGAGCCGACCGTGTCCTGGACCCGAGAACCATTCGAGTAGTCGACGCCGTCGAGGAAGGTGTGAATCGGTGTGCCGATCGGAAGGGGAGACCCCGATTGGTCGAGGGCATGGCCCTGCGTCCGCATCGCAATCGGCGGTGGTGCGACAACGGCCAGGGGGACGAGAGTAATCACCAATACGACCCCGAATAGAACGACGCACACAATCATCCGTGCGCGCCCCTCCATTGTTCGGCCCTCTCCGGTGAATTCCGGACCGCGCCGCGATGTTCGATTTACCTATACATTCTCTTCGATGGGGCAAGGACTTCGGTTAGTCCTTGACGAAACCGCCTACCATCGCGCGGCACGCCCTCGAAAGCTTTGAGTGTTGAAGCGCGCCTCCCGGCTCTGCGCCATCATGCCGCCCGCGGAGCCCCCGATCGAACCATACGGAAAGGGCGATTTCGAGTACCCCTTGGCACGGGGTCTCTTCTGGCTCCGATTCTGGGTTGGGACGGGTGTCGCCATCATCCTCGATCTCATCCTGTGGGCCGGGTCGATCCAGGATCACAACGCCATTCCATGGGCGGCGGGGGTTCTGGTCCTCGTCATCGGCTTGTTCCTGTTTCGCCGCCTGGCGATTCGGCGCCGGTGGGCTTGAGGTCGCGTTTGGGACGGCTCGAACGGGCTCGACCGGAGGCCCGTTTCGAGAACCTACTATGTAGCTACTTCGCCAAAGGCATGTCCCCGGGACCGTATCGTCTCTGCATGAAATCCCACAAGGAATCGCAACGGAGGAAGAACGCATGCTAGGCGGATACGCGGTTGGCGTCTTGGTGCCCCGGATGGAGACCCAGCGACACTCGGAGCTCGAGCGCTACCTTCGGCTGGAATACGGAGGGCGGATGAACGTCACCGCATTCCTGGCCCGTCAGGCGCAGGAGTCGGAACGGGCGAGGACGAATGGCTGGAAGCGGGTCAGGCGAGGCTTCCGTGCGTTCGCGGCGGCGTTCCGCTCGATTGCAGCGCGCCGGTCGGAAATCCCGACGGTCGAGGTGTGATCCACGGCGATGTCGACGGTCGCGATCCCACCTTTCTTCGGGTTCGCGGCACCCGCCACAGCACCGCCGCGGTGGCCTCGAGGGCCCGCGATCTGGCAGGACCTGGTCCGTTCGGTGGCGACCTGGATCGGCCTGCGTGGGCCCAGGCCGTCGGTCCTTCTGACGGAAACCGTTCGCTTGGTCCTGCCCCTTCAACGAGAAGCTCGATCTGAGTTCGGGGATCGACGGACAGCCCAAACATCTATGGAGCCATAGGGCCTTCAACTGCCGGAGGAGGGCACCTTGCCAATCGTACCAAACTGGCCGCGACCGAAGACCACCTTCGAGGCGATCCGGAAGTACCTCGGAGAGACGCCGTATGAGCTGTGGGTCCCTATCATCGACTACTGGATCGGTGAGTTGTACGGCCTCCGGTCCGATGCCGAGGCTCGGAGGGTGAATCAGGACGATCTCGAGGACTGGAAGGAACGCCAGCATCGGAAATCCACAGGCGGCGGTAAGAGAGCGCGTCGGAGTCGTCGAAAGGGCTAACGGGGTTGCCGTAGTCTCGCGCGGGCCAATTCTGTGACGAGGCGTTGTTCGACCTTCGGTTTGAGGGCGAGCCGAGCCGCGAGCCCGTGTTCTCGCAGGAACCCGTCTGCTTGGCGGAGATGTGCCTCGCCCGAGACCGGGTCTCCCAATGCGATGAGCGCGACTCCATAGAACATGTGGACCGCGTGCAGGAGGGGCCACTCCCGGCCGCCGGATTCCTCCGAACGCTGAAGGGCCTCAGCGAATGCGGCACGACATCCGTTCGCGTCGCCTCGAATCAAGTCGTCCAAACCGGTCAGGATCTTCACGAGTATGAATCGCGCGCGGACTCCGTGGACTAGGCTCGGCTCCCGAAGCGACTTGACGACGGCCTGAAAACCTTCGAGGTCTCCGAGCAACAGGCAGCACTCCGCGACCATCGAAAGGGATTCAACGGCCAAGCCTTCGAGACTCAGGGCCGCGAAATCGGTCGCGGACTGTTCGAAAAGAGATTTTGCATCTTCGAATCGCTCCTGGAAATAGGCCACGAATCCGAGGGCATATCGGGAGGAGGCCATCGTGTCCGGATCGTAAATCTTCTCGGCCAAGGCCATGGCCTCGGCAAAATACGCCTCCGCAGCTCCCATATCCGCGAGCAATTCCAAGCAGTAGTAGCCCTTCAGCATCAAGAATCCGCGCCGTAGATGCAGGTCCTGCAACGCGGTGGGGGATGCTTCGATGGCCGCCAGGTGCACGCCCGACTTCTGAGCGTCTCCAATCCGATAGGCAAACAGATGGGCCATCGCATTGTGCACCTTCGCGCGGAAGATTTCGTCTCCCAACCCTTCGGAAAGCTCCAAGGCCCGCTCCAAATGTCCCTCCGCCGCGCGGGCATCACCGGCGGGCGATTGGATCTCGTCGTTGCCGAGCTCGAGGAGCGCTTCGGCTTCGCCGCGTGGGTCTTTCGCGCCTTGGAAGATGCGTAGTGCGGCTTCGCCGTATTCCTGCGCTTCCTCCCATTCTTCACGCGAGCTCGCCAGATCCGACCGAAGGAGATCGATTCGCCCCTTCTCCGCCTCCGTGAGTGCGCCTACGTCACGCAACGCCGCATCAATCTGCGAGGACGCCGATTTGAGATCCCCGCGAATGAGGAGCGCGGAAGCGAGCTTTCGATGAATGCGCGATGTCACCGCGGGCGATTTCGTCACCCGCAGTGCTTCCTCGTAGGCCGCCTGTGCGGCCGGAAAATCCCCGAGGCGATCATGGGCATCTGCCAATTCTTCGTGAATGATCCCGCGTTCGGATTCCGGGGCGAAGCGAAGGGCGTTCGAAAGACAGTCGATCGATGAACCCGGGTCTCCCGCCTTCATGGCTTCGCCCGCTTGATCTTGCAAGGCCCGCGTGGCAAAGGGTGATAGTTCCTTCATCTCCGCCGCCGTCAAGACGGCCTCGAAGAACTCTTGGATGGTTTCGTGGACGCCGAAACCCTTCTCCCCGACCGGACTGATGAGGGCCCGATCGACCAACGCAAGAAACGCATCGTGGGAGACGCCGGCCGCCGCCAGGAACGCTTCCCGCGGCATCGGCACGCGATACAAGCAAGCCACCTTCATGATCTGGCGTTCCGATTCCCCCAGTTCCCGATACACGGTTTCCTGGACGAACTCATGGAGATCATGGCGGATCTGCGCGGGCTGCGGAGGGCTCGGCGAGGCGCGAACGAGTGTCAAGAACAAGGGATGGCCGCCGACCGCGCGGCACGCCTCCGCAAGGGACTCGGACTCCGGTTGATCTGACAGCACGGTCGCGAGTTCGGCCGGATCGATCCCGCCGAGCGCGATTTCCTTGACGACGCCTTGAAGGATTACATCCCGTCGATCGTAGAACGGGATCGCCCGCCGGGTCAGGATCAGCGCCCGCACATCGGGGACCTCGACGACGATGTCCTTGAGAGCCCGAAAGAACGGTCTCAATTCCGGCGCCGCATCGTGGACGTCGTCGAACACGAGGAAAGACCGACTTCCGCGCAGAGCCTCTTGGAGCACTTGGATCGCCTGGGCCAGGTCGCCCCGCATCAAGACATCACGCAGGCCAGGCTTGCCCATCGTGGCGAGGAAATCGCCCAATGCGGCGAGCACCGACTTCGTGGTGTCCCACGGCCGAACCCGATGCCAAAAGAGATTCCTCGAAGGACGGAGCAATTCGCAGGCCTTCGACGCCAACGTGGTCTTCCCGATCCCCGCGACACCGCGGACAACGAAAAGCCGGGGGCCGTCGGGGTTGGTCACGGTTCCCAACTCGACTTGACGACCGACAAACCATTCGACCTGAGGCGCATTGGAGAGCATCTGCACGTGGACCGCGGCGGGTTTCTCGGTGAGAGAGTCCAGGTCGACAACACCGCCTTGGACCGCCCGTCGAGCAATATCGAGAAGTGACACGCCACCACCCACGGACCGAAGGATCTCGGCTATCGTCTCGTCGTGAACTCCACGTGAATCGCGCACACGCACCGGCTCGGCCCTCAGCGCCGTCCGTAGTCGGATTGCCTCGCGTCGTCCCGCGTCTGTCAGGTCGTAGACCTTTCTCTTGCGGCGCCCCCCGATGATGTGAGCGGTGCGTTCTCGCGCCAGTTCCTCTCGAATGAGCGGCCTCACGTATTGCGTCACGTGGGGGACGAGAATCCAGGCCACCTGGGCGATGCCCTCCTGCGTCATCTCTGGCGGTACTTCGACCGCGTCCGCGTACTTTGTGAACTCCAACAGGTGGAGGAGAATTCGTTCTTTCGCGGTGAGGCGCAGCCCTCCCACCTCTCCTGCCCTGCATTACGGGCCAAGTAGATTTGGATTCCGCGAGTCGAGTCGGGAGACGTTCGGGTGCCGAGAAAGGTTTTAAGGAATCGGGTCTTTCGTCGTTCTCCCGGAGCGTTTGGATGCCAGAAATTGTGGAGTGCGTCCCCAATTTTTCCGAAGGACGACGCAAAGAGGTGGTGGACGCAATCGCGAAGTCGATCGCCTCTGTCCCGGGGATACGGCTGCTCGATACCGAAATGGATCCGAATCATAATCGTTGCGTCATCACGTTCGTCGGGGATCGCACGGCCGTGGCCGAGGCTGCTTTCCAAGGGGCCAAGTCCGCGGTGGCCCTTATCGACATGAACACGCACCGCGGCGAGCATCCGCGGGTCGGAGCCCTCGATGTCCTCCCGTTCGTTCCCATCGGTGGGGTGACGATGGACGACTGCGTCGGGTTGGCCCGGTCCGTGGGGAAGAGAATCGCGGAGGAGCTTCGGATCCCTGTCTACTTGTACGAGGCCGCCGCCACACGACCGGATCGGAGGGCCCTCCCCGATGTGCGCCGCGGGGAGTTCGAGGGGCTGAAGGTCGCCATCGAAACCGATCCGGACCGGAAGCCGGACTTCGGGCCCGCGAAGCTGCATCCGACCGCGGGCGCGTGCATCGTGGGCGCTCGGCCCTTGTTGATCGCGTGGAATGTGAATCTCGGGACGAAGGATCTCGATGTGGCAAAACGGATCGCGAAGGCAATCCGAGAAAGCGACGGCGGGTTTCCCGCCGTACGGGCGAAAGGCTTCGAACTCGCGGACCGCGGGCTCGTGCAGGTGTCGATGAACATGACCGATTACCGCAAGACCTCCCTGGTCCAAGCCTTCGATGCGATTCAAGATCTGGCGACGAAGGAGGGCGTGGAGATTGTCGAGAGCGAGATCATCGGATTGGTGCCGCTCGACGCGATCCTCGCGGGCGCCACCCAATACTTCAAGCTCGCCCGGTTCCATCGCGAACAAATCCTGGAGACCCAGTTGTGGGAGTGAAGGATTCGACGGTCGAACAATTCCTCGCCGCGGTCGCGGCTCCAACTCCTACTCCAGGTGGCGGTAGTGTGTCGGCTCTCGCCGGAGCCTTGTCCGCGGCCCTGAGCCGCATGGTCGCGGGTCTCGCTCGCGGCAAGACCGGATACGAAGGCGTGGAATCGGAACTTGCCCAGATTGAAGCGCGGGGAACGGTCATACAGGGACGACTCGAAGCCTTGATCGACGAAGACGCGCGGGCCTACGAGGCCGTGATGGTCGCGATGCGCATGCCGAAGTCGTCCGAAAAGGAGAAGGCCGCCCGAGTGGACGCCATGCAGGCCGCCTATCGCAAGGCGACCGAGGTCCCCTTGGAAACCATGGAACACTGCGTGGAGGCGCTGGAGCTCGCCGAGGCGTCCGTGAAAAAAGGGAACCGCAGCGCCACCACCGATGCCGCCGTCGCCATCTTACTTGCAGAAGCGGCAATCCGCGGGGCGAGCCTGAACTGCGCCGTGAATCTCGCGTCCATTCGGGATGAGACGTTCCGATCGAGCACGGAGGACCGGGTCGAGCAGCTCCTGAAACGCGCGGACGAAATCGGCCACGAAGCCATGGCCGTCGTCACTGAGCGGCTTTAAGCGAAATCCTCGTCGCACGGACCATGAAGTGAGAAAGGCTCAAGTCCGTTCAGAGTGTATCGTTCGGCACATGGAACGCGTGAAGGCCGCACGCGGACCGAAGTTGCGGTGTCAGGGCTGGCGGCAGGAGGCCATCTTGCGGATGCTCGAGAACAACCTCGAGAACGCGGAGAAGCCGGACCAACTGATCATCTATGGAGGGACGGGCAAAGCCGCTCGGAACTGGGACGCGTTCCGTCGCATCGTCGAATCGCTCAAAAGTCTCCGCGACGACGAAACCCTGATTGTGCAAAGTGGCAAGCCGGTGGCCATTTTCAAGACACACCGCGACGCACCGCGGGTCCTGATCGCGAACGCCCATCTGGTCCCGAAATGGTCGAACTGGGAGACGTTTCACGAACTCGAAGCGCTCGGGCTCACCATGTACGGTCAGATGACGGCCGGCGGGTGGTCGTACATCGGATCCCAGGGGATCGTCCAAGGCACCTACGAGACGTTCGCCGCTTGTGCGCGGAAGCACTTTGGCGGCACTCTCCGAGGTCGACTCATCCTGACGGGCGGCATGGGCGGCATGGGAGGCGCGCAGCCTCTCGCGGTGAAGATGAACGAGGGAGTGTGCCTCGACGTCGAAGTCGAAGAGGCGCGCATCCGTCGCCGCGTGGCCAACAAGTATTGCGACCGGCTCGTCTCCGGACTTGACGAGGCCCTCGAGATGGCGCTCGCGGCGAAGGCCGAGGGAACGCCTTTGTCGATCGGCCTGGTGGGAAATTGCGCGGAAGTCCACCCCGAGCTCGTGCGACGAGGGATTCACCCGGACATCGTCACGGACCAGACGAGCGCACACGATCCGCTCGGCGGGTACATCCCGAAGGGCCTGACCGTCGAGAGCGCTACTGAGTTGCGGGCTCGCGATCCGCGGGAATATCTGCGGCGGTCCCGTGAATCCATCGCGATCCACGTTCGGGCCATGCTCGATTTCCTCCGGACCGGAAGCGTCGTGTTCGATTACGGCAACAACATCCGCGGACAAGCGAAGGAGGCGGGAGTCGCCGACGCGTTCGTGTTCCAGGGTTTTGTGCCCCTGTTCATCCGCCCGCTGTTTGCCGAGGGCCGAGGACCGTTCCGCTGGGTCGCGGTGACGGGAGACCCGGACGACATCATCAAGACGGACAGTGTCGCGTTGCGCGAGTTCCCCAAGGACGAGACCTTGGCCCGCTGGATCCGTCTCGCCGAGAAGTTCCTCCCATGGGAAGGTCTGCCGGCCCGGGTCTGTTGGCTCGGCTACGGAGAGCGGGCCCACTTCGGGCAGGTGATCAACCGGATGGTGGCTGCCGGCGAATTGAGTGGCCCGATCGTGATCACGCGAGACCATCTCGACGCCGGTTCCGTCGCGTCGCCCTACCGCGAGACGGAAGGAATGCGGGATCGATCCGACGCGATCGCCGATTGGCCGCTCCTGAACGCCCTCCTGAACACGGCAGCTGGAGCGGACCTGGTCGCGGTGCACAACGGCGGGGGCGTGGGAATCGGCTACTCGACTCACGCGGGCGCGCTCGTCGTGTGCGACGGCACGGAGGACGCGGACCGACGGATTGGCCGCGTCTTAACGACGGACCCGGGGATGGGCGTCGTGCGGCACGCAGACGCCGGATATGAGGAGGCGGTCCGGTTCGCGAAGGATCACGACATCCGCATGCCGTCCCTCGAGTGAAGGAATGACGGAACGGCCGTCTCCCGCCGTCACGGTCGATGGCCTCGTCCGGTTCGACGGGAAGCTCGTCGCGATTCGACGTCGCAATGATCCGTTCCGCGGCATGCCCGCGTTGCCGGGTGGTTTCGTCGAGCTCGGCGAGACGACCGTGGAGGCGGTCGTGCGGGAAGTCCGCGAGGAGACCGGACTCGAAACGAAGGTCTTGCGTTTGGTAGGCGTCTTCTCGGACCCCGGCCGCGATCCCCGCGGTCACACCGTCACAATAGCGTACGCCCTCGAGGTGATCGGTGGCACGCTGAAGGCCGGGAGCGATGCGTCTGCGATCGTCCTTGTGGATCCCGACGACGCTCCGAAAATGGCCTTCGACCACAACGACATCGTTCGCCAGTGGGGCGGGTCCTAGAGTTCCGCGCGCGGTCCTGACCACGCCCTCTTCGCGGTGCCGGGAATCCATCCCAGCAGGACGAGGAGGAGGGACACGGCGAGGAGCAATCCAAGGCCTCCGGAGCTGGTGAACGCCCCGGGTTCGCTGAGAGCCACGACGCCGAATGCGATGAGTCGGCCAAACATTCCAGCGAGGCCCGCCAGAATTCCCGCTTGCGTTCCTGCGGCGACGCCCACCCACAGAATCCATGCCGCGGCGGCGATCACGAAGACAAGTGAGAGATTGAAGGGGAACACGGTCTCCGTTCCCACGAGGAGGACGGGGACCGAAGAGATGCCGAGGAGCAACGCGATCGCGGCGAAGATCGCCTTGTACACGGTCCCGTAACCATAGATCTCGCGGTAGTGACGGCCGACTTCCTGGGGCGAACCGAGCGCCCCGAGCGACGCGTGGACGTTGCCCCCGTTCGCCGCGGTGGACTCCGCGATATGACCCCGGAGCTCGCGCAGGATGTCGTCTCGAACCGGGCGGGACATGCCCATCATGGCCCGACGCACTTGACCCAGATATTCATCGTCCGCGGTCACCGGGCTCCCTCGAGGACGCGCTCGGCGCCCTTCGTCATCGCGTCCCAGACGGCCAACGCCTCCCGCAAGGCGGTCCGGCCGCGGTCCGTGAGCCGGTAGTACTTCCGCGGCATCCCGCTCGTCGGCTCCTGCCACCGGCTCGCGACGAAACCCCGTTCCTCGAGGCGTCGCAACGCGGGATACAGAGTCCCCTCCTTCAGATCGAAGAACCCGTTGGACCGGTCGCGCAGTTCGTGGAGGATCTGGAACCCGTACTTCTCCTCCGTCGTCAGGAGCGCGAGTAGACAGAGTTGGATCGAACCCTTCTTCAGCTCGGCCGTCCACTCGGGCGAGACTTCCGTCATCCAGTCCGCCTCGTATCCGACCCTGCATATTTCGGCTTTCGGTCGCCGACGGATGGCGCATGATCGGGGTCTTCGACATGGACCGGCTCTGCTCCAGGAAACGCATTCATTTGGATGGAGAAAAAAAGGGGAGGGGAGGCGCTCAGGTTTTGCGCCTCGCCTTCGCTCGCAGGTACAGGGCAGGACCAATAGCAACCGAGAC
>Ga0209234_1001039_pt1 | contig 10343 bp, 9 predicted proteins | sample GraSoi013_1_20cm_2_FD_185816 | JGI IMG/M metagenome (GOLD analysis project Ga0209234, IMG submission 185816) | Grasslands soil microbial communities from the Angelo Coastal Reserve, California, USA - Sample 08_20_2013_1_20cm (SPAdes) (version 2) | ecosystem: Environmental > Terrestrial > Soil >... | reverse complement strand
GGTCTCGGCTTCGCGGGCCTTCGCCTCGTGGGCTTCGATTCCCTTCAGGTCCGCGGACGCGGCTTCATGTTTCTTTTCCCCTTCGGCGAGCTCGGGACCTTCTTCTGGCGCGAGCCCGCGGCTGAGCCACCAGCTCAGCGGGCAGTAGCCGAACTTCTCGATGTCGGCCGCGGAGATGAGCTCCGAGGGAGGCACGCGTTCGCACCCGCGCGGAGGGCTTTATGTCTTTGTTCCTTGCTCTCAATTTCCGAAGGGAGGCGGCGGACGCGACCGCGACGAGCGCGTACAGCGCCACGAGCGCGACCGGGTCGTCGAGCCGCCATGCGTCGAGGCCGGATGTGGGCCGCCCCTCCCAATCCGCGTCGAACGAGATCTCGAAGGTCTTCGCCAAATCCGGATCTTCGACGATCAGACCGACCTCGCGATTCTCCGTCGCCGAGCCTAGCGCCCAGTTCATGCTCGAGACCAGGACCGCGCGGCCGTCGACCACGGCGCCCTTGTTGTGGAGGCGTTCGATGGGCCCTCGCGGCTTGAGCAGACGGACTTCGAGCGGGACACTCTCGTTTGTTGCGCGGCGGTTGATTCGCTCGAGGACGTCGTCATTCGTCCCCGAATCCGCCTCGACCGAGGCCCAGCTGCCGTCGAGGAGAATCCTCACCGAGACCCCGCGACGGGCGGCCGCGAACGCGGCTTCGAGAAATGGATTCGGCGTGTCGCGCCACAGTTCATCGAGATAGAACGCATCGATCGAAAGTCGCCCCTTCGCGGAGGCGAAGAAGTCGAGGATTCCCTCGGGGTCGAGTGATGTATCCGGAGCGAGGACGATCCGCGCAGCACGTGGCGCGGACGCGACCGGAGCGACCCATGGGACGAGGACCGGGGGCGAGGGCAACGGCTGCATCACCGGTTCGTGTGCTGGAATCGAATCGCGTCGTCGCGGATTGAAGTCCGCTTCGAAGATGTCTCGGAGGATGTGCGCCAGATCCGGGTCGTCCGCGATCAGGGACCAGCCGCGGTTGCCCTCCCGATCGGGCGGGAAGCCCGCATTCCCGAAGTTCTCCGAGCCGATCCACGCGACTCGCGCGTCGACGATCGCGTACTTCGCGTGGAGGTATCGGTACCGTTTCACGATGTCGGGACCGCCTCCGAGCCATCGGACTTCGACGCCCGCAGCCAACAGACCGCCTACGACGCGATGCTCGTCCTCTTCGACACCCCCGACGGGCGAGCCGTCCAGGAGGACCCGGACATGCACCTCGCGTTCGGCCGCCGCCGCGAGGACGGATGCGATCCGTTCGCTCTGGAACGTGTACACACCCACCTCGATTGTCGCGCGAGCGGAGCCGAGCAGGCTCAGGAGAGGGAGATCGCCCGCATCGGGGGAGAGGACCGCGGTCGTCGCACCGTGGAGCTCCATCGGGCGCGGGTCGAAGGCGGACTGACCCAACCGGTGGTGCCGGGGGCCCTCCCAGTCGTCCGCGGTGTCCCGATCGATCCATGCTCCGTTCCCATCCGGAGCGCGAACCGCAACTTCGCCCCGGCCCATCCGCTCGGCCGCGCGACCGGTCCATTCCGCGCCCGTGTAGGACGAGTCTCCCCACGCATACACATCCACGACCGTCCCACCCGAGTCGACCAGGACGACTTCGTCCCCGGCATCCGCGAGCCGCAGAACGTCGCCTTCCATCTGCCGCGCCTCGCCCACGCCGAGGGTGAAATCGGCGGCCTCGAGCGTATCCTCCGCATAGGCCGTCGCGTTTCGCGTGACGAGGAGGCGGCCTCCCGCGGGTAGGATCGACTCAACCGGGAACACTGCGGTCCCTTCGCCATCCGTGAGCGTCCATCCGGCCACGTCCAGCGACTGCGCACGCGGATTCCCGATCTCGACGAACTCGTCGTCGCGAGCGGTGCTCGCGTAGACGCGGACGAGCAGCGCATCCGGCGGCGAGTCCTGAGAAAAAGGGGCGGAGGCCGGCCGCGAAAGAGGGAGGAGGGGTTCGGCCTCGCTCTCCGCCCAAAGGGGGGAGGATGCCAGGACGAGCGCCGCGAGCAAGGCCGCTCGCGCACGTCTCCCGGCACGCACGGATTCGCGAAGCTTCCCCGCGGTCCATAAGGGGGCGGCCTACACGCACGCTACGTCGTGGCGCGACGAATCAGCGCAGGCCCCTCACGAGATCCCGCAGCGCCTTCTCCGGATCCTTCGCCTTCATCACGCCGGACGAGAGGAGCACGCCGACCGTTCCGAGTTCCAACGCTTTCGCGACGTCTTTGCGCGCCTTCACGCCCGCGCCGCAGAGCACGTTCACGTTCGGATTCGCGGCTCGGATGCGATCGACGGCCTTCGTGATGACCTCCGGCTTTGCGGTCGTCACGCTGACGTCCCCTCCAATCAGCTCGGGCGGCTCGATCGCGATGTACTCCGGCGACAGCTTCGCGAGCGTCTCCGCCTCGGCGAGGTCGTCCGCGCACGCGATGACCTCGAGGCCGATCTTCTGGCACCGCGGGATGCTCGTCGCCATCTCCTCCCACGCGACCTTGCGTTCGCTGTGGTTGATTAGCGTCCCGGCGGCGCCCGCCTCGAGGAGCGCCTCGGGCGGCGTCCATCCGGTCGTCTGGCCCGGCTCGACGGCATCCACGTGTTGGCCGACGACGGGGATGTGCACCAGCTTCGCAATGTGAGCGAGGTCGGATGTCGGTGGAGCGAGGACGATCGAGGCGCCTGTGTCGTCCGCCACGGCCGCGAAGCGCTTCGCGAGCTCCCAGCCCTTCTTTCCGAGGATTTCGGGATACGTCTTGAAGTTCAGGACGATGACCGGGACTCGCATTGCGCCGGGGATGGCCCTTCCGTCGGAAATAGGCTTGGCACCACGGTCCCCGACGGCCCGAGGGACCGCGATGAACGCGAACGTCCCGATGCTCTCGGCGCGTTCGAATCCGGCCGGCAACGGCATCGCGTCAACCGCAAGATTCGGTTTCGGAGAGCGGCGTTAACGCGTCGTTTGTCCGCGAGCTCAAGAGTGTCACTGTAGTACGGGCGGCTTACCATCCATGGCGAAGCTCGTCCTTGAGCCGTTGGGGGTCCACTGCCCAGTCTTTCATTGAGCCGAACGCCTCTTCGATTCCTGGCCCGTCGATTTCGAGGACGACCTCATCGCCTGCCTTGAGTCGCAGCTCCTTCACGATTTTGCGCGGCACGATCAAACCGAGAGCGGAACCCCATCGAAGGACTCTGACTCTGGTACGCGGCACAACTCCAGGAGACTGCAACTACCATACAGCCTTTTCCTTGGGTTGCGTGACGCGGTCTGCCGGGAGACTTGATCTCCTGCGATTGCCGCCGCAAAGGTCAATACCGCATCACCCCTTTGCGAGCTGTCGGGGTGGCACGAGTGCGAATTTCGGTCGGCAAGCTCCGCGGCCTCCAGCAGATTTCGGACGACACGGGGCGGTTCACGATGATCGCGATGGACCAGCGGGGGAGCCTCCAGAAGATGCTCCATCCGGAGAATCCGAAGGCCGCGACGTATGCGGAGATGGAGGCGGTGAAGCTCGGTGTCACGGAGGCCCTCGCCCCCCACGCGAGCGGCTACCTCCTTGATCCGGAGTTTGGAGTGGCGCCGGCGGTCAATCGGTTCGCCCTGCCGGGCCGCACGGGCCTGCTCGTCGCCCTGGAGCAGTCCGGATACGAGAAGAAAGGGAACTGGCGGCTCACGACGCTCCTCGACGGTTGGAGCGTCGAGAAGGTGAAGCGCCTCGGCGCCAGCGCGGCGAAGCTCCTCGTCTTCTTCAATCCGGACGCCCCGCGCGAGATCGTAGACCACCAGGTGAAGGTCGTCCAGTCGATCGCGGACGAATGCCAGCGTCTCGACCTCACGTTCGTGTGCGAGCCGATGTCGTATCCCGTCGACGAGAGCGAGGAGGCGTTCGCCCACCACAAGGCCGATACGGTCATCCGGACCGCGGAGGCGCTCGGTCCTCTGGGGATCGACGTGCTGAAGGCGGAGTTCCCCGGCGACCCGAAGGTGACGACCAACCCCGACGAGCTCCGCAAGAACTGCGAGCGCCTGAGCCGCGCGACGAAGGTGCCCTGGGTCGTGCTGAGCGCCGGGGCCGACTTCAACGTGTTCCGGGGGCTCGTCGAGGTCGCGTGCCACGGCGGGGCCTCCGGGTTCCTCGCGGGCCGCGCGATCTGGAAGGACGCCTTCCGGGAGAAGACGCTCGCGGCACAGATGGAATACGTCCGGACGCAGGGAGTGAGGAATTTCCAGACGCTCGCGGATCTCGCCCACCAGCATGCCCGTCCGTGGTGGGACTTCTACGGAGGAAAAGAGGAGTTGCAGGACCACTTCGAGGGATGGTACGTCAAGTACTGAGGGCGGACGCCGGCGCGACGTCACGCTCGCGGAGCACGCGGGGAAGGTCGACCGCGATCTGGGCCTGCTGTTGTCCCGGTTCGCCGGGCTCGTGACCCGGATTCGGCGGGAGCTCCCGACCCGGAGGGATCCGGCCGCGAGCCGCAATGTGTACGGGGAGCAGCAGCTCGAACTCGACGTCTGGATGAACGACCTCTTCGTGGACGCATGCCGCGAGTCGAACCTCGTCGCCCAGGTGGCCTCGGAGGAGATGGGGGAGGTAAAGGAGGTCGGCAGTGGACGGTTCTCCGTCGTCCTCGATCCGCTCGACGGCTCGTCGAACGTGCGGAGCAACAACATCTTCGGGACGATCCTCGGGATCTTCGATCGCAAGGCGCTTCCCGCGCGGGGTCGGGACCTGTTCGCGGCGGGCTACCTGATATACGGCCCGGCCACGACCTTGGTCTACGCCACCCGGGACGGCGTGCACGAGTTCGTCCTTGGCGGCGCCGGCCGACCCGACGAGTTCTTCCTCATCGAGGAACGCCTCCGCCTCCCGGCGAAAGGCAAACTGTTCGGCGTCGGCGGTCATCGAGACAAGTGGGTCCCCGAGGTGAAGGCGTTCGTCAAAGAACTCGAGCAGGAACTGCTGAACCTTCGATATGGCGGCTCGTTCGTCGGCGACTTCAATCAGATCCTCCATTACGGCGGCTTCTTCGGCTACCCGGCGCAGGTCGACAAACGGGAGGGAAAGTACCGGCTCCACTTCGAATCCAATCCGATCGCGTTCATCGCGGAAGCCGCAGGTGGGGCGGGGACGACGGGGACCGAGCGGATCCTCGATGTGCCCGCAACCGGCATCGGCCAGACTGTCCCGACGTACGTCGGGAATCGGGACTTGATCGAACGGCTTCGTTCTCGGTTCGAGAACATCCGCCACCGCGCCCCTCGCCGGAGCGACGACTAGCTTCGGCGGAAGGTGGCGAACAGGGCTTTCGGTGGGGGCTTTACGTTCCCCTGGAAAACCGTCTCGACGACGGACCGGACCTCGAACGGCCCGCGGAAGTATCCGATGAGCTCCGGTTCCCCGATCCGGAACGGTCCCCACGTCCCCGGCTCTTTATTGGAGAAACACTTCAGGAAGAGCCAGCCGTTCGGGCGAAGCACCCGGTGCACGGTCTCGACGTAGACGGGCCGCTTGTCCTTCGGCATCACGTGGAACACTCCGCGGTCCACGATCACGTCGACCAGATTCGGGGCGAGTCTCGATTTGAGGACGTTGTCGACGAGGAACGTGATTGAAAGGTCTGCCTCCTTCGCAGAGGCCTTCGCCTTCTTGATCGCGCTCGCAGAAATGTCCGTCGCAACGACGTCGAAACCGCGCTTCGCGAGGTTCATCGCCTGCGTCGCGGGGCCCGTCCCGAGGTCGAGGATCCGTACGCCTCGGAGGCGGTGCGCCTTCAGAGCCCGGTCGATGTCCGCGTCCAGGGCGGGGCTGTACCAAGGGAGCGTGGCAACGTCCGAGGTCGCGTACACCTTTTCCCAGTCGCCCGTCGGCCCCGTCGCACCCGGAGGCTCCACCATGCCGCGGGCAGCGCGGGGGTTGGCTAAGGCGCTTTGCTTGCACCTCCGTTCCCCTCGTTGGTTACCCGATTCTCGGGGCGTGAGGTCTTGGGGCGGAGCGTATCGAATCCGTCGGCTTGTGCGAGGCCGCCTAGAAAAGCCCCTTGATCCGCCCCGTGTCGTCGATGTCCATCGACAAGGCGGCGGGCTCCTCGCCGAGCCCGGGCATGCGCATGATGTCGCCCGCGAGGACCACGAGGAATCCCGCGCCCGCGGACGGCCGGATCCCTCGGACCTCGAGCGTCCATCCGGTCGGCGCGCCGAGCGTGTGCTCGTCGTCGCTCAGGCTGAGCTGGGTCTTCGCGATGCAGACCGGGAGCCTGTCGAGGCCTGCGTCCTGGAGCCGCTCGAGATCGTCCAGGGCCGCGGCATCGTACTTCACGTCGGCCGCACCGTAGATGGAGGTGGCCACCTTCGCGACCTTTTCTTTGAACGAATCCTCGTCCTTGTACACGAATCGGACGGCATGCGTCGAGGCGTTGGTCGCTTCGAGGACGAGCCGCGCGAGGGCTTCGCCGCCCGCGCCGCCGTCCCGATGGCACGTGTGCGGCGCCGCGCGGACGCCGACGTCCTGGCAATGGTCGACGATCGCATCGACCTCCCGGTCTGTGTCCGCCGCGAACCGGTTCACCGCGACGACCGGCGTCATGCCGAGCGTCTGGAGGATCTTCAAGTGGGCGTCGAGGTTCGCGAAGCCGGCTCGGAGGGCTTTGAGGTCCTCATGGGCGAGGTCTTTCTTCTTCACGCCGCCGTGGTGCTTGAGCGCGCGCACGCTCACGACGAGGACCGCGGCGTCCGGTCTCAATCCGCTTTGGCGGCACACGAGGTCCACGAACTTCTCGCCGCCCAGGTCGGAGCCGAATCCGGCCTCCGTGACGACGATGTCCCCGAGACCGAGGGCGAGCCGGTCCGCCAGGACGCTGCTGTGCCCGTGCGCGATGTTCGCGAACGGCCCGCCGTGGACGAACGCGGGCGTGCCCTCGAGGGTCTGCACCAGGTTCGGCATGAGCGCGTCCTTCAACAGGATCGCGGCGGCTCCATGCACGTACAGGTCGCCCACGCTCACGGGATGCTCGCGGCGATCGAATGCGACGACGATCCGCTCGAGGCGGGCCTTGAGATTGGGGATTCCCTCCGTCAGGCAGAGGATCGCCATCACCTCGCTTGCGGCCGTGATGATGAACCCGTCCTCCCGGGGCACGCCGTGCTTCGGGCCGCCGAGGCCCGTGACGATGTTCCGCAGTTGGCGGTCGTTCATGTCGAGGCACCGCGGGAACAAGACGCGGGTCGGATCCAGGTCGAGCGCGTTCCCGTGGAAGAGGTGCGCGTCCATGACCGCCGCGATCAGGTTGTTCGCGGCGCCGACCGCGTGGATGTCTCCCGTGAAATGGAGGTTGATCTCCTCCATGGGGAGGATCTGGGATTGGCCGCCGCCCGTGGCCCCTCCTTTCGTCCCGAAGACGGGCCCGAGAGACGGCTCTCGGACCGCGACGATCGCCTTCGTGCCGATGCGGTTCAGGGCCTGGCCCAGGCCGACCGTCGTCAGTGTCTTCCCTTCCCCATAGCGGGTCGGCGTCGTGCCGGTCACGAGGACGAGCCTCCCCTGGCGGGCCTTCCGCGCGCGGTCCACCGCGGCGAGGCGGACCTTCGCGATGTAGTCGCCCTTCAGGATCAGGTCGCCCTTAACGAGGCCGAGGCCTGCGGCGACGTCGATGATCGGCCGCATGGCCGTGGCCTGTGCAATCTCGATGTCGGCGACCATTTGCACGGGGAGCGGCGAGGTGAGCATAAACCTGACCAGAGTCCCACGAATACCCCTGCGAATCGGGATCCGGGCGGAATCCGCGGTTCGGACTCGCGCCCCGTGGTTACTTCATCAAGAGAGCGGCGCGCATCGACTTGAGTCCGTCGACATTGCCGAAGTCGAGGAGGCCTTCTTTCTCGTCCACGCCGATCACGCGGGCGTCATCAATCGGCGTGCGGTTCAGGATCGGCGACAGGTACGGGTACGAGGACACATCGACGCCGAGCGCGAGCGGGCTGAACGCGGGCAAGACGATCAGGCGGTCCGTCACGAGGAACGCGGGCACGCTCACGACCGCGCCGAGCTCGTCCTTCAATTTCACCGCGGGATGCTCGTGGCCCATGACGATCGGATGGAGGGTCGACACCTCCTCGTGCCCGTGGACGATCGTGTACCCGCCGAGGTCCGCGCGGGCGTTCAGGGCCAGATTCAAGTCGCCGAGGATCGTCGCGAGATAGTTGTCGTGATTCCCTCGGACCAGGACCGGGGTCACGCGATCCTTCAGGAACCGGAGCACCTGCTTCACCTCGACCCATTCGTCGACGAGGTTCTTCGAAAACTCGTGCTTGAAGTCCCCGGCGATGACGACTTTCTCCGCCTTCCCGCGGTCGAGCATCTTGCCGAGCCGCTCGAGGATCACGCGCCGTTGGAACCGGGGGATCGAGACGCCTTGCTCGGCGAGGGCTCCCTCGAAGCCAAGATGGAGATCCGATATTACCAGGGCCCGCTCGTTGCGGAGGAACAGCGCGAAGTCCCGGGTCGCCTCGACGCCCCTCGCGACCTCGAGGCGGTCCACGGCCCGCCATTAGACGGGCAATGACAATAAGGCTTCACTTCCTTCCTCAGGTTCGCAGAATCCACGAAGGACTGCCTCTGAACCTCGCTCGGACCCGTCAGATGGCGGTCCGAAGATGCCGATAGACGTCGAGGAGGTCGTCCGTGATCATCGTGTGGGAAGCGGCCTTGTTCACGAGGGCGACCCTCGAGTTCAACGCGATCGAGTACTGCACCGCGCGGAACACGGGTACGTCATTTCGCCCGTCGCCTACGTGCACGCACTTGGACCGAGGGATGGACATCCGGGAGCGATATTTCTCGAGTCCGAGTCGCTTGTCGGTCAAAGGGTCAATCTCACCGCAGACGATCCCATCTCGGATTCCAACGTTCGAGGCGATGTAGCCGTCGAACCCAAACCGGTCGACCAAATCCGCGCACAAGAAGTTCGGTAGGTCGGTCAACAGAAGAGCCTTGACTCCATCGGCCCGAAGCGCGTCGACCGTTTCTCGGACGTGTTTCATGACATCAACTTTCGCCACCTCTGTAAGAATGTCGGTAATCCGCTTTCCGTTCAGAAGGGCATAGTGGGACTGCAGACGTTCCCTTAGGTTGATTTTCGCCCGATCGAAGAGGTCATCGATTTCGTCCCATTCTTCCCGGAGTCCCAAAGCATGGGCTGCTTCACGAAGCGCGGGCCTGCGGAAGATCGTCCCGTCCACGTCGAACGAGATCAGGGACCAAGAAGAACTGCGCACGGGATCCCCCGGTTTCGAGGGGATCGCTGAAGGTCGCTCCACCTGGAATCCGTCGGCTCCAGCACGGCGAGGAGTCAATAAAGAGCTGACGACCGGCCTCGGGACGCCCACCTTGGGTTTCGTCATCTAGCGGGCGCATGCGCTCGTTGGATGGGAATTAAAAACGAGCTCCGCGCCAGCCGCACGGCGGGTTGGGAGCTCGAACGGAAAGAGGTTCGAACGCTTGCCGTTCTCGATCTTAGAACCGTCGCGGCCGGCGCTTTGCGAAACAATCTCGGCAGTAGACAGGCCTCGCGGGGTCCGGTTTAAACGGAACCTGCGTGGCTTGGCCACAGTCCGCGCACACCGCATCAAACATTTGACGCGGGCCGCGGTCGTAGCCGCCTCCGCCTCGTCTGCCGCCTCTGTCTTCGTCCATTCACTACCTACTGTCCGTCCCTTGGTGGGCCGGACAACCCGCCGAGAGGGTCCCCGCCTCTTAAAGGTGTGCACTACATCATCGTACGGGGGATTGACGGGAAGCGGCGGCCATCGGCCGAAATTGGTCAGGGACGGAGGGCGGCGATCGCAGCTCGATTCGCGACGTGCTGACGATGGAGCTCGTCCCCCTTACCCGCGAAGTAGGAATCGAGCGCCGCCTCCAGGCGGACCGCCGCCCCAGCGGAATCGCCCAGGAAGGCCGCCAGCAAGCCCACGCCCGCGAGCGCCCTGCAGCGCGGTCCGCCGTCGCGGTCCCCGCTGCGATGCCCAACGCGTACCCGGGCAGGCCGTCGATGAGGAGCAACGGAACGCCGACCCCGAGAACGGCGACGAACACGAGGGCGCTCTGGACGGCGATGATCCGCGTCTCTCCCCGGGCACGAGCAAATGCGGTCCAGTTGAAGCCGATCTGATCGACCGCGGCGCTCAGGCCGAGCACCGTGATGAGCGGCACGGCAAGCTTCCACGTGTCGCCGAGGATCACCTGGACCAGGTCATTCGCGAACAGGGCGGCCGCCACGCCCGTCGGAAATCCCCAGAGCACGGCGAGGC
>Ga0209234_1001035_pt1 | contig 10353 bp, 7 predicted proteins | sample GraSoi013_1_20cm_2_FD_185816 | JGI IMG/M metagenome (GOLD analysis project Ga0209234, IMG submission 185816) | Grasslands soil microbial communities from the Angelo Coastal Reserve, California, USA - Sample 08_20_2013_1_20cm (SPAdes) (version 2) | ecosystem: Environmental > Terrestrial > Soil >... | reverse complement strand
TCAATATCGTGTGCCCGCAAAAATGCAGACGTTTTCTCGGTGGCATACAGAGGTATACCCAGGGTACTTAGTTGTCTGGCACTCTCCAAAAACTTCGCCTTTTTATCTTCTCCTCCCAGGCTGATAAAGATGCCTTTTTCAGGTATACCTCCTCCTGTAGCAAGGATCGCTTTGAGATAGGCTTCCTCCAGATCTTCGCCGAAGCAAGCGACCTCACCCGTTGAGGCCATCTCTACACCCAGGAGCGGGTCCGCTCCTGAAAGTCGTGAAAATGAGAACTGCGGAGCTTTGACAGCAGTAAAGCTGAGAGGAGGAATAGGAACAAGCGGAAGCTCTTTTTCTGCAAAAAGTGCGTCAACAAAGAGCTCGATGAAGTTTACTCCGGTGACTTTGCAGATGAAGGGGAAGGTGCGCGAAGCTCTCAGGTTGGCCTCGATTACATACACCTGGTTATCTTTGGCGAGAAATTGAATGTTGAAAGGGCCCGTGATAGCTAAAGCCCTGGCAATTGCTCGACCGGCCTCTTCTATCTTGCCTGTGGTCTCAAGATTGAGAGTTTGTGGCGGCAGCACAATGGTCGCGTCACCAGAATGTACGCCCGCATTTTCTATGTGTTCCGCGATCACAAAGGCTTTGATCTCTCCATGTTGGGCAACTGCATCCAGTTCTATCTCTTTGACCTTTTGAAAAAACTTCGAGACGGTAATGGGATGCTCAGGAGAAACAGCAGCGGCTTCCCGGGTATACTGCTCCAACTCCTCCTGAGTATAACAGACATGCATGGCATCGCCTGAAAGTACATAGGATGGTCTTACAAGGACTGGATAGTTTACACGTTCAGCAAAGTTGATCAGTTCAGCGACGCTGGTAAAGGTAGCCCATGGTGGTTGGTGAATATCCAGCGTGTCCAACAGCCTGGAAAACTTGCTGCGATCTTCAGCCTGATCGATATGGGTAACATTGGTTCCTAAAATAGGTATACCATAACGCTGCAACGCCTTTGCCCGGTTATTGGGGGTTTGACCACCCACCGCGACAATCACTCCGCCGGACGACTCAAACTCACAAATATCAGCAATGCGCTCAAAGGTGAGTTCTTCAAAATACAACCGATTTGATATATCATAATCCGTTGAAACGGTTTCAGGATTACAGTTGATCACAACAGAGCGTTTATGATACTTTTTAAGTGCCTGGACAGTACTGACACTCGTCCAATCAAATTCTACGGAAGAGCCAATACGGTATGGTCCTGAACCCAGAACAATCACACCTTCATTTCCGAGTGGCAGCACATCGTGGTGCTGTCCATTATAGGTCATATAGAGATAATTGGTATCGGAAGGGAACTCCGCAGCGAGAGTATCGATTTGAAACACCGAAGGTGTGATGCCAAGTTTTTTGCGTAAGGCTCGTATGTCCAGACCGCTTTTGCCAGTAAGTTCTCCGATGCGCTTGTCTGAGATACCCGCCTGCTTCAGCGCCAGGAGCAGTGGAGCAGAGAGGTTCTGGCTGGTTAGCAAGGCTTGTTCTATATCCACAATGTGTTTCATTCTCTGTAAAAACCAGGGGTCAATACCAGTAATAGCGGCAATTTTTTCGATGGAGATATTGTTGCTCATAGCTAAAGAGAGGGCAAATACACGTTTGGGTGTGGGTGTATACAGGTATTTGCTGATACTATCGTCTGCCGTCTTGCTGCCGGCAAAGACCTTATCTGAAGTCACACCTTCAAAATCCAGGTCTAACATACGAATGGCTTTTTGATACGCTTCTTCAAAAGTGCGGCCAATACCCATAACCTCACCGACGGATTTCATGCCCGTCCCGATAGTTTCGTCCACACCCTTGAATTTCCCCAGGTCCCAGCGCGGTATCTTCACAACCACGTAGTCCAGGCTGGGTTCAAAACAGGCCTGGGTGACACCTGTGACTTGATTGGTAAGATCGGTCAGGCCGTAACCCAGAGCTAATTTAGCTGCGACATATGCCAATGGATAGCCTGTTGCTTTACTAGCGAGAGCTGAACTGCGTGAGAGGCGGGCATTGACTTCAATCACGTAGTAGGCAGAGGTCTTGGGGTTGAGGGCAAACTGTACATTGCATTCTCCAACGACGCCCAGGCTTCTGACAATGGCGGTTGCGGCAGTACGCAGGGTATGATACTCGGCATTGGTAAGTGTTTGACTGGGAGCCACCACGATGGACTCGCCGGTATGAATACCAAGTGGATCCATGTTCTCCATGTTGCAGACAGTGATGCAATTGTCATAAGCATCGCGAACCACTTCGTACTCTACTTCCTTATAGTGATGCAGGTATTGCTCAATGAGTACCTGCGGAGCAAAGGCCAGGGCTCCGCTCACAATACGCTCGAGCTCTTCGACATTGCCAGCGATGCCTGATCCCTGACCACCAAGGGCAAATCCAGCCCGTACCATCAGCGGAAAACCAATCTCTGTGCCAACGCGGATGGCTTCATCGAGCGTTTCCGCGCTTCTACTTTGAGGAATGGGGATGTCTATGCGCTGTAAGTGCTGTGCAAACTCGTGTCGATCTTCGGTGAGGATAATGGCGGAGATGGGAGTGCCCAGAATTTGCACCTTGTATTTTTCCAAAATCCCCTGGTGAAATAACTCGATACCGCAATTGAGCGCTGTTTGCCCTCCAAAGGAAAGTAAGATACCGTCGGGCCGCTCTTTCTCAATAATTTTTTCGACGAAAAAGGGGGTGACGGGCAAGAAATAGACCTGGTCGGCCAGCAGCCTCGAAGTCTGAATGGTCGCGATATTGGGATTGACCAGGATGGTGGCAACGCCTTCTTCGCGCAAGGCTTTGAGCGCCTGGGAGCCCGAGTAGTCAAACTCCCCGGATTGTCCAATCTTGAGGGCGCCCGCTCCCAGCACTAACACTTTACACAGTGTATGCATGTTAGCTTCTCACTCTCCTAACCCTCTCAAGAAAGTAGTCAAAAATCCACGCGGTATCCATTGGGCCTGGTGCGGCTTCGGGATGAAATTGCACCGAGAGAAAGGGATACTGTCTATGTTGCATGCCTTCATTGCTACCATCATTGGCGTTGATAAACCAGGGATCGAAAGCGGGTGGCAGAACACCGACGGCAAAGCCATGATTTTGTGTCGTGATATAGCAGCGCTTCGTGTCATGCAGGAGACAGGGCTGGTTCTGGCTCCTGTGCCCAAATTTTAGCTTATAGGTATCGCCACCGGCGGCAAGTGCCAACAATTGATGGCCCAGGCAAATGCCAAGAGTAGGTATCTTGCGCTCCAGGGCTGTCTGAATGGTCTGGATCGTTTTCTTGACCATTTTCGGATTGCCGGGCCCGTTGGATACGACGATACCATCGAAGGCAAAGCTATTGGCTGGCGAGAATAGATCATAGTCCCAGGGCACTGTGATAACGCGCACGTTTCTGCCAAGAAGAGAGCGTGCAATGTTGCGCTTAGCGCCACAATCAATGAGAGCGATAGTGGTATCCCCACTACCTTCTTGCAGGGGTTGCTTAGTTGAGACCTGCGAAACCAGGTTATCGGTATTGGGATCATAAAAAGGGATACCTGTATCGAACACAATCTTGCCCAACATCGTGCCATGGGTGCGGATATACTTGGTAAGGAGGCGCGTATCTTTGATTTCCAGGGCGGGAACTTTCTCCTGTTGCAACCAGGTACCTAGATTCATCGTACTTTGCGCATGAGAGGGCAGATCAATATAGTTGGAAACAATCAGGCCGGATACATGGATCTTGTCATCTTCCCACAAGGATTGATCTGGTACCCCATAGTTGCCAATGATGGGGTAGGTCATGGCGAGTATCTGGCCCGCAAAGGAGGCATCGGTCAAGGCTTCCGGGTAACCAACCATACCGGTACTGAAGACAACCTCGCCGGCAGTTTCTCTTATATACCCAAACGAGGTACCTTCAAAGATCGTTCCATCCTCCAACAGTAGAACACCGTGTTTGAGCCGGTCCTCGTCAAAAGGCGCTTTATATCCAGGGCGGTCTTCAAGAAGTTGATCGCGGTCTATAACTGTATTTTGTATGGTCATTCTTCTTACCCCCTTCCAACTAATAACGCTAGCAGTGCCATGCGCGTATACATGCCATTGCGAATTTGCGCCCTCAAGTAAACCGCTCTTTCATCAGCATCGACGGCCGGGTCTATCGTACCTACCCTGGGCAGCGGGTCCATGAGGATCATATCCTTGCTGGCATACCGGTTCAGAAGTTCAGGTGTCACGATAAATCTATCTTTCACGACATCCTGATATTCCTCAAGCGAGGCAAAGCGTTCTTTCTGTATGCGAGTCCAATACCACAGGTTGCAGTCCGAGGGAATATCTTCTTCGCTAGTTATCTCAATGATTCTTATACCTCGTGCGCTCCAATAGAGGAAATCAGCGCGTGAGAATTGAAGCTGCGGAGGGGACAACAGGTAAACAGTGTTGTTAGCAAAGAGGGAAAGTCCTCGAAGCAGAGAATGAATGGTACGACTATTGAGGGGATCACCGGCAAACAGGCATGTCAGGTTATTGAGCCTGCCAAATTTTTCATAGAGCGTATAAAGATCGAGCAGCGTTTGGGTCGGATGCTCATTGTTACCATCTCCCGCGTTAATCACAGGGATAGAAGTGGCAGCCTTTGCAGCCTGCTTTGCCGAACCAACTATACTATGACGGAGAACGATTGCATCAGAATATGCCTCAAAGGTGCGAATAGTATCTTCAAAAGACTCTCCTTTGGAAACTGACGATACTGTTTGCGGGTCCTGGATCTCAATTGTTTGTCCACCAAGCCTTTTAACTGCTGCTGCAAACGAACCGAAGGTCCTGCTGGAGGGTTCAAAGAAAAGAAGCGATATGATATTACCGGCCAGTATATATGATGGTTCATTGTTGATCGCGATCTGTTTCATTTTACGAGTTAAAGTGAAAAGGATGCGCAAATCTTCCGTGGAGAACTGATCGAGAGAAACAATGTCCTTACCTTTAAAGTTGCCGTTAATCTTTGTGGTTTCATCGGTATTGATGGCAACTTCGCTTTGCAAGTGAGATGTGATTTGAAGCATATAACCTCCAAATTGCTTACTATCGTTTCGTACTGACTACAGGATGACAGGTCGTCCTTTTCTCCCTGGCTGACTCAGTAATAAGTGCGCCTTATTGCTGAGCAGTTTAGAGAACCGATACTTGACGCCGTTGTCAAGTATGGTTATTCGTGACCATCAATCTGGTCAAAAAAAAATTCCTCATCCCCGAAATGAAAGGGATGAGGAAGAAATGCTCTTCGCTAAGACCTCCGGTAAAACGACACCGGGTCCATCAATGGGATGGAATAGGCGGCACTTGCGCCGTGCCATTATTTCCCTTGTATATACCCAATGCCTACCGGTCATAAGAATACCGAGCCTTTTCCACAGAGTGGAACAATACGAAACTGGTTTCAAATTGTTAGAAGTATACACAGTGATTTACCAAAAGTCAAGGAAAAATTAAAACCCGTATTGCTTCTTTTACATATACTCTATGCCTTCCCAGGTTTACGAGCACGGATGAACGCGCTGACGAATTTTCCATCTACCTCAGCACGCTCACTTTGCGAAAGAGCTGCAAGAGAAGCGCGTGCACCGCTCTCAGCGATATCGTCGAGCGAATAGCGCCGTGTGACCTCAACTTCAATATCAGTAAAGCCCGCCTCTTGTAGTAGGTTGCGATAGGTTTCCTCTTCCAAGGCACCGGCAATGCATCCAGCCCATGCTTCCAGGTCAGCACGGATGGCTGGCGGTATGTGTCCTTGAAAGACAATATCCGAGACGGCAAAGCGACCACCTGGAACGAGTACACGATAAGCCTCACGCAGTACCTGGCCTTTATCAGCAGAGAGGTTAATGACGCAGTTGGAGATCACTACGTCAACAGCGTTGGCTTCCAGAGGAATATCTTCTATTACCCCTTTCAAAAAGCGCACGTTCTCTACCCCTGACTCTTTGCGGTTGCGTTCCGCCAGTTCCAGCATCTCATCGGTCATATCCAATCCATAGGCAAAACCTGCTGAGCCGACGCGCCTCGCGGAAAGGAGTACATCAATTCCTCCACCGCTTCCCAGGTCAAGCACCTTTTCACCTGGTTTCAACTCCGCTAATGCCGTGGGATTACCACAACCAAGCGAGGCAAGTGCCGCGGTAATTGGTAACGCACCAAGTTCCGCGCTGCTATAGAGGTCACTAGTAACAACGCCACTATCACCTTGTCCGCCGCAGCAGTCACTTCCACAACAGCTGGCAGAAGTACCAGTGCCTGTTACCTGCAATGCTGTTCGTCCATAACGCTCACGTACAGCCTCACGCAATTGTTCGCCATTATCGGGTACGGTATTCATCAGTTTGTCCTTTCTGTTACTTGAACAGTACGTTCTTTAGATACCTTATAGACGAGGGTTTTTCAAAAAGGACGCAACAACCTCAGCTCCCGGTTATACTGAAGGCAGTAAACCCTAAAGGGTGTACAATTGCTGGCTTACAGGGCAGCAGAAGAGGTGTGGGTTGAACAGCAATCACACCTGGGTTGATAATCGATGACTCTTCCCAGGCGGTCGATTTCGAAATGGCAGCAGTCCAACAGCATGGTCTTCAGTTTCTCCCTGGCCCTCTGTACTCTTGATTTTGCACCGGAAAACGAGATACCGAGCTTTTCTCCAAGCTCCTTTTGCGTGAGTCCCTGGTACTCCGTCAGGATAAGTGCTTCACGGTAATCATTGGGGAGATTGTCAACCATCTCTTTGATGCATGGGGCAAGCTCGGCGACCAGGTCGTCACCAGGGAGATCTTCTGCAATGTCGAGTGTTTCGGGCAAGGGTGAGGTGGCTTTGTAAGAGCGATAATAGTCGTGAATGGCGTTACGCGTAATCTGGTAAATCCAACCTTGCAGTTTCTCCTTACTTCTCAAGGTATCGATATGAGCATGAATCTTTAGAAAGACATCCTGTAGGATATCTTCGGCGCTATGTTCGTCTGGAATGCGTTTGAGGATGAACAATTTGAGTTGGGTATTGAACTCGTACCATACTTTTTCGGTTGTCGTAATCATGATATTCATCCTTAGTTCTACTTTGTTAGATTCTTTATGAGCCGCCTTCGGCGGCGGGAGGAAGAAAAGCGAGGGGACTACCCCTCGAACCCCGGCAGGAGGGCTACAAGCCCTCCTGCACCTCCTAGTTAGAAAGTTGCTTGAGAACAACAAGGCGTTGTTGTACTACGCTGCTGTAGTATACATCCCCATTTTACCATCTGGAGCCCAATCCAATGTATGGCTGCTATACCTGCGTTGCTTGTCTGCTGGAGTTTGGAGGCCCGGACTAAGCGCTGCTGCGCCGCTTGCTTCAAGAGGGCTTCGTATCGCTCTCGATAAGCGAGATAATACATGTCGTTTGGCGGCATAATATGTTATCCTTTACTGGGCGAGCCGCCTTCGGCGGCGAGAAATCCTGAAGAGCCACTTGTACTTTATAATAGACGGAGATGTAGCAGAAAGGACGCAAGGAACATAATGCTTATTATCGATGGTCACGAAGATATCGCCTACAATGCCTTAGCATGGGGACGCGATATCCGGCTCTCAGCTTATGCTATACGAGAACGTGAGGCGCAAGGTTCTACAGGACACCCGGTTAACCCTGGGGGTATTGCGATGTCAGGACTACCAGAACTTCGGCGCGGGGGAATTGGTATCGTCTTCGGTGTTATTTTCACCTATCCTCTCCACAATGCTTTTAATAAAGGTGCAGGCAACAGTCAAACGTATAGCACTGCAGAAGAGGCGTACAAGATTGGTCAAGAGCAGTTTGCCTATTATCGAGAGTTAGCACGAGAACCGGGCATCTCACTCGTACTTAATCAGAGCGATCTTAAGAAGGTACTCAACGTATGGGAGCAGGCAGCAGAAGACGACAAGGAACGCTCTCTTGGTATCATCCCATTGATGGAGGGAGCTGATCCTATCCGCACACCAGACGAGGTGGCACAATGGTTCGGCGCTGGACTACGCATTGTCGGGCTTGCCTGGCAAGGTACACGCTATAGCGGTGGCACACATATGCCCGGCCCTCTCACTTCTGCTGGCAAAACACTGCTCACAGAAATGGAACGCATAGGTATGATTCTCGACACAACCCACCTGGCAGAGGAGAGCTTCTGGCAAGCCCTTGAGCATTTTCACGGTCCCGTCATCGCTAGCCATAGCAATTGCCGGGTCTTCACGCAGACCGATCGTCATCTTAGCGATGATATGATTCTTGCTCTGGCAGCTCGAGATGCGGTAATCGGGGTTGTCCCAGGTAATGCATTTCTCGATGGTCGATGGAGTCGCACTCATAGATTCACCATCGGTCTTGACCAGGTTGTGCGCCACATTGATCACATTTGCCAGCTTACAGGGAATACCCACCATGTAGCTATTGGCAGCGACATCGATGGGGGCTTCGGACGTGATGAGACGCCCACAGAGCTAGACACAGTGGCGGACCTGGCAAAACTGGCTGACGCCCTGTTCAACGAGGGCTATGCAGAAGACGATGTAGTACGGGTGATGAGCGGCAACTGGAGACGGTTCCTGGAGCAGGCGTTACCGAGTTAAACTTTTAAGGGTGAATCCTGTCTTACCAGACATAGGGAATGAGACGATACTTCACTTTGGCGCTATAGTCGTCATATCCCTTTAGTTCCTCCCACAACATCTTTTCTTCCAGCACTGCCCTCACAGCGAACATGCCATCTAAGACCAGCGCCAGGACAAAACCATACCAGGAACCCAGTACGACGGCTGTCGCAGGAAACAGGATGAGCAAACCGGCATACATAGGATGCCGCACATACCGGTACGGCCCTGTCATCACCACCGTTTGCCCTCGATCGTCCTGGATACGTACTACCGAGGACAAATACGCATTTTCCTGAAAGGCCAGGTAAATGATGGAAAACGAGAGAATGAGGCCAATCACACTCCCACCCTGTAGCCAGACTGGCACATGAGACCAGCTAAACCTGACAGCATCAAGAGCGATCACGATCAGCCAGGCGATACCACTAAAGGTATAGAGAGCAAGAAACACCTTATCCCAGCCCTTTTGATTCGCCCGGAAGAAGCTGGCGCGTTCTTCCAACAGCTCGGGATTATGCCTCGCCAGGAGACGAGCAACGGCAATGATGAATCCGGTCAACAGGACGAGGAACATCCACCCGGCAGGCCAATTGAGGGTACCGGCCGGGACGAACAGGGCAAGAGCGATGACTGCAAACTGGGTCATCATCGCCAGGATCACTTTTATGCTCATCATCCGCCTCTTCAAAAAAGAACAATTTAGCAACGCTTTCAGGCACATCCTGACCTATTTTAACACACATTGAGAAGTTAAGCTGCATTGTCCTCGCCCTGTGACCCAACAATCCGTTGGTGAAAAATGGAGTCCCGCATCGTCTCCATAGTGAATGGAGGTGACAACAACACACTTCAACAGGGTAAAGACTTCTTGCCCAGAGTGAAAAAAACTCATCCCCAAATTTGAAATACGTTGTGCGTTCACCATGTAGCTGAAACGAAAAGCATGCACTTCGCCCTTCAGTTCTGAATAGGGAAGAGAAATGAACTCATCATCTTATGCGGATCCGTATTGTATTCCGCTAAGGAGGCTTGACTATGACTGATACGCTATCAGTGCTCACGCAGCACAATGACAACGGCCGCACCGGCCAAAATCTTCATGAAGTTCGGCTTAATACTACCAACGTGAATAAGAATCAGTTTGGCAAACTCTTCACACGGCAGGTGGATGGTCACATTTATGCACAACCGTTATACCTGAGCAACATGACCATCCCCAATAAGGGCACCCACAATGTGGTCTACGTAGCGACGATGCACAACACCGTCTATGCCTTCGATGCCGACGATCCGCAGGCCGCAGAGCCGCTCTGGAAGGCCTCACTGGAACCTTCGGTCCCTCTGCCTGATCCCAATATTGGTCCTCATAGTACCGTAATACCCCCACTGCAAACGTTTGTGGACTTCTTGAACCAGCCCGCGAGCATCCTTTCTGCTGCGAAAGGGGCATGGGATGAATTCAGGCAGGCATGGAGTGAGGGTTTAGCATCAGTCATCTCACTTTTAAAAGGCGGCTATGATAACATTGCCGGCGAGGTCGGCATCCTGAGTACACCCGTCATCTCGCTCGCCCACAACGCTCTCTACGCCGTCACCTTCACCAAAGTGGGGAACGAGTATGCCCACAACCTACACGCCCTGGACCTGACCACAGGGGTGGATAAATTTGGTGGGCCA
>Ga0209234_1001033_pt1 | contig 10359 bp, 9 predicted proteins | sample GraSoi013_1_20cm_2_FD_185816 | JGI IMG/M metagenome (GOLD analysis project Ga0209234, IMG submission 185816) | Grasslands soil microbial communities from the Angelo Coastal Reserve, California, USA - Sample 08_20_2013_1_20cm (SPAdes) (version 2) | ecosystem: Environmental > Terrestrial > Soil >... | reverse complement strand
AGGCCGATGCCAACTCGAGCAACAATGCGCGCGCGACCTCCATCACCGTGAACCCGCCGACGGCCCACGTCGGGAATCTCGACGGCTTTGCCAACAGCGGCGTTCCGGGGGATACCACCTGGTCGGCGACCGTGCGGATCACCGCGCACGATGCCAAGCATAATCCGCTGAACGGCGTGACCGTTAGCGGCACGTGGAACGGAAGCGGCCCCGATGCGACCTGCGTAACGAGTGACGACGGCGGCGGCGGAACCGGCACCTGCATTGTCGTCCTTTCGGCCATCCCGAATGCGACCCGCTACGCGTCATTCGCGGTGAGTGGGATGTCACTCGCGGGCGGCAGCTACAATAAATGGGCCAATCATGATCCGGATGGTAGCAGTAACGGCTTTTCAGTTGACGTGAAGCATTAGTGCGAGTCGGACCGGTGGTGCTGGTGTGCGGTGTTCTGATTGCCTGCTCAGGTGCCCCCGCCCATAGAGGAGCGACGGTGGCTGCTCGAAGCATCGATGAGGTCCTCGCCGCGCACACGGATTCCCTGATGATGCTGCCGGGAGTCGTTGGGACGGCGGTGGGGCTGTGCGATGGTCAGCGTTGCATCAAAGTGTTGCTGGCAGACTCCAGCGCGGCTACCAAGGCCCGAATTCCCGAGCGCCTGGAGGGCTATCGCGTCATCGTCGAAGTGACGGGCAACATCAAGCCGCGTTGAGCTTTTAGCCCTACCGTCATCGCGGGAGGCGATTAGCTTCCCCCCGGCATGAATGTCATTCCCCAGCGCGTGAAGGACGGCTTTGTTGTCTTGCTGGCTCCCGTGGCGCGCGTGCTGATTCGGGGCGGTGTCCATCCTAACGTCATTACGACCGTCGGCACGCTCGTATTCATCGGGGCTGGAGTCGCGTTCGCGTCTGGGGCGATCCGGTGGGGCGGCGTGCTGCTGTTGCTCAGCGGCCTGCTCGATCTTCTGGATGGTCAGGTCGCCCGGTCGGGCGGGATGACGACGGCGTTCGGCGCCTTCTATGATTCGACGTTGGACCGTGTCGGCGAAGGAGCGCTCTATACCGGGCTCATTCTCTACTTTTTGCACGGACCGCTGGCGCTGGGACTGGTTGCCCCCGCCGTGATCGCGGGCTTGGTGGCGTTGGTTGCGTCGCTCTTGGTATCCTACACGCGGGCGCGGGCGGAAGCGCTCGGCGTCGATTGCCGCGTCGGCATCGCGGGGCGCGCGGAGCGGATCCTGCTGCTGGGTCTGCCGGCCGTGATTTTCGCAGATGGACCGGGGCGTCCCGGCGTCCTGTTGTTCTGGATCGTGGTCGTGCTCGCGTTCGTCTCCGCGGTCACGGTGATCCAACGGGTAGTGCACGTCGCGCGCGTGGCGCGCGGGGTGCCGTTGCCTCCTCCGCTGTCCAAACGTGAGACGTTGCCTGGAGTCGCGGCGGTGCGCCGCAAGGCCCATTAAATGATCCTGACAGGTGGCGGCCGAGAAATTGCCCCGGCCAACGGAAAACTCGGCGTCATGCTCGTCGGCCTCGGCGCCGTGTCGACGACGTTCATCGCGGGTGTGGAAAACGTGCGGCGCGGTCGTGCGCTGCCGATCGGGTCGCTCAGCCAAATGGCGACGATCCGCCTCGGCAAACGCACCGAGAAGCGCGCACCGAAAATCAAAGACTTCGTGCCACTCGCGGACTTGCAGGACCTGGAGTTTGCCGCGTGGGATCCCATCCCTGATGATGCGTACACCGCCGCGGTGAAAGCCGGTGTGCTCGATCGGCACGAGCATCTCGAGCCGATCAAAGCGTTCCTGCAGGACATCAAGCCGATGCCCGCCGTCTTCGATCAGTACTACGTCAAGCGCCTGCACGGCACCAACGTCAAGCGCGGCAAAAACAAACGGGAGCTCGCCGAACAGCTGCGCGAAGACATTCGGAATTTCAAGCAGAGCGCGAAGCTCGACCGTCTCGTGATCGTGTGGTGCGCGTCGACGGAAGTCTTTCTGACGGCCGGTCCGACACACCAGTCGGTCGAAGCCTTCGAGAAGGCGATGGAGCAAAACGATCAGTCCATCGCGCCGTCCATGCTCTATGCCTATGCGGCGTTGATGGAGAATGTGCCATTCGCCAACGGGGCGCCGAACCTCACCGTCGATATTCCAGCGATCGTGCAGTTGGCCGAGGAGCGCCGTGTCCCGATCGGTGGCAAGGACTTCAAGACCGGCCAGACGATGATGAAGAGCGTGCTGGCACCGGCGTTCAAGGCGCGCATGCTGGGGCTCTCGGGCTGGTATTCCACGAACATCCTCGGCAACCGGGATGGTGAGGTCCTCGACGATCCCGAGTCTTTCAAAACGAAAGAAGAGTCCAAGCTCGGCCTGCTCGAGCACATCCTCCAGCCCGATCTCTATCCCGAGCTGTACGGCAAGGTCTACCACAAGGTGCGGATCAACTACTATCCGCCCCGGGGCGACAATAAAGAAGGCTGGGACAACATCGACATCTTCGGATGGCTGGGCTATCCGATGCAGATCAAAGTCGATTTTCTGTGCCGTGACTCGATCCTCGCCGCGCCCATCGTGCTCGACCTGGCGCTGTTCTTCGACCTGGCCGGACGCGCCGGGCTCGCGGGCATTCAGGAATGGTTGTCCTTCTACTTTAAGAGCCCGCAGACGGCGCCGGGGCTGTACGCCGAGCACGACCTGTTCATTCAGCAGACCAAGCTGAAGAACACGTTGCGCTGGATGATGGGTGAGGAGCAGATCACGCACCTCGGTATCGAGTACTACGAGTACGCGGACCGCTAACCTCCTCCCCGCCCCCCTTCGCTCTTCAGGAGATCTGTGTCGATGCTAGTTCCTCCGCTTCAGCATGCGGCTGGCGGCGAGGCCGCGCTCGTGCTGCCCAATCTCAATCAGGCCACGTTCCTGGGCGGCATCGGGGGACGTGCGCTGCTGCTGTGGGGACTCGTGATCTGCGCGCTCGGACTCCTGTTCGGACTCGCGCAGTACACGCAGCTCAAGAACCTCCCCGTGCATCGGTCCATGCGGGAGATCTCCGAGCTGATCTACGAAACGTGCAAGACGTACCTGCTCACGCAGGGCCGCTTCCTTCTTATTCTCTGGGTCTTCATCGGCGCGATCGTGGCCGTGTATTTCGGAACGCTGGCGGAAACCGTTAACGCGGCCGGCGTGACCGTCCGTGGTTTCCCCGCGATGAAGGTGATCATCATCCTGCTCTTCAGCTTGATCGGCATCGCGGGCAGCTACGGTGTGGCGTGGTTCGGGATCCGCGTGAACACGTTTGCCAACTCGCGCACCGCCTTCGCCAGCCTCACCGGAAAGCCTTACCCGAATCACGCGATTCCCCTCAAAGCCGGCATGAGCATCGGGATGTTGCTCATCAGCGTCGAGCTGCTGCTGATGCTCGTGATTCTGCTCTTCATCCCGGGCGATTACGCCGGCCCCTGCTTCATCGGCTTCGCGATCGGGGAGTCGCTGGGCGCCGCGGCGCTACGGGTGGCGGGCGGCATTTTCACCAAGATCGCCGATATCGGCGCGGACCTCATGAAGATCGTCTTCAAGATCAAAGAAGACGACGCGCGCAATCCCGGCGTCATTGCCGATTGCACCGGCGACAACGCCGGCGACTCCGTCGGTCCCAGTGCCGACGGGTTCGAGACGTACGGCGTGACCGGCGTGGCGCTGATCTCGTTCATTTTGCTCGGCGTGCACGAGCCGCTCATCAAGGTGCAGCTGCTGGTGTGGATCTTCGCGATGCGCGTCATGATGATCATCGCATCCGGCGTCTCGTACTTCCTCAACGCCACGATCGTCAAAGCCCGCTATCAAACCGCCGACCACATGAACTACGAAGCTCCGCTCACGACCCTCGTCTGGCTGACGTCGTTCGTGTCGGTGGCTCTCACCTTCCTCGCGTCACGTCTGCTGATCCCGAATCTCGGCGGCGATCCGACGCTGTGGTGGAAGCTGTCTCTCGTCATCACCTGCGGCACATTGGCGGGCGCGATCATCCCCGAGTTCGTAAAAGTCTTCACGTCCGTGACCTCGCGGCATGTGCGGGAGATTGTCACGTCGTCGCGTGAAGGAGGTGCCTCGCTGAACATCCTGTCCGGTTTCGTCGCCGGGAACTTCAGTGCGTTCTGGTTAGGACTGACGATGATGTCGCTCATGGCAATCGCGTACGGTGTGAGTACGGTCGGGCTCGGAGGATTGATGCTGGCGCCGGCAGTGTTCGCGTTTGGTCTGGTAGCGTTCGGGTTCCTGGGGATGGGGCCGGTCACGATCGCGGTCGATTCGTACGGTCCGGTCACCGACAACGCGCAGTCGATTTACGAACTCTCCCTGATCGAGCAAGTGCCCAATGTGCGCGGCGAGATCAAGCGGGATTTCGGCTTCGACCCGAACTTCGCGGTCGCCAAGGAGAATCTCGAGGAGAACGACGGAGCGGGGAACACGTTCAAGGCGACGGCCAAGCCGGTCCTGATCGGCACCGCGGTCGTCGGCGCCACCACGATGATCTTCTCGATCATCGTAGCCCTGACGCGCGGCCTACAGCCCGAGCTCTTGTCGAACCTTTCGATCTTGTATCCGCCGTTCCTGCTTGGCCTGATAACGGGTGGAGCCGTGATCTATTGGTTCACGGGAGCGTCGACGCAGGCGGTTACCACCGGCGCCTATCGCGCCGTGGAGTTCATCAAGGCGAACATCCGGCTCGAGGGCACGACCAGAGCCTCCGTGTCCGACAGTAAGAAGGTCGTGGCGATCTGCACGCAGTATGCACAGAAGGGGATGTTCAACATCTTCCTCACCGTCTTCTTCGCGACGCTCGCGTTCGCCTTTGTCGAGCCGTACTTCTTCATCGGCTACCTGATCTCGATCGCCCTGTTCGGTTTGTTCCAGGCAATCTTCATGGCCAATGCCGGCGGCGCGTGGGACAACGCCAAGAAAATCGTCGAGACGGTCCTGAAGCAGAAAGGCACCGAGCTGCACGCCGCGACCGTGGTGGGCGATACGGTCGGCGATCCGTTCAAGGACACCTCGTCGGTCGCCATGAACCCAATCATCAAGTTCACCACGCTGTTCGGGCTGCTGGCCGTGGAGCTCGCGGTCTCGCTGACCGCGGAGCACGGCGTGGGCCTGAGTCTCATCCTGGCGGGTGCGTTCCTCGTCGTCGCCTTGGTATTCGTGTGGCGGTCCTTCTACGCCATGCGGATCGAGTCTGCCGTCCGCACCGAAGCGCCTCCCATGCGCGTAAAGGTGCGCTAACGACGTCCACCCAGATCGTCGTCACGGCGCTCGGCGCCGGAGCCATCGTCTGGGTGCTGTGGTACTTCCTTTTTTCTCGCGGCAAGGCGGTGGCAGCAACGCCGGGGACCGAAGGCATTCAGGAAGTGCGAATCACCGTAAAAGGCGGCTACACGCCCGATACGATCGTCGTGCAGGCCGGCAAGCCCGTGCGGCTGCAATTCTATCGAGACGAGACCGCCGACTGCTCGGAGCGTGTGGTGTTCGAGCGATTCGGGATCGACACGCCCCTGCCTCCGTTTCAGACCACCACGATCGAGTTCATGCCCGATCAGCCGGGCGAATACCCCTTCCGCTGTGGCATGAACATGCTGAAGGGCCTCCTCGTCGTAGAGCCAGCTGGCGACCGCCGAGCCGCTTCGTCGCCGCACAAGTTCCACGGCGCCGGGGGGCGAGGGGGCGGGGGGGGCGCACATGAGTAAGGCGCGCATCGTTCTTCCCATCGAAGGCATGACCTGCGCGAGCTGCGCCGCGACGGTACAGGAAGCGCTCACCGGTGCCGGAGGCGTGACATCCGCCGGCGTCAACTTCGCGACCAATAAGGCAGCGATCGACTACGACGACGCGCAGACGAGCGTCGGCCAGCTCATCAAGACGGTACGCGAGGCGGGCTACAACTGTGGCACGGCGAGCGTGACGTTCGGCATCACCGATCTGCATTACGCGTCGAGCGTCGCACCACTGGAACGGGCGTTGGCGAGCGTACGCGGCGTGATCCGCGCGGTCGCGAATCAAGCCACCGAAACCGCCACCGTCGATTACGTGCCGGGGGTAGTTACCGCACAGGATCTCGAGCTGGCCGTCGAAAACGCCGGCTTCGAGGTCGCGGCGCCGATCGCGGCGGAGGATCCGGTGGAGCGCGAACGCATCGCGCGCGGCCGGGAAGTTCGCACGCTTGCATGGAAATTCGCGCTCGCTGCAGTCGTCACCGTGGTGGCCATGTTGGGCTCGATGCTCCTCATGGCCGATCGCCCGATGGGCGATAACGGCACGATAAAACAGGTCGACCTGCTCGGCCGCCTGATCATGCCGCTGGCCGTGTCGCTGCGAGATGGAATCGCGGCGCGCGGTTGGATGCTTGACCTCACGTGGATCACGTGGGGACTGGCGGTCGTCACGCTCCCGGTCGTCATCTGGTCAGGGCAACAGTTTTATAAAGGAACCTGGAGCGGCATCCGCCATCGGACCGCCGACATGAATACGCTCATCGGCGTCGGGACCGGTGCCGCGTATCTCTACTCGCTTGTTGCCACCGCAGCACCCACGCTGTTCCTGCGGGTCGGCCTGCCGGCCGATGTCTACTACGAAGCGGTGTCCGCAATCATCGCGTTGGTACTGCTGGGCCGGTTGCTCGAGGCACGCGCGAAGGGCCGCACCTCGGAAGCCATCCGGCGATTGGCGGCCCTGCGCGCGAAGACGGCGCGCGTCGTGCGGGATGGGCACGAAACGGACGTCCCCGTGGAAGCGGTAGTCGTCGGAGACCTTGTCATCATTCGACCGGGCGAGAAAATCCCGGTCGACGGTCTGGTCACCGAAGGCGCATCCGCGGTGAACGAAGCGATGATCACCGGCGAGCCCATTCCCGTTGCCAAGAAACCGGGAGATGAGGTGATCGGCGGGACACTCAATACGACCGGCAGCGTCACATTTCGGGCGACACGAGTCGGCAAAGACACGGCGCTCGGCCAGATCGTGCAGCTCGTCGAGGACGCGCAGGCGACCAAAGCGCCGATCCAGAGGCTCGCCGATCGCGTTGCCGGCGTATTCGTCCCGATCGTCATCGCACTCGCCATCGCCGCGTTCGTCGGCTGGTTCGACTTCGGACCGCCTCCGGAGATTCGGGCCGTCGTATTCGCGACGGTGGCGTTTGTCACCGTCTTGATCATCGCCTGTCCCTGTGCCTTAGGACTCGCGACACCCACCGCGATTCTCGTCGGCACAGGGACAGCGGCGGAGTACGGCATTCTCATTCGGAGCGGCGAAGCGCTGGAGCGGCTCGCCAGAGTGCGCACCGTTCTGCTCGATAAGACCGGGACGATCACCGAGGGACGGCCTGCGGTGACGCACATCGTCACCGCCAAGAAACCCGATGGCACGCCGATCAGTCCGGCCGACGTACTCAAGTGGGCGGCGTCCGTCGAGCAGCGATCCGAGCATCCGCTCGCGCAGGCGATTCTCAAGGCGGCGCAGGACAAGCAGGTCTCGCTCCTGCCGGTCGAAAAGTTCGCCGCAATGGAAGGTCGGGGAGTGCGCGGCACGGTCGATCGCCGCATCATCGAAGTGATCTCGTTGCGGCACGCGCGTGAGCGCAGCCTCGAGCTCGGCTCGCTCGGCACGGATGCCGACCGGCTTGCTGCCCAAGGTCGCTCGCCGGTCATCTGTGTCGTCAACAACACCGTCTATGCGGTGATTGCAATCGCCGATCCGGTCAAACCGACGTCCAGGGACGCGATTCTGCAGCTCAAGCGCCTGGGCCTCGAGGTGATCATGGTCTCCGGCGACTCGCGCAAAGGCGCGGAGGCGGTAGCCGCGGAGATGGGCATCGACGACGTGCTCGCCGAAGTGCTGCCGTCGCAGAAAGCGGACCTCGTCAGGAAGCTGCAACGTCAGGGCCGGTCTATCGCGATGGTCGGCGACGGCATCAACGACGCGCCGGCGTTGGCGCAGGCGAATGTCGGCATGGCGATCGGCACCGGCACCGACATCGCGATGGAGGCATCCGACGTCACGTTGATTCGGGGCGATCTGCGCGCGGTGTCGACGGCGATCGAGCTGGCGCGCCGGACGCTGCGCACGATTCGTTGGAATTTGATCTGGGCGTTTGGTTACAACGTCGTCCTGATTCCGGTCGCCGCGGGCGTGCTGTATCCCATCACCGGCTGGCTGCTCTCACCGATCCTCGCGAGCGCGGCGATGGCGTGGTCGAGTCTGTCGGTCGTGCTCAACAGTCTCACGCTGCGGCGCTTCAAACCACGAGGAGTTGCCGGTCATGCGTTACTTCCACAGAACTAGCGCGAGTCCCGAGGCGGTCCTCGATGTCGCGAAGACCTTCTTCGGTGGACGCCTGGCGCCCGCCGAGGAGTCGCCGCGGCGCCGCGCGTATCAGGGAACGTTGGGCCGCATCACGATCAGCGCGCGGCCCGAGGGCGGGCACTACACCTTCGTCGAGGCGATGACCGATCAGGTTGGAGAATCGGAGCTCGACAAGCTCGCCAAGCGGTTTCTTGCAGAAGTGCACCGGCTCGTCGAGCCGACGCACGTCATGCGCGGAGCCTACTAACCGGCGATCTTGGCGCCGTAGCCTGCCTTCGCGACGGCCGCCACGAGCTGATCCGTCGTGACGGAATCGTCGTCGAAATCCACTTCCGCTTCTCCGTCGGGCAGATCGATCACCGCCGAGTAGACGCCGCTGACGCCTTTGAGCGCCTTCTCGACCTTAGCCTGGCAATGACCACAGGTCATACCGGTGACACGCAGTTTGATGTTCGCCATGGTTCTTCCCCCTCGACTATAATTTACGTCCATGGCTCTCCCAGCGACGCGGCCGACGGGTGCGATCCCCGCGGGAGCAGTGCTATCGAGCGAGCAGCTGCTCGAGATCTACTACTACCTCCGGCTCACCCGCACGCTCGAGGAGCGCCTGGTCGCGCTCTACCGGCAGAGCAAGGTGATTGGGGGCCTGTTTCGTTCGCTCGGCCAGGAGGGGGAATCGGTCGCTTCGGCCTACGCACTGGAGCGCGGCCGGAACAGGGACATTCTGTCACCCCTGATCCGCAACCTCGGCTCCCTGCTCGTGATGGGCGCGCAGCCCCTCGAGATCCTGCGACAGTACATGGCCAAGGCCGACAGTCCCACGCACGGCCGCGAGCTCAACGTGCACTTCAACGATCTCGAAAAGGGCTATCTGGGCCAGATCTCTCACCTGGGCGACATGATCCCGGTGATGGCGGGGATTGCGTTGACGTTTAAGCTGCGGCGGGAGCCCCGCGTCGGCCTCGTCTACATCGGCGATGGCGGCACCTCTACCGGGACCTTTCATGAAGGACTGAACTTCGCCGCGGTGCAGCGCCTCCCGCTGGTCGTCATCGGTGAATACAACCACTGGGCCTATTCGACGGCTCCCGAAAAGCAGTTCGCCGTCAAAGACCTCGCCGAGAAGGCGAAAGGCTACGGCATTCCGGCCGTGACGGTCGACGGAAACGACGTCTTTGCGGTGTACGAGGCGACAAAGTTCGCGGCCGACCGCGCACGCCGTGGCAAGGGCGTGCATTTCATCGAAGTGAAGACGTATCGTCGCAAAGGGCATGCCGAGCACGATGATCAGCACTATGTGCCGAAAGGGGAGCTGGATCGCTGGGCGAGCGAAAACGATCCCGTCGACCGGTACGTCAAGCGCATCCTTTCGGCCGACCTCGTCGGCGAAGCGGACGTGAAGGACATCGACGATCGTGTGCGCGTCGCGGTGGATCAGGCGACGGACTCCTGCGTGGACGAGTCACTACCGGAGGCGGAAAGCGCGCTGCCCGGCGTCTATGTCGAGCCGCCCGCCGCCGCCAAGCTCTGGTTCAAGGCGCTGTGATGGCCGAAGTCACTTTTCTCGAAGCGCTACGCCAAGGCCTCTGGGAGGAGATGGAGCGCGACGAGCGCGTATTCATCCTCGGCGAAGACGTCGGTCTTTACGGCGGCGCCTTCAAAGTCACTGAGGGGTTTGCCAAGCGGTTTGGCGAGTCGCGCGTCATCGACACGCCTATCTCCGAAGCGGCAATCGTCGGAGCAGCGGCAGGCGCGGCACACATGGGCCTGCGTCCCGTCGCCGAGATGCAATTCATCGACTTCATCTCCTGCGCGTACGACATGCTGACGAACTATGTCGCGACGGCGCGCTACCGCGCCGGGTTGTCGACACCGATGGTGGTGCGCGGTCCGTGTGGCGGGTATGTACGCGGCGGTCCGTTCCATTCGCAGAATCCGGAGGCCGCCTTTCTGCATACGCCCGGGTTGAAGATCGTCTATCCGGCGACCGCCCGTGACGCAAAGGGATTAAT
>Ga0209234_1001032_pt1 | contig 10360 bp, 8 predicted proteins | sample GraSoi013_1_20cm_2_FD_185816 | JGI IMG/M metagenome (GOLD analysis project Ga0209234, IMG submission 185816) | Grasslands soil microbial communities from the Angelo Coastal Reserve, California, USA - Sample 08_20_2013_1_20cm (SPAdes) (version 2) | ecosystem: Environmental > Terrestrial > Soil >... | reverse complement strand
AAATACAGCAGCCGCTCCCGGCTCTTCAGCGGCTTTCCATCCACGCAAATTTCGTCCCGCTGCGGATCGGCTTTCGTTCCCTGTTCCACCACTACCTTCCCGTTGAGCGTCACGCGCCCCGCCGCAATGATCTCCTCAGCCTTGCGCCGCGAGGCGATCCCGCTCGCCGCTATGATTTTCTGTAATCTTTCCGAAGCCATCGTGCGTGGATTCTCCCAGGGAGGTTAAATGCTTGGGTGGGTCCGCCTTCCAAGGCTCCTGTGGTGTCGGTCTTCCGGCCGGTGCTCTTCTCTGCGTACTCCGTTAAATTCCCGCGGTATTATCTTGCCCCTCAGAATCTCTTCGTTTCCTTCACTGCCGGGGTTCGCTTCCGCAATTTTTCCGCTTCCTTCTGCTCGATCAACCGGTATCTGCCCCGCGGTATCCCTTCTACCGTCAGCGGCCCCAAGCCAATGCGCTTCAGCTTCTCCACGGGATGTTTCTCCTTGAACAACGCGCGCCGCAGCTCTTCCTTCTTCGAATCGCGCATCCGCACTTCGTACCAGTAATTTGCTGCCCGACCGCGCGTCGCGTCCGGCTGCCGCACGGTGTGCATCTTCGCGCCAATCTCTTTTCCCAGCCGCTCTAGGTCCGCGAGCGTCAGCATTCCTTTCACCTTGACGTGATAGATCTGTTCCAGGCGGGCCCAATCCTTCAGCATGTCTGCCGCCAAGTCGCCGTCGTTCGTCAAAAACACCAGCCCCGAGGCAGCATATTCCAAATTTCCAACCGGAAACACCCGTTCCGGCAATCCCCGCAAACAATTTCGCAGCGTCTTGCGACCTTCCGGGTCAGCCATCGCCGACACCACTTCCGGCGGCTTGTTCAGCAAGATGTAGACGCGCCGTCCCTCCTTCGTTTCGACAACGCTCCCCGCCGCTTCAATCCGGTCCTTCGTGGCATCTGCTTTCGTCCCCAGCTCCTTGACCACCCGTCCATTCACGCGCACCTGTCCGCTGGCGATGAGCAGCTCCGCATGCCGCCGTGAAGCAATCCCCGCCCGCGCAATAATCTTCTGCAATCTTTCCTGCATGGTTCTTTCTTACGATCTTCTTTGGAAGGGGCACGATCCATGGTGCCCTTCTTTTGGTGGAGTGTACCTCTAGCCTGGTCTCTCCGCTGCTTCCCCGGGCGTTCTCTGCGTTACTTCTTCTTTGCCTCTGCCTCAGATCCTTACTTCTTTACTGCCTTATTTCCTTCACTCCCCCGCCGTCGCAGCTTTCTGCGCCTCTTCGCCCGCCAGCTCCGGCATTCCCTCATTGTTCGCCGCCGTCTGCTCCAACAACTCCTCCCGCGCTTCCATCGCCGCAAGATCCGCAGGGGCGCGCCCGGCTCCGCCCGGCTCATTATCCCCGGCTGAAGGGCCCTCCCTGCTCGCCTCATTCCTCAGCCCTCCCTCGGCTGGGGCAAATCCCTGATCGCTTCCCAGCGCTTCCCTCGCCAGCGCCTCGAACTCCTTCAAACTCGGCAGGTCCTCCAAATCGCTCAATCCAAACCGCATCAAGAATTCCTTCGACGTCTTGTACAGGATGGGCCGCCCCATTACTTCCTTCCGCCCCGCCGTGGTAATCAGATGTTTGTCCAACAGCGTGCTGATCACGCCCGAAGTGTTCACGCTGCGAATCTCTGAAATCTCCGGCGAAGTCACCGGCTGCTTGTAAGCAATCACGGCCAGTGTCTCCAGAGCCGGCATCGAGAGCCGCAGCGGTGGCCGCAGGCTCTTGATAAACCGTCGCACCACGTCATGCTGCTGCGGCTTGGTATACAATTTGTAACCTCCCGCCACTCGGCGAACTTCGATCCCTCGCTCTTCCGCGGCATAACTCGCCACCAACTCATCCAGCGACACCTGCACTGCCAGCTTTTCCTCGCCAAGCGCACGCGTCAATTGATCGATCGTCGCCGGCTCGTCCGCCGCATAGATGATTGCTTCTAGGCCCGCTTTTCTCTCTTCGTTAGTCATAGAAACTCCTGAGGTATAGGAAGTAAAGGAAAAACCCGGTCTGTCGCCGCACTTCTCGAATATCTGAGAACTCCCGGACCTTTCATTCTTAACCTCCTTTGCTTTCTATTTGTATTCCTCATCAATCAGCTTGATCCCGCCCGCCTCATCAAACACCAAATCAAACATCTTGTGTTTCCTCAACAAAATATCCCCAAACTGCTTCTCTTGCACCAGCGCCACCGCCTGCAGCTTCACCATCTCGAGCACCGCTAGGAACGCCACGATCATCGCGTGCCGCGAAGGGCACGACTCAAAAAACTGAATCAAGTTCACCGAATTATCCGCACTCGCCAGAATCTGCGTCCGCAGCGCCGCAATCATCTGCGCCACGGTAAAGTCTTCGTGACGCAACTCGATCTGCGACACTTCCTTCCGCCGCTCCAAAACCTGCTGGAACACCCTCACCAAATCCACCAGCGAAACCACCAGTTCGCCCGCGGTCTCCTCGTCGTGGTACAGCGATTTGTCCGGCTTCGACCACACGTTTTCTTCAATTTGTTGCTTCTGATACAAAAGCTGCGCTGCATTCTTGAACTTCTCGTGCTCCACCAAACGCTGCACCAACTCGGCTCGAGGATCACCCGCCGCGTCTTCCGGCCCGGCCAACGGGTCCGGTGGCAGTAGCATCTTGCTCTTGATGTAAATCAGCGTCGCTGCCATATAGATAAATTCTGACGACACATCGACGTCCAGCTCTTCTAGCTTGTGCAAGTATTCCAGGTATTGCGCGGTGATCTTCGAAATCTGTATGTCGTGAATATTCATCTTCTGCTGCTTGATCAAATCCAGCAGCAGGTCGAGCGGCCCCTCATACATCGGTATATTTATTTTGTACGGCGTCGCCATTCTTTCCCTTTTCCCGCTGGTCATCCAGAGGCCATCGGATAAGCATGCCCGAAAGATCTCCATGCTGACTGCAATTGAGGTGAACCGCAGCGTCTAGCTTGGGGCCGGCGCACCTCTTCATTCCTGACCAAGAATCTCCGCCCTCTTCTTTCCCCAACCGAACACAGCCTCCCGCACCCGCCCCATGGTCTCCTGAGCCACCACCCGGGCCTTCTTCCCTCCCGCATCCAAAATCTCCAAAACGCGCTTGGGGTTCTTCTGGTACTCCATCCGCCGCGCCCGCACGGGCGCAATCCACTCAATCAAATGATCCGCCATCTTCGCCTTGCACTCAATGCAACCGATCCCCGCCGTCCGGCAACCCCGTGCGGCCCATTCCAGCGTCTCGCGCGTCGAGAACAGTTTATGCCAGTCATACACCGGACACACGTCCGGATTTCCCGGATCAGTCCGCCTCTTCCGCGCCGGATCCGTGACCATCACCTTCGTCTTCTTCCGTATCTCCTCATCCGTCTCGCTCAAAGTAATCGCATTCCCATAACTCTTCGACATCTTCCGCCCATCGAGCCCTGGGATCCTGGGCGTCTTCGTTAGCAGCACGTCCGGCTCGCGAAGCTTTTCCGAGTAGTGGAAATAATTCTTGCAGGTCTCGAACTTATTGAAAAAATTCTCTAAGCCCCACTCCAGTGCCGCTGCACGTATATTTCCTCGCCACGCCTCGCGAAAAAGTTCGACGGGTTCGCCGCCAAGTTTGGGTAGTGCACGCCTAAGGAATCCAAGGGCACGCTCATCTTGGTACAAACCGTCCATCTCAATTTCAAGGCCGTAGAAGGCATTAAACCGGCGCACAATTTCGCGCGAAATCTCTACGTGCGAAACCTGATCTTCTCCCACCGGCACATACAGCGGTGCCCCCTCTTTGCTATACATTACAATGTCTGCGGTCTGCAGCACGGGATACCCCAGGAACCCATAGTTGTGCAGATCCTTGTCCTTAACGTTCTCCAGCGCCTCTCGGTAAGTTGGCACCCGCTCCAACCACCCCAGTGGCGTCACCACCGACAGCAATAAATGCAACTCGGCATGCTCGGGAATCACCGACTGCTGAAAAATCATGCTTTTCGCCGGATCCAGCCCCGCCGCCAGGTAGTCAATCATGATCTGCAGGGTATTCTCCGCCACAGCCGAAGTATCCGCGTAATCGCTAGTCAGCGCATGCCAATCCGCAATAAAGTAAAAGCACTCATACGCCGGGTCACTCTGCAGCCGCACCCAATTCGCGAGCGCCCCAAAATAATGTCCAATATGCAGCCGCCCCGTGGGCCGCATCCCGCTCAAAACCCTGCTTTTGTTCCCTTCAGCCCCGGCGGCCAATCGGCGCTCCTCTCCTCTGTGGAATGAACTCTCTCCGCGGGCGGTGCCCACTCGCGTAGATTTTTCTTTGTGGTACAGCCATTCTCGGGTTCCGCACGCTTTACCCAAAACGCCTGGGGTCGGAGTACGTTCGAGGACTCTCTACCAGGAAATCTAGCCCCTCAATGCGCCTTCCCGAGCAACTCCCGCGCGATGATCATCCGCTGCACCTCGCTGGTCCCCTCATAAATCGTGATCACCCGCGCATCTCGGTACATCCGCTCCACATCCGTCTCCCGCGAGTACCCCGCGCTCCCATGCACCTGCACCGCCTTATACACCACGCGGTTCACCATCTCGCTCGCATAAAGCTTGGCCTTCGAAGCACTTGCGCCCACCCTCGCAGGATGCGCGTCCTTCAACCAAGCCGCGTAATGCACCAGCCCCCTGGCCGCCTCAATCTCCGTCTGCATATCTGCAATCATCCACTGGATTGCCTGAAACTCCGAAATATTCTTTCCAAACGCCTTCCGCTGCTTCGCGTACTTCACCGTTTCTTCTAGCGCCCCCTGCGCTAAACCCACCGCCTGCGCGGCAATCCCAATTCGCCCGCCATCCAGCGCGCTCAATGCAATCTTCAGCCCGTGCCCCTCTTCCCCCAGCCGATTCTCGACCGGCACCACGCAGTCATTTAGCAAAATCTCTACCGAAGGGGAGGACCGCTGCCCCATCTTGTCCTCATGCCGGCCGAGGCGAAACCCCGCAAACCCCGGCTCAACCAAGAATGCCGAAATGCCCTTGCCGCCGGCATGCGGAGCAGTTTTCGCAAACACAATCAGCACGCCCGCGGCGCTACCGTTGGTCACCCAGGTCTTCGTTCCCGTAAGTTTGTAGCAATCTCCATCGAGCACCGCCCGCGCTTGAATCCCTGCGGCATCCGATCCCGCGGCCGGCTCCGTCAGGCAAAACGCGCCGAGCGTCTCTCCTGTGGCCAGTGGCCGCAAATATTTTTTCTTCTGCGCTTCCGTACCAAACAGGATCAGCGGCGCCTGCACCGCCGAATTGGTCACCCCCAGCGCCGTGGACATAGCGGTGAACACTCGAGCCACTTCTTCCAGCATCACCACATACGAAACGGTATCGAGCCCCGGCCCGCCCCATTCTTCCGGCACCAGCATTCCGCAACACCCCATCTCGCCAAGTTTCTTGATGGCCTCGACCGGAAATTTTTCCGCTTTCTCCATTTCCTTGACAAACGGACGCACCTCCGCCTCCATGAATTGCCGGACCGTATCCAGTATCAGTTTGTGGTGGTCGTTAAACGAAAAATCCATCGTGTCCGTCGACCGCTATGCAGTCGCGCTGATAAACGTACGCGGGCGTACAAGAGATGCTAACACACGACACGTTTTCCACGTAGGCGCAGGAGGAAACAGCCCAAACCCCTCCCCAGAAGCGAGTGAGTCTCGCGGTCGCTTGAGGCGCGCTTTCTGGTGTCGCAATCAGATATGCCGATCTGAACACAGGTCTGCAAGCCACAACAAGGATGATGCAAAAATAGAGAAAACCCAAGACTTGGGACTCTTTTTGCAGGCGGCGCACAAAAATGGCATTTCGCATCGATCATCGTCCATCGACCCTGGGTCGAAAGCTCTTTGTTGTGGTTTCTCTCTTCGTCGGCATCGTGCTATTTGTTTTCCTCCTCGGCGCCTTCCGATCCATGATCCTGTCTTCCGTACGGGCCTACACCCAGGGTGAAGATTATTGGTCTAAAGGACAAAAAGAAGCGGTTATCAGTCTGATGCAGTACGCCAGTTCGCGTTCCCAAGCGGACTTCCAAGCCCTACTTGAATGCCATTCGGGCGCCCCTGGGAGAAAAATTTGCTCGTATCGAACTTGAAAAGCCCGCTCCAGACATGACCATCGTGTATCAGGGGTTTACCAGAGGTCGGATCCATGCTGATGATATCCCCGGGATGGTCCGCTTGTTCCGCTGGTTTCACGACTTCACCTTCATGCGGGTTGCGATCGTTGATTGGACGGCGGCGGATAAAGAGATCGATAATCTCACCGAGCTCGCGGATCAGCTCCACGCAGAGACCTTTTCAGACCAGCCAAATCCGTTAACGGTGCGGCGGGTCCTCGAGGAAATCGAAGCCTGCGACTCGCGTCTCACTCTTATCGAGAATCACTTCTCCTCGGCACTGGCGGAGGGTGATCGCTGGATCCGTGATTTGCTCAACTTGCTCACCGTGGGAACCAGCGCCCTTCTGCTGGTCTTGGGCATTGGGACTTCCCGGCACCTGCTCAGCAACGTGCGCCGCTCAGAGGAGAAATATCGTCGCCTTTTCGATTCCGCCAGTGACGCCATCCTGATTGTGGATTACGAGACAGGTATCGTCCTGGAAGCGAATGCACGGGGCGTCGATCTGTTCGGAATTCCGCCGGAGCGCCTGGCATTCATCCCGGAATCTTCTCTCTTTCCCCCTGGGGAAGGTCAGCACTACGCCAAAATCTTTCGGGCGGGGCTTTCTAGTGGTGAGTCGCACAGCGTTCAACTCAAAATCCGGAGGGCCGACGGGCGTTCCGTTGAAGTTGACGTCAGTGTTCGCCTCATCGAGCTCGATAGTCCGCGACGGCTTGTCATTCTCGCTGTCTTTCACGATAGCAGTGAACTCAAGCGTCTTAACCGTGCGCTTCTCGCACTCAGCCGCTGCAACCGGGAGCTGGTCCGCGCCGCGAACGAAGCGGAACTCCTCGAACGCGTTTGCCAGATCATCGTCAATACGGGCGGTTACCGCTTGACCTGGGTGGGATTCCCCGAGCAGGGCAAAACCAAGTCTGTTCGTGTTGCCGCGCAGTTCGGAGATACGGGTGGCTATCTTTCTTCCGCGCATTTGTTTTGGGCCGACAGACCGGAAGACCGCGGTCCCGTCGGAGCCGCGATCGGGACCGGCGAGATTTGCATCATTCACAACACCTTGAAGGACTCGCGCTTCGCATCCTGGGCTGGACGAGCCGCGGCGGAGAAGTTTTTATCCGTAATTGCCCTCCCTCTTTCGGATGACCTGGGGGTTATTGGCTGCTTGGCGATTTATTCAGAAGAAGAAGATGTCTTTGACGTTGAAGAAGTGACGCTACTCCGGGAACTCGCCACCAATCTTGCGTACGGCATTTCGACCCTGCGCATCCGTTCCGAACACGAACGCTCCGAGGGAGAAGTCTACTCGCTTGAAGAGCAGCTCCGGCAGGCGCAAAAAATGGAGTCGCTCGGCCGGCTTGCCGGCGGTGTCGCGCACGATTTCAACAATCTCCTGACCGTCATCCGCGGTTATGCGGAGTTGGCTCTTCCAACCAAACCGAGCGACGACGGTCTGCGCCGCAAACTAACGGAAATCATGAAGGGCTCGGACCGCGCGCAAGCCCTGGTAAGCCAATTGCTGGCTTTCAGCCGTAAGCAGGTCCTCAAGCCTTCGGTCCTCGACCTTAACCATGTGGTTATAGAAATATCTAATCTGCTTCCCCGCCTCATTGGGGAGGACATTCACATCGACGTTCGGTCCGATCAACAACTCCGCCGGATCATGGCCGACCCCAATCAGCTGCAACAAGTCTTGCTGAATCTGGCGGTGAATGCGCGCGACGCGATGCCCGCGGGAGGAACACTATGCTTCCAAACGGAAAATGCAGCCCTGCCGGTCGCCTCGAAATTTGACAAAATCACCGAAGGCGTTCTGTTGACGGTTAGCGATACCGGAAGCGGCATCCCGCCGGAACTCCTGGCGCGGATTTTTGAGCCGTTCTTCACAACCAAGGAACGTGGCAAAGGAACCGGGCTTGGACTGGCGATGGTTTACGGAACGGTTTCACGGAGCGGCGGACAAATCGAAGTCGATTCGGCGCCGGGCAAAGGCACGACGTTCAAGATTTACTTTCCGGCGACAGATGAACTCATGTCTCCTTGCCCGATAGAGAACCGGATTCTGCCGCGAATACCGGCGCATGGCACCATTCTATTGGTCGAAGACGAGCCCAGCCTGAGGGAACTTATCTCCGATTACCTCGGCATCGCCGGATTTACCGTGATCACGGCCACGAATGGCGCAGACGGCCTAGCCAAAGCCAAATCGCATAAGGGCCCCATTCATCTTGTGATTAGCGATGTCATTATGCCGGTTATGGGGGGGGCGAGAGATGGCCGATCAACTGAAGCTCTCTCATCCGGCTACTCCGATTCTATTTATGTCCGGTTATATGGACGATGCCGCCGCTCGGCGCGGCGTTTCCGAACATCGCGACCACTACCTCGAGAAACCATTCGAACTGAACTCCCTTGCCCGCAAAGTCGGCGAAGTTCTCAACTCCAACTCGTAAAATCACCGGCACCTCCCCCCCTGAACAATGCCAGGAAACCGGCACTAGAAAGTATCGTGCCGGCCAGCTCACCTCTCGCTACATGGCTGCGCCAAACGTATCTACAGCTTGAACAATTCGCGCATGCGTTTAATCTGCGAGCGGCTCACGGGAATTTCGGTTTGCCTTCTGTCGTTCATTTTCAGCATGTAGGTGGAGTTGAACCACGGCACGACTTCCTTGATGTGGTGAATATTCACGAGGTACGAGCGGTGCGGCCTCCAAAAGGATTCCGAATCCAGCGCTCCATTCAGATCTTCGAGTGTGCGGTAATTCGACGTTCCCTCGGCATCCCGCGCCATCACCGAGATGATCCCATCCTGAATCGCAGCAAACACCAGGTCTTCCCCGTCCACCAGCAACAAGCGCTGCTGCGATTTCACCAGCAGCCTTACCGGAGGCGAGGAACTCTGTTTCCCGGCGCCAAGCTGGCTGACGAGCTGCTCCAGCCGCTCGGTGGCGGAAGTCTGCGTCTCCAGCATCTTTCGCGCCCGTGCAATGGCCTTGGCGATGCGCGCTTTGTCGAACGGCTTCAGAATGTAGTCCACGGCGTTCACATCGAAAGCCTGCACCGCATACTGGTCAAACGCCGTGGCAAACACCACGTGCGGCATTTTCATCTTCCGCTCCACGATCTTTTTCAACACGCCAAACCCATCCAGCCCGGGCATCTTCACGTCCAGAAACACTAGGTCCGGCGAGTGTTCCTTGATCAGCGACACCGCCTCCACGCCGTTCTTGCCCTGCCCGATCACATTGATCTCAGGGAAGCCCTTCAGCAGGAACGCCAGTTCATCTCGCGCCGGCTTCTCGTCATCCACAATGATGGTGTTTATGGACATCAACTAGGGCAGGCCGCAGCCCGGCCCCCTCCACGGAAATCCCAAGCGCTGAGTATAGGCGTACCTCATCTCCGCAAGCAAACAAGACTGGCGCTCGGCTGAAGGTGGCGAATCGCCCTTTTCTGGATATCATGGGCCGTGCGAATTTGAGCAAGGACGACAAACATGAAAAAATCCTCAGGTACACCACCCTTAGAGAAGGCCAGAGTCCTCAGCAGCATCACAGTTTATGAAGGCCCAATCTTCGGGATCCGCCGCGACAAGGTCATCGAGCCGAGCGGCGTCCGAGCGACGCGCGAAGTCATCACCCATCCAGGCTCCGTTGTGGTCCTCCCAGTTCTTGCCGACGGCCGAATCCTGCTCATTCAGCAATACCGGCATGCCACACGGCAGTATTTATGGGAGTTAGTCGCAGGCCGCATGGACCCCGGCGAAACTCCAAAAGCAGCCGCGGCCCGGGAACTTATCGAGGAAACGGGTTATCGCGCAAAGCGTTTTCGTATCTTCCTGGACATTTTTCCGACTCCCGGTTTCCTCGAAGAACGCATGTTCATCCTCCTTGCCGAAGGCTTGACCGCGGGCGAAGCAGAACCTGAAGAGGATGAGAAAATAATTTCCCGTCCCCATGATCGCAAGCAACTGGAGGAGATGATCCGCGGCGGGGAACTTCGTGACGCCAAGTCCATTGCCGGCATTCTCTTCTATTTCCGGTTCCTTTCTCCGCAAAAGCGATTTAGAAAATAGATTTTCTTTTATCGTTTCTGCGACTGGCATGAGCCTACTTTTTTTTAGTAGAGAAAGTCCATTCCTCTATTGACTGCTCATTCGATTCTGCTACACTCCGCGCCATTCGTATCTTTAA
>Ga0209234_1001030_pt1 | contig 10367 bp, 11 predicted proteins | sample GraSoi013_1_20cm_2_FD_185816 | JGI IMG/M metagenome (GOLD analysis project Ga0209234, IMG submission 185816) | Grasslands soil microbial communities from the Angelo Coastal Reserve, California, USA - Sample 08_20_2013_1_20cm (SPAdes) (version 2) | ecosystem: Environmental > Terrestrial > Soil >... | reverse complement strand
TATCTCGCCGAAGTGACGATGTCCATCCTCCAAAAGCAGAAGACGCGCGATCCCGCGTTGGGATACGCCACCGATTTCGTCACCCAGATGGAGCGCATTCTGCCAACTGTCGTCGAGCGCGGCATCAAAGTGACGGCGAACGCGGGTGGTGTGAATCCCCGCGCGTGCGCAGCCGCGGTTGCCGCGGTCGCGCGGAAACTGGGTCTCGGTGGCAAAGTCACCATCGGCATCGTCACGGGCGACGATCTGCTCGGCCGGCTCGACGGCCTGATCGCCCGTGGGCACGACCTGAAGAATCTCGATACCGGTGGAGCGCTGCGCGACGTACGCGATACCGTCTTGTCCGCGAACGCGTACCTGGGTGCGGCCCCCGTCCTCGCCGCGTTGCAACGCGGCGCGCAGATCGTGATCACGGGACGTGTGACCGATACCGGCCTCACGCTCGCACCGATGATGCACGCCTTCGGGTGGTCGGCCGATGCATGGGATCTGATCGCGGCGGGAACCGTGGCTGGGCACATCATCGAGTGCGGAGCGCAAGCGAGTGGCGGCAACTGCCTCGACCGCTGGGACAGTATCCCCGATCTGGCGAATGTCGGCTACCCAATCGTCGAGGCGCGGGAGGACGGCACCTTCGACATCGTCAAGCATCCGGGGACGGGCGGACGGATCGATGTGGCGTGCGTGACCGAGCAGCTCGTCTACGAAATGGGTGACCCACGCGAGTACATCACGCCCGACGGCGTCGCGGATTTTACGACGATCAAACTGGCTCAGGCAGGCAAAGACAGGGTTCGGGTGTCAGGTGTCAAAGGAAAAGCCGCGACCGACAAGCTCAAAGTGTCTATCGCGTATTTCTACGGCTACAAAGCGATCGGTACGCTCGTCTATGCCTGGCCGGATGCGCTCGCGAAAGCGCGGGCAGCCGATCGTATCCTGCGGCAGCGCCTCGACCAACTCGGTCTTCGGTTCGAGGCGATTCATACGGAGTTTCTGGGCGCGACGGCGACCCACGGATCGCTCGCGCTCGCGGACATCGATCCCGACCAGATCCCGGAAGTGCAGCTGCGCATTGGCGTGCGGGCACGAGACAAGGCGCCGGTGGACCGGTTCACACGGGAAATCGCGCCGCTCATTCTCAATGGTCCGCCAAGTGTGACGGGATTCGCAGGTGGGCGTCCGAAGCCGGAAGAGATCGTGGCCTACTGGCCGGCACTCATTGATAAGCGGATGGTCGAGCCCTCCGTGGAGCTGGTCGCGGCGTGAAACGGCGGTTGCTCGAGCTCGCGCATGCCCGTTCCGGCGACAAAGGCGATACCGCGAACGTCGGGCTCATCGCCCGCAAGCCGGAGTTCTATCCCATTCTCGTCAAAGAGGTGACTGCGGCGCGTGTGGCGCGCCATTTTAGGGGCATGATTACAGGACCGGTCGAGCGCTTCGAGCTGCCCAACCTCACGGCACTGAATTTTCTGCTGCACGGCGCACTCGACGGCGGCGGGACGATCTCACTCAAGACTGACGCGCAGGGAAAGGTCTTTTCGACGGCGCTGCTGCGGATGGAGATCGACGTCACAAGGCGGAAGCGCAAGTGACCGATCGCGTGCTGTCGACCATCGCAGGCGGCGTGCTCACGGTCACCCTCAATCGACCCGAGAAGCGCAACGCGATCGACGTCGCGATGATCGATGCGCTCACGAGTGTGCTGTCACAAGCCGACCTCGATGCCAACGTGCGCGTCGTGGCGATTCATGGCGCCGGGCGGGACTTCTGTGCCGGCATGGATCTCAACGAGCTGCTCGCCTCGGCCGATCAGACACTCGAGCAGAATCGGCAGGCAGCGCTCCATTTTGCCGGAATTTTCGTGCGGATGCGCCGGCTGCCGAAGCCGGTGGTTGCGCTGGTTCGGGGCCGTGCCCTTGCCGGCGGGTGCGGCCTGGCGACGGCCTGCGACGTGGTGCTGGCGAGCGAATCGGCGCAATTCGGCTACCCGGAAGTTCAGCGCGGCTTCGTACCGGCAATTGTCATGACTATGCTGCGGCGCAGCGTCGGGGAAAAAATTGCGTTCGATCTCGCGACGACCGGCCGGCTGCTGGATGGCACCGAGGCGGCCGCAGTGGGTCTCGCGTCACGCGTGTATGAAGACGCCGACTTCGAAGAACAGGCCGGCGAAGTGCTCCGCGTCCTGGCGGAAGCCAGTCCCTCGGCCCTGGCGTTCACCAAGCAGCAGTTCTATCAGCTCGACGGAGTCAGCTTCGAGGACGGCTTGCGACTCGGCGCGGACGTAAACGCGGTAAGCCGCAGCACGCCGGATTTCCGCGCGGCGCTTTCCGCCTTCCTCAAGAAGTAACGACGGGCGCTGCCACACGCTGCGTGAGGTCGATCAACGCCGCCAGCATTTGCCGCATGCGCTCGCGAGTCGGTTCGTCGGTCAAATTGCCCTTCGCGTCGAACTTCTTGTCCGCGTGATTGATCAGCACTTCCGGTTGATTGAGCGCGTACATCTCGAGAAAGACAAAGCACTGGCGCAGGTGATATTGCGCCCGCCCGGTCCCGAGGGCGCTGCCCGAAGCGCCCATGATCGCGACCGGTTTGCCCTTCCAGGCGTTGTCGCCGTAGGGTCGGGAAGCCCAGTCGAGCGCGTTCTTGAGAACGCCGGAGAATGAGTAGTTGTATTCGGGCGTCACGAGCAGAATCGCGTCGGCCGCGCGCACGGCCTGCTTGAGCTCGAGGACGCGGGGGGGCGGAGTGCCACCGGTCCAAAGGTCGTCGTTGTAGAGCGGGAGGTCGGCGATATCGAAGATCTCGATCACAGCCGCCGGCGGAGCGAGCTGCTGAGCGGCACGCAACGCCGCCTTGTTGAGCGACCCGTTGCGCAGGCTGCCGGCGATGCCGAGGATCTCCATGGGGGAGTGATTGGTATCCATTTCCGGGACAACTCCTCTCGAGAGTGATTAGCTTGTTTGGAGTCAAACACGTGCCAATCGACATCAGTTCCGCGAGGAGCGCATGCGTAATCTGAACGTTCCAATGTACGACCCTGAAATGGTTCGCCCCATGCGTGCAGAGTTGACTCGCCTGGGATTTGAAGAGCTCCGGACGCCCCAGGAAGTCGACGGCGTGCTGGCCACTGAGCGGGCCCCGACGCTCGTCGTCGTGAATTCGGTCTGTGGCTGCGCGGCGCGCAACGCGAGGCCGGCAGCCGCGCTTGCCATCCAGCATCCGCGCCGGCCCGCGCGTCTCGTGACGGTCTTCGCGGGCCAGGATGCCGAAGCGACCGCCCGCGCGCGCGCCTATTTCACCGGCTACGCGCCGTCATCGCCGCAGATCGCGCTGTTCAAGGATGGGCAGCTGGTCTTCATGCTGGAGCGGCGGAATATCGAAGGCCGCAATGCCCGGGACATTGCGGCCGATCTCACAGCGGCCTTCGATAGGTTCTGCTAGAGAATCTTTCCGCGCCTCACGCGGAAGTCGACAATCTGCGAAGTCCAGCTCCAGAGCGAATCCTGCCGTTCCATGGCGACGCCCTGGACCTCGTGCCGGTGCCAACCGCCCATCACCTGCTCATCCTGCGTCCAGATCTTCACGCGGTTGCGGGGCACGAATTTCTCCCAGTTCTGCGCTTCCTGCGGCTTCGCGTACAGCAGTCTGATCGTGACATTGCGCGACAAATACTCGATCGGGCTCACGTCGATCTTGGCGTAGCGTTCTTTGGGCGGCATTCGCCCCGCGCCGGGGAAGTCGGGTATGCCGTCGGAGAACAACACGATGTTGAGCGGCGCAAGCACGAGGTTCTGGCGCTTGATGTGTACCGCCGTGCGCTGAAAGAACGAGTTGAAATCGGTGATCGGATCCTCTTCCGGGAACCAGTTCCGAAGGTCGTTCTCGATCTGCGCCGGGGTTTTGGCGTAGAGATCCTGGATGGGATGAAAGGTCTTCGGCTGCCCGACGTGCTCGCCGCCGAGCGAGCCGACAAAGACGTCAGTGGCCTGTTTGAGACCGCCGAGCGCATTGATGTGTCCGTAGATGTATACGGCCGCATAGTGCAGCGCGTCGTCGAACTGGCCGCTCTTCCGGAAAGAGCCGGAGATGTCGAGCCCGACGACCAGCGTCGCCCGCGGAGCTGGAGCGCCCTGCTTCGGCGCGCAGCCGACTGCCACCAAGCTGAAAGCCAGCAACGCGGCGCGCTTCATCGGGCGACCTCGCCGGTGACTCTGGCCGGGAAGTGGGTGCTCGCCAGCACCTCCTCGATCGATTTGAACGGCAAGGTGAAGTGCGGACGGCCCGTGAATACGACGAACAGGAAGTTGAGCCCGGCCGCGACGACCTGGAGTACCGGCAGCGAGACCAGCTCGAACAGCTCGCGGCCTTCTTTGCGGAACCACTCGCGCTCGGCCTTGAGCGCGGAGATCGGTCCCTTCCAGTAATCGGGCATCGGGGTCGCGGGGGCATGGCCGTGCTCGGCGCCAAACGCTTGCCGCCCCAAGAGCCCGATCATGGCCGGGGCACCGAAGCGGCCGAACAGGAACCACGTCATGCCACGCACGCCGACCCACCCGAAGAACGCCAGTCCGATCGTCCCGAAGATGCCCAGCTGGATCCCCTGCTGCGCGAGCCAGGGCGTCATCGCATCGACCAGCTCGCGATAGAGGAACAACACCTCGAACATCGCGACGGCGACTTCGACCAAAATCATGAAGACGATGTTGCCGGTCTGCCTCGCCTTGATGGCGTCATTCAGCACCTGGATACAAGCGAACGATCCGGCGATGATGATCGCGAGGAAGATCCAGAGAATCAGGACGAGCGCAAAACCATTGACCTCGTATCCCGTGAGGTCCGCGAGCAGCTCACTCATCGTCGGCCGCAGCGTGAACGTGAAGATCGTCGCTTCCACGGCGGACCATACGATCAGCAGGAAGAACGCCGGCCAAGGCACGCCTGGGCGGCGCGACGTCGCATCGAGCATGGCGAGCGGCGATGTGACCGCTCCTTTCAGCGTGCCCCACACGATTTGCACGCTGAGCTTGAGCAGTCCCCATACCCAGCCGACCAGCACGATGAGAAACTTCACGAGCCCGGCCCAATAGAACCACACCATGCGCAGCGCATCCCACCACGCCAACGCCACCGACTGCATCAGAGTCACGGAGCGGCCCAGACGGAAGGGAATCGTGTAGAGGGCCACCATCGTTCCCCAGATCCCCGCGACAAATGCGGCGGCGGGCAGCACGAGCAAGACCGAGGCACCCGCGAGGCTCCAGAAAGAGTCGCCTTGGAGAATGGTTTGGAACACGCGTGCTTGAAACGGAACGATCCACGCGAGCCCAGCCATCACCCAATCGAAAAGCTGTGAGAGGATGAACGCCCACTGCTGGGTCTGTACGGCGGTGGCGACAGTCTCTTGCATGGAAAAAGCCCTCCCACGGGATAGGACGGCGTTCGCTAGGCGGCGGGCACATTGTTATAAACGGGACCGGACAAGTCAAGCAAAGCGGCGTGATGGCCGTCACGGGCGTGCTGCGACTTGCGCAGAATGCCCACACGGGGCTACTCATCTCGGGTGCCCGATGACCCGAAACGCCTGATTGTTGTCGGAGATCGCGTGCTCATTTCCCCTGAGGAAGGGGAAGAGCGCACCAACGTCGGTCTCTTTCTCCCACCGTCAGCCATCGAAGGACGCCAAGTGCAGGGTGGCCGCATTGTCGCCACCGGGCCCGGGACCCCGATGGCCGAGCCTACGAGCATGGATGAGGAGCCGTGGAAGATTCACGGCTCGGACGTGAAATACCTGCCGATGCAGGCGGAAATGGGCGACTACGCGCTGTTCTTCCGCAAAGCCGCGGTGGAAATCACATTCGAGGGCAAGACATATCTGGTCGTGCCGCAGGCTGCGATTCTGGTACTTGTACGAGGGAAGCATGGCTGACATCGGATGGGCACGGAGTCGTGGCGATCGCGCGGAGGGGCAGGGCCTGCGACGAGGGGCGTGGTATCGCGTCGTCGAGAATCCGCCGAAGGAGTACGTGGTGCTCGACGTTCACCACGTCGAGATTCGGATTCCGAAAGGTGATCTGGAGATCCGCGACCAGCGGCCCAGCTCCTGGAGCGTGGTGCGAGAGCCGCATTTGGTTTGCCCGGGATGTCACGCCCGCACCGTGATTGCGGAGGGACGGAAAGACGCCAAATGCGGGGAATGCGGCCGCAGCTACCCGATTGATTGGCGAGACACCGCCTAGAGCTCCGGCGGAACGTACGGGCTGGGTGCCGGCGCCTTCAACTCAGGGTTGGTCGTCTTCTCACACAGATGTTCCAGTAGCTCGATCTGGCGCTTTTGAATGTGCCACAGCTCGTGCCATTGTTTGAACCGCAGCGAATCCAGTTTGTCATGCAGGTCCCGGATTTCAATCTCCGCCATCAAGTTGACTTCGTAGTCTTGCTGCGCGTGCATGCGGTCTTTATGCGCCTGCCGGTTCTGACTCATCATGATGACCGGGGCCTGCAGCGCGGCGAGAGTCGAGAGCACGAGATTCAGAAGAATGAAGGGGTAGGGGTCGAATGGATGACGGGCGAGCAGCCAGGTATTGATCAGCATCCAGATCACCAGGATGGCGCCGAACAATCCGATGAACGGCCAGCTCCCCCCGAATTGCGCCACCCGGTCGGCTACGCGCTCGCCGAACGTCATCTGCGTCACGAGATCCTGATGAACGAGCTTACTCACCCGGCCGCGCCGCGTAATCTTGGACACAACGGCATGCTCGAGATCGGAGAGCTTCTGATACTCCTGCTCGAGATAGCCAACGAATTTCTTGGCGCGGTATTGGTCGAGACAGCTCGGGCAGATACCACGTTTCGCTTCCCACTCCGGTCGGTCCTCTCTAATCAGATCGAGAATCCGGTTTTCCAGTTTCTGTGGGGAATGGAGGCTCCGGCTTTCCACGGGGGCGTCACACAGCGAACAATTGATCTTGGGCATGCCGTCGTCTCCTAAGGCTGGGGCGCAGAGGGCAGTTGCATATGCAGGGTATGAACGAGAAACGCCCAGCGGTCCGTTTGCTCCTCGATGATCTTCGCGGTCGGCTTGCCGGCGCCGTGTCCCGCCTTCGTCTCGATACGAATCAGCACGGGCTCGGGACCCCTCTGCGCGGCCTGCAATGCCGCCGCGTACTTGAAGGAATGTCCGGGTACGACGCGATCATCGTGATCAGCCGTGGTGATGAGCATCGCGGGGTAGCGAGCCCCAGGCCTCAGGTTGTGCAATGGGGAATACCGATAGAGAAATGGGAATTGGCCGACACTGTCGGCTGATCCATATTCGGTCACCCATGCCCAGCCGATCGTGAATTTGTGAAAACGCAGCATGTCCATCACGCCGACGGCCGGCAATGCAGCGCCGAATAGATCCGGTCGTTGGTTCAGAACTGCGCCCACCAGGAGTCCACCGTTCGAGCCGCCGCCAATCGCCAGCTTGGGCGTGCTGGTGTAGCGTTCAGCGATCAGGTACTCGGCCGCGGCGATGAAGTCGTCGAATACGTGCTGCTTGCGGTCGAGCATCCCCGCCTGATGCCATTCCTCTCCATACTCCGCGCCACCGCGCAGCACCGCCTGCGCGTAGACGCCGCCCATTTCCAGCCAGGCCACCACGCCGATCGCGAATCCGGGCGTCATGTTGACGTTGAAGCCGCCATAGCCATACAGATACGTCGGATTGGAGCCGTCCTGCTTCAGTCCTTTCTGGTACGTCAGGAACATCGGCACTCGGGTGCCATCCTTGCTGTGATAGAAGACCTGCACGGTTTCGTAGCGAGACGGATCGAACGCGATTTCCGGCGCCTTGAAAACCGTGGAACGGCCCGTCGTGAAGTCGTGGCGGAAGATGGTCGTCGGATATAAGAACGACGTGAACGCGTAGAACATCTCGTCGTCGCGGCGCTCGCCCGTCACTTGCACGATCGAACCGAGAGTGGGGAGCGCGACATCTCCGAACGGCCTGCCATCGAGCGCGAACAGTCGCAGCTGCGAATAGGCGTCGTGGAGGTAGCGGACGACAAAGGTGTTATGGACGATCTGCGAGCCCTCGATCACGTCCGCCGCCTGCGGCACGAGCTCGCGCCAGGCGCTGTGCTCGGGATGGCGCGTGTCGACGGCGATCACGCGGCCGCGCGGCGCGGTGTGATCGGTCTGGAAGTAAAACACCGGCCCGTCATTACCGACGAAGCCGTAGGCGGCGTCGAAGGCGTCGAGCAGGCGGACGACCGGCGCGTCGAGCCGCGGACGAGTGGAATCGCCGAGATCCTGGTAGTAGACACGATTGCGGCGATCGGTACCGAGCCAGACCGTGTACACGGCGTAGCGCCCATCGGAGCTGACTTCGACCGAGAAGCCCCAATCCGGGTGATCGGGGCGTTCGTAGGTCAACCGGTCCGCCGCCTGATCGGTGCCGAGCTTGTGGTAATAGACCTTCTGATTCCGATTCACCTCGAGCAGCGGATCTCCGCCCGCGGCCGGTTGGGGGTAGCGGCTATAGAAAAACCCCGCTCCGTCGTGCGTCCACGCCGCGCTGGAAAACTTGATCCATTGCAGGTGATCGCTGCGGTCCTGCTGCGTGGCGACGTCGCGCACGCGGAATTCCTGCCAGTCCGAGCCACTTCCAGATGTTCCGTACACCATCGTGCCACCATCTTCGGCAAACGCGATGGTCGAAAGCGCGACCGTTCCATCGGCCGACAACGTGTTGGGATCGAGAAGCAGGTGTGGCTCGCCGGTCAGCGAGCTTTGACTGTAAAGGACGGCCTGATTCTGGAGTCCTGAGTTCTTAAAGAAGAAATAGCGCCCGCCTTTCTTGAAGGGCGCGCCGTACTTCGGGTAGTCCCACAGCTCCGTGAGCCGCCTGCGGATCCGTTCGCGCTCGGGAATCCGCTCGAGGTACGCGAAGGTGATGCGGTTTTCCGCTTCGACCCAGGCGCGCGTCTCCGGCGAGTCGACGTCTTCGAGCCAGCGATAGGGATCGGCGACCTTGGTGCCGTGGTAGTCGTCGACCACGTCGCCTTTGCGCGCCGGCGGATAAGCAACGGTCTGTACGAGCATGAGCGTCGTTAAGAATAAGGGAGACATGACGCGTAAACGTGGCCCGGGCCGCGGATTTGGGGTAGGGGCCAGCCGCGCGTACCACCACATCTGTAAAGCATGGTCCGCTTTCGCGGTGGACTCGACGCCGCTCGCCTGATCCTCGAGCAGCACTTCGGACATCCGCACTTCCGTGTCCACCAACTCAAAGTCCTTGGTCCGCTCTTGTCGGGCCGAAGCGTGCTCGCGGTCCTGCCCACCGGCGCGGGCAAGTCGCTGTGCTATCAGGTACCGGCGCTCCTCGGTGCCGGGCTGACACTTGTTGTCTCGCCGCTCATCTCATTGATGCAGGATCAGGTTGGTGCGCTGCGGCGGCGCGGCATCGCGGCGGCCTACGTGAACAGCCAGCTGGACGCGACGCAACGTCGCGTGGTACTGGATGCGGCGATCAATGGCCAACTGAGGCTGCTGTATTGTGCGCCCGAGCGGCTCGCCTCTCTGACGCGGCGATTACGCGCCGCCGACATACGGCTCTCGCTCTTCGCGATCGATGAAGCTCACTGCATCAGCGAATGGGGCAATGAATTCCGCCCGGTCTATCGCCGATTGGGCGTCTTTCGCTCGCTCCTCGGCCACCCGCCCACGATTGCGCTGACGGGAAGTGCCACTCCCACCACACGGTCTGACATTCTGCGCGTCTTGAGGATGCGCGATGCCGAGGTCGTCGTCACGTCATTCGATCGACCGAATCTGGCGTTCTTGGCGGTGAAGATCGGCGACGATCGCGAACGCTTCGCAATGATTCGCGCGCGGGTACGGCACGCTGCCGGTGCGTCGCTCATCTACACTCCCACGCGCCGACTCACGGAGCTCGTGACGCGAGCGTTGCTCCGCACCAGTGTTCGAGCCGCGCCATATCACGCCGGTCTGAGCGCCGGCGTTCGGCGACGCGTGCTCAGGGCATTTCTCGCCAACCAGGTGAACGTCATCGTCGCAACGAGTGCGTTCGGTATGGGGATCGACAAATCCGATGTGCGTCGGGTGCTCCATTGGGGTCCGCCGCCCACGCTCGAAGCCTACTACCAGGAGGCCGGCAGGGGCGGCAGAGACGGCAAGGCATCCGACTGCCTGATCCTGTGGCGACCCGAAGATTTTGCGTGGGGCAATATCGCACCCGCGATGCGACGCTATGTCGAGGCTCGACGGGACCACCGCCGCTTGCTCCTCGATTACTTCGGGGAGACGGAGCCCTGATCTATATTTCAGAATGCACGACAGCCTCTACTTCTCGGATCACCATC
>Ga0209234_1001028_pt1 | contig 10371 bp, 7 predicted proteins | sample GraSoi013_1_20cm_2_FD_185816 | JGI IMG/M metagenome (GOLD analysis project Ga0209234, IMG submission 185816) | Grasslands soil microbial communities from the Angelo Coastal Reserve, California, USA - Sample 08_20_2013_1_20cm (SPAdes) (version 2) | ecosystem: Environmental > Terrestrial > Soil >... | reverse complement strand
CCGGCATCATGGACCAGTTCACCGCGCTCAAGGCCCGCGGCGGCAATGCCATCCTCCTCGATTGCCGCTCGCTGCAGGACGAGCAGGTGCCGCTTCCGGACGGCCGTTTCGCCTGGATCCTGGCCGATAGCCGGGTGCGCCATGAGCTGGCCTCGTCGGCCTATAACGAGCGTCGCAGGGAATGCGAGTCGGCCGCCGCCGCGCTTGGGCTCACCAGCCTGCGAGATGCGACCGAAGCCGACCTGGAGCGAATTTCGAACCCGGTCGAGCGGGGCCGCGCCCGGCACGTCGTGAGTGAAAATTCTCGCGTCCTGCAGGCGGCCGATGCGCTTCGCCGGCGCGCCCCGCGCGGTCTTGGACCGTTGCTCTACAAATCTCATGAGAGTCTTCGGCTCGATTTCGCGGTAAGCTGCCGGGAGCTTGACTGCCTCGTGGAGCTCGCCGCCGGGGTACCGCAGGTGATCGGCGCGCGGATGATGGGCGGCGGCTTCGGCGGCTGCGTCCTGGTGCTGGTCGAGGCCAGCGGTCTCGATGACGTCGAGCAGCACCTGGCCGAGGGCTACGTCGACGAGTTTCACAAGTCGCCGGAGTTTTATCGCGTACGTTCCGTGGACGGCGTGATGCCCGAGAGGACGTCCTGATGCCGCTGAATGACTGTCTGTCGTTGTATCCGGCTCAGGCGCTGAACCGCCAGGAACTCAACACCGGCTGGCGGATGGCGATCGCGACCCTCGGCGAGGGTGAAGACCGCGGATTTCCGAGACTTGAATTCGACGACGATGCCTGGGCGCCGGTGCAGGTGCCGCGGCTGCATGGCGCGACGACGGGTAACGAAGCGATCTGGTATCGAACACGTTTTCCGCGACCCCGTCACCGCCAACGGACGTTACTCAGATTCGAGGGGGCCTTCCTGGTCGCGAACGTCTGGCTGAACGGCCGGCTGCTCGGCAGCCACTATGGCTACTTCGCGCCGTTTAGCTTTGATATCTCATCGTTTTTGCTCGAAGAGAACGTCCTGGCCGTCTGCATCGAAGCGCCCGTCGAGACCGACCTGGCCGCAAAACGCCACCTGATGGGCTTATACAGCGACTCGGACACGAAACCTTATCCCAGCCGCGAGCTCGGCCGGCTGGGTGAGCAGTACGTCTGGCATGTGCCGATGGGGCTGTGGCGGCCGGTGCTGCTCGAACAGGTCGGTCACGTCGTCGCCGAATGGATGCACTGCGAGTCGCGCCTCGAGCAGGGTGACCTGGCGCGGTTGACATTGCGCATCCGGCTGCGCAACCTCGATGGCCGGATCATGACCGGGGAGCTGGCCATCCGCATCGCCGGGCAAAGCTTCGAGATTCCTGCGCCGCTGGAGATGCGCCGCGCCTTCCGGATGAACGGCCACGACGTCCAAGACCTGGTCGTCGAGTTCGCCCTGCCGGATCCCCAGCTCTGGTATCCGTGGACGCACGGCGAGCCGACCCTCTATCGAGCGGAGCTCGATATCACGGCCGATGAGCGCCGGAGCGCAACTCTCCGCGAGACCTTTGGCATCCGTGATGCCAGCCTGCAGGCGCGCGCCGAGGGCTGGACGTTTTCCGTCAATGGCCGGCCGATGTTCATGCGCGGCGCCAATTACTGCAGCGAATTTTTCCTCGATGGGGCCGGCGACGAGCTGCTTACGTCAGATCTCGAGCTTGCCCGCCTGGCGAACATGGACATGCTGCGCCTCAACGCTCATGTCGAGGCGCCGGCGCTGTATGAGGCGGCGGATCGGGCCGGGCTTCTGATCTGGCAGGACATGCCCCTTACCGGCTCATACGTCCATCGGACAGACGTCCGTTCGCTCGCGTTCTTTCGCGAAGCCGTGATGGCCCAGGCCGAAGAGCTGGTTCACGTGCTGTTCAATAAACCGTCCGTCATTTGCTATGCCGTTCATGCCGATCCGCCCTGGAGCCGGTCGTTGGCCTGGCTGGGGGAGCGCCACACGGAGCAGCTCAACCGTGACGTCGACGAAGAAGCCGCCGCCCTGATGCGAACCCTCGACCCGTCGCGCCCGGTGCTCGCCAGCGCCGGCGACCAGGATTTGCATTCCGGCCATGGCTGGTCCCAGGGGCACTGGCGAGACCTGGCGGGCCTGACTCCGGCCTTTGTCTCCGAAGTCGGTGCCCAGGCGCTGCCAAACGCGAACTCGCCCGTATGGCGCAACCTGAACCGGGGCTGGCCGGTGGCCGATGACGACGAGAGCTGGCGCTATGCCGGGTACCAGCCGGCCGAATGGGCGCGGAGCGGCATCGGGCCGCCGTCGGCGCACCCCAGTCGCGATGCCTACGTGCGGGCCAGTCAGGAATACCAGGCGCATTTGTTGCGATTCGCGATCGATCGCTTTCGCCGGCAGAAGTTCGCCCATTGCGGCGGCGTGCTGATCTCCCAGCTCGTGGATAACTTTCCGGCGATTACGTCGGCCATTGTCGATCACGCGCGCCGTCCGAAGCGCGCGTACCGGGCTGTCGCCGATGCCTTTACGCCGTTGTTCTTGAGCGTCGACCTGCCCGAGAACCAGGCGGCGGTCGACGGCCTGCTGCTCCGTCTGCCGCGCGGGCGGCTGCAGCACTTACGCATTGTCTGCATCAACGACGATCCGCAGCGTCATGGCCGGGCCCGTCTCCGCTGGCGCATCCATCGCGAGCGCGCGCATGCGACGAGCCTTTGGCGGGAGCTCCGCGGCTGGTTTGCGAAACGTCGATTCAAGGGCCAGGACTGGATCACGATCCCCGACCAACTCGACCCCGCCGCCGTGATCGCCGAACCTGTCGTCCGGCTGCACGCCGACGGCCTCTACCGGGTCACGGCCGAACTCGAGATCTCCGGTCAGGTCATCGCCCAGATGGAGCATCGTTTTCTCGTGGGCGAACCACCACGGCCGTCCGAGCAGGCTATCGCAGGTCGGCCGGGCCGGCTGGCTCAACGGACCGCGGAGGCGCTGGCGGAGGCTCGACGCTAGCCGGAACCTGGTTCGTGAGACAAATTTGGGCATAGAGCCGGGCGCTGGGCCGGGGACGGCGTTCCTGGGTCAGGGGATCGCAGGCGATCAACCCAAATTTTGCACTGTAGCCCTCGGCCCACTCGAAGTTATCGAAGCAAGTCCAGTGAAAGTAGCCTCGCACCGGCGCGCCCGACTCGATGGCCCGGAGCATCGCGCCGACATGCGTCAGCAGGAACTCCGGCCGCATCGTGTCCTGTGCGTCCGCGATGCCATTCTCGGTGATGAAAATCGGCCGGCGCTCGCGTCGCAGCGAGAGCAACGTTCGATACAGGCCGTCCGGGTACAGTTCCCACTTCAAGTCTGAACGCCGCGCCTCGGCCGGCAGCATCCGCTCGCCGAAGAGCTCGGCGCCATAACGATGATTGAACTTGACCAGCTCCCGTGTGTAGTAATTCACGCCAATGAAGTCCTGGCTGTGGCGCGGACCGCTCCGCTTCCCGGCTCGCGTTAGCGGGAAAACCAGTCGACCCTGGCGGAGCGAACGCAAGATCGTCTCGTTAAATACGCGGCCGAAGGCGGCGGCGACGACACGATCCTGTGGCGCGAACCAGCGAGCCGGGTCAAACACTCGTAAGTGATGCGCGAGCCCAACCTGCAGTTCGGGCCGACGGCGCTTGATCCGTTCGTACGCCAGCCAGTGCCCGCGGAGCAGCGTCGCCAGCACCCGGACGGCCGCGCCCAGGTCGCGCCTACCTGGTGGCCACTCGCCGCGGACATAACCCTGGTAGGCGATCACGGTGGGCTCGTTGATCGTGATCCAGTAGCGGGCCAGGTCGCCGAGCGCATCCGTGACACGCTCCGCGAACCGGGCGAAGTATTCCGCCGTTCCGGGGGCGTCCCAGCCGCCCGCGTTCGCGATCCAGGTCGGATTCGTGAAATGATGCAGCGTCACGAACGGCTCCATGCCGCGGTCACCCAGGGCCTGCAGGACATCGCGATAGTGCGCCAGGGCCGTTGACGAAAATTTGCCCGGGGCGGGCTCGATGCGGGACCACTCGAGAGACAATCGATGCGCGTTCTGATGCAGCGATCGCAGTAAATCAAAGTCCGAAATATATCTTTCGTAATGCTGACAGGCCGGGTCTGAACGGTCGTTATTTTTTATGTGCCCCGGGACCTGTTCCCAGGCCCACCAGTCGTTGGCGTGGTTGCCGCCCTCCACCTGGTGCGCCGCCGTCGCCGTGCCCCAGAGAAATCTATCCGGAAAGCGTCCGCCGGTCATGCGGGTTGCTGACCGACAATCGCCAGCACGATCGCAAAAATAATCAACGCGAGAACCAGCACCACCACGGCGCCGATCGGACCGACGACCGCGGCGATCGCCCTCTCGGTCGATATCGCGTAATGCTCTCGGGTCGCCAAGACCAGCAGCACGTTCTGCCAGAGAAAAATCGCCACGCTCAGGAGGCCGGCCAGCTGGCCGACGGACAGCTCGGCCCGCGCGTTTCCCTGGAGCTTGAGCAGCGCGTCGATGAGATTGACCGGCTGTATGACCAGGCCGACCAGGGCGACGTAGCCGACCAGCTTGACCAGGCCGGCGAAGTCGGCGCGTCCCCCGAGCGCACGAGCAATGACGTGAATCAGACCGGCCGCCGCCAGCCAAAGCAGGACGGTCAAGACAATGCCATAAATAGGCAACGCGAACCGGTGCTGGTAGACCCAGCGGGCGTAGATATCGGCCCCCTGGGCCGTGAGTGACGGCAGCGTGCCGAGGTTGGCTGGGGGCCGATACGGGCCGAGGGCGCCTAGCTCGGACACGGCCGCGGGCAGCGTCACCGAGACGGCCAGGGCCACCAGCCCGTGTCCCAGATGGCGGCGGGCGCCGATCAAACGTAGCGCCGAAAACGGGTGATGGACCAGCTCGACCAGGTCCGCCCAGAGGAACATCGCCCGGCATTGTAGCCGGAAGCCACCTATAATCCCGCGAGGCATGGCGTCAGCCGACCCTCCGGACACCAGCGTGCCGAAGATCGCTGGGCTGGCGGACCGCACAACGGCGCTGGTCGGCTGGACGATCGCGTGGCGGGCAACGAGCGCCGTGGCCACGCTCGCGCTCGGAGCCATCCTGGTTCGCCAGCTGCCGACCAGCGAGTACGGCCGCTACACGCTGGTGCTCAGCGTACTGGTCTATCTCGCCTTGCTGGCCACCTTCGGACAGGACCAGGGATTGCTGCGATATCTACCCGAAGTCCTAGGGCGTGGCGATCGGGCCGCGGCGCACGACCTGCTTCGCAAGAGCGCCATCGCCATGATCATCGTCTGGGCGGTCACCAGCGCAATAATTTTTGCGTTGCGCCCGGTGATAGACAGCGTGCTGCACGCCCATGTGGCCGACCTGCTCGCCCTGGGGACGTTCTTGCTGCTGGGGAGCATCGCCGCCGGCGTCCTGTCGTTTGCCCTGGTCGCGATCTACGACATGCGCAGCCAGGCGATCGCGACGCCGATTGCCGGCGCCCTGACCCTCGCCCTGGCGCTGATCTTTCTTCGCCGCGGCGGGGGCCTCGGCAGCGTGCTCGTCGCCGGTGCCGCCGGCCAGTCGGCGTTGGCCGGGTTTTATCTATTTATGCTCTTAAGGCGCATTCGTCGCGCCGAGGGCCTGGCCGGCGATCGCGTCGGATGGCGGCGACTACTGGTCTATGCCAGCGGCTGGCTGCCGAGCCTGCTGATCGCGTCGGCCGTCGGGCTGCAGTTCGAGAGTTTATTTTTACTTAGATTTTCTGGGCCGTCGGCGGTCGCGTTTTACGACACCGGCTACAACATTCCCCAACGGCTCGTCGCCTTGATTCCCAGCCTGCTGACCGGTGCGTGGGTCGTCGGCACCCTCGAGGGCGGAGATTATCAATCCGGTCGTCTGCGAGCCGCCGTGGTTGCCTTTTATAAAGGCATTTTCCTGGTCGCCTGTCCGTTGCTCGTAGCCGGCGGCGCATTGCTCGGGCCGCTGATAAATATTCTCTATACGAGCAAGCTGGCGCCCGCGGCGCAAATCGCGCCGATCATGCTGGGATTTTTTATTCTCGCGCTGCTGGTGACGCCCTGGGGCCTCGTCGTCCGGGTTCGCGAGCTGGCCTGGCTCAACGCTCTGGTCAGCATCGCGCAAGTTGGCTTCGCCGCCGTGGCAGATCTCTGGTTGATCCAAAGCTTCGGCCTTTTGGGCGCGGTCGCGGCCGTCGGTCTGACGACAGGCCTCACGATCGTGTTGAGCTTTGGCGCCTGGGGCTGGTTCGATCGGGCTTCGCTCGCGATCCCGTGGCGCTACGGCGTCCGCTGCCTGGCCGCCTCGGCGCCGTTCGGCGGGCTATATGTTCTTTTGGTGGCCCGTGCCGGGTTGCCAGCACTGATCGCCGCGGCCGCGTTGGCCACGGTGGCCTGGTTATACCTGGTTCGCGCGTTCCGGCTTTTGTCCCGAGATGAAGTGCCACTCTTGCACGAGAGCCGCCAGGGGCCGGTGCGTGTTGCCCTGCGCTACCTTGCTAGCGATAAATAACGGCCATGTTGTTGAAGTCAGCCCAGGAACGCTCGAAGACGCCCTTGCTGACCCAGTACTGGGTCCCGAATTGGTCATCGTTCACCCGAACCATGGTGCCCGAGACCCCGGTGAGGATCACCGAGTGTTCGGCGAGCGAGTACCGGATGCGGCGGCCGTCCCAGGCCGTCCAGGTGCCCATCGCCGGCCTCGACCATCGGGCTTCCATCCAGATCTGGACGGGGTGCCGGGCCGCCAGTTCGGCGTAAATCGTCCCGGGGGAGAAGCCCTCGCCGCCGTAGGCATTGGGCACTCCGTGTGAGCGCGCGATGGCGAGAATCACCGGGTAGTAGACGCCATAGCCCGTCATGGCCGTCTCGCTGCCGTTCACGCTGCCCACGAAGTTCGTGTACGGGTCACCCCACTGAACAACCCTGCCGTTCGAGACCACGGGCCGTCGCAGGTCCGGATTTTCGTACGCGAAGAGCGCGTCTTGTGAGTAGTAATGGCCGTAGTAGGCGAGCCCCATCTGGAGGGCTGCGGTTTCACAGTTCAGGTTCCGCGTCTGTCGATAGACCGGCACGCCGATCGTGACCGTGGCTGCGGCCGGCGCCCATGAACGCACGACGGCGACCCGGGCCGGAGCCGGCGCCGGCGGCGGTGGCGGCGGTGGCGGCGGGACGTACTGCTCGTAAATCTCGGTCGGCGTCTGCGGCGCCTCGAGGTCGACGTCATGCTTGATGCGCAGGACTGCCGTCGGCTGCCCCGTGCGCGGCAGCGCGCTCGTGGCCGCCACCTGCGCGGCCGCCACGTTATGGCCCGGCACCGGGCTCAGCATCAGACTCCCCACCAGGCTCCCGCCAATGACGGCGGCGGAGGCGAACGTACTGCGCTTCATGAAAGTCTTGCGTCCAACCTAACGGCGCTTCGTTGCGGTGCCGATTTCGAGGCCGCAACTGTCTTCGAGCCGTGACTTCAGCGTTTCGTCGAAGCCTCGTGGCGTTACTATCTGGAGACTTGCTAAACGAAAAAATCGCGATCGTTACGGGTGCGGGCCGCGGCATCGGTGAGGGCATCGCCCGAAAGCTGGCTCACGAGGGGGCGATCGTCGCCTGTGCGGATATCAATCTCGCAGACGCCGAGCGCGTGGCTCGGGATTGTGGCAAGCAGGCCAGCGGCGTGCGCCTCGACGTGACGCAGGCCGGCGAGTGCGATGCCATCGTAAAAAATATTCTCGATCGTTATGGCCGCCTGGACATTCTCGTGAATAATGCCGGGATCAATCGCGACGCCATGCTGCACAAAATGACCGACGAGCAGTGGCACCAGGTGCTCGCCGTAGATTTATCCGGCGTCTTTTTCATGACGCGCGCCGCCAGCCGCATCATGCGCACCGCCGGAAGCGGCCGGATCGTGAATATCTCATCGGCCAGCTGGATGGGCAACATCGGCCAGGCCAATTACGCCGCGGCCAAGGCGGGCGTGGTCGGCCTCAGCCGGACAGCAGCCAAAGAACTGGCCCGGTCGCAGGGGACGGTCAACGCGATCTGCCCCGGATTTATCGACACTGTCATGACCCGAAGCATTCCTGAAGCGATCCGCGAGCAGCAGGTCGCGAAGATCCCATTGGGCCGAGCCGGCCAGCCGGCCGACGTCGCCGCGGTCGTGGCGTTTCTGGCATCCGACGAGGCGGGGGACGTGACTGGCGAAGTGATCAACGTCGGCGGCGGCTACGTGCTGTGACGGCTTTGCCCAGTTACGGGTCAGGTTAGGGGGTGAGAATAGCCTCGGTCCAGGAGGCCGTCGCGGCGATCCCCGACGGCGCTACGGTCGCTGTCGACGGATTCACGCTGATGGGCGTCGCTGAGGCGCTCTACGAAGCCATCGAAGAGAGCTTTCGCAAGTCAGGTCATCCCCGGAATCTTGTCATCGTCCACGCCGCCGGCCAAAGCAATCGCCAGATTGGCTTCGAGCACTTCGCCGTCGAAGGTCTGGCCAAGCGCATCGTGGGCTCCCACTGGGGGCTGATGCCCAAAATGTCGTCGTTCCTGGGCCAGGGCCTGGCGGAGGCCGTCTGCCTGCCGCAGGGGCAGATCTCAGGCCTTTATCGAGCCATTGCCGCCGGCCGGCCCGGAAACCTGACGCGCATCGGCCTCGGCACGTTCGTCGATCCCAGGCTCGAGGCCGGAAAAGTCAACCAACCGGCGCACGACCACGCGCCTGACTACGTCGCGATTGAACGCATCGGCGATCAAGACTTCATGCTTTATCGCAGCTTCAAGATCGACGTCGGCATCTTCCGGGCCAGTATGGTCGACCAGGATGGCAATTGCTCAATGGACGAAGAAGCCGTCACGCTCGACGCGCTGACGATCGCCCAGGCGGCGCATAACTCGTATGGCATCGTGATTTGCCAGGCCAAGAGGCTCGTGCCGCGCGGCGCGATCGCGCCCCGGCAGGTCACCGTCCCCGGCTGCCTCGTCGACCTGGTCGTCCAGGCGCCCGAGCCGGAGCGCCAGCATCGACAGTCAGACAGTATCTTCTTTGACGAGAGATATATTTCGCCGTCGTCTGGCGCCGAGTTGCCACGCGCGCCGTACTCGACGCGGCTGGCGATCGGCCGGCGCGCAATTAGATTCTTACATCGCGGCGACATCGTGAACATCGGCACGGGTATTCCGGGCGATAGCGTCGGACCGGCGCTCGCCGAAGCCGGCCTGTCAGACGCGATTACACTCACTGTCGAGTCCGGTGTCTACGGCGGCGTACCGGCCGGCGGCGTGGACTTCGGCATCACGGCGCACCCCACGGCGATCATTCCGCATGCCAGTCAGTTTGATTTCTATAACGGCGGGGGACTGGACGCGACGTTCATGGGCGCCGGCCAGGTAGATCGCGACGGCAACGTGAACGTGAGTCGGCTCGGCGGCCGCATCATCGGCGCCGGCGGATTTATCGATATTACGCAGAGCGCAAAGCTGGTCTGTTTTTGTTTCACGCTCGAGGGCCGCAACGAAAAGTTCGTCAATCGCGTCGAGCATATGACGTTCAACGCCGAGCAGGCGCGCAGAAATCATCAAGATATTCTTTACGTCACGGAGCGCGCCGTGTTCCGGCTCCAGGCCGGCGGCCTGGAATTGATCGAAATTGCACCTGGCGTGGACATCGCCGAATTTCTCAATCAAATCCCTTTCCGAGTCCATGTCCAAGAACCTGTGGCGCGAATGCCCGAAGATATTTTTAAACTGACCGTAGCGCCCTTTGACCTGCCGAAGCGGCCAACAGGCAAAATAGCGACGTCGCAGGGCCGTTAGCTCAGGTGGTTAGAGCGGCCGGCTCATAACCGGTTGGTCGAAGGTTCGAGTCCTTCACGGCCCAATAAACTTTCAGCGGGGTCATGAGGTTCGCCGAGAGCCCTAGGAAACGATGTCAGGCCGAACCGTCACAACGACCTCAGGCACGAATCCCTAACCTACCCGGGCCCGCGCCGTCGAGTCGCTCAGGCTGATCGGGCGCTGACTGGAATCTTTCTCGGTGGAGTCGCTGCCCACTGGCCGTCCTTTCGGCGTTCGATCGACCAACCCTCCTCATGCACCATCCGATGATGCGGTCGACACAACAGCGCCAGGTTGGGCAGGGTCGTCGATCCGCCCTTGGTCCACCACACCAGGTGATGCCCATCGCACCAGTTCAACGGCCGGCTGCAGCCGGTGAAGACGCAATGCCGGTCACGAGTCTCCAGCGCCCGCCGCGTCGATGCCGGAATGGTCCGGGTGGCGTGGCTGAGTTCGTGGTCCAGCTCGCCCCGGCCGGTGACCCGGCTGATGGCGCTGTCGCAGGCATAACGCTGCACCGTCTCCGCCGGCACCGTCCC
>Ga0209234_1001027_pt1 | contig 10385 bp, 10 predicted proteins | sample GraSoi013_1_20cm_2_FD_185816 | JGI IMG/M metagenome (GOLD analysis project Ga0209234, IMG submission 185816) | Grasslands soil microbial communities from the Angelo Coastal Reserve, California, USA - Sample 08_20_2013_1_20cm (SPAdes) (version 2) | ecosystem: Environmental > Terrestrial > Soil >... | reverse complement strand
TCGCGTCCGGAAGCGGCAGCCGCTGGGCGGATCGAGTGCCGATGCGACGTCGCCTTTGAGGATGATGCGTTCGCGACTGCGCTCGAGGCGCGGATCGGGGATCGGGATCGCTGACAGCAAGGAACCCGTGTAGGGATGACGAGGCCGGCGGTACAGGTCACCCGCGGGCGATACCTCCACCACCTTGCCCACGTACATCACAGCGACGCGGTCCGAGATGTGCTTGACCACCGACAGGTCGTGGGCGATGAAAAGGTATGTCAGGTGGAGCTGCTCCTGGAGGTGTTCCAGAAGGTTGATGATCTGCGCCTGGATCGAGACGTCGAGAGCGGAGATCGGCTCGTCGCAGACGATGAACAACGGCTCGACCGCCAGCGCCCTCGCGATGCCGATGCGCTGCCGCTGACCGCCTGAGAACTCGTGTGGATAGCGGCCGGCGAGATCGGACGACAAGCCCACGAGGCCGAGCAGCTCTGCAATCCGCTGGGCGCGCCGCCGACGAGTCGACGTGAGCCGATGAATGTCAAGCGCTTCGCCGAGGATGTCGCCGACGGTCTGGCGGGGATCGAGAGAGGCGAAGGGGTCCTGGAAGATGATCGCCATCTCGCGGCGAATGCGACGCATTCCCCCACGACGCAGTCGAAGGATGTTCTTGCCTCGGAAGTAGACCTCACCGGCCGTCGGCTCGACCAGGCGCAGGATCGAGCGCCCGAGGGTCGACTTGCCGCAGCCCGACTCGCCGACCAGGCCGAGCGTCTCCCCCTGACTGATGGTCAGATCCACGCCATCCACCGCGCGGACGTGACCGGTGATACGGCTGACCACGCCCGACCGGACCGGAAACCAGGTCTTGAGGCCGCGTACCTCGATCAGAGGTTCAGCCATTGAGCTCGGTGCCGGCCTGCGTCACCCAACACCGCGCGAGCTGGTCGCGGACCTGGAGCAGAGATGGCTCCTCTCGGCTGCAGCGCGCCACCGCGAACGGGCATCGCGGCTGGAACTTGCAGCCGGCCGGCAGATGGACCATGTCGGGCGGCGAGCCTTCGATCGGCGTGAGCGGCTCGTGCGGTTCCGCATCGAGGCGGGGTATCGAGCGAAGCAGCGACCACGTGTACGGATGCTCGGGATGCGAGAACACGTCCTCAGTTCGGCCCTGCTCGACGATGCGGCCCGCGTACATCACGATGACTCGGTCACACATGCCGGCGACCACGCCGAGGTTGTGCGTGATAAGGATCGTCGCCGTGCCGTATTCGCGATTCAGCCTGCGCAGCAAGTCGAGGATCTGTGCCTGGATCGTGACGTCAAGGGCGGTCGTCGGCTCGTCGGCGATGAGCAGGCTCGGGCTCATGCTCAGGCCCATGGCGATCATCGCGCGCTGACGCATCCCCCCGGAGAGCATGTGCGGAAAATGCCTCACACGACTTCTCGCATCAGGAATCCCAACCTGTTGGAAGAGGTCGGTGGCCGTGGCGATCGCTTCGCCCGACCGCACGTGGCGGTGGATGCGCAGCGGCTCGCCTACCTGCCAACCCGTCCGGTAGACAGGGTTCAGCGATGTCATCGGGTCCTGGAAGATCATGGCCATCTCGGTCCCGCGGATGGCCTCCATCTCGTCCTCGCTGAGATCCGACAGCACTCGGTCTTTGAACCTGATGCTTCCTTCGACGATCCTGCCTGAGCGCGGTAGGAGTCGCATGATCGAGAGCGCCGTCATCGATTTCCCGGAGCCGGACTCGCCGACGATGCCAAGGGTTTCTCCGGCATCGATCGTGAGCGAGACTCCATCGACGGCGCGAAGCGTGCCTTCGGCCAGGGAAAGCTCCGTGTGGACGTTCTCCAGCTCGAGCAGGTGACTGAACGCCATCAGCGTCGAAGCCTGGGATCGAGCGCGTCCCGAAGTGAATCGCCGAGCAGGTTGAAGCTGTACACGGTGATCGAGATGGCGACGCCCGGGATGATGGCCAGCCACGGGTCGTTGGGGAGAAAGGTGCGGCCGGTGGTGATCATCTGTCCCCAGTCCGGTGTTGGCGGCTGGGCGCCGAGACCGAGGAAGGAGAGGACTGCCTCGGCCAGGATCGCGAACCCCGCGGACAGCGAGACCTGCACCAGGACCGGGTTCATGAGGTTCGGTATGAGGTGCCGCAGGACAATGCGCGCCGGGGTCGCGCCAAGCGATCGCGTGGCGACGACGAACTCCATCTGTTTGAGCTGAAGCACCACCGCCCGCACGAGCCTCGCGTAAGCGGGGATGGCCACGATCCCGATGGCGATCATGGCGTTGCGGAGGCTGGGCCCAAGTGCGGCCACCAGGGCGATCGCCAGGATCAAGGCGGGAAACGCGAGCAGGGCGTCGATCACGCGCATCAGCAGGAGGTCTGTCAAACCGCCCGCGTAACCGCTGACCAGGCCGATCAAGCCTCCTGCGACCAACCCGACGGCGACCGCGACAAAGGCGACCGGAAGCGAGATCCGGGCGCCCCACAGGATGCGGCTGATCTGATCCCGTCCCAGCTCATCCGTGCCCAGCGCGTGGCCGGGGCTCAGCGGCGGCAGGTATGCGTTGTCGGGTTCGGTGGCGATCGGGTCGTGGGGTGAGATCACGGGAGCCAGAAGCGCGACCAGGAAGAGCACCGCGACCAGAGCCAGGCCGACGAGGACGCCTCGGTTCTTCCTCGCCAGCTCCAGCAAGGCGACCGGCCGGCGGCGGATCGGTCCTTCGGCGGCGACGATCGCGGGCGCGTTGCTCATGCGTACGAAATCCTCGGGTCGAGCCAGCCGTAGACCAGGTCGACGACGAGATTGGCCACCATGTAGGAGAAGGCGGCCAGCAGGACGACGCCCTGGACGACGGTGTAGTCGCGGTTGAAGATCGACTCCACGGCCAGGCGGCCCACCCCCGGCCACGTGAAGACGGTCTCGGTCACCACAGCGCCCTCGATGATGCCGCCGATCTGAAGGCCGACGATGGTCACGACGGGTATCAGCGCGTTCTTGAGGGCGTGGATGAAGACGACACGACGCCACGAGGCGCCTTTGGCGCGCGCAGTCCTGATGTAGTCGAGAGCCAGGACCTCGATCATCGATGAGCGAGTGAAGCGCATGTTGATCGCGGTGCCGGCCGTGCCAAGCGCGATGGCCGGCAGGGCCACATGGCGCAGGCTCTCCCACGGATCCTGGAAGAAGGGCACGTAACCGCCGAAGGGAAACAGTCGGGCCGAAACCGACAGGACGAAGATCAGGACGATCCCGATGAAGAAGTTCGGGACCGAAACGCCCGCCACGGCGATGCCCGTGGCGAGCTTGTCCACGACCGAACCCCGGCGCACGGCTGCGATGGTGCCCAGCGGGATCGCAACCAGTAACGACCAGATCAGAGCGACCACGCCGAGCTCAATCGTTGCCGGCAGACGCTCCGTGATCGCGCCGGCGACGGGTTCGTGAGTAGTGATCGAGCGGCCCCAATCGCCGTGAACCACGTTGTCGATCCAGATGACGTACTGCACGTACAACGGCTTGTCGAGGCCTAGCTCTTGATGGATCTGGGCGATCGCCTGCGGGCTCCTGTCTTCGCCGAGGATGATCAGAGCCGGGTCGCCGGGGGTCAGGTGGATGAGCATGAAGACCCCGACCGTGACCAGGAACGCAACCGGGACCATCAACACCAGGCGGCGCAGGACGTAGGTGGTCATGCCCGATCAGGTTTCCGGCATGACCTGCCCACGAACGATGTGTGAATCGCTAGCCCTTCCAGACCTCCGCCATCCGGATCATCAGGTCGGGATAGAGCGTGAAGTTGTGGATCTTGGTGTTGGAGATCTGTGCGCTGACGCCGAACGTGGTGAAGACGTATGGAGCGTCCTGCACGATCTGCTTCTGCGCATTGATGTAGTCCTGCTTGCGCTTGGTCTGGTCCGCATTGGTGCGGGCGTCGTCCAGCCAGGCGTCGACCTGGGAGTTGCTGTACATACTGTCGTTGAAATCGCCGCCCGTGTGCCACCACGCATACATGTTGCCGTCCGGGTCAATTCGCCCAGACCAGTTGACGCCGCAGGCCTCGAACTTGTGCGCCGCGCATTCCTGCTGATACGTGGCGAACTCCTCGGTCTGGATCTGCATCGTTATTCCCGCCGCGGCCAGCTCTGATTGGAGCAGCTGCGCCGCCTGCTGGTTGACGGGATCGGACGTCGTCTTGAAAGTGAACGTGAACCCGGTCGCCATCGACTTTGCCTTGGCCGCGTCAGCGTGGTCGTAGATCTTCTCGCCGGCGTCGAAGGCCCAGCTCGAGGGTGGAATGGGACCGTAAGCCACCACGCCTATGTTGAAGTTGATGTTCTTCAGGATCGAGTATCGGTCGATCGCGATCGCGACCGCCTGCCTCTTGGCGGGGGCATTGAACGGCGACGTCCCGGCGTTGAGCTCGAAGCCGTTGAAGCCGATCGCGGGCACGTCGCGGTAGACGAAGCTCGAATCGACCTTGAGCGACGCCACGTCTTTCGGCGCGATCACCCGAGCAATGTCGATGTCGCCTGTCTTGAGGGCGGCGAGGATCGCGTTCACATCCGGGATCGCGCGGTATGTGAGGCCGTCGAGATAGGGGAGACCGGACTTCCAGTAGCTCGAATTCTTCTTCAGGGTCAGGTGGTCGTTCCGCTTCCACTCGACGAACTCGAACGGACCGCTGCCGGCTCCGGCCGGCGCCAGCGAAAAGTCCTTGCCGCCTTTGGTGACTGCATCAATCGACAGCATCATCCCCGCGCGGTCGACCAGCGTGGCGAGCAGCGTGGCGTTGGGCTTGCTGAGGTGGAAGACGACGTGCGTGTCGTCCGTGACCTCAACGCTGTTAACACTGGCCAGGTCTGACTTACGACGGGACGTCGCGCCGGTCTTGTAACGCTCGATGTTGGCCTTCACCGATGCGCCGTTGAAAGGTGTCCCGTCCTGGTACTTGACGCCCGACTGAAGCGTGAACTTGTAGTTCAGTGGGTCGGAAACGTCCCACGACTTGACCAGTCCTGACTTGATCGTCAGCGACGGGTCGATCGTGAACAGCGAGTCATACAAGTTGTAAAACACCTCGCGCTCGACCAGTAGCGAAGAGTCCATCGGGTCGAGGGTCCGCAGCTCACTTTCGAGCGCGATGGTTGCCGTGCCGCCGTTCTTGGGTGTCCCGGAACTCTGGTTTCCGCCGCCGCCGCCGCACGAGGCAATCAACGCAAGACAGATGAAGCCAACTCCGACTCGTCTCATCTTCGACACCTCTCCCACAGCCCGGATCCCCGGCGTCCGGCAACCCATAATTACGCGTCTGGACTCGCTCGAGTGTCAAGTATTGATTTGCGCGCCCTGGACTCTCTCAATCCGGATGATGGAGGCGATCGACGACCTGCCTCAGGACCTCATAGGGCTGCGCACCGAGGACCAGGTAGCGCCGGCCGAAGATGTGCGCCGGGATCGCGTCGATGCCGACTGAGGATGCGATCCGGCGGTGCTCGTCGATCAGATCCGCATAGCGATCCCCATCGACCGCGGTCCTGAGCTCGGCGGCGTCCAGCCCCACGGCGGTGCCGATTCGCACAAGATCGTCGACGTTCTCGAGCTTTCCGCTCCCTTCCCAGTGAGCCTGGAACAGCGCGTGGTGCATCTCGTCGAATCGGCCGCGCTCGCGGGCGAACTCGGCCGCGCCCAGCGCACGGCGGGAATTGATGATCACGTCGCGATGCTGCAACTCGAGCCCGGCATCAGCCGCGATCGACCTGAGGTGCTCCTCCGCTCGCTCCAACCGCCGGCCGCGGAAATAGACCTCTCGCGGAATCCCCTCCATCGGCGCCTCGGGATGGAGCTCGAAGGGCAGCCACGTGACGTGTACAGCGCCATCGCGCTCGAGCTGTTCGACCCGGACCGAGTCGATGTAGCACCAGGGTCAAACGTAGTCCGAAAAGATGACGAGATCGATCGGTTCGAGCTGGGACATCGCTTCTAGACAACGCTAAGCGAACTCCCCAGATTCCTTCGGCGTCCTTTAACCAGCCGGTGGCAGAATGGGTTGTAGGTCCCCCGTCAGACTGGGTTCCAGGAGGCTTGAATATGGCAGAGACAAGAACATTCGTCGCGAACGCGCCGGTGTGGGTTGACCTCTCGAGCAAGGACGCCGCGGGATCGCGCGATTACTACGCCAAGCTCTTCGGCTGGAAGGTCGACCTGACCAAGGATCCCGCCGCGCGCGGCTATGCCCTGGCGACCATCGGCGGCAAGAACGTGGCCGGCATCGGTCCGGCGCAGGACCCGAACGCGCCGACCGCGTGGATGATCTACATCGGGACGCGCGACGCGGACGCGACCGCCAAGAAGGTCGAGGCCGCCGGCGGCAAGGTGATCGCCCCGGCGTTCGACGTCCTCAAGTCCGGCCGCATGGCCGTCTACCAGGACCCGTCCGGGGCTTTCATCTCGGTCTGGGAGCCGAAGGAGATGCAGGGCGCCGACATCATGAACGCGCCGAATTCCTTCGCCTGGGCGGAGCTCAATGCCCGAGGCATCGACAAGGCCAAGTCCTTCTACAAGAAGGTCTTCGGCTGGGGCGAGAAGCTGATGCCGATGGGCGAAGGCCAGGAGGGCGAGTACACGGAGTTCAAGCTCAACGACGAGAGCATCGCCGGGGGCATGGAGATGAACCCGATGGTGCCCAAGGAGATCCCGTCTTACTGGCAGGTCTACTTCGGTGTCGACGACGTCGACAAGGCGCACAAGAAGGCGGTCGACCTCGGCGCCACGTCGATGCTGGAGCCGCAGGACTTTCCGGGGGGACGCTTCGCGATCCTCTCCGATCCGCAGGGTGCGGCCTTCGGGCTGCTGAGGATGGAGCGGTAGACGATTAACAACCGGCGGGCCACTCGCGGCCCGCCGGTCTTATCTTTTCGTCTGGATGAAGAAGAAGAACCCGATCGTCGACAGGTGGTTCAGGGGCAAACCGGCCGAACCACTCCTGCGGCGGGTCCGCGATCTGGTCATGTGGTCGGACGACCGGATGACCGAGTACTTGAAGCACGGCACGGTCCAGTTCGCCTACAAGGGCGATATGGCCAATTTCGTCCAGCTGGGCGCCAAGACCGTGACCCTCATGTTCAACCGCGGCGCGAAGATTCGCGGCAGCTTTCCGCACCTCGAAGGCAGCGGCCCGTCGGCACGATTCATGCGGTTCGCCGACATGCGCGAGGTCGAAGATCGCATGGTCGAGCTCAACAAGGTCGTCGTCGCCTGGTGCGAGATGATGGGGCCGCCGCGGGTGCTGAAGATCCGGATCCCGACCGGGAGGCCGCCGGGGAGGCCGAAGAAGGCCGTGGCGAAGCCGAAGCGCTAGCGGCCGCGATGCGGTTCTGGGCGAAGAAGGCCCGCGCGACCTGGGCCGCGACCCGCGCGTTGTTGACCACCAGGTCGACGTTCAGGTCCAGGGACCGGCCGCCCGACAGCTCGGCCACGCGGGCCAGCAGGCGTGGGGTGACGTCGGGGCCGCTCAGGTCCCGAATCTCCGCCACGGCCCGCAGAGTCATCTCTTCTGCTCCCTCGAGATCCGCGGGGGGTGGAATCGCCACGACGGCGCCTCGGCCGCCCGTTTCCCAAGCTGCATGTAGGACACGTGCGCACTCGTCTTGGCCGTCGACGCGAACGCTGACCGGGCATCCGCTGCGGCGCGAGTAAAAAGCCGGGAACTCGTCGGTCCCGTATCCGAGCACCGGGACAGACAGGCTCTCCAGCCGCTCGAGCGTGAGGCGCAGGTCGAGGATGATCTTCGCCCCAGCGCAAAAGACGGCCACGGGCGAGCGGGCCAGCTCTTCGAGGTCGGCCGACTGGTCTTCCGGGTGGCCGCGGTGGACGCCGCCGATGCCGCCCGTGGCCAAAAAGCGGACCCCTGCCATCGCGGCCACGCGCATCGTGGCGGCGACCGTGGTCGCCCCCGCCGCCCGCCGGACGACCAATGGCCCCAGGTCGCGCGAGCTCACCTTGACCGACCCCGACGCGATGCGCTCGAGGTCGGCGTCGCTCAAACCGACCCGCAACCGGCCGTCCAGCACGGCCACCGTCGCGGGTGTCGCGCCCTCGTCCCGAATCGCACTCTCGCAGCCGCGCGCCGCTCGCAGGTTGTGGGGGGAAGGGAGGCCCTGGCCGACGATCGAGGTCTCGAGCGCCACCACAGGGCGGCCGCGTTCGAGGGCTGCCGCCACCTCGGGCGCGAGTTCGAGGAGGTCGCTCAGATCGGCCGCGCCCCGGCCAGCGTCACCGACTGCGAGGCTGCCTGGACCGCCCGCTCGGCCGCCTCGACGGGCGTCGCCCCGTGCAGCCAGGCGATGCAGAAGGTGGCGGCGAAAGCATCGCCCGCGCCGGTGGGGTCGACCATTTTCACCTCGGGCGCCGCGAGCTTGTGCCCATAGACCATGGAACCTGCGGCGCCGAGCTTCAGGACCGGGACCTGGGCGAGGCTGTCGAGCGGCACCGCCAGGGTCGCCGCCTCGGCCTCGGTCGCGAAGAGGACCTCGGGCTTCATGCGCGCCAGGACGTAAGCCATGCGGGCGGGGCCGAACGCGCGGAGGCCCGCCGCCGAGGAGAGATCGACGGCGACCATGCCGCCCGCCTCGCGCACGACCCTGATCGCCGCACGCGCCGCGCTGGCGATCGGTTCGACGAACAGCGAGTAGCCCGGCACGTGGAGCAGGGCGGCGTCGCGAAACCACGCTTCCTCCAGGTCGTCCGGGCTCAGGCCCACGCTCGCACCGCGCTGCGTCGCCATGCTGCGCCGGCCATCGGGCCCGACCACGACGGCGACGATGCCGGTCGGCTCGGCGGCCCAGACCGCCCGGACTTCAACCCCACGCGCTTCGAGGTCACTGACCAACCTGCGCCCGGTGTCGTCCTCGCCGATGCGGGTCACCAGGCGCACCGGTTCGCCGGAGGCGGCGGTCCACGCGCAGAAGTTGGCAGCCTGGCCGCCTCCCCCGATCGCGATCGAGGCGGGTGAATCGTCGTCTGGCTCGAGCGGGCCCTCGGGGACGATCCTGACGTCGAGCACCAGGTCGCCGATGGAGACGATCACGACCTGACGAGGATAGCCGTACCTCAATTGAGGTAAACGGAAACCATCCAAATGGGGCTGGTTTCCTAGCTCAGGTCACCCGATGATTCGCCTAGCCGGGAATGGGTCGCCCGGCCTTCCCAGGGCTGTGGGGGGTGGGCCATGCGCAGCGCGCACCGCGCGCATGGCAGCCTCCTTTTTCGAAACCGACTTCCTGAACGTTCGCTGAAACTGGGTATGGTCGGGGCGTCGGATCTCAGTGCCGTGAGCGTTCTGGCGTCAGCAATCCGAAGGCGGCGAGCTGCCTGCTGAGCCGCGCTTCATGGGGCTCGTCCAGCCGCTGCGCGGGGGGCGCGGGCCATGGTTCGCAGATTCCCTGCAGGTGCAGCGCGGCCTTGATCGCGCCGGGAAAGACGTCGCCCCGGAGCGCCATCACCAGCCGGTACAGCGCGTCCTGGCTCGCGCGAGCCGCCTCGAGGTCGCCGCGCTGGTACTGGTCGTAGATGCGCACGACCCATTCAGGCGCGATGTTGCCCGCGCCGCAAATCGTGCCCGCGGCGCCGACCGCAAGCGAGGCGACCAGCATCGTGTCGCTTCCGGTGAACACACGAAAGCCGGCCACGTCACGCGTGGCGATGCAGACGCCCTCGAAGTACTCGAAATCCCGGCTCGAGTCCTTGATCCCGCGGATCGCGCCTTCGTTGGCGAGCGCGGCCACGGTGGCTGGCTCGACGACGACCTTGGTGAATTGAGGAATGTTGTAGACGAGGATCGGCACCGGTGTCGCGTCGGCGATCCGCCGGTAGAAGGCGAGCACGCTCGCCTGGTCCATCGGGTAATAGAACGGTGCCGCCACCAGCACGGCGTTCGCGCCCAGACGCGCAGCTGCCTCGACCTCGGCCCGGGCGGACTGCACGTTCGGCTGCGCCACGCCGCAGATCACAGGGACGCGCCCGGCCGCTGCCTCGACCACGGCCTTCAAGACCGTGCGCCGGGCGGGCTCGTCCAGCGCGGCACCCTCACCGGTGGACCCGAGCGGGAGCAAGCCGTGGACCCCACCCGCGAGCACATGCTCGACCAGCCGGGCGAACGCGGGCACGTCCACGCTGCCGTCGCGCTTGAGCGGCGAGGCGAGAGCGACGAGGACTCCGGCGAGGCGGTCGATGGCGAACATGGTCAGCCCGCTGCCGAGACGATTCGGTTGCGGAGCGTCCCGATGCGTTCGACGTCTGCCTCCATCACGTCGCCGGATTTCAAGAATTCGGGCGGCGTGCGCGCAAATCCGACACCGTCGGGCGTGCCCGTCGCGATGATCGCGCCA
>Ga0209234_1001026_pt1 | contig 10391 bp, 8 predicted proteins | sample GraSoi013_1_20cm_2_FD_185816 | JGI IMG/M metagenome (GOLD analysis project Ga0209234, IMG submission 185816) | Grasslands soil microbial communities from the Angelo Coastal Reserve, California, USA - Sample 08_20_2013_1_20cm (SPAdes) (version 2) | ecosystem: Environmental > Terrestrial > Soil >... | reverse complement strand
GAGCGCGAGACCCTGGTGGACGCGCGCGACGCGCTGGCGCGCCGTAAGACCGAGCGCACCGAGGAGCTGGACCGCTACCTGGGCATCGAGCGGGAGCGGCAGGCGTCGCTGCGCGCGACCCGGCGCAGCGCCCGCCACGCGCTCGAGCGGTTGTCCGAGCTCGAGCGCGACGAGAAGAGCCTGAACGACCGGGTCGCGGCGCTCGAGCGGGCCCGGCTCGAAGCGGAAGCGCGCGGAGCGGCGGCGGCGGCGGCGATCACCACCGCGGACCTGGGCCAGCTCGACTGGCCCGTCGACGGACGAATCCTGTACCGCTTCGGCACCGGGACGGGCCCGAACAAGACGCGCATTCCCTGGCACGGCATCGGCATCGGAGCCGCGATCGGGACGCCCGTGCGGGCAGTGGCCGCCGGCACCGTGAGCCTGGCCGGCCCGCTGGGCACGTACCTCACGTCCGTGCTGGTCGATCATGGGGGCGGCTACTACACGTTCTACGGATACCTGAGTGATGCCGCCGTGGCCAAGGGGGAGCGTGTCCTGAAGGGACAGCTCGTCGGCCACGTGGGCGGGGGGTCGAGCGATCAGGGGCCGCATCTCCACTTCGAGATCCGTGGCCGTGGGGGGATCGCCCTGGATCCCGTTAACTGGTTGAAATCTCGACGCTAAGACAAGAGGCGTCCCGGAGAGACGTCACGAACTGACGTCACGGAAAACCGTAACGCATTGGACGTATCTCCGTGACGATTCTCCGTGACGCCTTTTCGCGACGCCTTCTAGATCAAGGTTCTCCAGCCAACCCAATGCGGTCCGGCGCAGTCTTCTTGCCCCGGTCCAGCGCCGCCTCCACCTGTGTGAACAGGTCCTCCGGCCGCAGCACCTCCGGATGCGGGAACGCGGCGACGCCCGCGGACAGGGCGGGGACCTTGCCGGGGCCGAGATCGGGGAACGTGTGCCGCAGGAGCAGCTGGCGCAGCCGCTCGACGAACTGGCGCCCGCCCTGCGCGTCGGTCTCGGGCAGGATCAGCGCGAACTCGTCGCCGCCGTAGCGCGCGACGAAGTCGGGCGCGCGGATCTCGCGCTGCATCATGGCGCCGATCTCGCCGAGCACCCGGTCGCCCGCCTGCTGGCCGAGCCGGTCGTTGATGTCGCGCAGCCGGTCCACGTCGATCACCACGAGCGCGAAGCGGAGCGAATAGCGGCGCGCCCGCTCGAACTCGTCGCGCAGGCGGCGATCGAGCCCGTCGAGGCTCGCGCATCCCGTGAGCACGTCGGTCACCCCCGCCGAGATCTGGCGACGGTAGATCGCCGCCCGCCGCTCCTCGTTCTCGAGCACGCGCGCGGCCGCCTGGGCGATGGTGTTGGCGAACGCCACGTCCTGGGTGCGAAGCTGGGGATCCCCCTGCACCGTCCGCAGGAAGAACACGCCCGCGGCGCGGCCCTGGACGAACACGGGGAGCGCGACCGCCGACTGCACGTTCACCTCGATCTGCTGCTGCATCCAGCGCTTGCGGATCGTCTCGAACAGGGGGTGCTCGTGCACGTCATGGATGATCACCGGCCGCTCGGTGCGAACGGCCTCCTGAATCTCGGGATAGCGCTCGAGCTCGACCCGGAGGTCGCGGATCGCTGGGTTCTCGTACACGGCCACCACGCGCCCCTTGTCTTCGCCGGGCGTCGTCAGCACGAACGAGCAGTGGGTCAAGCCGAAGGCCTGCCCCACCCGGCGCACCAGGGTCTGGAAGATCTCGTCGGCGCGCAGCGCGGCCGACACTTCCTGGAAGATGTCGAACAGCAGCTCCCGGGTGCGGAGGGCGTCGCCCGCCTCGTGCAGCTCGCGGCGCAGCCGTAAGTCCGCGTCGATCCGCGCCCGCAGCTCGCCGAAATGCACGGGGGTCGCCATCGCATCGCGCGCCCCGGCCTGGAGCGCGTCCGCCACCGCGTCGGCGCCGCCGTCGGCCACGAGCACGATCACCGGGGCGCCCGAGAAGCGCGTCGCGGTCACGAGGTCGCGCACCTGCTCCGCCAGCCGGGTGTCCTTGGCGCCGACCGAGAACAGCACGAGGTCGGGAGGCTGCGGCTGGGCGCGCTCCACGGCGGGAGGGGGGTAGGCCGCTTCGGTGACCTGGAACCCACCCCGGACGAGGAGCCGCTCGAGGCCGTCCGGGCGGGCCCCGGCGTCGCCGACGAGGAGGATGCGATGTTGGATCTGTTCGGGCAACGGTCCCGGCCGCACTGTGGGGAGGGTGTCAAGCTATAGTTCACACTATGGGACGGCAACCGCGGAGGGCGGCGGATGGGCGGGCCGGCACCTGAGACGCGGCGCGCGCGGCGCCGCATGGTCGTGAGTCAACTCGCGAATCGGGGGATCCGCGACTGCCGGGTGCTCGCCGCCATGGCGTGGTTGCCGCGCGAATGGTTCCTGCCGCCGCGCCTCGCCCGCGACGCCTACGAAGACGCGCCGCTCCCGATCGGCAGCGGCCAGACGATCTCCCAACCCCTCATCGTGGCGCTCATGACCGAAGCGCTCGCCCCGCGCCGCGGCCACCGCGTGCTCGAAATCGGCACCGGGTCCGGCTACCAGACGGCGGTGCTCGCGCATCTCGGCGCCCGGGTGTACACCGTCGAGCGCCTCCCCGACCTGCTGGTCGAAGCGGAAGAGCGGTTCCGCCGGCTCGGGCTCACCAACATCGAGACCCGGCTGGGTGACGGGGCGGGCGGTTGGCCCGAGCGCGCCCCGTTCGACCGCATCATCGTCACCGCCGCAGCGCCCGGCGTGCCGGTGCCGCTCACCGAGCAGCTCGCCCCGGGCGGCCGCCTCGTCATCCCCGTCGGTGACCTCGGGGGCCAGGAGCTGGTCATCTTGCAGCGGGGGCCGGGAGGGAGCCTCACGGAGCGGCACGCCGGCGGCGTGCGGTTCGTGCCGCTGATCTCGCGGCTCGCGTTCACCGACGAGCCGTGGACGTGAGCGGCGCCGCAGCCGAGCTGCTCGGCGCTCACGTCTCGACGCAGGGCGGGGTGTCGCGAGCCCCAGAGCGAGGTGTCGCGATCGGCGCGACCGCGATCCAGGTCTTCACGAAGACGCCCAATCAATGGCGCGAGCCCGTCGTGCGCGACGGCGATGTCGCCGCGTTCCAGGCGGCGCTCGCGGCCAGCGGGATCCGCGCCGTGGTCTCGCACGACAGCTACCTCATCAACCTCGCGTCACCCGATGAGGCGTTGCGCCGGAGAAGCGTCGCCGCGTTCACCGGCGAACTCGTCCGGTGCAGAGCGCTTGGGATTCCCTGGGTCGTGTCGCATCCCGGGAACTACATCGACGACCGGGCCGCCGGCCTCGACCGCAACGCGCGCGGTTACGCCGAGTGCCTGGGCGCCGTCCCGGGAGAGGTGGGGGTGCTGATCGAGGGGACCGCGGGCGCCGGCACCGCACTCGGCGGCACGTTCGAGGAGCTGGGGGCGCTGCGGGACGCGCTCCCTGCCGCGCTGCGGGCGCGCGTCGGCCTCTGCCTCGACACGGCTCATCTGCACGCGGCGGGGTATGACGTGGCCGCCGGACTCGAGGGGGTGTGGGAGCAGTTCGACCGAGTGGTCGGGCTCGAGCAGCTCAAGTGCCTGCACCTCAACGACTCCAAGAGCCCGGCGGGCTCACGTGTGGATCGCCATCAGTGGATCGGCGAGGGGACCATCGGGCCCGAGGCATTCCGGCGCATCATGCGGGACCCGCGTTTCGTACCGGTGATTAAGATTATCGAGACGCCGAAGGGCGACGATCCGGTACGTCAAGACCGGCGGATGCTCAGACGGCTGCGCGCATACGGCCGCGCCGGTAGGGCCGGCCGGGCCGCCCCTCACAACGGCGGGAACACCCGAACCGTAGGCAGGGCATGATCGCACTGACCACGACGCCGAAACGCTGGACGCGCGGGCTCGCGGCACTGCTCCTGGCGCTCCAGGGGCTCGCCGGCAGTGCGGTCTCGCTGGCGCACGCGTCGGAGCGGCTCAGCGCACCGATGCACATCGAGGCGCAGCATGCCACGGCGTGTGTCGCGCTGCACGACGAGCTGCGCTGCCCCTTGTGTCAGTACGCGGGCTCGCAGGTCCAATCGCCGCAGTCCCTCACGCGCGTAGCCGCCGCTCCCGCGGTCGAGCGGTCGCGACCGGGCCGGGACGCGCCCCCGACGTGCCCCGCCGACCGCTGCACCGCCCCACCCCGAGCTCCTCCCGCCTCCCGTTTGTAGCCCGACGGCGGCCGGCCGTGCCGGCCCGCCCACCGCGCCCGCCCCGCAGCGGGGCGCCTGCGTTGCGACAATGGAACGGGAGATCCTCCAGGATGATGCGACATCACCAGGCCGTCGTGGCCGCGCTCGCCGTGGTGCTCGCGCTGCCCGGCGGCGTGCTCGCTCAGCAGCCCGCCGACCAGCGCCGCATGGACTCGCTGGCCGCGGAGGTCCGCGCGCTCAAGGCCCGGCTGGACAGCTTGCGCGCCCAGTTCGCTCGCGCGCCGCGCCCGGCGCAGGCCAAACCGGACACGTCGGCGATGGACGAGCTTGCGGCGTTGCGCGCCGCGGCCGCCGCCGCCGCGGGCACCGACACCGGCAAGATGAAAGCCGATACGGCCGGTCCCACAAGGTTCGTCGGCCGCGAGCGGAGTCAGCCGCAACTCAATCCGGAGATCAGCGCAACCGGCGACGTGCGCGCCGGCGCGCGTCTGCAAGGTGTCGCAGGCGAGAACTTCGACGCGCGCGAGTTCGAGGTCGGCTTTCAGTCGCCGCTCGATCCCTACTCGAGCACCAAGATCTTCGTGAGCTTCGAGAACGGCAACGTCAGTATCGAGGAAGGCTACGCGTACTGGACCGGCTTGCCGGGACACATCCGGTTCGACATCGGGAAGTTCCGGCAGCAGTTCGGCGAGCTGAATCGCTGGCACCTGCACGCCCTGCCGGAGACCGAATACCCGCTGGCCCTGCGAACCTTCCTCGGGGATGACGGGCTCGCGGGAACAGGGATCTCGCTGTACCGGGCGTTCGGGGGACTGGGGACGCACGAGCTGTTCGCCCAGGCCACGCGGAGCGAGAGTGATGCCGGGTTGTTCGGCGGGAGCGGGCGACCGACGTACCTCGTTCACCTGCTCAACTTCTGGCAGCTGACGCGCGCGGCGTACATGCAGGTAGGTGGCACGGCGCTGTACGGCACTGACCCCGATTCGAGCCTCCGCACCAAGGTGGGCGGGGTGGATTTCCGACTCACCTGGCGGCCGCCCGCGCAGGCGCTGTACCGGGAGTGGACGCTGCGGGGCGAGTTGTACGCGCTGCGCAGAGAGTACTCCGGGACTGGCGGGACGCACCTCGGCTACTATCTCGGCACCACCTACAAGCTCGGCCAACGGTGGATCGCCGGACTGCGGTACGACTACGTGGAACACCCCGACTCAGCGCTCATTACGCGGCAGGTCATCCCTTCGATGACGCTGTGGGAGAGCGAGTGGGTCGAGCTCCGCGCGCAGTATACCTGGTCCCAGATCATGGGCCGGGCTGCCACGAGCGATTTCGCCCTCCAGGCCGTCTGGGCGATCGGACCACACAAACACGAGACCTACTGACATGCTGCCGGCCCTCACTCTGCTGCTCGCGCTCCACACCCCCGCGCCTGTGCGCGCGCCCCGCACCGCAAACAAGGTGAAGGTCGTGACCTCGCTCACGACCTACGCCGCCATCGCACGGGAGATCGTCGGAGAGCGCGGCGTCGTGAACTCGATCGCGACGGGCGACGAGAATCCGCACTATGTGCAGCCCAAGCCGAGCTTCATCCCCATGCTCTCCGAAGCGGACGTGTTCGTCACGACCGGCCTGGATCTCGAGTTGTGGGTGCCGGCGCTGCTCGACAAGGCGAACAACCCCAAAGTGACCGAAGGCGGCCCCGGCTACGTCGCGGCTTACGCCGGCATCGATCTGCTCGACGTCCCCACGAGCTTCTCGCGCGCCCAGGGCGACATCCACGTGTACGGCAACCCGCACATCTGGACCGATCCCCTCAATGCCGTTCAGATCGCCCGCAACATCCTGACCGGCTTGAAGCGGGTGTCTCCGGAAAACGCCGACTATTTCGCCCCGCGTGAGAAGGACTTCGAGGACCGCATGTATCGTGCGCTGTTCGGCGACGAGCTCGTGAAGCTGCTCGGGGGTCAGACCCTCGCCGACCTCGACCGGCAGGGGAAGCTGCTGGACTTCCTGAAATCGAAGCCATACCAGGGTGCCCCCTTGTCCACACGGCTGGGCGGATGGCTTCAGGAAGCGCTGCCGTTCCGCGGCAAGTCGGTCGCGTGCTACCACAAGGAGTGGGACTACTTCTCCCGCGAGTACGGTGTGCCATGCATCGACTACATCGAGCCGAAGCCCGGTATTCCGCCCACCCCGGGGCACGTGCTCGAAGTGATCAACGAGATGCGCGAGCAGCACATCCAGGTGCTGTTGTCGACGAACTACTACGACCGGAACCAGGTCGTCGAGGTCGCGCAGAAGACGGGAGCGAAGGCCGTCATTGTGCCGTCCAACACCGGCGGCGCGACGGGGATCAGCAGCTACTTCGACCTCATGAACCTGTGGATCTCCGAGCTCGGCCGCGCGTTCGCGTCGGGCGGCGCCACAGCCAACTGACAAGGGACGGTGAGATGAGCGGTCTCCAATTGATGATCCCGCCGTTCGTGGCCTGTATGGTCCTGGTCGCGATGCTGTCCTATCTCGGGCTCCACGTCATCGCGCGAGAGGTCATCTTCGTCGACCTGTCCCTGGCACAGATGGCCGCGCTCGGCGGCCTATCGGCGCTGCTGATACACGTGGAGGCCGATTCGACGTGGGCCTACGTCTTCGCCCTCTTCGCGACGGCGGTGGGGGCCTTGCTGTTCGCGCTCACCCGCACGTCGCCACGGGAAGGCCGGCGTGTGCCACAGGAGGCGTTCATCGGGATCGTGTACGTCGTCGCCTCCGCGGCGGCGGTGCTGGTGGCCAACAAGGTGCCGGGCGGCGGCGAGGCGATTGAGAAGACCCTGACCGGGAGCATTTTGTGGGTCACGTTCAAGCCCACGATCATCAAGCTGGCGGTCGTCTACGCCGCGCTCGGCCTGTTCCACTACGCCCTGCGCCACCGCTTCCTCACCATTTCGTTTCACCCGGAGGAGGCCGAGCGCCTGGGATGGAGAATCAAGTGGTGGGATTTCCTGTTCTACCTGTCGTTCGGCGTCGTGATCACGCTCGCCGTACCGGTCGCCGGGGTCCTGATGGTGTTCAGCTTCCTGGTCGTCCCGGCCGTGATCGCTTTCCTGTTCACTCGTGACATGAAGCGACTCGCCTATATCTCGTGGGGCTCGGGGGCGCTCGCGTCGGTCCTCGGTCTCTGGCTGTCACTCGCCGGGGATCTGCCTACCGGCCCGCTGATCGTATGCATGTACGGCATCGTGCTGCTGGGAGCCCTCGTGCTCCGAAGGTTGAAGCCGGCGCCAGCGTGACCCCCACGGCCCGTCGTGCCCCCGGGGTGCGTGTGGTGTGGCTCCTCGGAGCCGCTCTGCAGCTCGCGCTGCCGGGGGCCGCCGCCTGGGCCGACGCCCGACTCGACGCCGCCGGCGCCCACGCCACGGCACACATCGAGTCTCATACCGCGAAGAGCTGTGCGCGCATCCACGCGCCGGACTGCGCGCTGTGCCACTACCTGTCGGCCCCCGTCGCCTCGCGCAGTCCGTCCCGTGCGCCGGCCGACGCCGCCCCCGAGCGCTCGCGCGTCATCGCGGAGCCCATCGCAGTCGCAGGCGCGCGCTCACGACCCCACCCGCAGCCCCGAGCCCCTCCGACGCTCTCCTAGCGACGCCGCGCCCGCGTGCGCGCGCGCCCACCCGTGAATCGATCCGTTGCGTCGTCCCCGAGCGGGGACGGCGGCCGGAGCACTGCAACTCACTCACGACAGGAGAGCGCATGACCTCGAAGACCACATATCTCACGCTGGTGCTGGCGTGGCTCGTCGCCGCCGGCTTCACGACGGCCCCGCCCGCAGACGGCGATATCGGCGGCTCGGTGGCCGACAGCGCCACGGGGACGCCGTTGCCCGGCGGTGAAGTCCGGATCGTGCGTGGCGGGACGACGGTCGCCACGGCGACCACCGACGCGTTCGGCCGATACGTGGTCCACAACCTCCCCGCGGGGTCGTACAGCGTCGAAGTTCGTTATCTCGGCTATCGCCCCGAAACGCGCGACGTCTCCGTCGCCGCCGCTCGAGCCCTGAGTCGGACCGACTTTCGTCTGGTTCCCCTCCCGATCAACCTGTCGGCGGTCGAGGTCACGACGGTCGTGCCGCTCGCCGTCGACACGCGTACCGGGAACCAGGTCTTCAAGCAGAATGACTATCACGGGGCGCCCACCAACACGACGTCTCAGATCCTGCAGCAGTCCATCGTCGGGGCCGCGCGTGCGCCCACAGGCGAGGTCCACATCCGCGGCCAGCACGCGGAGTACACGTACTACGTGGACGGCGTCCCGGTCCCGGCCGGAATCTCGGGCAGCCTGAACGAGCTGTTCGACCCGCAAGTAGTGAACCAGATCGACTTCCAGACGGGCGGCTGGGACGCCGAGTATGGCAACAAGAACGCCGCCATCGTCAACGTCACGACGCGCATTCCATCGGGCGGATTCCACCTCGATGCGTCGGGGTACGGGGGATCGTTCTCGGCAAACGGGCAAGCGCTGAACCTGAGCACCAACGCGGGGAAGGTCGGGTTGTTCTTTTCAGGCACGCGACAGCGGACCGACATGCGGCGCGAGCCCGTGGCGTTTGACTCGCCGCACAACACGGCCGAGAACTTTCACAACGACGGCACCGACGTGTTCGGCTTCGGGAAGGTGCAGTACGTGCCCACTGACGGCGACGTCGTGAACCTCGACGTGAGTCGCTCGCGAACGCGCTTCGCCGTCCCCTTCGACTCGATCGAGGGGATCATCGACGACCACCAGCAGGACGTGAACGGGTTCGTCAACCTGGGTTGGCGCCACCGCTTCGCGGAGAGCTCATCGGGGAGCGACCGCTCGGCCGAGCTGTTCGCGGGCGCGTTCTTCCGCGACGGAAGCCTGAACTACACGCCGGGTCTCACCGACGATCCCACGTTCGTGTTCTTTCCCGACACTGCGCACTACATCCTGAGCGAGGATCGCAATTTTCACACGGCCGGTCTCAAGCTGGACTACACCCTGCAGCCGCACCACGGGCTCGAGCTCAAGACTGGTGTGCTCGCGTCGTACACGGGCGGACACGAGAACTTCTCGACGGTCACCAACACCGGCAGCCCCGGGCCCGCCTCCAACTCCGATCTCAAGGGCAGTGACGTGGGCGTGTACGCGCAGACCGCGATCGCACCCTCGGACAAGTGGGAGCTGCGCACGGGCGTCCGGTTCGACAACCACAACGCCCCGTTCGCCGGCAACCAGCACCAGGTGAGCCCACGGGTGAAACTCAGCTTCTTCCCCGACCCGGCGAACACGTTCTGGGTGTACTACGGCCGGCTGTTCCTCCCCACCAACGTCGAGGACCTGCGCGCCATTACGAGCGACGCCCAGGGCGGCGTCGCCGCGGCCCCCACCCTCCCCGAGCGGGACGACTTCTACGAGGTGGGGTACGTGCACCGCTTCCCGCTCGGCGTGGTGACCAAGCTGTCGGTCTATCACAAGCCCAGCGCACCGGGGATCGACGACAACACCGTGCCGGGATCGGCCATCGTCACGTCGGTCAACATCGAGCAGGTACGAATCACCGGCATCGAGGCCGTCGCGGAGGTCCGCCCGCGCGGGCCTGTGTCGGGGTATGTGAACCTGGCCCTGAATCATGCCTACGGCTACGGGGCGATCACCGGCGGCTTCTTCCCCTCCGAGCCGCCCTCGGGAAACTTCGACCTGGACCACGATCAACGCGTCTCGGGCGTGGCAAGTGTCGTGTACTCGGCTCACGGCTTCTACGCGTCCGCCACCGGCATCTACGGGTCGGGCCTGATCACAGACGACACCACCAATTCCCCGGAAGCCACCGGATTGCTCGATTTCAACAAGCTGCACCATGTCTCACCGAGCTTCATTCTGAACGCGAGCGCCGGGTACGCGTTCGCCTTCGGGGGCGTCGTCGTTCGGCCCCAGATCTACGTCGAGAACGTGTTTGACAAACAATACCTGTTGAAAGGCGCGTTCTTCAGCGGCGCGTCGTTTGGGAGGCCGCGCAGCATACAGCTGCGCATGAACATCGGAGCGTAGCGGTTCTCACGTCGGGGGCGGCCGGCCGCAGCACCGGGTGTGCGACAGGGCCGGTCTCCCCGAGGGTGAGGCACGCGACTCTAGGTCCTTCGCACCCAGTAACATGGGGCGCCCTGC
>Ga0209234_1001025_pt1 | contig 10393 bp, 5 predicted proteins | sample GraSoi013_1_20cm_2_FD_185816 | JGI IMG/M metagenome (GOLD analysis project Ga0209234, IMG submission 185816) | Grasslands soil microbial communities from the Angelo Coastal Reserve, California, USA - Sample 08_20_2013_1_20cm (SPAdes) (version 2) | ecosystem: Environmental > Terrestrial > Soil >... | reverse complement strand
ACAGGAAAAAGAGTAGTCCGAGAGCCAGCAAGACTACATTCAATTTGAGGCAGGTAGCGATTGCCAGCATGGCAGCAACCTGTACCATCACTCTTTGCGCCCCTCCCCTGCGCGTGGTTGTTTGCCAGCTCCGCACCAGGAACCAGATGGCAAGCAAGACAAAAAACAGGATAGTTACATCCACATGAGCATTGACACAGGCCTCGAGAAGCAAGAGAGGATTCCAGGCAAAGGCAAGTGTTGCCCGTAATCGTTTTTCCGGTGTAATGAACCCACTGCGCAGTTGTAAATGCCCACTAATCAACCAGATGAGCAAAGTAGATCCAAGATGCATAGCCAGGCCAAATAGTCGTAGCGCCAGTACCATGGATAAAATGCCTGGCAAGCCAAAGCTGAGAGCGAGCCACTGCAAGAAGTAAGTAATAGCTATCCAGGTAGGACCGTAAATCGAGGGTTGCCTGCTCCAATAGAGGTGACGAAAGACAGGATCAGCGCCAATTTGAAGAGGAATGGCAGTAAGCGGGTTGAGATGGTAGATCACCCCCATACGAGCATAAGCGATATATGAATATACGTCACTGGAGGTAACAACAGGAATAAGCACACATATAATGGCTAATAAAAATGTAGAGATGAGTATGTAACGGAAAGTGATAACTCGAGAAAGGAAGCGTAGCGCCAGCAGGTAGAGCCCAAATAATACCAGAAAGACGCCTAAAAGTAACCCCGTTTCCTTCCAACTACGTGCCAGCATAATTACAGTAGGAACGTGTTTGTCAATTCGCATTTGGACGACTGGAAACCTGGGAAAAAGGATATGAGCAGGCAAAAGAGGCCATTTACCGAGGTGCGCCAGTAGTGCATCGGGAAACATGAGATCTTGTAAAGGCAGCACTGCATCCAACACAAAAAAGGCACAAACCATTGTCAGGAGAAAAACGATGGGAAGGAAACTATGTTGCGACTTGGAGGACTGCTCACTATAATCCTGCTCCATGGATATCTGCTTCGTACTTTTCAGCATAGGACACTCCAGGTGACGAAATACTTGCTGAGCTTTCTTAAAATAATTCTGTGGAATTCCCCGGAAACATCCCTAACACTATCCATCCATATTACGCTTAACAATTACAAAACGTGACACATATTTTTCCTTTGAGTACAGGACTATAGAAACGAGCAAGCTCAGGTATGCGGCTTCGCTGCATACCTGAGCTTGCTCGTTTTTAGATCGTTATTGTTCTGTTACAGGGCTGGTGCAGCGAGCTTCACTACTCCTCTACCTCTTTACGCAGGGCTACATCTACCGCATCATAGGCCTTTGCTAGAAGAGAGGCCATATTCTGCCCTCCAATTGTAAAGGGAGCGTCTCCCAGGCGCTTAAGAATCGCCTTATCAACCTGAGGAGCCTCGAGATGCACGGCAAAGGTATTCAGCGCCTCAGCCGCCTGCCAGAAGGTGTCCAGGTTTTCTTCAAGAAGAGGTCCGGCAGCGTCAGTAGCATCTTCTGCGCCTGTTACAAACGCGGGGCTTTCACCAGAGGAAGTCCCAGCGCGCTTTTCCCGCAGCACCTCGATAATCTGCTCCTTTGTGCGACCCCGCAGCTTGAAAATCAGGAATGGGTCCCCATCGAAACGCTCTGCTAACAGGTAATAGACAGCGGCGATATGCTTACAGGGATTGGCCCAGTCGGGACAGGAACAATCGGTATCCAGGTCTGTCGCCGCGGTTGGGAAAAGTGATACGTTTACCGCGTCAAAGGCCTCCTCTATATCCTGAGGCATCTCTCCGGCCAGCAATTTGGCCGCAAAGATTGCCTGAGAAGCCATGGCCTCCGTAACCCTGTCCCAATCATTATCTGAAAGGGGTTTTAACTTTATCTTGATGGCATAGGGCCTGGGTTGTGTTCCCTGAACTTTGGCCTTCACAATACCAGGCTCAACATCAATCGAGATCACCTGCCCCTGTCGTGCATAGGAACGGCCACGCGTCAGCCGCGTTCCCAGGCTGAATGACTCTAAAACGCCTACCCAGCGTTTGGACCACCACGTCTCGCCAATTCCTCCTCGCTCGCTTTTGGCCTTAATGCCATCTTTTACTCTTCTGGGCTGCGCTGGTTCGTAATAATCCCAGTAATCTCCTCTACCTCGCCAGTTTCCCATACTCTACTCTCCTACTGCCTCGCGGCTCAGTGCAAACAGTTCCTTGAGCTGGTCTGTCGACATTTCGGTCAGCCAGTTCTCCCCACTACCAACAATGCTTTCTGCCAGCACCTTCTTGCGCTCGATCATCAGGTCGATGCGCTCTTCTAAAGTTCCGACACAGACAAACTTGTGTACCTGAACGTTCCTATGCTGCCCAATGCGAAAAGCTCTATCCGTGGCCTGATTCTCTACTGCCGGGTTCCACCAACGGTCAAAGTGGAAAACATGGTTGGCAGCCGTCAGGTTAAGCCCCACTCCACCGGCCTTGAGTGAAAGGATAAAAATCGGGGCCCCACGGCGGTCTTCTTGAAAACGCTGCACCATTGCATCGCGCTGCTTCTTGGTAGTGCCGCCATGCAGGAAGAGCACTTCGCATCCCAGGGTTTCCTGCAGGTGGTGCCGCAGCATCGATCCCATCTCCGCGAATTGCGTGAAAATCAGCGCCTTGTCACCTGCTGCCAGCGCCTCTGCCAGCATCTCCTCCAGGCGAGCCAGCTTACCAGAGCGGCCAGGCAAACTACTGCCATCACCCACGAACTGGGCGGGATGGTTACATACCTGCTTGAGTCTCAGGAGCGTAGACAGTATCAACCCCTTGCGCTCGATACCCTCCTCCGCCTGCTCGATCTTCTCGATCATCTCCTTCACCACCGCCTCGTAAAGCGAGGCCTGTTCCTGGGTCAGGTTGCAGAAGACCTTCATCTCCATCTTGTCGGGCAGGTCCTGAATAATCGCCTTATCCGTTTTCAAACGGCGCAAGACGAAGGGCTGTATCAAGCGTTTGAGCGATTCCGCTCGGCTGGCATCATGGTACTTCTCAATGGGAATGCCAAACTTCTTACGAAAATCTGTACCGGATCCCAGATAGTTTGGATTCAGAAAATCCATGATCGACCACAATTCGGAGAGCCGGTTCTCTACCGGTGTACCTGTCAAAGCAATTCTATGCCTGGCATTGAGGCTGCGTATAGCTCTGGTCTGCTTGGCACTCTCATTCTTGATATTCTGCGCCTCATCCAGTACAACGTATTCCCACTCAACAGGCGCAAGGTGCTCCTTATCACGCAAGGCAAGGGCATACGTAGTGATTACAATATCATGCTTTCTTGCCTCTTCCCTGAACGCCTCATCCGAAAGCCTTTCCGCCCCGTGATGAACCATGACCGAGAGTGACGGCGCGAAACGTTGAAGTTCCCTGTGCCAGTTGCCCACGATAGACATTGGACAAATTACAAGTGTGGGACCAGGCTGTGATGCACCATTTTGTGCGCTACGATCATGAAGCAAAAGAGTGATGAGCTCTAAGGTTTTGCCCAATCCCATGTCGTCCGCTAAGCAAGCCCCAAACCCGAACTGCTTGAGAAACGCTAGCCAGGAAACGCCCTTGAGTTGATACGGCCGCAGCTTGCCGTGGAGCGTTGAAGGGGACTCGATCGTAGTTATCTTCCTACTATTGGTGAGTTTGTCCATGAGCTCCTTGATCCACCCCTGGCCCTCGATGTCAATCACCTGCAGACCGACTGCGGACTGCTCCTGGCCCAACCCAAGCCGCAGCGCCTCACCAAGGGTCATATCCCCATTGCTATGTTTTTTCTCGAAGAAGGCAATAGCAGCCTCAATCTCCTCCGGGCGCAACTCAATCCATTGGCCGCGCACCTGGACGAGCGGCATTTTCAGTTTGACTAACTTCTCAAATTCTTTCTCAGAAAGCGTCGTGTTACCAACAGCAACCATCCAATCATAAGTGACAATACTATCGAAGCCCATCAGGCCTGCACCCGTTTTTGCATCCTCCTTCGGCTTAACTTTCAACTTGACTTTGAGACGGGCCGCCGGTTTTTGCCACCACGACGGAACGAGAACGCCAAACCCGCTTTGTTCCAGGAGTGGAACGGATTGGCGCAGGAACGTATACGCTTCCTCAGTGGTCAGGCGCAGGTCCTGTGGGCGGGCCGTTCTCAAACTTTCCTCAATAGCAGGAAACAGGCGGGAAGCCTTGCCAAGGTCGGTCAGTAGCCGTTCCTGCGGATTCTCAAACTGGCGTTTGAGAAATGTCAGAGTACTCGAACGCTCTTTCCACACCTTCTCTGCCGGAACCAGCAAGCTTCGATCATCGTTCGCCTGGAGATAATAACTGACTTGCCATGCTGAGCCATTCTCGTTATCCTCTGAGGGAGGGTCGAGCCGGAAACAGGTACGGAACGGCGCATTCGCTGCAACAGGCTGGAGTTGATTGAGCCAGGCCTGCATGTCGCCGGCAAAACCGTGCAACTCTTCAGCAGGCGCCCTGAGCGTTGCCGTTGCATCATCGGCTGCCAGTGCTGGCAGCCATTGTTCCGCTAGGGATGTGGCCGCAGAGCGACGATTACTACGTCGAGACGGATGAAGATCTTTCTCAGATAGGTTTTCTCGTACAAAGGCATCAATAGTTTGATTGATAAAATGCGATAGCATAGCTTGTGGTAGCGAGGAAAACCTTTCGCTGGGCGATACATGTGCCCAACAAATCGCTGGCATCAAAGTTGACAGCAGGTGCATGCGCTCATCATCTTCACCCACAAGCACAGCTTCCCAGGCTGCTCGATAGAATGGTGCATTATCGCGCCGGAATTCCTGAAGAGCCGGCACAAAGGACTGCTTTGTAAGCAGTCCAAACGTGAATTTTGCCGCTTCTGCCCAGAAACGCAGGGAGCTGCCAAAAGCTACTCCGTGCGGAGGGTCATTGGGCAACTGGAGGAGCAAATCCAGTGCAAGCTTCGGGTTGAGGGCCAGCGTTGCTACTTCCCACGACTGAAATTCAGTTGGCCGCACATCGTCATCTTCCCTCTCCAGGATAAGCTCTGGAGAATGGTGCGGTCCTTTTGCTGTTGAAGGTAAGCGCAGTGTGAGTGTACCCGTATCCACGCCTTTGAGCAGGGAGGTTTCTAAATGTTCTTCTACTGCTGCCTTCAGCGCTTCATGATCGAGGGCATAGGGATGGTGCTGTTTGTCTTGTTCTTTCTTTTGCTTTTTATTAGTACCAGTACGCCTGGGAACTGGCAGGTTAGATGTCTCTGCCCATATATGAAGTTTACCCGGCGTCAGGCTCTCCCAATTTGCATGTAAAACTATCAATACTCTTCCTCATTTATTAAATTGTTAATTCTCATGATGATATCCCACTTAAAAAGGTGAAGACTGCCAAAAAAGATGGGGATGGAATTATGGACATCCGTATGTCATCATAGGTTATTATTATATCACAAATATGTGCAAGGAAGAAAATTTATGCAGCATCTTTTTCTACGGATATGGAGTATAATTCTTTCAAGACTGTGCTAACTTTTCAGGACTTCTCGCCACCTACGGCGGCTCAGCCATTGAGGTGTGAGTTGGGGACTGGGCAGCTGCAGGCTGCCCAGTCCCCAACTCACACCTATAAACCTTTGCGAACTGCCGTAGGCAGTGAGGAATCAAGCAAAGAGGAAACCTGAATAGTTACAAACCGTGATTAACACTCTTAAAGAGGATCAATATGCCTGAGATGGAGCCTTCTGAGGAAGAGTACGACTACGAAGATGAGTCGCAAAAAGCCGGGCAAGAGTATGAGGATGAGAGCATGCGCGCAAAGAACGAGCAGAGCGCTCGCCCTTTCTTCTCGCTGCTGAGTTTTCTGATGGCGGTAATTTGCCTGGCAATCTTCCTCACCAAACCTCTTGATAGTATCACCGGCGTGCTTGTACTGTTTGGCGTCCTCATTTTTGGCATTGGCGGCATGCTTCTCCTGGAGCGAAAACCTGCCCAGAAATACCATGAAAGCTCTTACAGACATAGAGGTGACAGCGAAACCGGGCTTACCATAGTCGACAGCACAATAGTTGACGTCGATCGAGAGGATGAGGAAGACAGCGAGGACGATGAGGACGATGAGGAACTGAGTCAATTCAAGCTGCTGGTTGAAGATGCCCTCTCCTCAATCCCCTTTGAGTTCCATGAAAAGATGGCAAACCTGGTGATACTGGTAGAAAGCGAACCAGATGAAGAAGTGCTCAGGCGCGTGGGTGTGAAAGAAGGCTACACCCTCCTGGGCCTGTATCAAGGCGTTCCATTGACCGCGCAAGGGCATGCCCGGCCTATGCTACCAGAGAGCATCACCATTTACCAGCGTCCCATCGAAAACTACTGCCTTGGAGACCCCGAGCGCATTCGCAAGCAGGTACGCAGCACCGTCCTGCATGAAGTCGCTCACCACTTTGGTATGGACCATGAAGAGATGCCTATCTGGGTCAAATGAGATAGAACGGGCAATCTACGCCTGAAGCTGCCCGCTACCCAGCCAATGACGAATAGTCTCTGAATTGTGCAGTAACTGTTCGAGGATGGTGCAGCGCAAGCGAGAGATTTCTTGCACATTACTGAACTCTTGCGGACAGGTACGTACTATTTCTCCCGGTTTGAGGCCACAGTGATAGAGCAAGTAGGCCAGCCGCTGCTCGCGTACATCTGAAATCAGCTTCTGTATCGTCTCCCAGAACTTAGCAGAATCATCAAGGTCTTCTTCAGGCGAAACTGGCCGGTGTAAGGAAGCTCGCAAGGTATCTACCAGCACACCGTTTAAGCTCGCGTACAGGTACTGGAGCGCACCATCCAATGTATCGAATTTCAACTCCTGCTTACCGGCCGCAGCTTGCCAGAAACATGCAAAGGTTTGAGACACGTAATAATTCTCATCGTAAAAACGGTAGATCTCTTCTTTATGAGGGTGGCTGTGCAGCCAGTCAAGCACAGTCTTCCAGTAAGAACGCTGCACCCATTCCCTGGCCTGAGAATCACCTTGTATCAGGGCGCGGCGGAACATTTTTAAAGGATACGGATCTTTGAACATGTCAAATACTCCCTTGCTCTCGGTGAGGAGCATAGATGTCACCACTAACTCTTTTGCAAGCTTAGCACAGTAACCGAAGCAATACTATGAAACAATAAACAATTGCACAGTGATACAGGTCACAACCTTGACACAAGTTCTGATAAATGGTAGTATTTTTTATGTGAGAAAGAACTCATCATTTACTCTAAAGTAGGATACACTTAATGACAATGCACATCTCTATAACAATCCAAATGAGCTCTCCCGCCGTCTAAGCGATCACGCCGGGCTTATGCGGCAGGAAGTGGCACTCGTTGATGCATCTGCTCACTTTGCAGTTTATAAAAGATTAAGTGAGTAGCTTTTTACATTAGCCTTCGCATCTCCTACCTTCCCTTCCTTCCTCAACTACATCTGGCGTGCGTCGCATCGCCGGGCACCGATTTTCTCGTTGCTGACTGTCTCGCGGCAAAGTGCGCCATACCGCCCGCCCATCACATCTTTGCACGAGAGCGTGCACGGCAACTATCAGGCCTGCCGCCTCGTGCTGGCACGTTCGCGCAGGTTATAAATTCAAAGACTCTTTAGCGGATGCATACAACAATAAAAAAGGATTAAAATACTATGTTACAGGTTAACAATGTTTCTCTTTCATATGGCCCACGTCTCGTGCTGGATGATGTATCGTTCACAGTGGCGCCTGGAGAAAAAGCCGGGCTCATCGGTGTGAATGGCGCCGGTAAAAGCTCGCTGCTCAAGATAGTTGCACGCGTGCAAGAGGCTGATAGCAGTACAGTCATGTTACCGCGCAGCCACGGCTACCTGTCACAGGATGTCGCCCATGACTATGGGACCGCAGATGGCCAGGGTACCAGCGTGCGCAATTTCATCTTTAGCAGCACCGGCTTGAATACAGCTATTAATTCCTATGAGACACTTACCCATAAGATCGCAGAAGCGGCGAACGATGCCGATTTACCCATCCTGTTGAAGGATTTTGAACAGGCACAGGACACCCTCGACCGCCTGGGCTACTATGATGCCGATGCGCGAGCCGAGCAACTGCTCGCTGGCCTGAATCTCGGTGGCGTGACATTAGATCGGCAGGTATCGACGCTGAGCGGCGGCCAGAAGACGAAGCTAGCCCTGGCAAGGTTACTCTTCCAGGCTCCTGATCTCTTGCTGCTTGACGAGCCGACCAACTTCCTGGATGTAGAAGCAACGGCCTGGCTGATGGACTTCCTGGAACGCTATCAAGGCGCGCTTTTAATCATCTCGCATGACCTGGACCTGCTCGACCGCAGTATCAACAAAATATTGCGCCTCAACGAGTTCACTCACAAGCTCGAAGAGTACAAGGGCAACTATAGCAGCTATATCAAGCTGGCTGGAGACGCCCTGGCTCTGATGGAGCGCACAAAGACACAGCAAGAACGCGAAATCACACGACTACGCAAAACTTCTGAGAAGCTGCGAGGCTATGGCGCGACCCGTGTAAGCCAGCGTATCGCCGTGGACAAGCGCATTGCCACACTTGAAGTGAGTAAGCCGATCTTGCCGCAGACCAGTCGCCGCATTAAGATTGACTTCCCGGTGCGCCAGCAGAGCGGGCAGATTGTCCTGCGTGCCGACCGTCTCACTAAACGTTATGGCACTAAGGAAGTCTTCCGCAACATGAGCTTTCAGGTTGAACGAGGGCAGCGTTTGGTAGTCGTCGGGCTAAACGGTGCAGGTAAGACGACGCTCTTGCGCACATTGCTTGGCATCACATCACTGGATAAGGGTACGGTATCAATGGGAGACCGCGTGCACGTAGGCTACTATGCCCAGGAAAACGAGGGTCTCGACTATGACAAAACGCTTTTAAGCGAAGCGACAGACATATTGCCAGAAGACCCCAGGCGCGTACGCTCAATACTGGGGCGTTTCCTGTTCAGTGGCAGCAGGGTCTTTCAGCAGGTCGGCACCCTGAGTGGTGGCGAGAAGACGCGCCTGGCCCTGGCGAAAATGGTCCTGGCCGGGCCCAATCTCCTCGTCCTCGACGAGCCAACGACCCACCTTGATATGTTGTCACGCGATATCATTGGTGAGGCCCTGGGCAACTACAACGGCACTATCATCGCTGTAACGCATGATGTCGAATTTGTGCGCTACTTGCAGCCCGACACGCTGCTGCTCATGCCTGAAGGCCGCACCATGTTCTACAAGACCGAACATGACGAGTTACTGAAACGGGCCTGATTTTTGATATGACCGGCAAGCTCCAGGCCAGAGCTTGCCGGTCATCATAGCCCTATTATGCCTTCTTTAAGACAAATATGTTGAATGTCACAGCCCCGGCAGATACGGGGTTCAGGCGGAACAAGAATACGAAAATCTTTCTTTTGAATTTTGCCAATCACAGCATCAAATAAGCGTTTGGTCTGTTCCATCACTTCAGGGTCGCAATGTACTTCCATCAAGGCATCTTCTTTGCGCAACTCCTCAGTCCAGTAGAGAAAAAGCCTGGCAGGCCGCTCTCCATAGCGACGCTCTAATGCCCTGGCATATGTGTACAATTGCCTCTTATAATTCTCAAGCCCATCAGAAGTATCGCCATCACCAGGCCTCCTGCCAGTCTTGAAATCGAGGACTTCCAGCCTGCCATGTCTCTTCATAAGAAGGTCAATTCTACCTGTCAGAATGTATCCCTCCATCTCCATCGAGACGTCAATTTCGGTTCCTACGGTGGACTGTATCTCTTCCCGATTTTGTAAAAAGTAATTCATGATATGGCCGAACGCCTGCTCTTTCCTCATAGGATCAATCGGACGCATATCTGTGCGTAAGAGTAGAGAAAACGTTTTTTCAAACGTTTCTCGAATGGTAGCCTCATTAAGAGTGGCGAACTTTCCTTTAAGGCTAATCCGGTGCATCTCTTCAATGGTGTAATGTACAAGCTGACCGAAAAAGACCTCTCTGGAACGAGCCGGCTTAAAGTCGTACTCCCGGAAGAACTGATACTGGCGCGGACACGTCTCATACATCTTGATGTGACCCGTAAAATTGTAGTGGCGCATTGGTAAAACCTGCATATCAGGCCGCGGTTTAATTTGCGATGCCTCAAGTACATTGCTACGAATATCTCGCCATCTAGGTAAATCTCGCCAAATCGTATCAAAAGAAGTATGAGGCTGTTTATGCGAAGTCAATACAAGCATCTTCTTGGCACGCGAGAAGGCAACATAGTAAAGACGCATCATATCGAAATGAGGAATACGTTTCTGAGGCTCGAAAGGACCACGATGATAGAAAGTTTGGAGTTCTCTCTCAACTTCTCCAGCGCCTTGATGCCCCCTATCGA
>Ga0209234_1001020_pt1 | contig 10402 bp, 10 predicted proteins | sample GraSoi013_1_20cm_2_FD_185816 | JGI IMG/M metagenome (GOLD analysis project Ga0209234, IMG submission 185816) | Grasslands soil microbial communities from the Angelo Coastal Reserve, California, USA - Sample 08_20_2013_1_20cm (SPAdes) (version 2) | ecosystem: Environmental > Terrestrial > Soil >... | reverse complement strand
GCGAGCACCTTGCAACCCAGTCCGGCTCCAGCGAGGCGCTCGTGCAGCCGCGGCGCGAGCGAGGCATCCGCCACGCAGGCATAGTCTGGGCAGTGGAGCTTGCACAACTCGGCCAGCTCATCGACTTGCCGATGAGCGGTCAGCGCCGCGACGCGAAAGCGCGACGGATGCCGCGCGATCACGTCCAGAGTGCTCGCTCCGATCGAGCCCGTCGCTCCGAGTATCGCGATGTTCTGAATCGTGGTCATCTCATGAACGCAAGCACTGCCAGGGGGAGCATGGCCACAGGCGCATCGATGCGATCGAGTATCCCTCCGTGGCCGGGCAGAAGGGTCCCGCTGTCCTTGACTCCTGCCTGGCGTTTTATCAGAGATTCGAACAGATCGCCAATCATTCCAACCACGGCGAGCCCGAGAAGAACCGGAAGAATCCACGTCACTGCCACCCTCATCGCGGCGGGCCAGGCGGATGTGTGGCCCGGCGCGCCCAAGCCCGCCCACACAAGCGCGTAGATCCCGACTGCCGCGAGCGCTCCGGCAACGCCTTCCCAGGTCTTCCCGGGGCTGATCGATGGTGCGAGCTTGCGCCGCCCGAAGCGCCGGCCGGCGAAATACGCAGCCGTGTCGGAGACCCAGACGGTACCCAGGACCGCGATCAATAGGGACGGATGAATGCTGCGCAGATCGACCATCGCGGCGAAAGCGGGCACCAGCACGATCGCCCCCACTGCGAGCAGCAAGGCGCGACCGTCGATGCGCTGTCGCCACCCAATCCACAGCGGAACGAGGACCATCCAAAACGAGCCCGCGACGTAGTAAACCCAGGCCGGCGCATACCGCCCGTTCGTCACGGCGGTCTCGAGGATCCCCGGCAGCACGAAAAGTCCAACCAAGAAGATCGAGTAAATCGAGCGCCCGACTGCGGCAAGAGCCATCAGCGCTCCCCATTCCCAAGCGGAAAGTCCGAGAAACACGGCGCAAAATGCGATCCAGCCGTTCTTGGGCAACAGGAACAGCGCCGAGACGAATCCGGCAAGCAGGACAGCCGCCGTCATCACGCGGGTTTTGAGCATGGATGCCCGCGCGTAGCCGCCTGCAAGGCAGGAGGCCCTACGCGATCCTCCGCCGGCCGCCGCTCTCGCGTTTGGTTTTTTCCAGCTGCTCGCTGGTCCGCCCGAAGCGGCGCTCGCGCTCGCGATACCAAGCGATCGCAGCGTCGAGCTGCTTGGCGTCGAAATCCGGCCACAGCGTCGGGGTGAAGTAGAGTTCGGTATAAGCAAGCTGCCAAAGCAGGAAATTACTGATGCGCTGCTCGCCGCCGGTGCGAATGAACAGATCCGGTTCGGGCGCGTAGTTGAGCGCCAGATGCGGCGCGAGTTGCTCCTCGGTAAATCCCTCGGCCGGCAGCGGGCCGCTGCGCGCGAGCTTCAGCAAAGCCTGCATCAGATCCCAGCGGCCGCCATAGTTGGCGGCGATGGTGAGCGTAAGCCCGGCATTGCGCGCGGTGAGCTCCTGGGCGCGGCGCGCGAGTTCGACCACGCGCGCTCCGAAGGGCGCGATATCGCCGATTATCTTGAGGCGCACTTTGTTTTCGTGCAGCCGCTCGGCTTCCTGCTCCAGGGCGGCCATGAACAGCTGCTTGAGCGTCGAAACTTCGTCGGCGGGCCGGCGCCAGTTCTCCGAGCTGAAGGCGAATAGGGTCAGGTATTCGATGCCCCGATCGGTGCACGCGCGCGTGACGCAACGCACCGTCTCGACCCCTTGCTTGTGACCGGCGACGCGCGGGAGATAGCGCTTTTTGGCCCAACGCCCGTTGCCATCCATGATAACGGCGATATGCCGGGGGATATCGCCGGGGAGGGGGATCTCGCGCGTCGAGCTGGCGAAGGATTTCATGGGGTAAACATTTCTATGGTGTTCGATCAAACCGCCATCAACTCTGCCTCTTTTGCCGCGATCATCTTGTCGATTTCGCCGATGTGCTTGTCGGTGAGCTTTTGGATCTCGTCTTGCGCGCGCCGTTCCTCGTCTTCGGACACCGCCTTGCCTTTCAGCAATTCCTTGAGCGCATGGTTGGCGTCGCGACGCGAGTTGCGAACGGCGACCTTGGCGTTTTCCCCTTCGTGCTTAATCACTTTGATCAAGTCGCGGCGACGCTCCTCGGTGAGGGTCGGCATCGGCACCCGTACCATGTCTCCGTGAGAAGCAGGATTCAGGCCAAGATCGGACTCGCGGATGGCCTTTTCGATCGCGCCGAGCATCTTTTTCTCCCAGGGCGATACCCCGAGGGTACGGGCGTCGAGGAGGCTCACGTTGGCGACCTTCGGGATCGGCATCTGACTGCCGTAGTAATCTACGGAGACGTGGTCGAGCAGCCCCGCGTGCGCTCGGCCGGTGCGGACTTTGGACAAGTCGGCTCTCAAGGCTTCGAGCGACTTATGCATTCTCTGCTCGGTATTCTTCTTGACGTCGGCCAGGCTATTCATGAATGCCCCTCCTAGCGATCTCAGGAGCTCACGTAAACCAGCGTGCCTTCTTTTTCACCGGTGACGACCCGCTTCATCGCTCCGACTTTCAGGATGCTGAACACGGTGATCGGAAGCTTCTGGTCGCGGCAAAGCGCGAAGGCCGTGGCATCCATCACCCTAAGATTCTTGATCATGGCCTCGTCAAAGCTCAACTTGTCGTAGCGCTTGGCGTCCGGGCGCAGCTTGGGATCGGCCGTATAAATGCCGTCGACCTTGGTCGCCTTGAGGACCATTTCCGCGCCGATCTCCGTTCCGCGCAGCGCCGCCGCGGTATCGGTCGTGAAGAACGGGTTGCCTGTTCCCGCGGCAAAAATCACGATCTTGCCTTCCTCGAGGTAGCGGATCGCCTTGTTGCGGATGTAGGGCTCGACGATCTGTTCTATGTTGAGCGCAGACTGCACTCGCGCGTTCAAGCCCCCCTGCCGCATGGCGTCCTGCAGGGCAAGCGCGTTCATGATGGTCGCGAGCATTCCGATGTAGTCGGCGGTGGCGCGATCCATCCCCGCCGCGCCCGGCGCCACCCCGCGAAAAATATTGCCCCCTCCGATCACCACGGCGATCTCCAGCCCCAGCGCGGCGACCTGGGAGATTTCGCCGACGATGCGCTCGATGGTGGCGCGATTGATCCCGAAGGGATCGTCTCCCATCAGGGCCTCGCCGCTCAATTTGAGCAGGATGCGTTTGTACTTGGCAGTTGGGGTCATTCCAGGCTGTCTTTCTTTCTTCTTGTCTGGGTGTAGCTCCATGGCTCAGGCCGTTTGACCGTTCCCCTTCTTTTCGATTCCCTCGCCGACCACATACAGCACAAAGCGCGAAACCGACGCGCCGGCGGCCTTGAGCAGAGCTTCGACGGTTTGTTTTCCGGCCGGATCCTTGACGAAAATTTGGCCGAGCAGCGTTACGTCCTTGAGAAATTTCTGCACGCTTCCCTCTACCATCTTTTTCTGGATGTCGGGAGGCTTGCCCGATTCCGCCGCCTTTGCCGCGGCGATATTGCGTTCCTTGGCAACCAGATCGGCCGGGATGTCGTTGCCCGACAATCCCATGGGCTTCGCCGCGGCAATGTGCATGGCGAGGTCACGACCAAGTTGCTCCGCTCCGCCGACTACATCGACGAGCACGCCGATCTTGGCGCCGCCGTGGTGGACGTAGTGGTAGAGCCGACCGTTCGCCTTGAGACTGGCAAAGCGGCGGATGGAAATGTTCTCGCCGATACGTCCGACGAGCGCCTTGCGCGTGTCCTCCGCCGTAGAGCCTGCCAACGCCAGCTTGCCCAAAACGGCAAGGTCCTGAGGATTCTTCTTCGCAGCCAAGTCGGCTATCGAAGCCGCGAAGCGTTGGAAGTCTTCGGTCTTCGCCACAAAATCGGTCTCGCAGTTGACTTCCACGATCGCGCCGGTCTTCGCGTCCGGCGCGACGTGAACCGCGACGACGCCCTCGGCGGCCGTTCGCGTCGCGGCCCTCGACGCCTTGTTGCCGAGCCTGACGCGCAGGAGTTCCTCGGCCTTGGCTGAATTGCCTTGCGCCTCGACCAGCGCCCTCTTGCATTCCATCATCGGCGCGTCGGTCTTGTCGCGCAGATCTCTGACCATGCTTGCGGTGATTTCCGCCATTACCTGGAACCCTGCTGTTCTGGAGGTTCAAAAAAAAGGGCTGCCGCGCCCCTTTTGCGCCGCGATAGCCGATCATTGCCCTTTCGCCCCGGACTCTTCGACTTCGACGAACTCATCGGAGGCCGCACCGATGATTTCCTGCACCACCTGGCTGCGGCCCTCCAAGATCGCATCGGCGATCCCGCGCGCATACAGCCGTATCGCCCGGCTCGAGTCGTCATTGCCCGGAATGACGTAGGCAATTCCGTCCGGAGAGTGATTGGTATCGACGACCCCGATGACGGGAATGCCGAGCTTTTTCGCCTCGGCGACGGCCCCTTTCTGGTAGCCGACGTCGATCACGAACAGCGCATCGGGCCGGTTGTCCAACGCCTTGATGCCACCGAGGCTGCGCTGCAGCTTGGCGAGCTCGCGCTGAAAGTGCAGGGCTTCTTTCTTCGGCAGCTTCTCCATGCTTCCGTCCTCGATCATGACCTCCATTTCCTTCAGGCGCTTGATCGACTGGCGGACGGTCTTGAAGTTCGTGAGCATCCCGCCGAGCCACCGATGATCGACGAAAGGGGCGCCGCAGCGCTCGGCTTCCTCGCGGATTATCTCGCGCGCCTGGCGCTTGGTTCCGACGAACAGAAGGGTGCCCTTGTTGGAGGCGAGCTGGCGCACGAATTTCATCGCCTCCTGGTACATCACCATCGTCTTCTCGAGATTGATGATGTGAATTTTGTTGCGATGACCGAAGATGAAAGGCGCCATCTTCGGGTTCCAGTAGCGGGTCTGGTGGCCGAAATGCACGCCCGCTTCGAGCATTTGGCGCATCGTGGTCGACATGGTGACTCCGGTTAGGGTTACATTTCAGGGGCCGCCCCGGCCCAATGACCCGCTGAAACGCTTGCGGGCACCCTAACGGCGTAGCGGCAAAAATTTAGCCGAGCCCGGGCCCGGCTAGAGACTTAAAATGGTAGCACGCGGATCGAAATAGATGCAAGTTTTTCCTGTGCAAACAGAGTTTTACTCCGCCCCCGGTCGCGACCGCGAACCCTGTCCACGCCGGCCTGCGATTTGCCCCGACGAGGTCGATGACTTATCCTTCGCACTTTTTTGCTGAAGAATGACGATACATCTGAAGACTGCCGAGGAAGTCGAGCGCATGCGCATCGCCGGACAGCTCGCCGGGGAAGTGCTCGACTTCGTCGCTGCGCACGTCAAGCCCGGAGTCACGACCGGCGAGCTCGATCGTCTTTGCCATGACTTGATCGTCGAGGAGCAGAAGGCGATCCCCGCTCCGCTGAACTATGCGCCGCCCGGCTACAAGCCCTTTCCGAAGTCGATCTGCACCTCGGTGAACCACCAAGTCTGCCACGGCATCCCGGGCGAGCGCGTGCTCAAGGCGGGTGACATCCTGAATATCGACGTCACCGTGATCAAGGACGGTTTTCACGGCGATTCAAGCCGCATGTACTACGTCGGGGAGCCTTCCATCCAGGCAAGGCGGCTGTGCGAGACGACCTACGAGTGCATGTGGCTCGGCATCCGCGAGGTGCGCCCCGGGGCCTTTCTCGGTGACGTCGGCGCCGCGATCCAGCGGCACGCCGAATCCCACGGCTACAGCGTCGTGCGCGAGTTCTGCGGCCATGGAATCGGGAGAAAATTCCACGAAGAGCCGCAGGTTCTGCACTACGGACGCTCCGGGACCGGTACGCGCCTCCAACCGGGGATGATCTTCACGATCGAACCGATGATCAACGCCGGCAAGCCGGCGATCCGCGAGCTCGCCGACGGCTGGACCATCGTCACCAAGGACCACAGCCTGTCGGCGCAATGGGAGCACACCGTCCTCGTAACCGGAACGGGATTCGAGGTCCTGACCCTTTCCGCCGGCACTCCCCCTCCGCCAAAGCACTGACTCCATGCTGTCCCCTCACGCGACGCTTGCGGACGGCGGCGCCACCCTCGCCCGCCTGAAAGCCGGCGTGCAAGCCGAGCGCGCCGCGCTGCAGGCAAAGTTTCGCGAGAGGGCGGACGGCAGCATGGTGCTGCGCGAGCATCGCCGCCTGGTCGACCGCGTGCTGAAGGAGATGTGGCGGCAGCTCCGACTGCCGGCACCGCTTGCGCTCCTCGCGGTCGGCGGCTACGGGCGCGGAGAGCTCTATCCTCATTCCGACATCGACGTGCTGGTGCTGCTGCAGGACCCGGCTTCCGCTGGCCTCGCGAGCCAGATCGAAAAACTCGTCGGACGCCTCTGGGACACCGGGCTTGAGCTCGCCCACAGCGTGCGCACGGTCGCCGAGTGCGTCGAGGAGGCGAGGAAGGACGTCACCGTGATGACCAGCCTCCTCGAAGCGAGACAAATCGCCGGAAACCGCGGCCTTTTCGCCCGTTTTGACCGCGCGCGGAGGGAATGTCTCGACGCCGAGGTGTTCTTCAAGGCAAAGCGCCTGGAGCAGGAACAGCGCCATACAAAATTCCAGGACAGCCCCTACAGCCTCGAGCCCAATCTCAAGGAGGCGCCGGGCGGCCTTCGCGACCTGCAGGTGATCCTTTGGATCAGCCAGGCTTGCGGACTGGGAAATTCCTGGACGGAATTGGCGCGGCGCGCCCTGATTACCCCGGAGGAAGCGCGCCAGGTGCAAAGGCATCACAGATTCCTTCAAAACCTGCGGGTGCGCCTGCATTACGCCGCGGGCCGCCGCGAGGACCGGCTGCTGTTCGATTACCAGGAGAGCCTCGCGCGCGAGCTCGGGTATTCTCCCACCGCGCACCGGCGCGCCGGCGAGCAGCTGATGCAGTCCTATTTCCGCACAGCCAAGGCAGTGACTCAGCTGAATACGATACTGCTGCAGAACATGGGTGCCAAGATTTTTCCTGCGAGGAATTCCGATGGCGCGAAGATCAGCGAAAAGTTCAGGCGGGTGGGCGAATTGCTGAAAGCGCACCCTGCCGATCTGTTCGAGCGCGAGCCCACCGCGATCCTCGAGAGTTTCCTCGTCATGCAGCAGCACTCGGAGCTGAAGGGCATGACGGCGCAGACGCTGCGCGCGCTCTGGCGCGCGCGAACGCGAATCGACGTTGCCTTCCGAAGAGATCCGCGAAACCGCGCGACTTTTCTTTCGCTGCTGCAGCAGCCGCGCGGCATCGTGCACGAACTCCGGAGAATGAACCAATACGGCATCCTGGGAAGGTATCTGCCCGCCTTCCGGCGCATCGTCGGACAGATGCAGCACGATCTGTTCCACGTGTACACCGTCGACCAGCACATCCTCACCGTCGTGCGCAACGTGCGCCGCTTCACGATGCTCGAGTTTGCGCACGAGTATCCGCTGTGCAGCCGCCTCATCGCCAGCCTCGAGCGTCATTGGCTGCTGTACATCGCGGCGATCTTCCACGACATCGCCAAGGGCCGCGGAGGCGATCACTCGCAGCTGGGCAAGATCGAGGCCCGGCGCTTCTGCCGCGAGCATGGCCTTGCGGCCGAAGACACGCAGCTCGTCGAGTTCCTCGTCGAGCACCACCTCACCATGTCGTCGGTAGCGCAGAAACAGGACCTCTCCGATCCGGAGGTCCTGCGGCGCTTCGCCGACATCGTGGGCACCGAGCGGCGGTTGGTCGCGCTCTATCTGCTCACGGTCGCGGACATCCGCGGCACGAGCCCCAAGGTGTGGAACGCCTGGAAAGGCAAGCTCCTCGAGGATCTTTTTCGCGCGACACAACATCTGCTGAAGGGCGGGAAGATCGAGGCCGACCAGTACATTCAGCGCAAGCAGGACGAAGCCAAACGCCTGTTGCGCCTCTACGGCCTGTCGGACACCGTACAGGATGCCCTGTGGCGCCATTTCGATGTCCCGTATTTCCTGCGCCACGACGCCCAGGAGATCGCCTGGCACACGCGGCTGCTGCACCACCGCGAGAGCGCGGACAAGCCTGTCGTCAAGGCGCGCCTCTCGCCGGCGGGTGAAGGGCTGCAGGTCATGATCTACGTGATCGATCAGCGCGACCTGTTCGCGCGCATTTCAGGCTACTTCGGGTCGATAGGCTTCAGCATCCTCGACGCCAAGATCTACACGACCCGGCACCAGTACGCGCTCGACACCTTCCAGGTCATGGACATCGGCAGCGTGCCGCATCCGCGCGACATGATCGCCAAGATCGAGTCCGAGCTGGCCGAGTGGCTGGCGAACCGGGTTCCCTTGCCGCAGCCGGTCCAGGGGCGGGTGTCGCGACGCGTCAAGCACTTCCCCATCGCACCGGAGGTGCGTATCGTCCCGGACGAGAAGGGACAGTACCACTCCCTGTCGGTCACCGCGGGCGACCGGCCCGGCCTGCTCTATGCCATCGCACTGGTGCTCAGCCGCTACGGGGTCAGCCTGCACACCGCCAAGATCGCAACGCTCGGCGAGCGCGCCGAGGACGTGTTCGTTGTGTCCGGCAGCGCGCTGGCCAATGCGAAAACCGTGTTGCAGCTCGAAACCGATCTGCTGAAGGCGCTGCAAGCCTAGACGCAGCTCTCCGGTCTTATTCATCCCTGAGTTCCTGATCGGGGAACAGAACCTCGACGAAGCCGAACTGGGCCATGTCACGCATGCGCATCGGGTACAGAATTCCGTCGAGATGGTCGCATTCATGCTGTACGACCCTCGCGTGGAATCCTTCGACACTCCGATCGATCGGGTTGCCGGATTCGTCGAAGCCCTGATACCGGACCTTCTTGAGGCGCGGCACGACGCCGCGCATGCCCGGGACCGACAGGCACCCCTCCCAGTCTTCCTCCATTTCTTCCCCGAGCGGGGTGATGACGGGGTTGACGAGCACCGTGTCCGAAACTTCCTCGGCGTCGGGATAGCGCGGATTGCGCGTGACTCCGAAAATGACCACCCGCAAGGGGACACCGATCTGAGGGGCGGCGAGCCCTGCGCCGTTCAGGTGCGCCATGGTGTCGCGCATGTCGGCGATCAGCTCGCGCAGCTGCGGGGTGCCGAACGCCTCCACGGGTTGCGATTTCTCGAGCAGCCGCAGATCACCCATTTTCAGAACTTCACGGATCATGCCGCCGCCTCCGAGACTCTGTATCCGGAGTTGCAGTTGCCGCGTCGGCGGCCGGCGGCAATCGCGGCCGGTCGCATCCCGCAAGCGGGCCCCTGCTCCCTGCTCATGCCGCCACCAGCCCTTCGATGATCTTTCGCACCCGGCCCGCGGCGTCCTTCAGTACTTCGTCGATCTCCCTCAACCGTATGCCGCGGGCGCTCGCGCCTCGGCCGGCAGCGTGATTCACCACCACTGCGATCGCCGCGTACCCCAGCTCGATCTCGCGCGCCAGGGTCGCCTCGGGCATCCCGGTCATGCCGACGATGTCGGCGCCGTCGCGCTCCAGCCGGTCGATTTCCGCGGCCGTCTCCAATCTCGGCCCCTGGGTCGCAGCATAGACCGCGCCGTCGACGGCCGCCTCGCCGCAGGCCTTCGCCGCCGCGAGAAGCCTGCTTCGCAACTCGCCGGTGTAGGGGTCGGTGAAGTCGATGTGCTTCACCGGAGCCTCGTTCTCGAAAAACGTGCTCATCCGTCCGCAGGTGTAGTCGATGATCTGGTGCGGGACGACGATCCTTCCCGGGCCGAGGTCTGCGCGGATGCCGCCGACCGAGACGACCGAAACGACATCGCCGACACCCTGTTCCTTGAGTGCCCACAAGTTGGCGCGGTAGTTCACTTGATGGGGCGCAATCGTATGGCCATAGCCGTGGCGCGCGAGGAACACCACCGGGACGCCGCGGATAGCGCCGAATGTGAGCGGTCCGGACGCCTCCCCATAGGGAGTCCGCACGACTTGGCGGCGCGAGACATCGAGATTGGAGAGCTGTGTCAGCCCGGTGCCGCCGATGATCGCGAGCATGCGCGCTCAGGAATCCTTGACCGCGTAGATTTCCGGAAGGTTGCGCCAGGCTCCGGATACGTCCATCCCGCAGCCGAACACGTAGCGGTTGGGCAGCTTTAAACCGACGAAGTCGGGGATGACGGGCTTGTCGCGGCCGATGTTCTTGTCGGTGAGCACCGCGCTGTAGAACGCCGCCGCACCGAGCGCGTTCACGCGTTCACGGATCGCCGCGAGCGTTTCACCTCCGTCGAGAATGTCATCCAGCACGAGCACGCTGCGGTCCTTTACGTTCTCCCGGGGCGCCACCGTCCATACGATCCTGCCGCCGGAGGTCGCGTTGCCGTAGCGCGATGCGTGGATGTAGTCGAACTCGAGCGGGAAGCGCAACCGAGGCAGGAGATGCCC
>Ga0209234_1001019_pt1 | contig 10403 bp, 8 predicted proteins | sample GraSoi013_1_20cm_2_FD_185816 | JGI IMG/M metagenome (GOLD analysis project Ga0209234, IMG submission 185816) | Grasslands soil microbial communities from the Angelo Coastal Reserve, California, USA - Sample 08_20_2013_1_20cm (SPAdes) (version 2) | ecosystem: Environmental > Terrestrial > Soil >... | reverse complement strand
CCACGGCGGCCATCACCATCAATGAATGCGCGGACCCCAATGTCGCCGAGGACCTCGAAGGCGCACTGGACCGGTTGATCCCCGCTACGGGGCCGTATCGCCACAGCGAGGGAAATTCGGACTCCCATCTCAAAGCCGTGCTTGTGGGAGGGAGTCAAATCATCCACGTGGAAGGCGGAAAGTTGGTGTTGGGGCGCTGGCAAGGCGTGTTCTTCTGCGAGTTTGACGGGCCCCGGGAGCGAAAGTTGCAAATCAAGGTCGTGAACGATGCAGGGCTGGATAGAACTGTGGCCATTGACACGGACCTACGCTAGTCCGGTGCGATGGGAAGCAGCGCGAAGCCCTCTCGTTCGACAAGGATTGCAAGTCTGTGGTGGTAAGAAACATTGCATAAGGAACTGAAAACAAAGCGCTTTGTTCCGTGGAAGCCGCATCCTGCCGTTTTTGGTCTCTAGGATAGAGGGTCGCGAGCAGTTCGACGGGATTGCCACAGCCAACAGCAAGTTCCCGCGAAGTTGTGAATCGCTGGCGATACAATCCCGCCCACGAACCCGTATCAAAAAATAAAGATACCAACGACCCAAGGCCAAACACACCCCATCAGCTCCCGGCGGAGCCCCATGATTGCTTGGGCGGCTTCGGAGGAATCATGCTGTTCGTCATTTCATCCCTGGACCAAGAGGGACGCGGGTGTCTCGAACGGACGCGCCCACCCCCGACATGGTATTAAATTGCTGAGAGGACAGCCTTGCCTACGCATAAGTCCTGGAATTCCTTACGCGACGATCGACGAACCAAGACTAGCCTAGACTCCTCGCTGATCGGCACGGAGCGCCGGTGGTTCATGGGGTTCCAGGATTGAGGCAGGGGTGTGCTAGAGTTTTTGAGCGATGAGCAACAGCGGGATTTACGTGCAGGTTCCGTTCTGCCAGACGAAATGTACTTACTGCAATTTCCACACGGGAGTAGTGGCCAGCAGCCGGTTTCGGCCCTATGTTGAGGCGGTCTGCCGGGAGATTCGAGGACATCGACTGTTGCTGGAGGCAGTTGGGGCGAATTGGCCTGGGCGCTTGAGGAGCGGCGGAGTTGCGCGCGAGACCCGGAGCGAGGACTTGGCTGTGGACACGGTTTACATTGGCGGGGGGACGCCGAGCCTGCTTGATCCTGCTCACTTGCAAAACATTTTGAATGCGATCCGCGCATCATTCGCGGCGGATCTTACGGAAGTGACGCTGGAGGCGGATCCGGAGACGATCGAGGCGGGGAAAGCAGCGGCGTGGGTACGGGCGGGAATCAACCGGGTGAGTTTCGGGCTGCAATCGTTTTCGGATAAGGAACTGCTGGCGGCAGGGCGGATGCATCGGCGGGCGGATATTTACCGGTCGGTGCCAAGTCTGCGGGAGGCGGGGATTCGAAATATCAGTTTTGATTTGATTGCCGGTTTGTCACATCAGACGAAGGTAAGCTGGCGGCAATCGCTGGAGGAATTGGCGGTGTTGGCTCCTGAGCATGTTTCCGTTTACCTCCTGGAGATCGATGAAGACAGCCGGCTCGGCAAAGAGTTGCTGCAGGGTGGGGAAAAGTACTGCGCTCGTTCGGTGCCCAGCGAAGATGACATGGCGGAGTTTTATGAGATGGCGCAGCAGGCGCTGGGCGCGGCGGGGTACCATCACTACGAGATTTCGAATTGGGCAAAGCCGGGATACGAGTCGAAGCACAACCTGAAATACTGGCGGCGCGAACCATACCTGGGATTTGGGGCGGGGGCGCATTCGTTCTTGGGAACAGAGCGATGGGCGAACGCGCATGATGCTGCGGCCTATGTGACTGCGGTCCAGGGCGGACGAATCCCGGTTGAGCAGCATGAAACGCTGACGGCAGAGAGAGCCCTGGAAGAGGAATTATTTCTCGGCTTGCGGCAACTGGATGGAATTGATCTTGCGCAAATCGAACGGAACTATGGCGTGTCGCTGGCGGCGCGATTCGATCCGCTGACGTCGGCTGGCTTGGTGGAGCGTGATGGCAGCATAGCGCGGCTTGCGCCGGATAGGCTGAGTATTTCAAATGAAGTGTTTGTGGAGTTGATGAGGTAAGAAAGTAGGGAAGTAGCGAGCCCCCGAGCGGGTCGGGGCAGGAACCGGGCACGGAGAAGGACGAACATGACCTACACGGTGGCGAAGGGGAATCAGCGGATGGATCCGAATCAGGTTGCCGAACTGGGAAAGATTCCGGACGGAGTGGTGGACCTGCGGAGCGATACGGTGACGCGGCCCACACCGGAGATGAGACAGGCCATGGCCGAGGCCGAGGTCGGCGATGACGTTTACGGAGAAGACCCCACGGTCAACCGGCTGGAAGAACGCGCGGCCGAGATTTTTGGAAAAGAGGCGGCGCTGTTTGTTCCCACAGGTTGCATGGGGAACCTCATCGCCATCAAGGTGTGGACGCATCACGGCGACGAGGTGATTTGCGAAGAACGCAGCCATGTGAATTTGTATGAGTTGGCATCGATGTCCGCGATTGCTGGCTGCATGCCGCGAGCCACACGGGGCGAGGACGGCATTCTGACGTGGAAACAGATCGAAGCGGTCATCCGGCCAAAGATTTATTACGATTCGCAAACCGCGCTGGTGTGTCTGGAAAACACCAGCAACATGGCGGGAGGAACAGTGTATCCGACGGCGCAGGTGGAAGAGATCTGCGACCATGCGCATGCGCTGGGATTAAAAGTGCACCTGGACGGTGCGCGCATTTTTAATGCGGCTACAGCGCTCGGAGATAACGTCGCGCAAATGACGCGAAGCATCGATTCGGTGATGTTCTGTTTGTCGAAGGGACTGGGTGCCCCAGTGGGATCGATGATTGCGGGTGCGCACGCGTTCATCGAAAAGGGGCGCATCTACCGGAAAATGTTCGGCGGAGGCATGCGACAAGCGGGGGTGATCGCTGCGGCGGGCCTGATTGCCCTCGAAAAGTCGCCGGCGCGGCTGCACATCGATCAAGAAAATGCCAAGTGGCTGGCTGAAGGTATTGCCGCAATCCGGGGGCTGAGTATCGATCCGAAGAAAGTCCGCTCGAACATCGTGATCTTTGATTGTTCGAAGACCGGGAAGACCGCGGCGGAGCTCTGTGACGTGCTTCATCCGTACGGCGTCTGGGCGCAGGACACCGGGCTGCATTCGGTGCGCTTGGTCACGCACTGCGATGTGCACCGAGGGGGCATCGAGAGAGCGCTTGTCGTGCTGCAGGATGTCGTTGCCAAGACGCAGGGGGCAGGGGCATGAAGGAGCGAGGCGTGAGACGACTGCGGATTGTAGCTGGCGCACTGGCAGGTCTGGTTTTCGCAGGTTTCGCAGCAGCGCAGAACCCCGCGCTCGCAAAAACCTCAGGAAAGAAGAGTTCTCCGACGGTGGCCGCGGCACAAGAGTTTCTTGACGAAGCGGAAAGCCGCTACTTCGATCTCACCAACAAAGCGCAAAGAGCGTCGTGGGTGGAGGAAAACTTCATCACCGACGATACGGAGGAAATTGCGGCGCAGGCCAACCAGGAGTTGAGCGCCTTCAGCGCGGAAATGTCCAGGAAGGCGCATGAGTTTGACAGTCTAACGTTGCCGACGGAAATGGCGCGAAAGATGTTGCTGCTGAAACTTTCGGCGGGGTTTCCGGCGCCTGCGGACGCCAAGGAACAAAAGGAACTGTCGGAAGTATTGGCATCGCTGGACGGTGACTACGGAAAAGGGAGGTGGTGCCCCAGCGAGAACGCTTCGAAATGTCTGGACGTGACGGCGGTTGGCAAGCTGATGGCCACGAGCCGCGATCCCGAGGAACTTAAGCGCGCGTGGATGGGCTGGCACGCCGTGGGCGCGCCGATGCGGCAGCGTTACGCGCGAATGGTCGAACTCGGAAACAAGGGATCGCGGGAGCTGGGGTTTGCGGATGCGGGCGCATTGTGGCGTTCGAACTACGACATGCCGCCGGATGACCTTACGAGAGAAACCGATCGGCTCTGGGAGCAACTGAGACGGTTGTATGAATCACTTCACGCCTATGTGCGCGGGCAACTTCGGAAAAAATACGGAAATGAGATTGTTCTGGCTCACGGGCCGATTCCGGCGCACCTGCTGGGAAATATCTGGAGCCAGGAGTGGAACAATGTCTATTCGCTCATGGATTCGCCGAGGCCTCCGGCGAGCTATGATCTGACAGAGATCCTGGCAGACCGGAAGACGGATCCGCGTGGGATGGTGAAATACGGAGAGAACTTTTTCACGTCGCTGGGGTTTGCGCCGCTGCCAAAAACGTTTTGGGAGAGATCGCTTTTCACGAAACCGGCGGATCGCGACGTGGTTTGCCATGCCAGCGCGTGGGACGTGGATTCGAAAGATGATTTGCGTGTCAAGATGTGCATGCAGATCCGGGAGGAAGACTTCCGGGTGATTCACCACGAACTGGGGCACAATTTTTATCAACGCGCGTACAAGACACAGCCGCCGCTTTTCCAGAGCAGCGCCAATGACGGCTTTCACGAGGCAGTTGGAGATACGATCGCGCTTTCCGTCACTCCGGAGTATTTGAAGCAGATTGGATTGATTGACGTGGTGCCGCCGGCGTCGGGCGATACGGATTACCTGCTACAACAGGCGCTGGAGAAAGTGGCGTTCCTGCCTTTCGGATTGCTGGTGGACAAGTGGCGCTGGGAAGTGTTTGCCGGCCAGGTGAAGCCGCCGGACTACAACAAAGCGTGGTGGGAATTGCGGAAGAAGTATCAAGGGATCGTGCCGCCGGTGGAACGCACGGAGTCGGATTTTGATCCGGGAGCAAAATACCACGTTCCGGGAAATGTTCCGTACGCACGCTACTTCCTGGCGCGCATCCTGCAATTTCAGTTTCAAAGGGCACTCTGCCGCGAGGCGGGATTCAAAGGTCCATTGCACCGGTGCTCGATTTATGGGAACAAGGCGGCTGGGGAGAAATTAAACAAGATGCTGGCGATAGGGCAGAGCAAACCATGGCCCGAAGCGCTCGAGACGCTGACCGGGGAGAAACAAATGGATGCTTCGGCGCTGGCGGATTATTTTGCACCGTTGCAGGCATGGCTTGACGAACAGAACAAGGCCAACGGTTACCCGGTGGGCTGGTAGCAGCGGTCGTGTAGAATTAAATAAGCAAAACTTTGTCTGCGTATTGGCAAAACCCATAGACTCCCGAGGAAACTGTGGAATTCAGCTTCACCGAGGAACAGAAGCAGCTTCGCCGCAGTGTGCGGGAATTCGCCGAGGGCGAAATCACTCCGCACGTGATGGAGTGGGACGAAGCGTCCCATTTTCCGATGGAGATCATGCCCAAACTGGCAGAGATGGGGTTGCTCGGCGTTATTTTTCCGGAACACTATGGCGGCGCGGGGCTGGGTTACATCGAATACGCGCTGGCGATTGAAGAGCTGTCGCGAGTGGATGGTTCGGTGGGCTTGATCGTTGCGGCGCACAATTCGCTGTGCTCCAACCACATTTTCAAATTTGGCACGGAGGCGCAGAAGCAGAAGTATCTCTTGCCGCTGGCTTCGGGGAAGGCGATTGGCGCGTGGTCGCTGACGGAGCCGGAAGCGGGGTCGGACGCGGGGGGCACGCGCACGACGGCCGTTCGCGATGGCCAGCACTGGGTGCTCAACGGGGCAAAGACGTTTACGACGAATGGCCACTACGCGAATTATTGCGTGGCCATGGCGGTCACCGACAAATCGAAGGGTTCGCACGGAATCAGCGCATTCATTCTAGAAAAAGGTACGCCGGGATTCCGGCCAGGGAAAAAAGAAAACAAGCTGGGGATGCGCGCGAGCGACACCTCGGAAGTGATTTTTAACGATTGCCGCGTGCCGCAAGAAAACTTGCTCGGGCCAGAAGGCGAAGGTTTTACTGGCAGCTTGAAAATCCTGGATGGGGGACGTATTTCTATCGCCGCGCTGGCGCTGGGAATGGCTCAGGGTGCGCTCGAAGCGGCCATAAAATACGCCAAGCAGCGAAAGCAGTTTGGCCAGGCGATCAGCGAATTTCAGGCTGTGCAATTCAAATTGGCGGACATGGCCACGCAGGTGGAAGCAGCCCGCCTGCTCGTCTATCAGGCCGCGTGGCTCGCGGATAAAAAGGATGTGCGCTTCACCCGCGAAGCGAGCATGGCAAAGCTATTTGCCAGCGAAATCGCCGTGCAAGTGGCCAACGAGTGCGTGCAAATTCACGGCGGCTACGGCTTCATCAAGGATTATCCCGCGGAGAAATATTACCGCGACGTGAAGCTCTGCACCATCGGCGAAGGCACCAGCGAAATTCAAAAGTTGGTGATTGCCCGGCAGCTCCTCGGCAAGAAATAATAGAGAGATGCGCCTGGCCTCTTCCAAAAGCTTGACAGGACAAATATGACTCTGCCCGTTGAAGCGTGGGCGGAACAAGTGCGCGCGGGCAATGTGCGGGCGGTGTCTCGCGCGATCACGGCGATCGAAAATCATCAGCACGAAGCGGAGGCGCTGTTGCGGCTTCTTTTTCCGCATACGGGCCAGGCCTATCTGACGGGCGTTACCGGCGCACCGGGAACGGGAAAGAGCACGCTTGTTGACCGGCTTGCGGCTTATTACCGGAAAAAGCAGGAGCAGGTTGGGGTAGTCGCGGTAGATCCAACCAGCCCGTATTCGGGCGGGGCGATTCTGGGCGATCGCATCCGCATGCAAGGCCATGCGGGGGATGGCGGCATGTTCATTCGCTCGATGGCGACGCGCGGCTTTCTCGGCGGCCTGGCGCGAGCAACCGCGGAAGTAGCGCTGCTGCTGGATGCCGCCGGGAAGAAGCAGGTACTCATCGAAACCGTTGGCGTTGGCCAGGACGAAATCGATATCGTGCGGCTGGCGGATTGCGTGATCGTCATGCTCGTGCCTGGGCTGGGGGACGACATTCAGAACATGAAGGCCGGGTTGATGGAGATCGGCGACATTTTTGTTTTGAACAAGGCGGACCGCGAGGGTGCCGACCGCCTCGAGCAACAGCTGCTGGCGATGCTTTCGCTTGTCATGCCGCGAGATGGCTGGCATCCGCCGGTGGTGCGCACGGTGGCCACGGAAAACAAAGGCGTGCAAGGGCTCGCGGAGACGGTGGCAAAGTTTCGAATGCATTTTGAGGCCAGCGGGGAGCGGCAGCGAAAGCAGGTGGAGCATTGGAAGAACAGGTTGCTCGAGCTGCTCGGATCGCGGCTTTTGGAGCGCGCGCTCGGCGGTGCAGGGGGAGAGGCGACGTTGGCGGCGCTTGCGGGAGAAGTCGCGGACCGGAAAAAAGATCCATTTACCGCCGTGAACGAGATTCTCAAGAGCAGCGGCCTTGCGAGCTAACGAGTTCGCGAGGTCGCCGCAGGAGCAGGACGTAACGAGCGAAGTGGAGTTACCGGGGCTGGAGCGGCAATCCTAGGGAGAAAATGAGAATGGCAATAAAGAAGCCGAAAATGTCCAAGAGTGCCAAGACCGAAGCCAGGGCGGCAATCGGCATCATGGGTGGCAGCGGACTCTACGAGATGAGCGGATTGACGAACGCGCGGGAGATACGCGTTAGAACGCCCTTCGGTAATCCTTCCGACGCGATGGTGCTCGGCACGCTGGAAGGGAAACGCGTGGCGTTCCTCGCGAGGCACGGCCGCGGACACCGCATTCTGCCCAGTGAAATCAATTACCGGGCGAACATCTATGCGATGAAGTTGCTGGGCGTGGAGCGCATCATTTCCGTGAGCGCGGTCGGTTCGCTGAAAGAGGATTTACAGCCAGGGGAATTTCTCGTTCCCGATCAATTTTTCGATCGGACCAAGAACCGCGCCTGCACCTTTTTCGGGGATGGCATCGTCGCGCACGTCGCCTTCGCGCATCCGACATGCGGACCGTTGTCCGGAGTGCTCGCCGACGCCTGCGTCCACGAAGCCGTGAAGGTGCATCGCCGCGGGACGTATATCTGCATCGAAGGGCCGCAATTCTCGACGCTTGCGGAAGCGCTGGTAAATCGGGAGTTGCGATGCGAAGTCATCGGCATGACCAACTTGACGGAGGCGAAGCTGGCGCGCGAAGCGGAGATCTGCTACGCCACGATCGCGATGATCACGGACTTCGATTGCTGGCATCCGGAGCATGAATCGGTGACGGCCGCGCAAATAATGGCCACGCTCGTGCAAAATGCGGAAAATGCGCAAAAGGTTCTGCGAACCGCGGTTCGCGAGATGTCCGCGAGCCGGTCATGCAAGTGCGGAGCGGCGCTGCAGCATGCGCTGGTCACGAACTTGAAGGTTGTTCCCAAAGCCACCAAGAAGCGGCTCGCCGCCATTCTCGGAAAATACATTTCCTAGGAGAAATACGTGTCCTTACTCGTTGTGGGTTCCGTGGCGTTCGACGCGCTGGAAAGTCCGTACGGAAAGGTAGAACGGACTGTCGGAGGTGCGGCGACGTATTTCGCCGTGGCCGCCAGTTTTTTCGCTCCCGTAAGTCTCGTCGGCATCGTGGGCGACGATTTCACCCAGGAAGACGAGAAGATCTTTCACGGCCGGCATATCGACACGGACGGCCTAGAGAGAGCCACGGGCAAGACCTTCTTCTGGGCCGGGCGTTATTCCCAGAACTTGAACGAGCGCGTAACGCTGGGAACGGAACTGAATGTGTTTGCAGAATTCAAGCCCCGCCTGCCGGAAAAGTACCGCGCGTCAAAGTACGTTTTCCTGGCAAATATCGCGCCGGATTTGCAGCGGGATGTTCTTCACCAGGTGAAGAAGCGCCCGAAGCTCGCGGCCCTGGACACGATGAACTACTGGATCGAGCGCTCGAACGCGGAACTACGGGAGACGCTGAAGCACGTGGATATCCTGATGATCAACGATTCGGAGACTCGCGAGCTTTCCAATGAACACAATTTACTGCGCGCCGCGAAACACATCTTCAAGATGGGCCCTTCGACGCTGGTAGTGAAACGCGGCGAGCACGGGGCCATGATGGTGGACAAGCGTGGCGTCTTCTGCGTGCCGGCATTCCCGCTCGAAGAGCCGCACGATCCTACCGGCGCCGGCGACAGCTTCGCTGGCGGCTTCATGGGCTACCTGGCGGGTTGTGGCAATAAGAGTGACGCTGCGCTGCGCCGCGCCATGGTCTACGGCTCGGTGCTGGGGAGCTTTACCGTCGAGAAATTCGGCCTGGACCGGCTGCGGCACTTGAAGCGCAGCGAGATACACGCTAGGGCACGCCACTTCACGAAATTGACGCAATTCAAATTGTAAATAGCTAGAATTTCGTTCAGGCGGGCAGTGGGCCGCTGGGGCGATGCTTTCCATTCATGAAATATTTCTACGGCTGACGGTCGCGGCGGCGTTGGGCGCGATCATCGGCTTTGAACGCGTTTTGCGGCGGCGCCCTGCCGGGATTCGCACCAGCCTGTTTGTGTGTCTGGCTACCGCGCTGTTTACCATCTTGTCCGGCGAAATTGCACACCGCCTTGGCGATTCGAGCGGCACGCGAATCGCCTCCAACATCGTCCAGGGCATCGGCTTTCTTGGAGCGGGCGCCATTCTGCGCGGACCGGGGGGCGTCCTGGGGATGACCACTGCGGCGACGATATTTGTAGAGGCCGCCATCGGTATGGCCGCTGGGGGAGGCCTTTACGCCGTCGCCGGCTATTCAACGGGGCTCGTGCTCTTTGGCTTGACGGCCGTTGGCTGGGCGGAGCAATACTTCAATTTGAAGTGCCGCCTTATGGTGTTCCGAATCACCACGAGTCAAGCGGATAGCCTCGCCACGGAAATTCAGCGGATGATGGCGGGCATGAAAATTCCGATGCAGCATTTGCGCACTTCGGTGGCAGGCGCAACTTCTATCGTGGAATTCGAGGCCGATGTGACCCACAAGCAGGAAGAGGCGATTCTCGCTCAGCTCAATCGCCAGGGTGTGATCACCGAGGTGGCTCCCATCGAGGGCCATCAAGAATGAACGAAAACAACGGAGCGGTACGAAAACCAAAGGCACTCGCCGCTGGTTCGCGGCTTGGAGTATTCGCACCCGCCTCTCCCGCTGATTCCGTTGCAATGATTGCGGGGCTCGCAGAGCTGAAGCGGCACGGTTTTCAGGTCGTCGCCAATCAAGCCAGCCAAGCGGAAGGGTACTTTGCCGGTCCGTCCCTGGAGCGGACCAATGGTTTTCTTGGGCCCCTGAATTCCGATCAGGTCGACGGACTTGTCGCCTTGAGAGGCGGCTACGGATCGAATTACCTTCTGGAAATCGAACTGGAGAAGAGCCTCGCGAATCTCAAGTGCGTGATTGGATTCAGCGACCTCACCACTCTGCAGATCTTTCTGTGGCAAAGGTGCAACTGGGTAACCTTCTACGGTCCAATGGTTGCCGCCGGG
>Ga0209234_1001018_pt1 | contig 10404 bp, 9 predicted proteins | sample GraSoi013_1_20cm_2_FD_185816 | JGI IMG/M metagenome (GOLD analysis project Ga0209234, IMG submission 185816) | Grasslands soil microbial communities from the Angelo Coastal Reserve, California, USA - Sample 08_20_2013_1_20cm (SPAdes) (version 2) | ecosystem: Environmental > Terrestrial > Soil >... | reverse complement strand
GCCGTCTGCTCGCCAAGATTCCGTTTCTCCCCCAGCTGCTCGCCCATCCGGGGTGGCTCGCGTCGTTCTTGCTCGACGGCGGCGTCCCCAGGCTCGCGAACGTCGTGCTCCCGGGCGTTGGGCCGATGCCGTTGGTTGACGTCACCACCGCGCTCGCCCGCGCCGCGATCACGTGGGACGATCTGCGGTGGCTGCGCGACGCCTGGCGCGGCCCGATCGTCGTCAAGGGCGTGCTGACGGGCGACGACGCCCGGTGCGCGGTCGACGCCGGCGCCGCGGCCGTGGTCGTCTCCAATCACGGGGGACGCCAGCTCGACGGCGTGCCCGCCTCGCTGCGGGTGCTCCCGGAAGTCGTGACCGCCGTGAACGGTAGAGCCGAAGTGCTGATGGACGGAGGCGTGCGGCGCGGCAGCGACGTGATCAAGGCCATTTGCCTCGGAGCCCGAGCCGTGCTCGTCGGTCGCGCCTATGCCTACGGCCTTGCGGCCGCCGGCGAAGCCGGCGTCGGCCGCGCACTCGAAATCCTGCGGGCCGACATGGAGCGCACCCTCAAGCTGCTGGGGTGTGGCTCGGTCACGAAACTGGATCGCTCGTTCGTGGACGTGCCGGCGTGAGCGTTCTCAGCCCGATGGTGCAGCGCCGCCGACCGGTGCCGGCGCGTGCTCGCGGGCGTGCGCCACCAGGTCCAGGCCGGTCTTCAAGACCACCAGCAGCGCCAGTGCGTAGGCCGGTGACCCCAAGGCCTGAACCAGAAATCCCCCGCCCAGGATCACGACGTGCAGCACCATGACCCGGCCGTACGGTCGCGTCATCAGCACGGCGAGCTGCGCCGTGCGGTACTCGCCGGCTCCGATGTAGTTGAACACGAACGACACACCGTGGCTCAGCAGCAGGGCCAGCGCCGCCGGCGCGATCCCCGCCGCCTGCACCGCGTGGCTGAACACGGCGGGCCCCGGGAATCCCCGCTCGTGGACTCCCCCGAACAGCGTCAGCACGAAGATGCCGTGCACCGTGACGAACATGCCGTAGTGAAAGGTAAAGAACGGGATCATGCCGGCCTTCGCCATCCAGAGCACCGGGTTGTCCGGTCGTGCCCACAGCATGCGCAGGACGTTGAACCCTCCCACGATCACGTTCTCGACCCAGAAGAGCAGCAGCGTCGCGAACACGCTCCAGCCGAGAAACAGCACGCCGGCGAGCGGCACGAAATTCGCCGCGACCAGGACGAGGGCGCTCGGGGACAGGCGCAGGCCAGCCACGGTGGATGGGGTCCGGGAGAGGTCGGGGGGCGTCACGGCGCCGCAACGATGCAGCATCGGCGCGACGGCGCCAAGGCCTTGCCGGCCTCCCGGCACCCAAGGATCTTGCCGGGGTGGGCGACGTAGGCAAGAAACTGGCCGTCGTGGGGCTGTCCGGCAGCCCGGCCGCAAGCTCCAAGTCGCGCGTGCTGGTAGAGTACGCGCTGGCGCGGCTGTCGCAGCGTGGGGCTCGAGCCGAGCTCGTGGACCTGGCCGCGCTGCCCGCCGATGCGTTGCTCGGCCGGGGGGCGGCCCCCGCGGTCGCGGCGGCGCTGGACGCGGCGACGCGGGCGCGCATCGTGGTGGCGGGCACACCGGTCTACCGCGCCACGTACAGCGGACTCTTGAAGGTGTTCTTCGATCTGTTGCCGCAGGACAGCCTGGTCGGCAAGATCGGCATTCCGATCGTGACCGGTCACGACCGCGGCCACTCGCTCGCGGTGGATCACGGGCTGCGGCCGCTGTTCGCGAGCCTGGGCGCCACCGTGGTCGCGAGTGGCGTGTACGGCACGAGCGCTCAGTTCCAGGACGGGAAGACCGCACCCGACCTGCTCACGGCGGTGGACCGCGCGGTCGAGGAGGCGCTGGCACTCGCCGGCGCCGGGACACCCTGAGGAGACCAGGACGTCACATGAGTGTCACGCCCCAACACCCGCTCGCGATCTACTACGAGCACCCCGACTGGTTCCGTCCATTGTTCGAGGAGCTGGATCGCCGGCGGGTGCCGTACGTGCGCCTCAGTGCCGCGAGCCACCAGTTTGACGCGGGCGACGGGCGACCGCCTTACTCGCTCGTTTTCAACCGGATGAGCCCGTCGGCGTACCTGCGGGGCGCGGGGAATGCAATTTTCTACACGCTGCATTACCTGGCTCATCTCAAGCGTCACGGCGTGCGCGTGATCAACGGCCACGACGCCTGGGTCACCGAGACGTCCAAGGCACTGCAACTGTCGCTGCTCGAGCAGCTGGGGCTGCCGTTCCCCGCGGCGCGGGTCATCAACCACGCCGCCCAGGCGCCCGAGGCGGCACGCGGGCTCCGCTTTCCAGTGGTGCTCAAGCCCAACATCGGCGGCTCCGGAGCCGGCGTGCGCCGATTCGACGCGCCCGAGCAGCTCGAGCAAGCGGCGCACGCCGGCGCGCTGGACCTCGGCATCGACCACACGGCCCTGGTCCAGGAATACATCCCGGCCGCCGACCAGCGCATCGTGCGCGTCGAAGTGCTGGGCGGGCGCTATCTGTACGCCATCCGCATCTACACCTCGGGCGAGAGCTTCAACCTCTGTCCCGCCGACGTGTGCCAGACCGTGGGTGGCGCCGCGCTGGTGCGCGCCGCGTGCCCCGTGGATGCACCGAAGAACAATCTCCGGGTCGAGGGCTACACGCCGCCCCGCGAGATCGTGGCCCAGGTCGAGTGCATCATGCAGGCGGCGCACATCGACGTGGGAGGCGTCGAGTACATGATCGACGGGCGTGACGGCCGGTTGTATTTCTACGACATCAACGCCCTGTCGAACTTCGTGGCCGACGCGCCCCGCGTGGTGGGGTTCGATCCGTTCGTGCGCCTGGTCGATTACCTGGAACGGCAGGCCGTCTGACCATGCGCTTCGGCTACTGGCTCCCGGTGTTCGGCGGCTGGTTGCGGAACGTCCCGGATGAGGGGATGGAGGCGAGCTGGGAATATGTGCGCCGGCTGGCGCAGCGGAGCGAGGCGATCGGCTTCGATCTGACCCTGATCGCCGAGTTGAACCTCAACGATATCAAGGGAGCGGACGCACCGTCGCTCGATGCCTGGAGCACGGCGGCGGCGCTGGCGGCAGTGACCGAGCGGCTCGAGCTGATGGTGGCCGTCCGGCCCACCTTCCACCCGCCCGCCCTGCTCGCGAAGCAGGCCGCGAACATCGATCGCATCAGCGGCGGCCGGCTCACGCTCAATGTGGTGTCGTCCTGGTGGTCGAGCGAGGCCCGGCAGTACGGAGTCGCGTTCGACCAGCACGACGCGCGGTACGCGCGCACGGCGGAGTGGCTCCAGGTAGTGACCGGGATGTGGTCGGAGCGGCGCTTCAGGTTCGCGGGCCAGTACTATCGCGTGGAGGACGCGATACTCGAGCCCAAGCCGCTGGCGCGCCCCCGGCCGACCTTGTACGCGGGGGGCGAGTCCGAGGCCGCGAAGGATCTCATCGCGCGAGCGTGCGACGCCTACCTGATGCACGGCGATCCGCCGGAGCGGATCGCCCCCAAGGTGGCGGACCTGCGGGCGCGGCGCGAGCGGCTGGGCCTGCCGCCGCTCACGTTCGGGCTCGCCGCGTACGTGGTATGCGCGGGATCGGAGGCGGCCGCTCAGCGCGAGGTGGCGCGCATCACCGACGTGCGCCAGAGCGCCGCCGGCTACGCCAACTATCAGGACTGGCTCGCCAACACCCAGCTCGAGCAGCAGGTGAGTCTCGAAGACTACTCCGTGTCGAACCGGGGGCTGCGCGCCGGACTCGTGGGAACGGCCCAGCAGATCGCTGGGCGCATCCGCGAGTTCGAGCGTGCGGGGGTGGATCTACTGCTGTTGCAGTTCAGCCCGCAGTATGAGGAGATGGAGCGGTTCGCGGCGGAGGTCATTCCCCTCGTCGGGGCGGTCACAACGACCGAGCCGAGGCCGATGCGCCAGCCGGCGCGGTAGGTGAGCAGCACGGCGAGCTCCACGCTGCATGCTCGAGCCCTTCATTAGAGTATCACTGGCTGCCGCCGGAACCCTGGCCCTGCTCGGCTGCGGGAAGGGGCATGAGCGTCCCGCCGCCACGCGACCTCCGCGGTTCCTCCTGGTCGCCCACGGCGGGGCCGGCGCCCCGCGCCGCTCCGAGATGACGCCCGCCGACGATTCGGCGTACCGGTCCACGATGGCGCAGGCGCTCCGCGCCGGCTACGACGTGCTGCGCGGGGGCGGCACGAGCCTGGATGCGGTGGTCGCGACCATCAACGTGCTCGAGGACTCCCCCCTCTACAATGCGGGCAAAGGCGCGGCCTTCACCAACGTCGGTACCAACGAGCTCGACGCGGCGATCATGGACGGGGCCACCCTGCGGGCTGGCGCCGTGGCCGGCGTCAAGCACATCAAGAACCCGATCAACCTGGCGCGCCTCGTGATGGAGCGATCACCGCACGTGCTGCTCGCGGGCGCGGGCGCCGAGGCGTTCGCCCAGGAGCAGGGAATGACGCTCGTACCCCAGTCGTATTTCTTCACCAAGCGTCGCTGGGACGAGTTGCAGCAGCAGCGGGCGGAGGCCAAGGAGCACGGCACGGTTGGCGCCGTGGCCCTGGACCAGGAGGGGCGGATTGCCGCCGGGACCTCGACCGGCGGCCTGACCAACAAGCGGTGGGGCCGGATCGGCGATTCTCCGATCATCGGGGCCGGCACCTACGCCAGCCCGACCTGCGCCGTGTCGGGAACGGGCGAAGGGGAGTACTTCATGCGCAACGTCGTCGCGTACGACATCTGCGCTCGGGTGCGGTACCGGGGCGAGACCCTCGCCGCGGCGGCGGACAGCGTCGTCATGCAGGAGCTCGTCGCGCAGGGCGGAGATGGCGGTGTGATCGCTCTGGACCAGGACGGTCACGTCGTGATGACCTTCAACAGCCATGGGATGTACCGCGGTTACGTCGGTCCGGACGGCGACATCGTGGTGAAGATCTACCGGCATGAATAGCCGACCGGGCGACGACGCCACGCACGTCTCGTCCCCCCTGTGACAGACGGGAGAGTCGCCTGTTGCGTCGTCGCGACACCCATCGCCGCTTGACAGCGGAGCCTGCGCGTCCCCACCGTAGTGCTCCAGCAGCGCCATCGGCCCCGTTGCGCCCGCGATCCGGCCAACGGGGCGTCGTGTTTTTGAGCGGGGGGCCAGGTATGGACGCGAAACTCTTGTTGGACAATCTCGAGCACGGCGTGGTGGCGATCGCACCTGACTGGACCATCGCCGCATGGTCTGCGGCGGCCGCGCGCATCACGGGCCTGCCGGCCGAGCGCGTGCTGGGTCACAGTTTCTGGGTCGCGTTCCCCGCCGCCAAGGCCACGCACATCGAGCGCGTGCTGCAAGAGGTGCTGCATGATGGCAAGTCGCAGACCTATCTCGCGCCCGCCGCCGCCACCGATTTCCCGGGGATGGTGTTCGAGACCCAGGTCAGTCGCGGGCCGCACAACTATCTCATCATGGTGTTCCGGCAGGTGCGTGAAGAGCTCGGACCCGAGTCGCGCGCGGCCCATCTCATGAGCGCACTCGAGACCGAGCGGCGGTTGTATCTGCAGTTGTTCAGCTCGCTGCCCACACCCGCCCTGGTGCTCACCGTGGACGGCCAGATCCTCGAATCGAACCCGGAAGGCGTCAAGCTGCTGGGCGCCTCCGATCCGGTCGCGTTGCGGGGACGTCCCATGGGCGACTGGACCCCCGCGGCGCACCGCACGCCGCTCGCCGCGGCGCTGCGGGACGCGGTCACGCAACGTCAGGAGGTGCGCCTCACCGTGGAGTATGCGGGTGAGCCGCCCCGCGACGTGCGCGCCGTGATCGTGAACGTGGATCCAATGCGCCAGTCGCCCAAGCTCTTGTTCCTCGCCCTGGACGTGTCGCGCGAAGCGCTGCTGCAGCAACGCCTGCTCCAGGCGGACCGGCTCTCCCAGCTGGGCGCGCTGGTGTCGGGCGTGGCCCACGAGCTGAACAATCCCCTCGCCGCGATCGCCGCGTTCGGGGAGGCCCTCACGCTCGATCCCACCCAGGCCGACGTGCAGGAGAGCGCGGAGGTGATCCGGAGTGAGGCGATGCGCGCCGGCCGCATCGTCCAGACGCTGCTCGATTTCGCGCGCCAGCGGCCGCGCGTGCAGACCGCCGTGGATCTGGGGGAGATCGCCGACCGCGTGCTGGCGTTGCAGCGGAGCGGGTTCAAGAAGGCGCGGATCCGGGCCAGCGTGTCCGTGGCGAAGGACGTCCCCGCCGTGGCGGGCGACCCGCAGGAGCTGCAGCAAGTGCTCTTGAACGCGGTGGTCAACGCGCGCCAGGCGATCGAAAACAGCGGCCGCCCGGGCCAGATCACCATCACCGCCCAGGCGACCGGCCACCACGTCGTCGTGACCGTTGACGACACCGGGCCCGGCGTGCCCGCCGAGATCCTCGATCGCGTGTTCGAGCCCTTCTTCACGACCAAGGCGGAGCAGGGCACCGGGCTCGGCCTGGCGATCAGCTTCGGGCTGGTACGCGGAATGGGCGGCCGGATGTGGATGCAAAACGTGGAGGGCGGCGGGGCGCGGCTCTCGTTCGAGCTTCCCGTGGATGCGGGCGACACGGGCGCGGGGTCGGCGGCCGCGTCGAGGTCGGACAGCCGACACCTGTCGGTGCTGGTGATCGAGGACGAGGACAGCGTGCGCCGCGCGATGGCGCTGCTCGCCAAGCGTCTGGGGCACGAGGTGACCACCGTGGGGCGGTTCGCCGAAGCGACGGAGCGCCTGGCGGCGCCGAACGTCCGCTACGACGCGCTGCTCGTCGACGTGCATCTGGACGACGAGCACACCGGGTTCGATCTGTTCGAGCGGTTGCGGGAAGAGGGACGGGGTCGGGAGCGGCGCATCGTGTTCACCACCGGCGACTCGATCTCGCTGCACACGCGCGACGCCTTGCAGCGGGCCGATCGGCCCGTGTTGCGCAAGCCGTTCAGTCTCGACGAGCTGCGCGAGATACTCGAGCGTGTGGCGGGGAGCTGAAGCGGGCGATTCCCGGCTAGGCGACCGCGACGACGGCGCGCGCACGCTTCCGCGGCCGGGCCTCGTGCCGTGCGCGGTAGAATGCGATGGTCTGCCGGAGCCCTTCAGCGAAGTCGACGACGGGCTCATAGCCGAGCAGGCGTCGTGCCTTCGCCAGGGCCGCGACGGAATCGCGGACCTCCCCCGCGCGTCCCTGGGTGTACAGGGGCATGGCGGGAACGCCGGCCAGCGATCGGATGTGCTCCCACAGCTGGTTCACGCTCACGCCCTGCCCACACCCGACGTTGAACACCTGCCCCGCGGCGCCGGCGGCGGGCGCGCGCGCCGCGAGCACGTTGGCGTGCACGACGTTCGCGATGTACACGAAATCGCGCGTCTGCCCGCCGTCCCCGAAGATGGTGGGGCGCTCGCCCGCCAAGGCGGCCGCGATGAAGCGCGGCACGACCGCGGCGTACTGCGAGTTCGGGTCTTGCCGCGGGCCGAAGATGTTGAAGTAGCGCAGCACCACGGTCTCCAGCCCGTAGGTCTCATGGAACGCGACGCAGTACTCCTCGCCGGCGAGCTTGGATGCGGCGTAGGGCGACAGCGGCCGAGTCACGTGCTCCTCGGAGTTCGGCAGCGTCGTGGGGTTGCCGTAGGCCGACGTGGAGCCGGCGTACACCACCCGTTGCACGCCTTTGTCCCGGGCCGCGAGCAGCACGTTCAACGTGCCGGTCGCGTTCACCTGGTGGGTCACGAGCGGCTCGTCCACCGATCGCTGGACCGAGGTCACCGCGGCGTGATGGAGCACGCAGTCGACTCCGTCGACGGCGCGGCGGCAGGTATTCAGGTCGGTGACGCTGCCGCGGATGAAGCGTATCTGACGCCGCACCCCCGCGAGGTTGGCGCGGTGGCCCGACGACAGGTCGTCCAGCACCGTGACGTCGTGCCCCGTTGCAACGAGATACTCCACCAGGTGCGAACCGATGAAGCCCGCACCCCCCGTGATCAGATAACGCACGTGATTTCCTTGGTAATCGGCCCGGTTCTTGCCCCTTGCAGGAATCCGGCCAGCGCTCCTGGACGCATGCCCCGCCCCTCCGCTCTCCTCGTGAACGCCACTTAGGCTGTGGCGCTCAGGCAACAGGTGTCTCGCGATGGGGTGGATGCCGCTGCCGGCGGGCAGCGCGCAGCGCTGGGGAGGCCCATGGAGTTCACGATCACAACGGTCAATCCGCTCGAACACGCCGAAGAGATCAAGCGGCTGTTCGTGACGCACGGCCGGGCGGAATTTCCCAGCTTCTTCGACAGAGCGTACGAACCCGCGGTCCGCGCCGGGGGCGTGAGCTGGGTGGGGCGAGACCGGGCCGGACAGCTCGTGATGCACGTCGCCTGTTTCCCGCGGCGGTTCCGCTTCGGGGCGCGCGCTGTCGTGGGTGGGCTGCTGATGAACGCGCTGGTGGCGGAGGCCTACCGCTCGTTCTTCCCTGCGCGGACGCTGATGCGGCGGGCACGGGACGACATCAAGGCCCGGGGCGACACCGACTTTCTCTACACCGACCCCAACGATCAGGCGCGCGCCGTACTGGAGGCATCGGGTTTCCGGCGCATCGGGACGCTCGAGCGGCACGTGCTGCCCGTCAGCGACCGCCGCTGGCTCGTGGACGGGGCGATCCGCCTGCTGCACGCCCGCACCCGTCTGCAGCGGGGACTCCGGACGGGTCCCGATCCGATCGCGTCGCCTGCCGCGCAGCAGGCGGCGGCCGCGTTCGAGGCACCGTGGGGCGACTCCCCGCGTCTGCGCCCGCATTACGGGAACGCGTTGTACGCGGCACGGCTGGACGGGTACCCCGGTCCACGCGACACCTGGTTCACGTTCCCCCAAAACGGAGTGGGGAGTGCGCCGGCGGCGGGGCTCCTCGTACGCGGACCCGATCAATCGGGTGTCGCCGCCCTGCACGCGATCCGTCGCGCGCCCGAGCTACCACTCGCGTGCCTGATCCCCGGCCTCGTGCGGGCGCTGCGCGCCGCCGGTTGCGCGCGCTTGCAGATCGTCACCGTGGCGGAATCCGCGTTCGCCGCGGAGCTGCGGCGCGTCGGATTTGTCGCGCGGCGGGATTGGGCGCCGGTGCTCGCGGCCCCGCTGACGCCGACCGGCGAAGCCGTGTTGGGCGCGGTGCACCAGTGGGAGATCACGGATCTCGACTGCGATCGCTAGCCTGCGCCGCGCGCACGCGACGCGTGCGGCTGTGCAGTCTACGCTGTCGCGCGGTCGCGACAACCGGTCTGTGCGGGCGGGAGCACGCGGGTTCGCTCCTCCCCGGGGCCTCGTCCGGGCACGCCCGTTGCCGTGCTCAACGTATGTCGTGATTAGCGTATATCGTGATTAGTGTATATATGGAGCACCAATGCCTCATCCCACTGGCCGATCGGAGAAACGTGCGGACCGAGCCGGAGCTCTCCCGCTGATGCATGTTCCCTCCTCTGAGACAACGCAGTCGGTTCGTCGAGGGAGGCGTCCCGTCCCGATGGAAAGCGGAGTAGTGTCCGGGCTGCTGACTCGGCTCCGCCGAGTGCCCGACCAGCTACTGCACGGCGCCCGGCGTCGCGCGGCGCTCGCGGCGCTGGCCGGCGCGGAGCGAGCCCCGGAGTCGGTGCTGGTGATCTGCAACGGGAACATCTTCCGGAGCCCCTTCGCAGCCGCCGTGCTCCGTCGCGCGCTCGAGCTCCGCGGCTTGGGGCGCGTGCGGGTCGACTCGGCAGGCTTCGCAGGACCGGGTCGGGCGTCGCCGGCCGACGCCATCGCGGCAGCGGCGCGGCGCGGCGTCGATCTCGCGAGCCACAGTTCTCAGCTCGTCATGGCCGATCTAGTGCGTGCGGCAGACCTGATCGTCGTGATGGACGGGCTGCAACGGCGCATGATCTGCGAGCGGTTTGGCCGCAGTCCGCGCGCCGTGCTCCTGCTCGGCGACTTTGATCCGCTGGGAGTCGCGTCTCGGGCCATCGAGGACCCAGTCGAGCAGGGACCCGGCGTGTGCGCCACAGTGTACGCGCGGATCGAGCGCTGCGTGGAGGAACTCGCGCAGGCCCTGGGGGGTCTGGCGAGCCGGTCGTCCCGATAGGAGCACCTTCACTTCCCGGTGGCTGATCAATCCCCCCTGCGGTTGCCCAAGCCCCTTTTTTGTTCAAAGTAGAAACAGTGCGGATGCACAAAAACGCAGCCCCATCAACCGGTGTGACCGTCCAAGTCTAGGTTCCGCTGCTCCACTAGCTTGCACCACTTGCGCTGTTTTGTCCCAGTTGCTACTCTGCCACGTCGCGAGGGGGCAACAGATTCGAGCCTCCCCGACATGGTGATTACGCTGCTCAGAGCAAAACCGTCGAAAGGCGGTGG
>Ga0209234_1001016_pt1 | contig 10407 bp, 10 predicted proteins | sample GraSoi013_1_20cm_2_FD_185816 | JGI IMG/M metagenome (GOLD analysis project Ga0209234, IMG submission 185816) | Grasslands soil microbial communities from the Angelo Coastal Reserve, California, USA - Sample 08_20_2013_1_20cm (SPAdes) (version 2) | ecosystem: Environmental > Terrestrial > Soil >... | reverse complement strand
CAGGGCGTCAGCGACTTCAAGACCCTGGCTGAACGGATTCAGTCCCGCCTGTAAACCCAAGAAGATTGGGCGCAGAGGCGCTGAGTGAGGAGGGAATCGAGCAGGGCAGATCATGGAAACTGACGACCTGACTAAGCCGGATCATTTGGATGCGCGATTGAAGTTCATCGTGAGGAGTCCATCCAGGAGTCCGCGCTTGCCCTGGAACTTGAATTCGCCCGCTTTCATTTGGAGCGTCAAGTATCAGTCCGGATTCAATATTTGCAGAATGCCGGATCGATCACTGGCTGGAGAAGTTCGTTGCTGTAGGATTGAAGAGTGGCGAAGGAATCGATGCGGTTGTGAGGCACAGGTGCTCACGTATCAGCGACGTACAAAGCTAATAGTGGGACTCCCAATTTATTTCAATTCTCGCCTACGGCATCATGGGATCAAGAGGTTCGTTCCTTGACCCTCTTCTGCTCCGTGCCTTTCGGACGCATTAGCTAATCTCCTATGCTGAATCTGGCTCACTATCAATCTATCGGCGAAGCGCTGCGGGATGCGCTGGATCAGTTTGCGAACGAAGTGTGCCTGATCGAAGCGGACCGCGAGCGCGAAAAAGAGCGCCTGACTTACCGAAATTTCAAAGAACGTGCGCATCCGCTGGCCAAAGCTTTGCAGGACGTAGGCTTCTCCGCTGGCGCTCGTGCCAGCATCATCATGACGAATCAGTCGAAGTGGCTGATCTCGGCCTACGCCATCTTCTTCAGTGGCGGCGTCCTTGTGCCGCTCGATTACAAACTGACGCCGGACGATCATTGGCAACTGCTCAAGCATTCGGACGCTGCTGTACTGATCACGGAATATCCGATCTGGCGGCAACTCAGCGTCTCGGCGGGCCGCACGGCCGCGACGCATGTACAGACCGTGCTGGTCACCGAAGGTCCCGCCAGCGCCGAACTCGCCGGTGCGCGGCGGTGGGAAGAATTCCGCGGAGCGGGCGAACCCATCTTCATCGCGCGGAAGCGCCAGGAAGTGGCTTGCATTGTCTACTCCTCCGGGACAGGCGGCCGCCCGAAGGGTTGCATGATGACGCACGAAAACTACCTGGAACAGTGCATCGCACTCACATCGATCTATCCGTTCTGGCCCGGCGTGCGCTACCTCAGTATTTTGCCAACAAACCATGCCATTGATTTCATGGTCGGTTTTTTCGGACCCTTCACCTGCGGCGCCACGGTCGTACATTTGCGCACCCTGCGTCCCGAACATGTGCGCGAGGCATTTCCGAAATACAAAATCACTTATGTGAGTCTCGTTCCGCTCGTTTTGAAAAACCTGCAGAAAAGCCTGCAGGCGCGCTTCGAATCGATGCCACCGGGCCAACGGAAAATTTTCAATGTGCTCGTGGGCATCAACAAAATGCTCACCAAGAAGCGGCCTCGTCTTGGCGTCAGTCGCCAGCTGCTCAGGCAAGTTCATGAGGCGTTTGGCGGCGAGCTTCGCGCCATCATTGTCGGTGGCGCCTTCGCGGAACCGCAGACGCTGCAATTTTTCTACGATTTGGGGATTCCCGTCGCCAACGGATACGGCCTCACGGAAGCAGGCACGGCGATCACCGTCAACGATATGAAACCATTTCGCGCAGACACCGTTGGCAAGCCGCTGCCCGGGATGGAAGTGCGCATCGTGGATCCGTCTGCCGACGGCGTTGGCGAAGTCTCTGTTCGCAGCAAGACCGTCATGGCGGGCTACTTGAATGACCCTGAACTCACGGCGGAAACCATCGTCGATGGTTGGCTCCTGACCGGCGACCTTGGCTGCTTCGACGAGACAGGCCACCTGCAGCTCACGGGCCGCAAGAAAAACATGATCGTCACTGAGGAAGGGAAGAATATCTATCCTGAGGACATCGAAACTGCTTTCGAGAGTCTTTCTGTAAAAGAATTTTGCGTTTTCGCCGCCAATTACATTTGGCCCAAGCGTTCGATGGTTGGCGAAAAACTTGTGCTGGTACTGCACCTCGAGCCGGGACAGCAGTACGGCGAAAAACTCCTGCGGGACATCAACGCGCACAACAATCGCCTGCTACACTACAAGCGTATCCACGGGGTTGTTCTGCTGGACGAGGACTTTCCCCGGACGGCTTCTGTAAAGATCAAACGCAATGTACTGGCGGAACGTCTCGCGAAGTTGGACAGCGCGGCTGCGATTCTGCCCTTATGAAACGGTTTGGAAATGATTGTGAGGATCGGAAGTTAGAATTCCGGATTCATTCTTCAAATGGATCGTTTTTTCGCCATCGTCAACCCCGCCGCCGGTGGCGGCCGCTCGGCGAAGCTCGCTGGGCCTGCCCTCGCGCGTTTACGCGAGAAAGGGCTGAAAGTCGACGTCATCGCTTCGACGTGTCCAGGCCACGCTTTGCAACTTGCCCGCGAAGCCTACGATCAGGGTTACCGGCGTTTTCTTGCAGTCGGTGGAGATGGCACTGCTCACGAAATCCTCAATGGTGTTTTTGCGGGACGCTCTGCGGTTCAACGCATCACCCTGGGATTCCTGCCGCTTGGCACCGGCAATTCTTTCTTGCGCGACTTTACAAAGGACGGAGCCTCCGCGGCTTCGATGCAGGCGCTTCTCCAGGGCCGCAGCCGCACCGTCGACCTTTTGCGCCTGACACACGCCACCGGCGAAATCTATTCCTTTAATCTCTTGAGCGTTGGCTTTACCGCTGATGTCGCTGCTTTGACCAATCGAATGTTCAAGCCGTTTGGCGATTTCGGCTATTTGCTCGGTGTTTTCGTGCGCGTGGTGCAGTTGCGCTGGCGCTCTTTGGCTTTGCGCTGCGATGACGATCAGGAGTGGGATGAGCGGCGCGCTCTTTTCCTGACCTTCAACAACAGCAAGTACACGGGCGGCAGGATGCTGATTGCGCCGCACGCGGATCCTACCGACGGGCTCATTGAATTTGTCCGCTGGGGCCCGATCGGCCGGCTGGGATTGCTCCGCACATTGCCGCGTCTCTACGACGGCTCTCATGTCAATCATCCGCTCGCTTCGCGCCGCGCAGTGCGTCACGTCGAATTCAAGGGGGCTGCAGCGGTGGATATCATGATCGATGGTGAAGTGCTGACACTGGAGTGCCGGGCACTCGACATTCTTCCCGCCGCCGTGAACATCTGTATATGAAACGGGCCTGGTTGGTGGTACGCAGCGCGATCCTGTGGATCTTCAGCGGTTTGCATTTCTTTCTTGTTGTGCCGCTGCTGATCCTTCTCGGCATCTTTCTGGATCCTCGCGAGCATGATTGGTTGCAGCGCAGTTTCTGCCGGCGCATCGCATTTCTTTCCGGCGCGCAAGTCCAGGCCCGCCGCTCCGGCGGTTTCGATGCCCAGCGGACGTGCTTTTTCATGGCCAACCACGTCAATCTTTTCGATCCTTTCATGCTGTACTGCGCCATCCCGCAGTTTGTACGCGGATGGGAGCTGGAATCCCACTTCAAGATTCCGGCGTACGGCTGGCTGATGAAGCGCTTCGGCAACGTCCCCGTTCCGGATGTCCGGCGTCCGTCAGACTTGAAGCGCATGTGGCGCATGACACAGGACGCCATCAACGGCGGCACGAGCCTGATCATTTTTCCGGAGGCCAAGCGGACTCGCGACGGGCGAGTGGATCAATTTCAAGACGGCGGGTTCCGCATGGCGCAGCAGCTCGGCATTCCCATCGTGCCTGTCAGTCTCGTGGGATCCTTCCGCCATCACCGGACGGGCCACTGGATGCTCTGGCCGGCGAAGATTACGGTTCATCTTCACGACACCATAGAGACCAAGGGGCTCACAAAAGAAGATGTGCCGGCACTGCGCGAACGCGTTCGCGCGATCGTGGCAGCACCCTTGGAAGAGGCCTCGAGGGGGAGCACAGGCATAGTGGGGCAAGGCAGGCCGCTCGGAAATGGTGACGCGTGAGCGGACAAAGAGGGCCTGCTTGACTGGAGGATCCCTGAAGAGGACCGGTGTTTGTAAGTGCGGATTCTCCCAAGACTTAAAGAGGCGGCATTTTTGCTGGCTTGGTAGTGGCTCGTCAGTGTGGACTTCAAGGGTTACGGGCACGCTTTGTTCGACAGAGGAATCGTGCCGACCCAACGAAACCATGATAGGTATTGATACATGATGTATGTTATTACTTATAAGTATCTGGGTTGCCGTCGGATGGGTGCATCGGCGTTTCAAATTGGCGTACGCAAGAGTCGTCTACGGCGTGATGGTGCCCTGCCCATACCAAAAGCGAATGGCCAGCGCATGACTCCACCGATGCGCCCCGCTTAGTTGAGAATTGGGTGAGGGGCAGACCAGGGAAGGGACGGCAAAGAGATGCGGGCTAAAGCGAAAGCTTGATTCCGGGAAGGACACGGCCGGCCCTGGTTTCCTGCCAGGTGTAATAGATGCGGTGGATGACGGTGATCGTGGAAACCACGGCAATTACCCACAGAACTGGACCCATGCGATTGACCAGCCCGCCGATGATGAGCAGCACAAGGCGCTCGGGGCGCTCCATAAAGCCGACTTTACATAAGAGAATGAGGGATTCGGCGCGGGCGCGCGCGTAACTCACCATGACGGAGCCGGCTGTAGCGACCGCGGAAAGCACGACATAGGGAGTCCTGCCGCTCACGGAATAGTAGACCAAGAGGCCCATGTAGAGGGCCATGTCCGCATAGCGATCGAGAGTTGAATCGTAGAATGCGCCGAAGGCAGTGACGCGGTTCTGCCGACGTGCGACCTGCCCATCCAGCATGTCAAGGAAACCAGCAAAGAAAATGGTCAGCGCGCCGGTGAAGAAACTGCCAACGGCAAAAAAAGCTGCCGCGCCAAAATTCACAACCAGTCCAAGAAATGTCAGGAGATTGGGATTGATTCCGGTAGCGGCGATGCCGCCAACTATTCTGTCAAGCAGCCATTTGCTGCCGGTTCCAATTGCCCCCGTTAGCGTAGCCATAAGCCGCTAATAGTGTCTCAGAATCACGGCGGATTCGCGAAATCGAAAGTGAATTCCGAATGCGGCGCATCCTATACCAGGCGGCTCTGCCTGCCAACGCTCCTTCCCTGATGCCCCCTGATGCCGGGATTGATAGAAATTCTAAATCGCGTATGTGCGTCAAATGTTCTTGACGGAGAATCGGCTTCATCCTACAGTCGGCAAGTCTGGGAATTTCGACCAATAACTATGATTGAGCTCAACCGCCGCAATTTTCTACTGCGAGCAGGAACAAGTCTCGGCGCCGCATGGGTTACGACGAATTGGCCGGCCCTCTTGTCTGCCGCAACGCACGCCCATAACGCTGCCAGAGCTACGCCGCCGCCAAAATATGAATTTTTCACTCCAGCGGAGGCGGCGGAGATCGAGGCCATCACCGCGCGCATTATTCCGACGGACGACACTCCGGGGGCGCGCGAAGCCGGCGTGGTATATTTCATCGATCGTGGCCTGGCCACCTTTGCCGTCGACGACCAAAAAACCTACCGCGAAGGTCTGCCTGAATTGCAGGCCAGGTTGCGTGAGATGTTCCCCAGTGGCTCCAAATTCTCCAGCTTGGCGACGGAACAGCAGGACGCGGTTTTGCATTCCTTCGATGAAGAGTCCGATACTCCTCGGCGGGCATTCCGGGCGCGGCCGGGTGCTCAGAGTTTTTTTGAGACGCTCCGCCAGCATACCATCGCGGGATTCCTGATCGACCCCGAATACGGAGGCAATCACGATGGGGTCGGGTGGAAAGTTATTGGCCGCGAGCGTGAACATATGTTTCAGGCCCCGTTCGGGTACTACGACAAAGACTATTCCGGCTGGCAACCCGTGGCGAAGGAAGCGGAGAAGAAATGACGGTCGACCAGCCCCACTACAAGACTTCCGACGAAGTGGACTTTGTCATCGTGGGCTCTGGCGCGGCCGGCGGCATCCTCGCCAAGGAGCTTTCGACCAACGGTTTTCGCGTGGTTGTCTTGGAGCAGGGCCCTTACCTGACGGAAGCCGATTTTAGCCACAACGAAATCGAAATCCTGGTCCAGGACAAGCTCACCAACCATCCGAAACTTCAGCCGAATACGTTCCGCAAGACGCCCGACGAAAAAGCCAAGCCGCAGCGTGCCCTGGTTTATGGGCGATGCGTCGGCGGCACCAGCGTGCACTTCACGGCGAATTTCTGGCGTTTTCACGAAATCGATTTCATCGAGCGCAGCAAAGTCGGCCCCGTTGCCGGCACCGGGCTCATGGATTGGCCGATTACGTACTCAGATCTCGAACCGTACTATACGAAAGTGGAATGGGAAATCGGCGTTTCTGGCCTGGCGGGCGCCAGTCCCTTTGATCCCCCGCGGTCGAAGCCTTATCCTATGCCGCCGCTGCCGGTGAAGTCTTCGGGCGTAATTTTCGAGCGTGCCGCGCGGAAGCTGGGCTGGCATCCTTTCCCAGCGCCCATGGCCATTCTTTCTCAACCGCGGGCTGGACGAAGCGCTTGCGTCAATTGCGGCTTCTGTCTTGGTTTCGGCTGCGAAGTCGGCGCCAAATCCAGTTCACTTGCCACCGCCATTCGAATGGCGGAGCGCACCGGCCGCTGCGAAATTCGTCCTGACTCCTACGTGCATCGCATCGAGGCGGACGCAAATAGCCGCGCGACCGGGGCCGTTTACTTCGATGAAAAGCGCAACACGCATCTGCAGAAGGCCAAGGCCGTGGTGGTCTGTGCCAACGGTGCCGAGACCCCACGCTTGTTATTGCTCTCCGCCAACAAGCAATTTCCCAACGGTCTAGCGAACTCCAGCGGCATCGTCGGAAAATACTTGATGCTCAACAGCGGTGGCGTTGTCACCGCTCAGTTCGAGAATCCGCTCAACGATTACAAGGGCTTCGCCGTCAGCCGCGTGCTGCACGATTTCTATGAGCTCGATCCACAAAAAGTCGGCTTCTATGGAGGGGGCGGGCTTGATGCTCGCTTCGATTTCACGCCCATCAGTTTTGCTTTCGGAGGTCTGCCCCCTGGGGTGCCACGCTGGGGCCAGGACTTCAAGGCCGCCCTCGCGCACGATTTCAACCGCACCATGGAAATCTTCTGCCATGGTACATCCCTGCCTCTCGAGAACAACAGTTTTTCGCTCGATCCCGATCTGAAAGATGCCTGGGGCCTGCCTGCGCTCCGCCTGACCTACAAAGATCATCCTGATGATTTGAAGCTCGGGAATTGGATGTTCGCGCGCGCTCACGAACTTTTTGACGCCGCGGGTGCACACAAAAAGTGGAGTTTCCCGGCCAGGGAGCAGCAGTTCGCCGTGCATCTTCTCGGCAGCTGCCGTATGGGAAACGATCCGAAGACGTCGGTGATCAATTCGGACCACCGCGCCCATGACGTCAAGAACCTCTTTCTTTGCGATGGCAGCAGCCTGGTGACTTCCGGCCGCGGCCAGCCCACCATGACCATCGAAGCGCTCGCCTTCCGCGCCGCTGACCGTATTACTGCGCTTGCGAAGCGCGGCGAAATCAGCGCCTGATCTTGCCCTCAATTCCGGAGGACTCAGGAGTTTTTGTAACCGCGCCGCGCGTACTTTCGTCACATCACCTGTGAGGGTCGAATCTATGAACGGGAATCGTCAGAATATCTGGTTTGCAGTTTGGGGAACATCACTGTGCCTCTTGCTGGCGATTGCGGGGGCATTGGCACAGTCCCCTTCCCCGGCCTCAGCGGGATCCAAGCTTGCGGAAGAAGAATTCAAGAATATTCAAGCTCTCAAGGGAATCCCGGCCGACCAAATCATCCCCTCGATGCAGTTCATTGCTGCTTCTCTTGGCGTCGAATGCGAGTTCTGCCACGTTGCGCATGCGAACGAAAAGGACGACAAGAATCCCAAAGTCACGGCGCGCAAGATGATCGAAATGATGATGGCGATCAATAAAGACAACTTCGAGGGTCACCGCGAGGTCACCTGCTACTCTTGCCACCGCGGTTCGACGGATCCCGCGGCCACACCCATCATCACAGACGACGAACCACGGGCGGCAGGCGGCGAAGAGAAAAAACCCGGCGAGGCGAAAGCCTCGTTGCCGCCTGCGGACCAGCTTCTCGATAAATATCTCGCCGCCATCGGCGGGGCGGTTGCGCTCCAGAAAATCACCAGCCGCGTGCAAAAGGGAACGCTCACCGCATTCGGCGGCCAGCATTTCTCCGTCGATGTTTATTCAAAGGCTCCGGATAAGCGCGTCTCGATCATGCATCTCCAGGGCGGGGACAGCATCACCGCGTTCGATGGGAAACAGGGCTGGCTCGGTGTTCCCGGTCGTATGCATACGATGTCGACGGCGGAAAATGACGCCGCACGGATCGATGCGGATCTTTACCTTCCGGCGCACCTGAAGACGCTCTACCAGAAATTCAGTGTCGATGCGGGTGAGAAAATCGATGGTCATGATACTTACATGGTTGTGGGGCGCACCGAGGGCCAACCGCCGCTCCGTTTGTACTTGGACAAGGAATCGAGCCTGCTGTTGCGCTTGGTGCGATACGCCGAAACTCCACTCGGCCGTAACCCAACACAAATCGACTATGCGGATTATCGCGATGCGAATGGCGTGAAGGTGCCGTTCCGCTGGAACCTGGCGCGCCCTGGCAACCGATTCGTCATCCAGATCGAGCAGGCTCAACAAAACGTTCCCGTGGACGAGGCCAAGTTCGCGCCGCCATCAGTCGCACCTAAACCGCCTGCTCCTTAGGCCGTATTTCGTAAAAGCCACAACTAATTTCTACAGCGATGGAAGGCCGCAGCCTGCGTCGCTTCCGTGCAACTCGATGTCCAAGGGGTTGGCAGTCCGCCTCTGCTGCGCACCGGTCGTGCCGTCACGAGTTTCTTCTTATTGCCAGGGTTCCGGGAGCGACTCTTGAGAGTTCCAGAACCGAGAACTCAGCTAACTCTGCGGCCTTGGCCAATCGCTGGTCTGTTCCCTATGAGCGCAAGGCGAGGCAAAGCGGAACGAGCTGGCGCAGCGAGGCTATTGAAGAATTCCTGGCGGAGTTAGCCGCGTTGATTGAGCCGGTCGAAGTTCGCCCCGAATTCTTCGAGACACGGGCGCAGCTGGTGGGGCTCGTTACGCGCCAAGACTTCTTTGTGACGCGGCCGCTCGGCACGCTTGCCGCATCAGCGGGCGATAAGTGCCTTGAAGGCGGGTACCTGCGCGACTTGCTTGGTATTTGTACGAGATCCTGTCTGGGAAAAACCTCGATGTACCGGACGTACCGCCCCCGAACTAATGTCTTGTTGCTCGACCCTGCACTGCACGTGACGACAGCGGGCATACGGGGTCGAAGGCAGCGAGTGATCGACAATCTTCTGGGAAATCGGGACTATTGCCCAACGATACGGCGTACCGAGATCCTCAATATGGCATAGGGACAGGGATTTGATTTGCCCGGAAAGTTGGCAAATAGTTGGCAAAACGGTTTCCACGTATTTACTGGCGATTTGATGGTGGGCCTGGGCGTGGACTTGAACCACCGACCTCGCCCTTATCAGAGTTGAGGCCGCTGGTCACGGACCTGCCGGTACCGATTCTTTGGGATTGACATAGCCATATGAGATAGCTATCGTAGAGGCGATGAAAGTTAGCGTAGCGGATGCCAAGAACAAGCTTCCCGAGCTAATCAAGGCTGTCGAGAATGGCGAAACAGTGACCATCTACCGACGTGGTGTCCCTGCCGTGGACATCATCCGGACAAAAAAGCCGAGTCGCAAAAAGCGGAAGCTCGGAACACTGAAAGGGAAAATTCACATTCGCGATATCGACTGGTGGAAACCCATGTCGGACGACGAAGCCGACGCTTTCGTCGAAGGACGTGACTAGGTGCGGTTGCTCCTGGACACGGTCGCTCTGATTTTCTCTGTTGAGTCACCGGAACGACTCACCAAGCGCGCGACTGGCATTTTGCAGAACACCGAAAACATCCTGGAACTGAGCGCGATTTCTCTTTCCGAAATCGCCGCCAAAGCAGCCCGCGGCAAGTTGAACTTGTCCGCCGCTGACACGCGCCACGCGCTTGAGGACCTGGACATTCGCATATTGCCGTACACAGCGAACCATGCATTCTTTCTTTTCGATCTACCGCCCCTGCACGCGGATCCCTTCGACCGTCAGATTATCGCCCAGGCTTTATGCGAAGAGATCCCGGTGATGACTTGCGACGAAAAATTCAGCCTGTACCACGGTCTCAAGGTCCTTTGGTAATTCTTAGGAATCTTGCCTCACGCAATGACCATAGCCGGGCTCGTGTGAGTTCGGCGAGATCGCATGTGAGTGATCCGGGCTGGACCCCTATTTGAATGGTGGGCCTGGGTGGACTTGAACCACCGACCTCGCCCTTATCAGGGTAGCGTGGTTAGGTTTTACAAGACC
>Ga0209234_1001015_pt1 | contig 10413 bp, 11 predicted proteins | sample GraSoi013_1_20cm_2_FD_185816 | JGI IMG/M metagenome (GOLD analysis project Ga0209234, IMG submission 185816) | Grasslands soil microbial communities from the Angelo Coastal Reserve, California, USA - Sample 08_20_2013_1_20cm (SPAdes) (version 2) | ecosystem: Environmental > Terrestrial > Soil >... | reverse complement strand
CCGGCGTGGCCGCATCAAGAGATACGGGATGACCACGACGAAGACGAGGCCGAGCACGATCCACGTCAGTCCCGGGCCCGACATCGAGCCGCGCACGCCGATGCCCTGCATCGCGAGGTAGGCGCCGCCGATCCAGTAGACGATGCCGTAAGCGAGATAGGCGCGCGCGGCGTCGCGATAGCGGTCGCCGGGATCGAACGGCGGGTGCTCGGGAATCATGACCTCGATCCTACGCCGGACTACGCTTGGGGGCGGAAGCGGCCGCCCCATTTGCCGCGGACGTCGGCGAGCAGCGCCGGCGTGATCACGCTCTCGCCGCGCGAGCGCGCGTACGCCTCCACCGCCTTCACCACCATGCCCCGCGCGAACGACGGGATGGCGTGGAGGCGCTCGCGCGCCGCCGGCTCCCACGTCAGCTGGTAGTCGACGGCCAGCCCGAACGTGAGCGTGGCCGGTAGCTCGACCACCGCGCCGCCGTGCGCGCCGGGCTGGTAGCCGCAGGCGGGGTCTTCCGCGAGGTAGTCGCCGTAGGTCGCGAAGGCGCGGCAGCGGCAGCCGCCGCACACCTTCGAGAACTCGCAGGCGCCGCAGCGCCCGCCGAGCTTCGGATCGCGCAGGTCACCGAAGACCGGCGCCGAGCGCCAGAGCTCGGCGAAGCCCGTCGCGCGGAGGTTACCCGCGCTCACCGGCATGTAGGGACACGGCGTGACGTCGCCCTCCGGCGTGATGCGGCAGTAGTACTTGCCGGCGGGGCAGGAGCCGTGGGCGTAATTCTTCAGGAGCGGCGACGACGGGTTGAGCTCCCAGAGGATGCGGCGGAAATGCGGCGCGCACTTCGCGCGGATGAGCAGCCCGTCGGCGCGGCCGACCGGCGTCGACCAAGGATCTTCGAACTTCTCGGAGGGCGCCGCCTCGGCCATGCCGAGCATGCGGCGCACGAACGACGGCGGCCCCTGCCCCGCGCCCGGTACCTTCGCCAGATAGGTCAGGATCTCCTCGTAGGCGGCGGCGTCGATGTCGGTGAGATCGCGTCCGCGCCCCGTGCGCACGAGGAAGAAGAAGTTGAGGACCTTGGCGCCGAGGTCCCGCGCGAGGTCGATCATCGCGGGCACGTCCTTCACGTTCCAGTCGGTCACCGACATGTGGAGCGAGAAGTCGAGGCCCTCGTCGCCCAGCACGCGCGTGGCGCGGACGGCGGCGTCCCAGGCGCCGGGCAGGCGTCGGAAGGCGTCGTGCTTCACGCGGTCGGTCGAGTCGAGGCTGATCGAGGCGCCCAGCACGCCGTGCTGGCGCATCAGCTTCGCCTCGCGCTCGCGCAGCAGCACGCCATTGGTGCCGAAGACGGTGGTGAACTTCTTGTCGGCCGCATAGCCGGCGACGTCCCAGATATCGCGGCGCAGCAGCGGCTCCCCGCCCGTGAGGATCAGGAACACGTTCGGGTTCACACTCGCGATCTCGTCCATCACCCGCCGGCACTCCGCCGTGCTCAGCTCCCCCCGCGTGTCCGCCCCCCCATGCGCCGACATATAGCAATGCGCACACTCCAAATTGCACCGCTGCGTCAAATTCCACGACACCGAGTACGCCGTGTAAGTAGAGGCCGAGGAAGCAGCCGCAGGAGACGTCGAAGGAATAGCCGGCTCCGTCATGAACCGCACCCGAGGCAGCCGCCGCCGCCGGCGCCAGCACAGCTACCGCGGCTTCTTGTTCGAGACGTAGCCCGCGATCACCTCGTTCATCGTCTCGCGCGCATGCCCGATGCCCTCTTCGCACACTGCGAGATCGATGGCAGTCACGCCCTTGGCGCCGGCAACCTTCTCGATTTCCTCGCGCGTCATGTCCCGCATGAAGCCGGCGGGCACGCGGTTGAGCCGCGCGGTGGCATCCTCGGTCCACGTGAAGGCGCCCGCCTCGGTGGTCACCGCCGCCGGCGCCTGGGCAGGCTCGAATTTCGTGCGCGCCAGCAGGGTGTCCCAGCCGGCGCCGAGCTTGTCGCGCCCGACCGTTTCCTCGATCATCGGCAGCGCGAGCTGGCAGGTGATGACGGGGATCTTGCGGCTGCGCGCGTACTTCTCGACTCGCGCCTTGGCGCGGCGACGCAGGTAGGCGTCGGTCACCTCGCGGAGCGCGTCGCGGGCGTCGGCCGACCACTTCACCTGCACGCCCGGCAGCGCCTCTTCCTCGTGCACCCCGCCTTCCTGGGCGGCGATCGCCTCGACGACGTCCCGGCTGATCACCTGGAACTTCTCGGGCGCCGCCTTGCACACGGGGCACGTGACCACCGCATTCGGCCCCTTCACCGTGTAGCCGCAGATCGAGCAGATGGCCGTGGCCGGCTGCGACTCCGCGCGGAGCTTGGCCACCGCGAGATCTTCGGCCATGATCTGCATCTTCTCGGCCATGCGGGTCGGCATGAAGATCGCCATCGCCTCGTCGATGACCTTGTTGGTGATGACGGTGTGCCCCTGCTCGATCGCATAGCGCAGCAGCGCGGTACGCGCCACGCCCTTGACTTGCGGCGGTACGCGCTCCATGCGCGCCTCCGCCTCCTCCGTCCAGGAGATGATCTCTTCCGCCTTCACGTCGAGCGGCGGGTAGAAGCGCCCGCCCGTGAGCAGCACGTTGCAGGGCGCCAGGCGCAGGAGGTTCTCGGTGTTGGAGCCGAGGTCCTTCTCCGTCTCCTCGGAGTGCACGCCGACGCGGCCCAGGATCAGCAGCCAGGGCTGCTCCTTGCGCGCGAAGGTCAGGACCTTCTCGAAGCACTTGCCGTCGAGCAGCGTGATGCCGAGATCGATGCCGTCCTCGGCGGCCAGCTTCCGCGCGATCTCGAGGTGCGACTGGTAGATCTTGGCTAAGCCGGTATCGATGATCTCCTCGTGCAGCTGCTCCTGCTCCTTGAAGCGGAAGATCTTCGACGCCTTCTCGCTGAGCACGCCGACGATGCCGTTGAACATCGCGTAATGCAGATACGGATCGTAGACGGCGAGCGCCTGCACCGGCCGGTTCAGCGCCTTCGACAGCGCGAGGCCGATCTTCAGGCCGTGGAAGGACTGCGGCGAGCCGTCGAGGCCGACCACGATGGCGCCCTGGCCGTCTCGGAGGGCGTCGGGATTGCGCACGACGAGCGTGTCGCGCTCCACGCGCCGCACGAAGCGCTCGGTCACGGAGCCGAGCTGGCTGTCCTTCACCGCGCCCATGCCGAGCGCGCCCATGATCACGAGGTCGTAGTCGGAGGCCAGGGTGTCCTCGATGAGCGCCTTGTAGTGCTTGCCGTCCATCATCTTCGGCGTGAACGGCAGGCCGGCCGCCTCCGCCTTGGCCTTCATGACGTCGAGATAGGACTCGGAGATCAGCTGCAACCCCATGGCGATCAGCGAGTCATGGATCTTGCGCTGGCGCTCGAGCTCGTTCTCGTCCTTGTATTCCTCGGGAAGCGTGTACTCCATCTGCTTGAACCGGTAGTCGTGCAGCCGCGCCGCGTAGACGTGGGAGCCGGTCAGCCGCGCCCCGAACGCGCGGCCGAGCTCCACCGCGAGATCGATCGCGCGGTTGCTGTGCTCCGAGTTGTCCACCGGCACGTGGATGTGCTTGTACATGCGCTCCCCCGTTTACTTGAGTTCGAACTCGACCGTCGCCGCCCCCCTGGGCGCGATGGTGACGTCCCTGGTGATCGTACGCGGCTCGTCGTAGAGCGGCCGCCCGTCCTTGTCGACGCCCTTCGGCCGGAAGCCCTCGTGCCACATGGTGACCTTGTAGGTTCGCGGCGGCACGTCGGCGATCCGGAACGCGCCCTGCTCGTCCGTCACCGCGACGTAGGGGCTGTCGTGCACGATCAGCCACGCGAGCATGTGCGGGTGCGCGCCGCAGAGCACGCGCACGACACCCGGCCTGGTGAGGCGCCGCGTGATGTCGACGAACTGGTCCCGGTTCGGCACGGCCAGGTTGAACACGGTCGCCGTGCCCGCCAGGCCATGCGTGTTGTGCAGGATGGCGTCCGAGTTCTTCACGCGCGCCTTGTCGCCCACCGCCAGCGCGCTCACGTGCGAGACGAACACGCAGCGGCGATTGTCGAGCAGCACCTCGGCCGTGGCCTTCTTGCCCCTGGCGACGCCCTCGATGAGCACGACGCTGCCGCGCACGCCGCGGTCGGGGCCGACGACGAGCGCCTCCGAGGCTTTCTGCTCCCCGCAGACCTCGCGGTTCCGGTGCACGGGGAGCGGATCGAGCTTCGGCGGCGTCCCCGCGAACCGCACCACGCCGGAGAGCGTGCCGCCGTCCCTCACGGTGGTCTCTTCGTAGGCCGCCTGCGCCGCCGGCGCCGCCAGCGCGACCAGCATCACCGCCGCCCACCCGCGTCTCACCGCGGCATCCTCAGGGATTCGGATTCAGGCCGTACTCGACGGCCAGCCACAGGCTGCGGCTGTAGCGGAAGAACCACAGCGGGAAGACGACGCAGAACGGCAGCCAGATCGCCAGCTGGGTGGCCGTCGACAGCTCGGTGCGCGTCCACAACAGGAAATAGCCGGCCACCGCCACCAGCGTCGTCGCCGCGTAGTTGACGTAGATGGCGCCGACCCAGTAGCCCTGCGCGCGCTCGAACTTCAGATCGCAGACCGGGCACACCTCGTTCATCGTGAACCAGCCGCGGTAGAGCGGCGCGCGGCCGCAGCGCGGGCACCGCAGCCGCAGCGCCCGGCCGATGCCCGTCGCCACCCGGCGCAGCGCCTCGGCCATCGCGGGCTCCGCTCACGAGCCGCCGGCTCAGTGCTTCTCGGCCGCCGCCGGCGCGGCGACCTTCTTCTCGTCCACCGTCTTCTTGGCGACCGCGAAGCCGTCGGGCAGCAGCACCAGCACGAGCAGCGTCGCGATGGTCAACGGGGTGACCGCGATCAGCGCCAGCGTGCGCGTCTCCAGCTTGAGGTGCATGAAGTACATCGCCACCAGCGCGGCCTTCCATACCGCGAAGACGCAGAGCAGGGCGGCGATGAAGATCTTCGGAATCGGCAGGAAGATCACGCCCAGCTCGACGGCGGTGAGGATCGCGAGGTAGTAGAAGATCGCCATGTAGTTCGGATGCTTGTGTTCGGCCATGACTCCCGTCCCCTAGAGGAGATACATGAAGGTGAACACCATGATCCACACCAGGTCGACGAAGTGCCAGTACAGGCCCGTGATCTCGACGAAGTTGTACGAGTCCATCGGACGCGGCCGCCGCGACACGGCGCCGATGGTGGCCAGCAGGTAGATCACGCCCGCCGTCACGTGCAGGCCGTGGAATCCGGTGACGAGGAAGAACGACGTTCCGAACAGCGAGGCGCCCCACGGATTGCCATTGATGTGCAGCCCGCGGTGGATCAGGTGCGTCCACTCGTAGGCCTGCAGGCTGACGAAGATCGCGCCGCCGAGCGCCGTGAGGGCCAGGAACATCTTGGCCTTGTCCCGGTGGCCGCGGCTCAGCCACTCGAGCGCCTTCACCATCGTCACGCTCGAGCAGATCAGCAGGAATGTCATCAGGGCCGTGAGGTTGATGCCGAGCACGGCGTAGGGGTTCGGCCAGTCGGCGCTGGTGGCCCGCATGGCGCCATAGCCGGCGAGCAGCGTGCCGAAGCCGACGGCGTCGCCGGCCAGGAAGATCCACATGCCGAGCTTGCCCCACGATTCGGGTGTGAGCGGGGACTCGGCGGGCTCCACCGCCGCCCCGTGCGCTGCAGTCGCAGTGCTCATGTCGTCTCCGTGTGAGTGCTGGGTGAGGGATCGCCGGGCGCCGAGGCGCGCACCGCCAGATGGCGCGGCCGCCAGCCGAGCTGCCACGCGAGGATGCCGACGATGGCCCCCGCCACGATGAACGGCAGCAGGATCAGACCGATGTATGGCCACGTGTAGCCGCGGTCGCCAAAGGCCGAGCCGATGCAGACGGCGCAGGCGGCCGCGCTCCGCGGAAGGCCGAGGACGAGGAGGGCGGTCGCGAGGGCGCGACGCACGGTCATATGAGGTAGACCGTGAAGTACAGCACCGGCCACACGCCGACGACGAAGTGCCAGAACATCGCGCACGCCTGCACCGGCGCGCTGTGGCCCTCGCCGAACCGGCCGCGCGCGACGAGCACCGTGGTGATGAGGAGCCATACCAGGGCGGCCAGCACGTGCAGGCCGTGCAGGCCGATGAGCGCGAAGAACGTCGTGCCGTAGACACCGGACGCCAGCGAGAGCCCGAAGCCGATCAGCCGGATCCACTCGTAGCCCTGCACGGCGAGGAACAGCGCGCCGAGCGCGGCCGTCCCCTGCAGCCAGCGCACGTGCCGCGCGGGCTCGCCGCGGCGCCGCGCGCGGCCCGCCGTCACCAGGGTCACGCTCGAGGCGAGGAGCACGAGCGTGTTGAGCCCCGTGATCGCGATCGGCAGCCGCGGCTCGAGCGGCGGCGGCCACGCGGCCATGCCCAGCCGCAGCACGAGCAGGGCGGAGATCAGCGCGCCGAAGAACATCGCCTCCGCGCCCATGAAGAAGAGGACGGCGAGACGGAGATTGTCCAGCCCGCGGCGCGGACCGTGCTCGCGATCGTCGTCGCCGTCACCGCCGAAGTCCGGCGGCGCGGGCGGGATACGCCCGTTGGTGCGCCGCTCGGACGGCGGCCGGGGCGGCGCGTGCACCACGGGCGTCATGCCGTCACCACCGGACCCCGGCCAGCAGCGTCGCGAGGGCGAGCGTCGTCAGGATGCCGAGCAGGACGCGGAGCGTCAGCCGGTTGCGCGTCTGCAGCTCGCGGCCGGGGCTCACGCCTTGTCCAGCGCCAGCAGCGCCAGCAGCGCCGGCAGATAGAGGAGCGAGGCGAACAGCACGCGGCGCGCGCCGCCCGGCGACGGGGTCAGCGCCTGCCAGGCGCCGAGCGCGACGAAGGCGAGGCCCAGCGCCAGCGCGCCCGCGAAGTAGACGCCGCCGGCGAGCCCGGTCAGCGTCGGCAGCAGGCTCACGCCGAGCAGCGCCAGGCAACCGGTCACGATCTGTCGCTCGGCGCTCGTTCCGTGCGGATCGATCACCGGGAGCACGCGCACGCCGGCGCGGGCGTAGTCGTCGCGGTAGAGACGCGCGATGGCCAGGGTGTGCGGCAGCTGCCAGAGGAAGAGGATGCCGAACAGGATCCACGCCCCGACCCCCGCCTCGTCACGGGCGGCGAGCCAGCCGGTGACCGGCGGCAACGCGCCGGGGACGGCGCCCACGATCGTGCACAGCGGGCTCCGCAGCTTGAGCGGCGTGTAGGCGAAGAGGTAGAGCGCGAACGTCGCCAGCGTCACCATGGCCGGCGCCACGCCGACGAACGCGGCGAGGTACGCGATGCCGAGCGCGGTGATCGCGCCGCCGAACGCCAGGGCCTCCAGCGGCATCAGGCGTCCGTCCGGCAGCGGCCGCGCCCGCGTACGCTCCATGCGCGCGTCGACGTCGCGCTCCCAGTACTGGTTGAGCGCGAGGGTGCCGCCGGCGGCGAGCACGGTGCCGAGCGCCAGGTGCAGCAAGCGCGCCCAGTCGGCGGCCCCGGTGAGCCCCACGTAGTAGCCGACGAGCGTGGTGACGAGCACCATCAGCACCACGCGCGGCTTGGTCAGGGCGACGAGATCGGTCAGGACACGCCGGCGATCGCGAACGAGCGGCGCGACGATGACTTCGGTGGGAGGCGTCATACGCGTGACTCCCGCTCGGCGGTCGGCGGTTGCCCGGGTCGCGGCAACGCGCTGTTGGAAGCTCTCCGAATGAGATGGGGGGCCCCGACCTGGCCCCCCAAACCCCCCAGACCGCGATCAGCGCGCTCGACCACACGCGACCCGGCGCTCAGCCGGACAGCGAGGACGACGGTGGCCGCGAGGAGCAGACCGCCGACGAGCCGGTGGATCACGGGCAGCGCGAGGATGGTCACCTGCTCGCCGGGGATCCAGATCGGCGAGAAGCGCGCCAGATACGCGCCGATCCCGAGTGCCAGCTGCAGGCCGAGCAGGCCGAGCAGCGCGCGCGCCAGCGGCCGGGCCACCGCGTCGCCCGTGCGGCGCGCCCGGGCGGTGACGACGGGCACCACGGCGAAGACCGCGACGGCGCCGCCGACATGCAGCCAGAGCCAGCCCGCGTGCGTGACCAGCGCGCCGAGCACGACCTGCGCGTACGTCACGGCCACCGCCACCAGCGCCGAGCGGCGCAGCCCGCCGCCCGCCGGCACCCGCATCGGCATACGCGCGGCCGGCGACGTCAGGTACGCCAGTGTCACGACGAGCGCGAGGAACGCCTGCGCGAGCGGACCATGGACGAGGGCGATGTCGTCGCGCTGCAGCACCACGCGCAGGCCCCCGAGCACGCCCTGGGCGACGACGGCGAGGACGGCGATGACGCCCAGCGTCCGCAGCGTCGCGCCGCGGCGCCACAACGCCGCGGCGAGCGCCAGCGTGAGCAGCCCCACGGTCGCGCCGAGCAGGCGGTGGCCGTGCTCGTAGAAGACACCGCCGACCATGCCCGACCATGGGTAGAAGAACAGGTTGTGGCCGAACGTGTCCGGCCAGTCCGGCACGGCCAGCGCCGCCCCGGTATTGGTGACGAGGCCGCCGAACACGATCAGGACGGCGGTGGCGAGCGCCGTCCCGAGGGCCAGGCGATGAGTGAGCATCACACCGTGGTCCGCGCGCCCCTCAGTGCCGCCGCGCCCCGGCGCGGGCCGCGGGCGGCTGCGACTGCGGCAGGAAGTCCTCCCGCGCGTCGGGGTCGCTGTACTCGTAGGGGCCGCGGTACACGGTGGGGATGTGGTCACCCCAGTTGAGGTGCGGCGGCGGCGACGGCGCCGTCCACTCGAGGGTGTTGGCGTTCCAGGGATTCATCGGCGCCTTTGGCCCCGCGAACAGCGAGTAGAAGAAGTTGATCACGAAGAAGATCTGGGAGACGCCGAGCAGGAACGCCGAGTAGGTGATGAACACGTTCCAGTGCTGCTGGTGCTGCAGGAACTCGTACTGCATCGGGTTGTAGATCCGCCGCATCTGGCCGCCCACGCCGATGATGTGCATGGGGAAGAACGTGCAGTTGAAGAAGATGAAGGTCCCCCAGAAGTGGAGGTGGCCGAGCAGCCCGTTGGTCATCCGGCCGAACATCTTGGGGAACCAGTAGTAGATGGCGGCGAAGGCGCCGAAGATCGAGCCGCCGAAGACGACGTAGTGGATGTGGGCGACGATGAAGTACGTGTCCTGGATGTAGATGTCCACCGGGGTGCTGGCCATGAAGATGCCGGAGAGCCCACCGATGACGAACATCGACACGAACGCGACCGCGTTCAGCATCGGAACGGTGAACTGGATGCGCCCGCCCCACAGCGTGCCCAGCCAGTTGAACGTCTTGATGGCCGAGGGGACGGCGATGACCATCGTGGTCACCGTGAAGGCCATGCCGAGGGCCGGGCTCATGCCGGACACGAACATGTGGTGGCCGTAGACGATCCACGACAGGAACGCGATGGCGATCATCGAGAAGGCCATGGCGTGGTAGCCGAAGATCGGCTTGCGCGCGAACACGGGCAGGATCTCGGAGGCGATGCCCATGGCCGGCAGGATCAGGATGTAGACCTCCGGGTGGCCGAAGTACCAGAACAGGTGCTGCCAGAGCAGCGGCTCCCCCCCGCCCGACGGCGCGAACCACGAGGTGCCCAGCGTGCGGTCGAAGAGCAGCATGGCCACCGCCGAGGTCAGCACGGGCAGCGCCAGCAGCAGGAGGATGGCCGTGATGAACAGCGACCACACGACCAGCGGCATGCGGAACAGGTGCATGCCGGGGGCACGCATGTTCACGATGGTGGTGATGTAGTTGATCGAGCCCATCATCGAGCCGATGCCCATGACGAAGAGGCTGATGCACCAGAGGTTCTGACCCCAGTTCACGCCCGTGTACTGCGCCACCGCCGAGAGCGGCGCGTACGACGTCCAGCCGGCGGCGGCGTGGCCGCCCTCCACGAAGAAGCCGCTGAGCATGATGAGACCGGCCGAGAACGTCGTCCAGAACGACAGCATGTTGAGGAAGGGGAAGGCCATGTCGCGCGCGCCGATCATGAGCGGGATGCAGAAGTTGCCGAAGGCGCCCGCCAGGATCGGCATGATCACGAAGAAGATCATGATGGTGGCGTGCATCGTGAACGCCATGTTGTAGGTGGACGGCTCGAGGATTCCGCCCGTCTCCTTGAGGAACACGCTCATGCCCGGAATCGCCGTCTCCGGCCAGGCGAGCTGCCAGCGGACGATGAGGGCGAGGAGGCCGCCCAGGATCATCATGAAGAGGCCCATGAAGAGGAACTGGCGCGCGATCATCTTGTGGTCGGTCGAGAAGATGTACGTGCGCACGAAGCCGACGTCGTGGTGCTCGTGCACGGTGTGCGCGGTCGCGGCGTGAGCGCTCATTTCTT
>Ga0209234_1001013_pt1 | contig 10415 bp, 10 predicted proteins | sample GraSoi013_1_20cm_2_FD_185816 | JGI IMG/M metagenome (GOLD analysis project Ga0209234, IMG submission 185816) | Grasslands soil microbial communities from the Angelo Coastal Reserve, California, USA - Sample 08_20_2013_1_20cm (SPAdes) (version 2) | ecosystem: Environmental > Terrestrial > Soil >... | reverse complement strand
GGATAGAGCGCATTGATGAGGAGGAACCCCGGCAGGAAGAACAGGAGGACGAGCGCCCCGATCACGCGGGCCGTCGCGACGATTGCGCCGAGGACATCGTCCGACAATGCGCGGCCCAGCGGCCCGAGTCTATTTGAAGAAAGCGGTCCGAGTCCATCGACGCTAATTCGTTTTGGAGCCCAGACTTGGCTCTCGTCTCCCTCTGCTCACGGCAGCGCGGCCCCGAGGTCCCGAATCGAAAGGAATTTGCCGCGATGGAGGGATAGAGGTTTCGGCATGGCTGGAAGCGCCACATTGCCTCCGTCCCATTCCCGGCTCCGAGCCGTGTTGCCGGTTGTCGCCGTTTTGTATTTGGGAGCCTCCATGATCTTCCTCCTTATGTTATTGGACATCCTCCCCAAAGACGCCGAGTTGGTGGCCATCGTGCTGTACGGCGTGGGTTTGGTTCTCCTTTTTCGCGAGCGGCGTGCCATAGTCAGGTGATTCCCCGCCGGAAGGGCTTTGCCGATATGGAAGGATAGAGGTTTCGGCATGTGGCCGTTGTATGACAAGCGAGGTTTGCCGTGGCCGCTTTTCGACAAGCAAGGCAGGCCTCGAACTTGGGTGGTCATCCCGCTTTTTGTCTTTATGACCGCAGCCTACATCCTCGTCGCCATTGCAGTAACTCTGTACTTTGGATTGGCCTATGCAGAGATCTACTGGATTCTCAGTGGATTCTTCCTCTTCCTTCTTGCCGCAGGACTGTTCGCCTTCATCATGAAACGGAGACAAGAGGCCAAAACCAGGTGATTGCGGCACGGCTCGTGGAAACTACATGGGGGTTTTCCCGCTACCGGGATGATAGAGCCGTTGGGCACTCACTGCCACGCAAGTCGCATGGGGATTTGACTTGTCATTCTCTCCCGATTTAAACTATTAGTCGCTGATTGGAGACATTATTTGAAGATTGTGCGCTCGACCTCTCGGAGGAAAAGGCTTAGGCCGATGGGCGCATACATCCGACCCCGGAGGGCGCGTCACGAGTCGGAATCGCGTCAAGACCTATGTGCGGGGCTTCGACGACGTCCTGAATGGTGGAATCCCGGAAGGGTACGTCGTCCTTGTGAGCGGGGCGCCGGGGACCATGAAGTCTTCCCTCACGTATTCGATCCTGTACCAGAACGCACTCCAAGAAAGCCGCAAGTCCGCATACTTCACCCTCGAACAAGGGAAGGATCTGATCCTCGAGCACATGGCCTCGATGGCGATGGCGGACCCGCGAGCGGCGGAACAGATCGTGACCCTCGACATGGGAAATATCCGCAAGAACCTGAACTACCTCCAGGGGCGCGGCACCTGGCTCGAACTGTTCAAGATGTACTGCAAGAACGTGATGAAGGCCGACCCGGTCTCGGTCCTCGTCGTCGACTCGCTCGACGTCCTCGAGACGATGGCGAAGATGCAAGATCGTCGGTCCGAACTCTACTTCCTCTTCGAGTGGTTGCGAGACCTCGGGACCTTGACCTTCCTGATTTCGGAGAGACCGCTCGACCTCGGGACCGGCGGCTCGTCCCCCGAAGAAGCGTACCTTGCCGACGGGATTCTCGCCCTCGAGATGCATTCGACGTCCGACCTGTTCGTGCAACGTCGCCTGCGGGTCGTGAAGATGCGCGGCACGAAACACGACACCGGGTACTACGCGTTCTCCTTCGACGATGGGTCGTTCGAGGTGACGCGGGCCGTCAGCGGGACCGCATAGGGGTCATTCGTCACCTCTTCGGGATGGGTCCACCAAACGCCTACGAATTAAGTGACGAAATCGCGAATCTCCTCGCTAGTCCTTTATACCCGCCGGGGAACTGGTGCGACGTCCTGCGCGAGGGCATCCTCGCGTCGGTTCAGGCGCCCACCGATCCGCCATGGCCCAGACGACTCCCTCTGAGGTCGCGGGGGCGAACAGCGCAGCCCCCGTTGCCGTCCTCGTGGTTGACGGCAACGAAGACCACCAGATTCTGAGCATCGCCGCCCTCACTCGCAAAGGCTGGATCGTCCGGACCGCCGCCACTCGAAAGCAGGGTTTGCAGCTCGCGCTCGCCTATCACTTTGATGCGGTCGTGATCGGGAGCAAGTTGCGCGATGGGAACGGCATCGAACTCCTGCGGGCCCTCGGCGGTCGACTCCCGGGCACGCCGATCATCTTCGTCGTGCCGCTGGGGGGCGAGGAGGCCGCCTTGCAAGCGATGGAGTCCGGAGCCCAATCGTACATCGTCAAGACGCCGCGGTACAACGAGCTGCTCCCGGCCATCGTCGAGGAGCACGTCGTGGAGGCGCGGAATCGGAAGCGCCTCGTCGAGACGGAGCAGACCCAGGCCCAGGCGGTCACCGCGAGGAAGACGGTCGAGGAACAGCTGTCCCAGAGCCAGGCGCGCCTGAAGCTCGTCCTCGAGCAGGCGCCCGTCCTCCTATGGAGCACGGACCGGGATCTTCGCGTGACGTCCGCAATGGGGACCGGGTTCCGGGGCCTCGACCTACCGCGCTCGGGGGAACGAGGCCTCTCGGTGTACGAGTACTTCAACATCCACGACGACGACATCGAGCCGATCGTCTCCCACCGGCGCGCCCTCCTCGGCGAGAGCGTGGCGACGCAGATCGAGTGGCAAAGTCGGACCTACGACGTCCACATGGAGCCGCTCCGTTCCAAAGAAGGCGCGATCCTCGGGACGATCGGGGTCGCGTTCGACGTGTCCGAGCGCACGCGCACCGAAGAGAGTCTCCGCCGGAGCGAGGAGCGGTTCCTGTTGCTCGGTCGGGCGACGAACGATGTCGTGTGGGACTGGGATCTCCAGACGGACGGCATGTGGATGAACGACAACGTGGCCGCCATGTTCGGCTACCGGGCCGAAGAGATCGAGCCCACCGGAACGTGGTGGGAGGAACGCCTCCATCCGGACGACCGGGGACGGGTCGGGTCCAGCGTCGACGATCTCATCGGGACCGGAGGGTCTGTGTGGAGCGCGGAATACCGGTTCCGCCGTCACGACGGCGCGTATGCCACGGTCGTCGATCGTGGGTACGTCCTCCACGACGCCTCCGGACATCCTGTTCGCATGATCGGTTCCGTGATGGACGTCTCGAAGCAACGCAAGGCCGAGGCGATCCAGTCCGCGGTGTACAAGATCTCCGAGGCGGCGAACGCCGCGAAGGACCTTCCGGAACTGTATCGGCACATCCACAAGGTCATCGGCGGTTTGATGCCCGCCACGAACTTCTACATCGCGCTGTACGACGACCGGGCCCAGACCCTCAGCTTCCCCTATTTCGTCGACGAAGAGGAAAGCCCTCCGCCGCCGCAGAAGCTGGGCCGTGGCCTCACCGAATACGTCCTCCGGAGCGGACGCCCGCTCCTCGCCTCCCAAGCGGTGTTCGAGGAGCTCGTGCGCGTGGGGGAAGTCGAGTCGGTCGGACCACCGTCGGTGGACTGGGTCGGGGCGCCGCTGGCGAGCCTCGGCAAGACGATCGGGGTGATCGTCGTCCAGAGCTACACGGAAGGCGTCCGGTTCGGGGAAGAAGACAAAGCGATCCTCAATTTCGTGTCGGAACAGGTGGCGGGAGCCATCGAGCGACGGCGGACGAAAGAGAGCCTCGTCCAGACATCGTCCGAGCTGCAAGCGATCTTCCGGGCCGTCCCCGACCTGTACTTCCGCCTCGCGCCGGATGGGACGATCCTCGGCTACTACGCCGGGCGCTATGCGGATCTGTACGTCCCGCCGGAATCCTTCCTGGGCCGCCGGATCCACGAGGTCCTACCGCGGGAGGTCGGCGAGCCGTTCGCGAGGGCGATGCAGAAAGTCCTCCGGACGAATTCCGTCGCGACGATGGAGTACGGGCTCGAGGTGCAGGCCGGTCGGAAGGAGTTCGAGGCGCGGATCATCCCGCTCATGAATGACCAGGTGGTCGTCGTCGTCCGCGACATCACGGAGAAGAAGGCCGCCGAGGCGGCCTTGAGGGAATCGACGGACCGGCTCCGGCAATCGGAGCGACTCGCGACGCTCGGGCAACTCGCAGGGTTCATCGCCCACGAGTTGAATACGCCCCTCACGAACATCTCCCTCCTCACAGACGCGGCGGCTCGCCGCACGAAGGCCCCCGGCGTCCACGAGAAGCTCGACAAGATCAACGAGGAAGGACGAAAGGCCGCGGAGATCATCCGGAATCTGACGAGCCTTTCCCGGAACCAACAAATCCAGGCGGTCGATTCGGACCTGCGATCCATCGTCGAGGCGGCGCTCGACCAGGTGCGCTCGTATCGGAAGAAAGGCGTGCCGATCGAGGTGAGCCTCGGGGAGGCCCCTCTGAGGCTGAAGGGCGATCCGCTTCAGCTTCAGGAAGCCGTCGTGAACCTCGTGAAGAACGCGATCGACGCGACGGATCGCGGGTCGGTCCAGGTGCGCCTCGAGGAACGCCCGGGCTCCTATGCGATCGTGATCACCGACACGGGGATCGGAATGTCGCCGGACGTCTTGGCGCGGGTGTTCGATCCGACCTACACGACGAAGCCTCGCGGGGAGGGACTCGGCCTCGGGCTGCCTCTTGCGAAACACATCGTCGCCGGCCACGGCGGTACGATCGAAGCGACCTCCGAGCCGGGCGCTGGCTCCACGTTCACCGTCCTGCTCCCCCGAGGGGACGTCGATGAAGATCCTAGTCGCCGATGACGATGCGGTCCTGCGGAACGAACTCGCGGGCTTGCTGCGCGAGGACGGGCATGACGTGGTCGGCGCATCGGATGGCGGGGAGGCCCTGCGCCTCGTCGAGCGCGAATCGTTCGACGCCGCGCTGCTCGACCTGAGGATGCCAAAGGCGTCCGGGCTGCAGGTGCTTCACCGCCTTCGGGTTGCGCGGCCGGAGACCGCCGTCGTCGTGATCACCGGCCAAGGGACGATCGATGCCGCAGTCGAGGCGATGAAAGCCGGTGCCGTCGACTTCGTCGAGAAGCCGTATGAGGTCGACGCCCTTCGTCGGACGCTCCAGACGGTTCAGGAGGAGCAACGGGCCCGAACGTTGCTCGGTGTGCCGGCGGCCGAGGGCGCGATCGCCCGGGTTCTTTCGGACGCCGCGACTCGGAAGGTGCTCCTCGCCGTCGTAGGTCCTCGCGCCCAACCGCCGACCGGGGCGACTCTCGTTCTGCGGATCGACGAAGAGGTCCATCCGCCGAACGTCTTTGCAGCGAACCAGCTGTCCCAATTGGACGCCGCGATTGAGGCGCACATCAGACGGGTCGAGCGCCCCGTCGTCTACGCGGCGGATCTCTCCCTCCTGCAGGCCGTCCACGGTCTCGAGGATATGAAGGCCTGGGTCCGACACATGAACGGCCGGTGCGGGGCGAAGGGTGGAGCCCTCATCCTGGCGTCCGTGGACCGGGAGCTCGCAGAGCAGGTCGAGAAGGACAGCGTCCCCTCCGAGGGGCTCCAGGCGATGCTCGAATCCCTGGCCAACCCGATCCGGCGAGCGGTCGTCGCCTACGTGGTCGCATCCGGACCCGTCGCGTACTCCGGAATCCTGAAGAAGAACTTCGTCGACTCGTCGTCCAAGCTTTCCTTTCACCTTCAAAAACTGCAGTCGGACGGGCTCCTCGCCAAGGGCGACGCCGGCCGTTACGTGGTCACGGAAGCGGGGCAGCGGGCGTGGCAGGTCGTCCGGGCCCTCTCGGACCGCAAGCCGCCCTCTCTCCTGATCTCAAAATCGTGATCCGGGCGCGACGTTCGCTGCGATGGCTTGTCAAGTCGCGTCAACTGGCCGCTATATATAGTCGCCCCTCCCCATCGACACGGGAAGGACGATGATTAGCCTGCCTCCGGAGACCCGAGCTGCGGGATCTTGCATCTTGGTCGTCGACGACGACGACGGGGTGCGCGAGAACCTCGCGGAGCTGTTCGAACTGGTCGGGTATTCCGTCTTGACGGCGGCGAACGCGACGGAGGCCATGGAGGCGCTCCGAAACCGCGAGGTGGACCTACTTCTGACCGACTTCCGGATGCCCGGCCCGAACGGGGTCGAGCTCATCGAGTCCGCGCGCCGCGCGAAGCCCGGGCTGCGGGCAGTCTTGATGACGGCGTTCGGCGACACGTTCACCGAGATCGAGAGCGTGCGCCGCGGGGCGATCGGCTATCTCAACAAGCCGTTCGAGGCGGACGAGATCACGGGCCTCGTCGCACGAATCCTTGCGCTCAAACGGGAGTAGAGACTCATGGAAGCTCTGCAGGTGACCCAGACGATCATGGACGACTATTCCGCGCGCATCCTGCTGGGAACGTTCGAGCGCCCGGCGTCTGCCATCGAACTCGGTCGCCGGTTCGGAATTCCGATCGCCGCGTGCTACCGCCGGATCAAGCAGCTCGAGGGCTTGGGCCTCTTGTACGGGGAGCGAGCGGAACCGTCCCGGAACGGGAGAGGACTCCAGCTGTACCGATCTCGATTGAGATCCGTCCAGATCGCGATCGAGGACGGGAAGCTCCGAGCCCGCATTGTGCTCACCCCCATGGGCGTTGCCGCGACGTCCGAGAACGAAGTCACCGAGCAGATCATGAACCTTCGCGAACCGTCCCTGACCGTGTAGCGTTCGTCGACGCGGTTGCCCGGGGCTCGGGTGCCCCGATCTCAGTTCGCCCCGCTCTGTTTAGATTTTTCTGAACCTCGCGCGAAGGCTGGCCAGTTCGATTCGGAAGGCGATCCGCCGTAACGAACCCGCCGTCCAAGCAGAGCGACCGCAAGCCTTCGTACGCCAGCTCTGCGAGCGGCTCCAGGTTGACGACGTCTTCCATGTTGTATTCGAGGAGGAGGTCCAGAGCGTCGTCATCGCCCGCGTCGTATGCGTGCCAGAGGCGCACCGCGTCGAAGCCTCCAAGGCCGGTCGTCTCCTCGCTCCGCAGGATCCCCACCTGCGACTCGATCGCCTTGAGGCCGCCGACGAACCCGAGCCGCCTCAGCGGATGCACGAGGTCGAGGTGGATCTGGTCCAAGGCCATCCGCGGGAACGCTTTTCGAAGGAACGGCACATCGAAGCGAGAGCCGTTGAAGGTGACGAGGAGTTTCGCGCGCTCCATCGCGGCGGGAAGATCGTCCAGGTTGTCGCCTTGGACGAAGGATCGTCTCTTTGTCCCGTCGAACACTCCGACCACGGTCACCGCATCCCGACCGATCGACAGCCCGGTCGTCTCGATGTCCAGATACGCGATCGCGTTCGCGAACTCGGGCCAGGCGCGCCAATGATCCCGGGCCGGGAGATTCCGCGCGAAGTAGCGATGCCGCCCTCGGCGCAACGCCTCGTCGGACCGAACGACCTCGTCCGCGATGCGACGCAGGACGCGCGCAGGCACGTGGCCCGGCCTCGATGCCGCCGAGAAATCGTCCCACGTGCGGATTCCCTTCCGCCAGAGCCGCTCCTCCGTCCGGTAGCCCACTCCCGGGATGTGAACGAACGTCTCGCGGAGCATGCTCGGCGGGTGAGCCTGCGCGGGCGGCATAGCCGTTGCGGGGAGGTGCGCGAAGCCGCGGAAAAGCCTTATTCGCGGCAGTCCGATGGCCGCGCATGTTCGAGGTCCGGGAGCGCGACGGGCTCGCCCGGATCGGGGTGCTCGAGACGCCACACGGCCGAGTCGCGACACCGACCCTCGCCCCCGTCGTCAACCCGAATCGGCCGATCATTCCTCCCCGGGACCTGGCCACTCGGTTTGGCGCGCAGATCCTGATCACGAACGCGTACATCCTCGGGAAGTCCCCCGGCCGGGACGCGATCGTCCGCGACGGCGTCCACAAGTTCCTGGGGTTCCCCGGGGCGGTCATGACGGATTCCGGGGCGTTCCAATCCCACGTGTACGGCGACGTCGACGTCACGAACGCGGAGGTCATCGCATTCCAGAAAGCGATCCACTCCGACTTCGGGACGATGCTCGACGTGTTCTCGGAGCCGGGTCACGATCACAACCGCGCCGCGAAAGACGTCGACGAAACGGTTCGCCGCGCGCAAGAAGCGGCCTCCCTTCGCGGTGACATGGCCCTGGTCGGCGCCGTCCAGGGCGGCCTCCATGCCGACTTGCGCGAACGCTGCGCCAGATCGGTGTCGTCCCTCGATGTGGCCGTGTGCGCGATCGGAGGCGTCGTTCCCCTCCTGGAGGCATACCGGTTCCGGGATCTCGTCCGCGTCATCATTGCATCGAAGAAGGGTCTCGATCCTTCGAAGCCGGTCCATCTGTTCGGCGCGGGCCATCCCCTCGTCTTCCCGCTCGCGGCCATCCTGGGGTGCGACCTCTTCGACTCCGCTTCGTACGCGAAGTACGCCCGCGCCGGTCGAATGCTCTTCCCCGACGGTACGCGCCGCGCGAGCGAGGTGCGCGAAAGCGGTTGCCTCTGTCCCGTTTGCACCACGCATCCCATGGAGAAGATTGCCGCCGAGGAGACCCTCCTCGCCGACCACAATCTGCACGCGTGCTTCGGGGCAATCCGGGAGGTCCGCCAGGCGATTGTCGAAGGCGACCTGTGGGGGCTCGCGGAACGCCGAGCCCGGGCTCATCCGGCACTGCTCGACGCCCTGCGGGAGTTGCGTCGGCACAACGAATTCCTGGAAGAGTTCGAGCCGGTCTCCCGGCGTGGAGCGCTGTACTACGTCGGCCCGGAGACCGCGCACCGCCCGATCCTCCACCGGTTCCGGCGGAGGCTGGTGGAACGGTACGCCTCGCCTCCTGCGAAGGGCCTCCTCGTCTTCCCCGAGGGCGGCCGACCGTTCGCGGAGCGTCTCGCTCCCGTTGTCGACCAGGCCCTCCGGGTGGCGGACGTGCACATCGCGGTGAAGTCGGTGTGGGGTCCGGTGCCCCTCGAGCTCGATTACGTCTGGCCGATGTGCCAGACGATCGTCCCGGAGACGCTGGACCTGGAGGCCCTCGAGGCGGCGGAAGTCTTCTTCCGCGAATGGGCCGCGGGGGCGGGATTCTCGTTCGGAATCCTCTGGGAGGGCGAGACGACTCTCGACGAACTGCGGAACCGGGCCCCCGGTGCCCGGACGGTCGATTGGAACACATTGCGGATCCGAGCCACGGCCGACTTCCAGTTCGGGCGCGGTGCGGCGGACGCGCTCTTGACCGGCACCCTATCTTACGTCACATCGAAGAACACGGGGAAGATTCGTAATGTCCACGTCAATGGCGAGCATGTTCTCTCCCTGCGCGCGGAGGACGGACTGTTCACGCTGAAAGCCGCCGGTGCCCGCCGTCTGAGCAAAGCGTTCCCCGCCCCGAAGCTCCGGATCGTCGTCGATGGGGACGCCGTCCCATTCCACCGCGAGGGGAAGAATGTCTTCGCGAAGTTCGTGCGGGACGCAGATCCAGAGATTCGTCCGGGGGACGAGGCCCTCGTCGTCTCGCCGGCCGACGAACTGTGCGCCGTCGCGCAATCCACGATGAACCGACGGGAGATGCTTGCCTTCAAGCGGGGCGTCGCCGCGCACGTTCGCGAGGGCGTGCCTCCCGCGCCGTCCGCTCCGCGACGCTGACGCAGGCGAGGTAGTCGTCGAGGGTGTGGAGCAGGCTCATCGGGCCGTCCGCCGTCGACTTCGCGGTGATCGTCCGTCCACGCCTCGTGGTCTCAATGTATCCTTCGTCGTCCAGGGAGACGGATGAGGCCACGGCCTCGGCGGTGTCCACATCGTCGAACGTGAGCCGGAGCTGCGCACGGGCCTTCATCCGAATAGCCCCGGGCAGATTCGAACTGCCGTCGCGGGTTCCAAAGACCCGAATGCTTGGCCACTACACCACGGGGCTGCCAGCGTGGATTTGCGCCGGCGTATAAAGTCCATTGGTCAAGACGTGGCCGGAGAGATCCGTCGCCCGCGCGCCATCGATCTTCACCCGGAGAAATTCGCCGATCGTCGCGGGCTCCCGCAAAACGACTTGTCGGTATTCCGGTGTCCGCGCGAGGATGGTGCCCGGCTTCCCCAGCTCCGTGACGAGCACCTCGACCTCCCGGCCGACGAATCGTTCGTGCCCGTCGCGGGAAATCTGAAACCGAAGACGGGTGAGTCGCCGCGAACGCTCTTTCACCCTCCATCCCACGATTCGGCCGGGCATCGTTGCCGCCGGCGTACCCTCGCGCGGCGAAAAGCGAGTGACATTCACGATGTCCGGTCGCACTCGACGGACGAGTTCCATGGTGGCTTCGAACTGCCCCTCGGATTCGCCCGGAAAGCCCACGATGACGTCGGTCGAGAGCGTGATGGCCAGGCCGCCGCCAATGCAGATGCCGCGGATCATGGAGATCATCGGCTTCTGGGCCGCGTTGAGCGCGGCGTGCGCGGCATTGCCGGCGTCGTCGTAGACCTTGATGGCGTCCGTGGTGCCACGCTTCTTCTCGAACTCGGAGATGTCCGCGCCCGAGACGAACGCGCG
>Ga0209234_1001011_pt1 | contig 10416 bp, 10 predicted proteins | sample GraSoi013_1_20cm_2_FD_185816 | JGI IMG/M metagenome (GOLD analysis project Ga0209234, IMG submission 185816) | Grasslands soil microbial communities from the Angelo Coastal Reserve, California, USA - Sample 08_20_2013_1_20cm (SPAdes) (version 2) | ecosystem: Environmental > Terrestrial > Soil >... | reverse complement strand
GTTCGTCCGCGTCTCGGACACGAACAGCTATCCGATCCTGGTGTCGATCTACTCGGCCGTGCTCGGCCTGTTCGTACCCTCGGGCGGGAGCAAATGGGTGATCGAAGCGCCATATCTGCTTCAGGCCGCGAACGAGCTGAAGGTGAACCTCGGCTGGGTGGTGCAGATGTACAACGCCGCGGAAGCCCTGCCGAACCTCATCAACCCGTTCTGGATGCTGCCGCTCCTCGGGCTGCTGGGCGTGCGCGCCCGCGACCTCGTCGGCTACGCGGCGGTGCAGCTCCTCGTGCACCTCCCGGTGGTCCTGTTCTTGATGTGGCTCTTCGCACGAACGCTGCCATACGTCGCGCCTGCGGTGCCGCCGTGACGCCTTGCGGCGACGGACCCACGAAGCGACTTTGTCCCGCCATGAACGGCCGATGGAACCGCACACACGGAGGAAGGGCCATGACCAAGCGTAAGAGTATCGATCGGCGCGACTTCGTGACCACGACGACCGGGGTCGCCCTGGCCGCCGCGCTCGGGCGGGGGCCCACCATCCGGATCAAGCGGCCGCAGAAGACCCTCAAGATCCTCCAGTGGAGCCACTTCGTCCCCTCCTACGACGTCTGGTTCGACAAGTACGCCAAGGATTGGGGAACGGCCAAGGGCCTGGAGGTCACCGTCGACCACATCTCCCTCGCCGATCTGGGCACCCGGGCCAATGCCGAGGTCGCGGCGCAGCAGGGGCACGACCTGTTCCAGTTCCTGTCGCCGCCGGGCGCGTTCGAGCCGCAGCTGCTCGACATGGGGGACCTCGTCCGGGAAGCCGAGCGCCAGCACGGACCGCTGATCGACCTCTGCAAGCGCAGCACCTATAATCCGGTGACCCGCAAGTGGTTCGGCTTCAGCGACAACTACGTCCCGGACCCCGGCGACTATTTGAAGAGCGTGTGGACCGAAATCGGGATGCCCGACGGCCCCGTCACCTGGGAGGACCTGGTCAAGGCGGGACCGCTCATCAAGGGCAAGCACCCGGAGATCCAGATCCCGATCGGCGTCGGGATGTCGCAGGAGCTGGACACCAACATGGCGACCCGTGCCATGTTGTGGTCGTTCGATGGGTCGATCCAAGACGCCAACGAGAACGTGGTGCTGAAGTCGGACCAGGCGCTCGCGGCCCTGGAGTTCGGCGTGCGGCTCTTCAAGGCGGGCATGAACCCGGCGGTGTTGAGCTGGAACGCCGCCTCGAACAACCAGGCGCTGAACGCCCGGCAGACGGCCTACATCCTCAACTCCATCTCGGCGTATCGCACCGCGCAGGACAACAAGCTCCCGGTGGCGGACGACATCTTCTTCGTCCCGGCGCTCAAGGGCCCGCGGGGAACGCAGTGGGCAAGCGAGCACGTGATGGGGATCTACGCGATCTGGAAGTTCGCCCAGAGCCCGGATGTCGCGAAGCAGTTCCTCCTCGACCTCATCGCCCGCTGCCGCGACGCCGTCCTGGCCAGCAAGCTCTACAATTTCCCATCGTACCCAGGCTCCGTGGCCGAGGCCGGCGTACCGGTGGCCCAGAAGCCGGCGGCGGGCAACAAGTGGCTCGAGCAGGTGACGGCGAACGACCCGTTCGGCTCGACTCCACCCTCGAAACTCAAGCCGATCAGCACGGCGCTGAAATGGGCGACGAACATCGGACACCCGGGACCCGCGAACCCGGCGGAGAGCGAGATCTTCGACACGTTCGTCCTGCCCACCATGTTCGCCAACGCCGCGACGGGACGGATGAGCGCCAAGCAGGCGCTGGACGAGGCACACGAGCAGGCGAAGAAGATCTTCGAGAAGTGGCGCGGCAAGGGACTGGTGGCGGGAGGCTCGGGCGACCGCTAGCCGGATGAGGGCGGCTCGAGCATGTTTGGCGGGACGGGCACCATGCGCACTCTGCGGAATCATATCGGCGGCGAGTGGGTCGAGTCCTCCGCGGGCGACTGTCTCGAACTCACCAACCCCGCCACCGCCGAGCCGCTGTGTCGGGTACCCCTGTCGACGGCGCGTGACGTAGATCAAGCGGTTGCCGCCGCCCGGGCGGCGTTCCCCGCCTGGCGCGCCGTCCCCCCGGTAGTGCGCGCGCGTCATCTGTTCCGGCTCAAGCACGTCCTGGACCAGCGGTTCGACGAGATCGCGGCCATCATCACGCGCGAGAACGGCAAGACCCTCGACGAGGCCCGGGGCTCGCTGCGGCGCGGCATCGAGAACGTGGAGCACGCGTGCGGCATCCCCACCCTGATGATGGGGCGGGCGCTCGAAGACGTTGCCGCAGGCATCGATTGCGAATACGTCCGTCAACCACTCGGCGTGTTCGCCGCGGTCACGCCCTTCAACTTTCCGGCGATGGTCCCCATGTGGTTCTGGCCCTACGCCATCGCCGCAGGCAACACCTTCATCCTGAAGCCCAGCGAACAGGTGCCGCTCACGGCGACCCGCATCGCGGAGCTGGCGCACGAAGCCGGTTTCCCGCCGGGCGTCCTCAACCTGGTGCACGGCGGGAAGGAAGCGGTGCAGGCCCTGCTAGAGCACCCCGATGTCGCTGGGATCTCGTTCGTGGGTTCTTCGGCGGTCGCCCGGCATGTCTACGAAGAGGCGGCGAAGCACGGCAAGCGCGCCCAAGCCCTGGGCGGCGCCAAGAACCACATCGTCGTGCTGCCCGACGCCGACCTCGACCGGGCGGTGACCAACGTGAGCGAGTCGCTGTTCGGCTGCGCGGGCCAGCGCTGCCTGGCGGGGAGCGTCGTGGTGACATCCGGAAAGGCGTACGCCCCGTTTCGCGACCGCCTGGTCGAGGCGGCGAAGAACCTCCGGCTCGGCTACGGTTTGGATGCCGACGTGACGATGGGCCCGCTCGTTTCGGGACGTCACAAGGAGCGGGTGCTCTCCTACGTCGAGGCCGGCCGGCGCGACGGCGCCGAACTGCTACTCGACGGTCGCGCCACGCGGGTTGAGCGGTATCCGCGTGGCCACTTCGTGGGCCCGACGGTGTTCGACGCCGTGCGGCCCGAGATGACGATTGGCCGGGAGGAAATCTTCGGACCGGTGGCGAGCGTCACCCGCGTGGCCGACCTGGACGAAGCGATCGACGTGATCCAACGCTCGAGCTATGGGAACGCCACGTCGATCTTCACCACCTCGGGGAGGGCGGCTCGCGAGTTCCGCTACCGGGTGGGGGTGAGCATGATCGGGGTGAACCTCGGCATCGCGGCGCCCATGGCGTTCTTCCCCTTCGGAGGTACGAAAGGGTCGTTCTTCGGCGATCTCAAGGCGCACGGGCAGGATGCGATCGAGTTCTATACCGATAAAAAGGTGGTGATTTCCCGCTGGTGAAGGTGACGCTATGAGAATCGCAGCGGGGTCGTCGGGAACCGCTGAGCGCTAGCGGACCTGGACGGCGGCGGGGTGGCGCACGCTGCCGTCCACCGCTTTCGTCGCCGCGTCGAGCGAATCCAGGTCCCACATCACCAGCGTGACCAGGTCGGGCGCGGCGGCGAACGTCTTCAAGTCCATCGCCGATAGGCCGCGCTCCTTGAGCGCGCGTCCCGCCGAATCGGCGCGGTAGGGATGGGTGTGGAACGAGCCCACCAGCCGCTCCACACCCTCACAGTCACCGGCAACGGCGAATTGCAGCTGTTTCAAATGTTTGGCGTGCACGAGCCGGCGTACGAACAGCGTGTCACCGGCCACGTCGCCCACCAGGCAGCCGAGGTACTCCCGCTGCGTCGGCTTTCCGGTGCCGAGCAGCTGCGTCAGGGTGTTTTGGTCGGCCAGCTCGTCCCAATGGCGGTTGTTTTCGACCCAGAGGGCGCTCATGAGGCCGCGGGTCTGGGCGGGGAGGACGACGACGGAGAACTTGGGCGACCGCTCCCTGCTCCCAAGAATCGCAGCGATCAACCCCAGCGCGACCAGCACCCTCATCGCTTCTGCCTCGCGTACGTCCCCACCAGTTGTGCCGTAGCCAGCACGTGGCCCTGGAGCGCCGCCTCCACGTCCTTCTTCTGTGCACCGGCCTTGAGCTTCAGCGGGGCGTCGAGCGCGTACAGCTTGAAGACGTAGCGGTGCGCCGGTCCCGGCGGCGGGCAGGGGCCGCCGTAGCCCGGGCGGCGGAAGTCGTTCCTCCCCTGGCGTGCCCCACCCAGGTCGAGCGATTCGACCTTGGCGATGTTCTCCGGGAGCTCGGACGTGCCAGCCGGCAGATTGTAGAGCACCCAATGGACCCAGGTCGCGGCCGGAGCGTCCGGGTCATCGGCGATGAGGGCGAAGCCCTGAGTCCCCTGCGGCGCGCCGCTCCAGGCGAGCGGCGGGGACACATCAGCTCCATCGCACGTGTGTTTGATGGGGATCGCGGCCCCGTCCTTGAAGGCCGTGCTGGAGAGTGAGAACGCCATTATCGCCTCGTGCGCGCCGGTGATCGAAGGGGTGACGGACAGGATCAGGAAGTAATACGCGGCTGGGCTGCCCATGGTCCAATCATACAAAAAAGCCAAACCCGGGGCTCGACTACTCCCCGGGTTGACCGGTCGGGCGAAGTGGGCCGTCGACACTTCGGCCACGACCTGGAACGGGTGGTAAGGTAGGCGGCGGCGCGGGCCCACGGGTGGTGGCGCGGTGGGGAGCGTGTCAGAGAACGGTCAGCTCACCTTGAAACTCACAGGCATCCGGTGCATCTCTCCCGAGTGTCGATGAGCACCTCATCCCGTCCACCGCGTCCGCGCGCACTGTTTGTCGCCGCGCTGCTGCTGCTCACGCTCGCGCTGGCGGGCGCGATCGCCTTGCAAGCGTACCGCAACTTCCTCGGTCACAGGGCCACCGCCGAGCGCGTGTTGCAGGACTACGCGCGTCTCGCTGCCGCCCGGTTCGCCAACCGCACCGAGATGGCACTGTACTATCACGCCTTCTGGCCGGCGCTGGACGCGCTTTCGAGGGCAAAAGCCGGTCGACCCGACACCGAGCTTCCGGCGCCCGGCCGACTGCCGGTGAGCAACGAGCCCCACGCGGCCGACTTCCGCAAGCTCGCCCGCTACACCTTCCGGTACGACCTGCGGGACGGCCGGCTGGAAACGGCGGGTGGGACGCCGTCGGCTGCCGTGCGACGGTGGCTGCGAGATACCCTGCCCGTGCACAGCCGCACGGTCTACGACCCGAAGGAGCGCCTCGGCGCCATCGTGCGCACGGTGGACGGCGTGTCGCGCGCGATCGTCTACACTGTGGTGAACGACGAGGCGGCGACCCCGCGCACCCTGGTCGGCATCGAGGAGGATCCACGAGGCTTCGAACCGCTGTACACGGCGGACGAAGACAAGTTTCCGTTGTTGCCGCGGCCGTTGACGGGGGGCGTGACCTACGATTCGCTCGGCTCGGCGATCGTCACCGGGGCAGATGGCGTGGAGCTGTACCGTTCCCCCGTGCAGTACGCGCCGTTGTTCGCCGCACGGGACTCGTTTCAGGAGCCGATGATGGGCAGGCTGCAGGTTCAGGTCGCGCTCCGACCTGATATGGCGCCAAAGCTCGTGATCGGCGGCATGCCGCGATCGAATCTGCCGATGCTGCTCTCGCTGCTCGCGTTGACGGCAGGACTCGTCATCGCCGCCCTGCTGCAGCTGCGACGCGAGTACGAGCTGTCGCGACTGCGCGCCGACTTCGTCTCGGGCGTGTCCCACGAGCTGCGCACGCCGCTCGCCCAGATCCGGATGTTTTCGGAGACTCTGTTGCTGGGCCGGGTCCGCTCCGAGGAGGAGCGCGAGCGCTCGCTCGGGATCATCGACCAGGAAGCGCGCCGGCTCACCCACCTGGTGGAAAACCTGCTGCACTTCTCGCGCTCCGAGCGGCGGCTCACCCGCCTGTCCCCGTCGCTAGCGCCGCTCGCGCCGCTCGTGAGCGAAGCGGCCGAAGGGTTCGCGCCGCTCGCCGCCGCGCGGGGCGTCGCCTTGTGCACCGAGCTCACCGACGGCGTGGTCGCGCCGGTCGACGCCGACGCGCTGCGCCAGATGCTCCTCAACCTGCTCGACAATGCGGTGAAGTACGGACCCCCGGGGCAGACCGTCACCCTCGGCCTCACCGTGACCGACGGCCGGGCGCGAATATGTGTGGACGACCAGGGCCCGGGCATTCCGGCGGCCGACCGCGAGCGCATCTGGGACCGCTTCTGGCGGCTCGAGCGTGACCGCGGCTCGGCCGTGGCGGGCACGGGCATCGGCCTGTCCGTCGTGCGCGAGCTGGTGGCGCTGCACGGCGGTCGCTCCTGGGCAGAGGACGCGCCCGGCTCGGGAGGCCGTTTCGTGATCGAGCTGCCGCTCGAGCCGCTGGCCCAGGCCGCGCGGGGCGCCGGGCCCCTCCAGGCCGACGCGGGAGCGACGGCATGACACGGATCCTCGTGGTCGAGGACAATGCCGACCTCGCCTACGGTCTGCGCAACAACCTCGAGATCGAGGGCTACGACGTCGTGGTGGTCGAGGACGGGACCCAAGGGCTGGCGCGCGCCCGTGACGCCGGAGCCGACCTGATCATTCTCGATCTGATGCTGCCGGGCCTGGACGGCTACCGCGTGCTCCGCGTGCTGCGCGACGAGGGGCGCCGGATGCCGATCCTCATCCTCACCGCGCGCGGTGAGGAGGCCGACAAGGTTCGCGGGCTGCGTCTGGGCGCCGACGACTACGTGACGAAACCGTTCGGCGTGCTCGAGCTGCTGGCGCGCGTCGAGGCGCTGTTACGGCGGACCGCTCCGCCGGGAGACGGCGCCGGAGATCCGGAGCAGTTCGGCGCCGTGGAAATCATCCCCGCCTCGCGCACCGTGCTCCGGAGCGGCCGGCCAGTGGCGCTGACGCCGAAGGAGTTCGACCTGCTGATCGCGCTGCTGCGACGCGATGGGGCCGTGGTGAGCCGCATGGAGCTGCTCACGGAGGTGTGGGGGTATAGCGCCGCCGTGCTGAGCCGCACCGTAGACACCCATGTGGCCGAGCTGCGCCGCAAACTCGAGACCGATCCCGCAGCCCCGCAGCACATTCTCACCGTTCGCAAGGCCGGCTACCGCCTCGAGAAGTAGCGCCACCCTAACGCCCACGACCAGAGTCACAAGGCTCCCGAGAGTGCGTTCACGACCGGAACGTGGTAGTGTTCTCCCCCATGGCCAACCGCGCTCCGGCCCGGGTACTCGCCCTGCTTGTCGCTACATCCGTCGGGGCGAACGGGCAGGAGGTCCCCGACACGGCGGTGGAGGTCCAAGGATTCCTCCAACGAGACACCGCTTCCGGTCGCTGGAGCATCCTGCTGCCGCAGCCCCTCGCCCTCCTCGGCACGCGGACCAATGAATTCGCGGTGCAGGGAGAGGTGGAGCGCTGGACCGCCTTCCAGAACCGGTTCGTGGAGGTGCAGGGCCGCGCATCCTCCCGTCCCCTGGCCGCGGGCGGCACGCCCGCGCTCGCCATCCGAGTCGCCGACGTGAAGGAGGTAGAGCCGTCGGGAACGAGTCGCCGGGCCGTCAACCGCGGGCCGGTGTGGCACGCGCTCGTCACGCTGGCGGTTGTTCCTCACCGCATCGTATGGCAGCACCCGGAAGGTCTTGCCTTGGTCGTTCCCCCCGTGCTGTTCTATGGAATCGCAAACAGGCAGGCGGGAGCGATCGTCATGCAGCTCCCGACGGACGAGATGCTCTGCGTCAGTGTGAAGCCTGAGAATGGTCCGGTCCAATGGAGCGATACGACACGCATGGGAGACGCGGGGGGACGCCGCTTCGTCATCCCGCACGGGAGCGCGTATCGGGAGGCCGTCCCGTTACCCCAAGCGGCCGCGCCGCAACCCGGTCGCTATGTCGCGCGTGCCGGCATCTGCCGCATCGGCGACTACGACGTCTCCACCAAATTCGAGGTCGAGTAGTCCATGGCCACAGCGCAGCCCCCGGCGAAGTTCAAGGTCGGCCTGGTCCAGATGGCGATGTCCGCCGAACCGGACGCGAACCTGCGGGGAGCACTCGCGAAGGTGGCGGAGGCGGCGGCGGCCGGCGCGCAGCTCGTCTGCCTCCCGGAGCTGTTCCGGTCGCAGTACTTCGCCCAGCGCGAGGATCCCGACCTGTTCGATCTGGCCGAGCCCATCCCGGGGCCGAGCACGGAGGCGCTGGGGAAGGCGGCGAAGCACGCGGGCGTCGTCGTGATCGCGCCCGTGTTCGAGCGCCGCGCCGCGGGTCTCTACCACAACAGCGCCGCGGTGATCGACGCCGACGGGCGCGTGGTGGGGACCTACCGCAAGATGCACATCCCCGACGATCCGGCCTACTACGAGAAGTTCTATTTCACTCCCGGCGACCTGGGCTTTCGCGCGTTCGACACGCGCGTGGGACGGATCGGGACGCTCGTGTGCTGGGACCAGTGGTATCCCGAAGGCGCGCGCCTCACGGCGCTCCAGGGCGCCAACGTGCTGTTCTACCCGACGGCGATCGGCTGGCACCCGAAGGAAAAGGCGAGCCACGGGGCCCAACAGCTCGACGCCTGGCGCACGATCCAGCGCAGCCACGCGATCGCCAACGGCTGCTACGTCGCCGCCGTGAACCGGGTCGGCCTCGAGCGCCTCAGCAGTGGCGAAGGCGACGGCATCGAGTTCTGGGGCTCGTCGTTTCTGGCCGATCCGTTCGGCGCCATCGTGGCCGAGGCGCCCAACGACCGCGAGGCGATCCTGGTGGGCGAAGTCGACCTCGCCCGCATCGAGGAAGTCCGCCGCGGTTGGCCTTTCCTGCGGGACCGCCGGATCGACGCCTACGCCGGCATCGGCAGTCGTTTCCTCGACGACCATCCGTAGTGCCCCCTCCGCTCCCCCGCGCCGACACCCCGGCCGCCCTCCGCTTCCGCATGCCCGCCGAGTGGGAGCCGCATCGCGCCACGTGGCTCGGATGGCCGCATAACGCGAGCGACTGGCCCGGTAAGTTCGCTGTGATCCCCTGGGTGTACGGCGAGATCGTGCGCGCGCTCGCCCCCGGTGAAATCGCCCGCATCCTCGTGAACTCCGCTGCGCATGAGCGGCGGGCGCGGCGCGTGCTCGAGCGTGTCGGCGTGGATCTCGCACGAGTCGAGTTCTTCCGGTTTCCCACGAACCGCGGTTGGACTCGTGATTTCGGGCCGCTGTTCGTGCGCCGAGCCGCGCCTCGGCCCGAGGTCGCGATCGCACGGTTCCAGTTCAACGCCTGGGCCAGGTACGGCGACTGGCAGAAGGATGCCCGCATTCCGGAGCGCACGGCCGCGAAGCTCAAGGTGCGCCTGTTTCGTGCGCGCGCCGGCGCGCGCGACGTCGTGCTCGAAGGCGGCAGCATCGATGTGAACGGTCGCGGCACTCTGCTCACCACCGAGGAGTGCCTGCTCGATTCCACGGTGCAGGTCCGAAACCCGGGGCTCGGGCGCGGCGAGATCGAAGCAGTGCTGCGCGACCAGCTGGGCGTGACCAACGTGCTGTGGCTCGGGGCCGGGATCGCGGGCGACGACACCCACGGCCATATCGACGACGTGTGTCGCTTCGTCAACCCGCGCACTGTCGTCCTGTCCCGGGAGACGGACCCGCGGGATGCAAACTATCGACCGCTCGAGGAGAACCGCGAGCGGCTCCAGGGGATGCGACTCGAGGACGGGTCCAAGGTCGAGGTGGTTGATCTGCCGCTGCCCGCGCCGCTCTACTTCGACGGCCGGCGCCTCCCCGCGAGTTACGCGAACTTCTACATCGCGAACGGGGCCGTCCTGGTGCCGACATTCGACGATCCGAAGGACCGCACGGCGCTCGGCGTGCTCGCGGAGCTGATCCCGGATCGGCCGGTCGTAGGAATTCACGCGGTGGATTTGGTGTGGGGACTGGGAACGATCCACTGCCTGACACAACAAGAGCCAGCGGCGAGACCATAAGCCGCCGCAAGGCGCAAGCCGCAAGTTGTAGACGGTTCTCAGCGGCCAGGCTGTCTCGGCCCATCAGGCAACCTGCGGAGCAATCCGTACACCGTACGGGCGCACTCCTGCCGGACAGCATGGATCTGTGCGAGATCTTCGGGACGGAAGTAGTCGAGCGCCGCCACGAGATCCAGGATCGCCTCGATTTCGTGGAGGGAGCCACGAGCGATCTCGAGGAACCTGCGAAACTCCTTAGCTCCTCGACGACTCGCTCCCTCTGCGATGTTCAGCACCACGCTGTAAGACGCCCGGCGCCACTGATCCGCCAGCGCGGCGCTCTCCGATTCCGGCAGACGCGCGATCGCGGCTTTCGAAAGCACCGCCAGGGACCGTGCGTACTGCCACGCCTTGAGATCTTTAAAGTGGCCCATGATCCTAGGCTAGCATGATCAGCGTCGGGAACCGCCGACCATTTCATGCAAGAAGGGTCATATCCTTGCGGCCGAGATCTGTGAACCGCTTGCGGCTTGCAACT
>Ga0209234_1001010_pt1 | contig 10421 bp, 8 predicted proteins | sample GraSoi013_1_20cm_2_FD_185816 | JGI IMG/M metagenome (GOLD analysis project Ga0209234, IMG submission 185816) | Grasslands soil microbial communities from the Angelo Coastal Reserve, California, USA - Sample 08_20_2013_1_20cm (SPAdes) (version 2) | ecosystem: Environmental > Terrestrial > Soil >... | reverse complement strand
GGGTTTTCTGTGTTACGAGGTCGGCGTCCCAGCTAGTGGATTAGATCATTGCAGAAATTGTCGCTGCTATTTCGTAAACTGAGGCTAGTCTGGAGTCCCGAAGCATTGTCCAGGGAATGCGAGTAAGTATAGTTAAATCCCACTGCAGGTTGTGAATCCTTTGCCGAAGGGAAGCCGAGAAGCCGTGATAATTCGACTTGGCGATCGTTCCCCAGGCGGAAAGCGCGCCGTATTGAGGATCGAAGAAATACGAAACTGGGTTGGCTTGACCGAGGGTTTGGCCCGCATAGTTCTCGATTTCATCCTGTATGTCTGTCCAGTCGTTGGCCCAGAACTCGAAGCCCTCTGCGTAGACCGCTTGCGTGCTCGTAGCGTTTGCCTGAAGGGTGTAGCCGTTGGCAGCCGCAGTGGCTGCGTAGCCCGCTGGGAGGATATTCTCGAAGTAGGGGATCGGCTGGACGTTGGCCGGATCGGTTCCTAACTGTCGCTGCTTTTCCAGTATTGTCGCGGCTGTGTACCAGTCGATTCCGCTCTTCGGATCACGCAAGTCATTCAACGCCATCACGTCGCGGGTAGCCAGAAGATGCCGCGCCAGCCGGCCGATATAAGACGCCTGGAACAACATTCCTCCGTGTATTTCGCGCTCATATGTCAGATTAAACTGGTAATGGGTCGGTGCTTGCAGCGCTGTGTCGATTCCGCTTTCAATCCGGCGGCTAAAGTCCGAGGGCTGTTGCCGCGGGAACGAGACCGAAGTCGGATACACAGCTCCGGGCGGCGGCGGCAAGGTGCGGATATCCTGATTGAACCCCGTGAAGAGCGGCGCTGGCTTTGTCGTGAGGTTATAAGTATTCGCCGAAATCGCTACATTTGAGGTATGGCCCAGCCTGTTGTTCAGGTCAAACTGCGAAGCGAGCGCTTCGCCGTAATAGTCATTCATTAGCCATCAGCGCAAACCCGGTACGGATCGCGGACGTGCCCCGATTCCCGAACAAACTGCGCCAAAAACCGCCACCGGAGGGAGACCAAGCTACCGAGATGCGCGGCTGGAAGTTATTTTTGTCCCAGTTATACAAGTTTCCTTTGCCGTTCGCGCCGGCCAAAATCAGAGTGAGCGGCTGAATATAAGGTGTCCCGCTGTTTGCGCCTGCAATCCGGCGCTTCAGGAATTCCTCGGTCGAAAGATCGGTCACGAAGCCGTTCGTCTCCTGCACCCGGCTGCTGATCGTGTAGCGGAGCCCCACGTTCAAAGTCAAACTCGGGCGAAGTTTCCACGAGTCCTGAACGTAGAAGTCGTAGGCATTTGTAGCGAATGGTGCCGAACTTGATGGTGTGAGTTCCCTTGATCCAGGCCACGTCATCCACAATGTTGTGGCTCTTTTGCACCCGCGGAGCCACAGGATGTCCTTGAAGATCACACAGTTCCGCACTCTTTCTCCTCGATGGAGTACCTTGGCTAGAATGAAAAAAGGGATTGGACTGCGGGCAGGGATGCTGTCTGTTTTTCGGGCACAGCAGATAGGAAGGCTTTTCCGAGCCCAGTCTCCGAAGAGAGTAGATGCGCACTAGGCTAAGTGCAGGAGTTTGGCCTCAGTGACGGCCGGAATCGCACGGATTGGCCCAAGGATGGAAGCCGACACCTCGCCGTCGACGCGAACAAGGGAGATGGCATCGGCTCCGCGTTGGGCATCACCGCGTCCGAGGGCGAAGGTAGCGATATTGACGCCGAGCTTGCCTAGAGTGCTTCCAATCTGGCCGATGACGCCAGGTTCGTCGCGGTTTCTCAAGTAGAGAATTGTGCCCTCAAGTAGAGCTTCCAGCGGAATCCCTTCGATCTGCAGCACGCGCGGCGAACCGTCATGCAGTACTGTGCCCTCGACTGTAAATCCTGGCGCTGATCCGGTTTTTTCGGGCAGCGCGGAGACTTCCAGCGTGTTCGGGAAGCCGTGTTCGCGCCTGCGAGTCTCTTCTTCCACGATCAAGCCTCTTGCTGCAGCCACGGCCGGCGCGTTAACAACGTTCACTTTTTCGTCCAGCACGACGTTGAGCACGCCCGCTAATACAGCGCTGCGAAGCAGATGCGTGCCCACTTCAGCCACTTCGCCCGCATACCGAATACGAATCCGCGCCGGTCGGGACGCCGCCGCCTGCGAAACCAGCGAGCCGAGTCGCTCTGCCAATTCCAGGTACGGCCGCACGCGCCGGTACTGGTCCGCGGACAGCGCCGGCAGGTTCACGGCGTTACGAATGATTCCCTCCGCTAAGTAATCCTTGATCTGAACGGCTACCTGCGTGCCGACCTCTTCCTGCGCTTCCGCCGTCGAGCCCGCCACGTGCGGCGTGGCAATCACGTTCGGGAGCCCCACGAGCGGCGAATTCGTCGGCGGCTCTTCCATAAACACGTCCACCGCTGCCCCCGCGAATTTCCCGCTCCTCAAGGCGTCCGCCAGGGCCGCTTCGTCAATCAGCTCTCCACGCGCGGTATTGATCAGTCGCGCCCCTTTTTTCATCTTCTGGATGGTCGCGGCGTTGATGAGATTCTGAGTCGCAGGGCTAAGCGCGGTATGCAGCGAAACGAAGTCGCTCTCCGCCAGCAGCTTTTCCAGAGGCACCAGTTCGACGGAAATCTCGTGCGCCGCTGCCTCACTGATGTACGGGTCATATGCCAGCACGCGCATGTCAAAGGCCTCAGCGCGCACGGCGACTTCGCTGCCAATTCGTCCCAGACCGATCAAGCCGAGAGTCTTACCTCGCACTTCCGTTCCCGCTGCGGATGACTTTTCCCAGCGTCCCTCGCGAATGGCTTTGTCCAATCGCGGCACCTGGCGCGCCAAGGCCAAAAGCAGCGCAAAGGTGTGCTCCGCAACGCTGATAGCGTTTCCGCCGGGCGTACTCATGACCAGTACCCCGTGCTTGGTGGCTTCGTCCAAGTCGATGTTATCCACGCCCACGCCCGCGCGGCCTACGGCGCGCATTTTCTTCGCCCGGTCCAGTAATTCTGCAGTGACCTTCGTTGCGCTGCGCACAATCAGAGCATCCGCATCGGCGATCTCCGCGTTTAGAGTATCCTTGGTGGTAAGAACGATGTTCCAGCCGGGCTGCTCCTGCAGCAGTTGCACGCCCCGATCGCTGATCTTGTCCGCTACGACGACTTTCATGAGGCCCGGTCATCTCCTGCGCGTTCTTCCCGCACTTTACAAGCAATCCAAAGTAGCGAGCCTCGCGCACGCTGTCAAATAAGTACGGCTGGGCCGCCGCACGAAGCCGTGGAACCATTCCTTCGCGGCGGATTTCCCGGTCTGTTATATTCAAGGAAGCGAGGACCTGAAGATGAATCTTGCCGAAAAAATCCAGAAGGACTTGGTCGACGCCATGCGCGCCAAAGACGAATTGCGCCTCAGCGTCCTGCGAGGAATCAAGGCGGCCATCAAGCACAAAGAAGTCGAAAAGATCCGCACACTCGACGAGGCCGAGTCCATTCAGATTCTGCAAACGCTCGTAAAGCAGCGCAAGGAATCGATCGAGCAGTTCACCAAGGGCAACCGCCCGGAACTCGCCGGCAAAGAAGCCAAAGAGCTCGCCATCATCGAGTCTTACCTTCCGGCCAGCGCCAGTGAGGCCGAGATGGATGCGGCTGTCACCAAGGCCATCTCCGAATCCGGTGCGAATTCCATCAAGCAAATGGGCGCGGTTGTGAAGGCCGCCAAAGCGGCTCTGGAGGGCAAAACCGTTGATGGCAAGGTCCTCAGCGATCGCGTGCGCGACCGCCTCTCGAAACTGGGCTGAGAATGCACTTCATTCATACGCTATGCCGCTCCCGGAAACCATCACGATGCGCTTCACGGAAGAGGACGCAGGCTATGTGACGGTGCGGCCGGTCGTGAAGCAAACGTTTCGCCTTGCCGAGCTTGCCGACATGGTCGTGAGCGTGACGGGCAAGAATGTCTCGCGCGTTCAGCAGATTTTCCGCGCCGGCACTGTGGTCTATAACGGTTATCGTTACTGGTGGGACGGCTTCGCTGGCGACGAAAACGAAATCACAGGAGTCCTTGCACTCTTTCCCGATGACGATCCCGCACGTCTTTTCAACCCTGCTCAAGTAACCTCTATCACGCTTGAAATCGGTGGGGGGACGCAGCGCTCAATGGTTAGCGTCGCGCGCCGCGAAGCGTCGGCAAAGAAACTGTTTCACAAGCGCAGTCCCTGGGAGATATTGCTCAAAGCGGCTCAAGATTCGACGCCGCGGTACGAGAGGTACTCCCAGGCAGAACGCGCCGACGTCTATCGTGTGCACCTCTCTTCGGAGATAGCCGGCTCGCTCTTGAAGCAAGTACTGGACGTTGCACCGCGTGGTCTGCAGAGGAAATTGACAGCCCGGCAGCCGCCCGCCGCCATGCTATTCTTTGTCCCTCGTAAGAATTCTGTTGGGGCAGAATCTCCCCCGTAGGATAGGAATCGCGATGATTCTTCCTTCAAGCGCCGACACGCGGAACAGCTATTCACTTGCCCTGTTGCGCATCGGCGTGGGTATTCTTTTTGTGATTTTCGGCCAATACAAGGTTTTCGGGACAACCTTTACCCTTCACGGCGGCTTTCAATTGTGGATCAACAAATTCCTCGAGGGAGGCGCTTACCCTTTCATGGCGCCCATTCTCCGTGGCTTTGTCCTTCCGCACGCTACGAGCATCGCCTTCCTGGTAGCGTACGGCGAATTGGCCATCGGGCTCGGGCTCGTTCTGGGCGTCTTGGTTCGTTCCGCAAGCTTCTGCGGTCTCCTCTTGATGCTCACCATGCTCTTCTCTTCGGACTATCCCGGCGCGGGAGCGCCCTTCTGGCAATACTTCGGAGCAAGCCTGAGTCATTCGGTGTTCGCGCTCTGCTTCGCCGCGTTTCTAACCGGGCGCGCGGACTCCAGGTGGTCATTGAAAGCGCTGCGGAAAATGAAGCGAGCACAAGTGCATGATGAGAATCAATGAGCCGCAGGTTTTAGCACTGCGGTATTCCGTTCGTCGCCGGCAATGACGCGATAGAGCTTCTTCAGGTCCTCGACCTTGGCAAGCGGCACGCTCAACTCTTTCACTTCAAACGTCCGCGTATACTTCAGGGTGTTCCCGTTCACTTCCGTTTTACTGTGGTAGCTCGCGAAACTATAGTCCGCGTTCACCGGCGGTGGCAGGTCGTCAACCTCGTAACCCGCCGGCAGCGCGATCTCAATGGTGTCCGTGTTCTTCATCGGCCCATCGAATTCCACGGGGTACATCCGTGGCTCCTTTTTCTCCAGAAGATCGCTGGAATTGGAGCCCAGGACCCGGGGCCGCACCAAGAGCAGGTTCCCAGCGGTCTTGGCATAATTTTGTGCGACCAAGGAATACTGGTATCCGAATGGCTGGTCCAGTTGATTCAAGTTGGAAAAAGACGCTTTGGTAAGTTGAAACGCGGAAAGTGAGTGAGAGAGCATAGTCTCGATGAACTTGACCCGGTCTGCATCCTTGGTGACCGATTTGAGACTTGCACGCTGCTCTGTCCCATAATCACCGTTGCGTTGTTCAACAAAATCGCCGCTCAATGTTCCATTCGGAGCCAGCATCAGCTTCGCCGTCCGCACAACGCCATTTAACGCCGCGGGCAGTTGAGGGAGCATTATCAGCTCGCCGCCGTCCGAGGTGACCAGCAAAGCGTAGCTTTCCTGCAATTCACCTCGCAGGTGCCCGAACGGCGTAAATTCATCCGTGGGATCGAAAATGAGCAGGCGGCCCAATTTCGGATGAGCAATAATCATGTGCAGGGACGGATCGTTTAGCTCGTCAGGCAAGCGGATGGCCAGAATGACGTGGTCAAACCATCGCGTGGCGGGAGTGGCTGGAGTGATGGTGCCGCGTTCCGTATTGATGACCACATAATAAGATTCCACGCCAATTTCGTTCAGCATGGTGCCAAAGAGCGTGGCTTTATCCTTGCAGTCTCCATATTTGTGAAGGAAGACTTCGGGCGCGGGATGCGGCTGCCAGCCTCCAATCCCAAGCTGGATGGCCACGTAGCGGATATCTTTCTGCATGAATTGGGCAAGCGCCCTCATCTTGGCGAGGGTTGTCGGAGCATTGGCGGTGATCTCCGCCGTCCTTTTCTTGATTTCCGGAGAAGCCTCCCGCCTCCCGTTGGTCAGGCTGGTCTCCCATTTCCCCATTGCCTTCCAGTCTGCAAATCCATTGTTCTGCCCACCGGCGCTGCCAAACAATGAAACAATCATGACCCCGGCGATACCCTGCCATGGGGGCATTCCGCCCTCCGGCTTGATGGCTTTGATATCGTTTACTACCCATTGCCACTGGCCGGCTCCGCCTGAAGCCGGCAGTTCGGGATGATTCAGCCAAACGGCCTTGTACTCCCATCCTGCCGGGAGCTGCAGGGAATAATGCGCCTCTCGAACTGGCACTTCCACTTTTTGGAATGCCCAAACATCCTGCATGACATAGGGGCGCAATTCCTGCTCAATCTCGTAACCGACGATATTGCCGGGATCCGCGGCCGGAATCGTCAGAATCTTGGACTTGAGATCGGTCATCAATTCCCCGTTTTGCACGCCCCACAGGGACGTCTCGATGGCCTCTTTCTCTTTCACCTCGTAGTCCTTTCCCTGCGAGGGAATACACCAGCCATGGATATTGTTGATTTTCGTCTCGGCATCGAAATCCGCGCGGAATGTGCCGTATTGCCGGCCATCGGGGCGAAGGATTTTATAGACCCGCCGTTCCACTTTTTTTATTTTTCCATTGGACTGGACACTGAGCGTGTCTTCGGAGTAGAGCAGCACGGCGTTTGTCTTTTCGTCGTGTTCCGGAAGAGCCGCATTTGCAGCTGCGTGCATCCATTGAGGAGCATCCGCGCATCGAGCGGCTGGGATCGTCACCAGAAGAGAAAGGAACATACCGGCAAGGTAAAGTGCTCGTCGGGCGCGCCTAATTTCCTCCCGGGGTTCCCATCGGTAGCAACACGATTTGTTGGTCATCTCCACTCCGTACGGATTGATAGAAATTACGCAGCGCCAGGTAATATTTTTGCTCCAGGAAGGTTAGGTCGCTTCTGAGATGCCGTTCCAGATGAAGAGAGCCTTTGTCATTTTCGATCTTCATGCTGTAGGCGACGACTTTTGCGTCGGTGTTTTGCGGTTGCGGCACACTGCTTACTTGCCAACCGAGGGGCAGCCCAATGCGCACATCATCGTTTTTCTCATACTGGAAACGAAAGTAGAGCGGATGGACCCTGGTGGAATGCTCCAACATGTGTTTTTCGGGGCCGCTGAATAAGCCCACAGGCAACAGCGCGCGCTTTCCCGCCCCGGAAACCCAGCCGGGAACCTTCAAGGAGTATTCGGCCACGAGAGTTAGCGCGGAGCTCGTCCATTCCGGCTTGTTGGTAAGTTCGACTTCGATCCCCGCAGGAACGATTTCCTTCACGTAGTCTTCCAGGAGTTTCTTCGAGTGGGCTTCGTCCTCGTTGCGCTCTGCAACTCTCCGCCACAGCGCCTCAAGACCCGTGAAGGTAACCGTGAGCTTGCCCTCGAGCGACCCGTCCGAGGTTAGATTCAAATCCGCCTTGCGCACAATTTGCGATGCCGAACTCTCGGGTAACGCGGTGGTTACCCAGGTGCCGCCATCTTTGTCCAGCTTCAAGCCCGCGGTACCTGCTTCCGCCCAGGGCAACAGGCCGAACGGGGCAAACGCCGAGCCGGGATCGAAATACATATCTTTGCCGTTCAACTTCACCAGCACAACGTTGGTGTTGAGGTCCCGGGTTCTCATAATATTGGGTTTGAAGAAATGATCATCGCGGGTGGCGATCCTGACCGGAGAAGCGTCGAACCCGCCCGCGCGCGCAAGTCCCAGAAACAACCAAGTGATCTGATAACCGTCGCCATAGCCTCGCTTCCAGACATCCTCGACGTTGTTGATCTCTTTTTCCTTGGCGCGCTTCTGTTCCTGCTCGGTTTTTTCGGTTTCGTAAGAAGTGTTACGGATTTTCTGGACCCGCGCATAGATTTTCTGCAATCTGACATCGGGTGGATCACTCGGGGAAATAATCTCCGCGACGGCTTGGTCCATGGCCTTGCGTTTATTGGCGAAATTCTCGGCCTCGTCGTACATCTTTTTCCCCTGTTTTTTCCAGAACTTTTCCGGCTCCTTTTCGAACCCATCTTCGCTGTAAACGAAATCCACACGGAACCTCATCGCGCCTTGCGGCGGCATGTCGTCTTCCTCTTGAAACGCAGGAATGTCTTGCACCTCCATGTGAATCAACTTGGCGTCATTCGACGGCGGCTTGGTGCCTTCCGGCAAGCCGTTGGGCCAGCTCCATTGGAGGGCCCACTCGGCATAGGGCTTTAGCGTGAATTTGGCGCTCTTGCTGAACAAGTCGTCGCTCAATACCCAGTTCGAATTGAAGACGTAGTATTCCGCGAAATCGATCATGTAATGGTATTCAATGATGCTGCCCGGCTGTACATCGGAGAGTGTGAAGGTCTTGGCGAGATACTTGATGCCGCGAGTTTTGACAATTTCTTTTTCGTAGACTTTGCCGTCAAAGTTGACGATCGAGCCGTCGGGCCGGAGGGTGCGGGCCCGAATGCTATGAATGTCCCATTGGCCCTTGACCAGAGGGATTTCCACGTTGGCGTACTTACGGCCTTCTTCAGTGAATATTTTTTCCCGCACATAATTGTATTCATGGGGCGTTCGAACCGAACTGTCGTCCCGGTCAACCTGACGGTAGAGGATGACTGCCGGAGCGCCAGGCGCCTTTGGCTCGCCGGTCATTTTGAGCTCTTCCGGCGTGATGGGCTGCCATTCGTCGCCGGCACTTACCGGCTGGGCGCGTCGCACGGCGGCCCCCACGAAGAGCAAGAGCGCGAGCACCAACAGGAGGCGAGAGGTCAAAATAGGCCTCCCATTTGAAACGGGCAGATATGCAGAATTCGAAAGGACGCGGAGCGTGCACCTCGGAGAATTGACCGCCCGGCGGTCATCGGTAGCATTGACGCGCTTCGCGGTGGGTCGCGAAGTGCGGTGGTCCCGTCCCATGAACATTGTTGCTGACCTGAGCAACGTATACCGCTGGACATTACAAGGATGCTATCCCCCTGTCAATAGAGCTGGGACGGAAAACCGCTCCCTGTCCCGCGGCGAGGATTCTCTTCCCCACCTCGCTCAGCTGCGGCATAATCCCCCCCGCACAGGGGCAGCATTGCGATCCGCTTCCGCCAAATGGGGAGGATTCAGTGAGTGAACGTCCATGGAGTTCCACGGCACCCCCGGGTGAATTCCGCACCTACGTACCGGCCGAAGCAACCCTCAAGGAATTTACCATCCGCGCGGTGATTCTTGGCGCGCTCTTCGGACTGCTTTTCGGCGCGGTGACCGTGTACGTCGGCTTGCGCGCCGGGCTCACGGTTTCCGCTTCGATCCCCATCTCCGTGCTGTCCATCAGTATCCTTCGCGCGTTCGGCCGCTCCACCATCCTCGAAAACAACATCGTACAGACCACCGGCTCAGCGGGGGAATCGCTTGCCGCCGGGGTGATGTTCACGATTCCGGCGCTGATCTTTCTGGGCTTTGGCTCCGAATTCACATTTTGGCGCATTTTTCCGCTGGCACTTCTGGGCGGCTGGCTCGGCGTGCTCTTCATGGTGCCGCTGCGGCGTCAACTTATCGTCAAGGAACACGGCAACCTGGCATTCCCCGAAGGGACGGCCTGCGCTGACGTGCTGGTCGCCGGGGAACGCGGCGGCTCCTTCGCGGGCCGCGTTTTCTGGGGACTCGGCCTCGGCGGTGCCTACACCTTCCTGATGAACACCGTGCAAGCCTGGACGTCACAGCCGGAAAGCCGGCCCAGCTGGTTCCCGGGAGCGAGCTTTCGAGCGGCCATCACCTCTGAATATCTGGGCGTCGGTTACATCATCGGCCCCCGGGTTTCCGGGATCCTCTTTGCCGGCGGCATCATCTCGTGGCTGGTGATGATGCCGGCCATCAAATTTTACGGACAGCTGGCGGGTAACGCGCCGATCTATCCCTCCACCATTCCCATCCCCCTGATGACGCCGGACGACCTCTGGCGCAGTTACATCCGCCCGATGGGCGCAGGGGCGGTCGCCGCGGCTGGATTGATCACCTTGCTCCGCACACTGCCGACGATCATTTCCGCGCTGCGCGCCGGATTGAAAGACGTGCGTGCGGAAGGCCCCGGGCAGTCCGCGGCATCCAGCAGAATTGACCGCGACATTCCCATGCGGACCGTGGTCATCGGTTCGATGATCATCATCGCCATGATGTGGGTCTTGTTGACCTTTCATCCCATGCAAGGGGCCAGCACTTTCTGGTATCAAAACCTCTTCGCGGCCGTGTTTGTGGTGGTGTTCGGATTTCTTTTCG
>Ga0209234_1001009_pt1 | contig 10422 bp, 8 predicted proteins | sample GraSoi013_1_20cm_2_FD_185816 | JGI IMG/M metagenome (GOLD analysis project Ga0209234, IMG submission 185816) | Grasslands soil microbial communities from the Angelo Coastal Reserve, California, USA - Sample 08_20_2013_1_20cm (SPAdes) (version 2) | ecosystem: Environmental > Terrestrial > Soil >... | reverse complement strand
AGTGCGGTCCAGAGGGCCAGCAGGCAGATGGCGGCGAAGGGGATGGCCGCGACCCGCGCGGGCCGCGAGCGCGGCAGGAGGCCGAAGGCGAAGCCGAGGGCGAGCAGTCCCCAGACCACGATCGCCTCCTCCTGCCTCGGCACGATGTCGTAGGAGCCGCCCCTGAGCGAGTAGTAGAGAACGACGATTGCGGGAACAGCGAAAGCGACTACGCTGGATACAGGTAGCGGCCAAGGCGACCGCGAGGAGTCTCGATCCGAGTGCAGATCCCTAGTCATACGTGCAAGATCGCTTTCCTGGGGGCGCTGCTCGCATGCGCGCTGGCCGAACTGCTGCGCCCTGGCCTGTTTGTATGTATCCTTCCCAGTTACAGCGATGAAACAGCCTCGTCGCGCCTTTTCCAGGCGTTAGCCGCGCGTGACCCCCAACGGGTGTGCTGCCTTCCCGCGCAGCCGCGCATGACCCTGCTGGAAACTGCCGCGCTGCTTGACCAGACCGACCTCTTCGTGACCGGCGATACCGGCGTTATGCACCTGGCGGCGGCGAAGAAAAAGATCGCACAAAAAGCTCCAGGCGCCGCGTCGCTCCAGAACAATCCGCGCATCGTTGCCCTGTTCGGGGGACAAATCCCGGCTTTTATGGCTACCGCGCGCACAGCACCATCCTTGGCCGGGGCCGCAATGAGCAGCGCACTTTTCGTCCCGGCTTCGCGAAAGAGGGATATAATCCGAAAGGACGCGACCTGTTCGACCACGTTCCACCCCAGGAGTTGAGTGAAACCATTGCACAACTTCTCGGAGATTAAGCGGCGCTAGCACTTTTTCTCATCCGCTCTCCCAATCGCGTCTCAGCTCATCTTTTGGAGGCTCTTATGCCTTCTTAAAGACGCATTGCACTCTGCCGAATATGAATTGATTTTGTGAAAATGTTGAGATGAAACTGAGAAAAGGAGAATTGAGGCTGGAACCTGTCCTTCGGTTCCAGTTGAAGATGTAGGCACAACCAGGGCGCATCTTCGGCTGGAACCATCGAAGAACAGGCAAGAAAAGAATGTACGTTGGGCGAAGAACTACGAGTTATAAGTGGGCCCAGCTGGGATCGAACCAGCGACCAATCAGGTAGAGTAGATAACCAGCATGCTACCAATTACCCCTCTCCGAACCGTGCATGCACCTTTCAGCGCACACGGCTCTCCAGGGATGCGGTTCATCTTCCCAGTACTTTGTATCTTGTGGTACATCACTGGTACAAGCTATCCGCCTCCCCTGTGTCCCTTCCCCGTGTACCGGGCATTGCCCCGATCGTTTGAGTACTATGGACACTCCGTCGCCATGCGTCTCTCGACGTTTAGGCGATCCCCAAGTTCCCTTACACACCACGTCTGTACGTAGGTTCCCCGTTCGTCCTCTCTGCTATGGAGGAGGTCATTAGCAAACCTCATAACCCCGCTTGCTAACTCCACACTGCGCGGACTGGGATTCAAGCAATTCAGCCTTAACCATATACAGCGTAGCTGCCTGGCCTCTTGGCCAGACTTTTGCAGGTCATGCTATTGTCCCGTTCAGGTTTCCCATCCAGGTAAGACCCTGCTTTAGACACGTTAACCTCAGTGTCGCCTACCTCCGTAGGCATGGTATGTAAAGACACATGGGCGCGCTTTATGAGCCGACTGCTCTAACCACTGAGCTATGGGCCCTCGCGGAACGTATTGTATCATACCTCTTTTTACTTGGGAAGAGGGAATTTTCCCAATTAGCTGAAAAATTCGTGCATACACATGCATAGTAACCCGCGAAGTATGATATAATGACAGGTGTTATTGCGATGGCACTGGTCCTTCCATAGTATGCTGGAACAGTCCATGACATCGAGGGAGCACAGGAGCAGAAGCGACACGATCACATTCATGAGCGGTTATACCTACGGGCGCAGTTATGCGTATCCCTACACAGTTTCCCTGCTGCCTGGCAATGATAGAAAAGTGACGACTCCCGACGTATCTATTCCGGCGAGACCGGTAAGATTTTTACAGGTGTTTGAAGTGAAAGCAAGACCTGCTGCACAAGGGCCGCGCCACATGTCGAGCATAGGGCGCGGTCACAAATTTTTCCCAGGGGGCATTCGATGGAGAATGAAGTAACCATTCGTATTGGCGGCGAGTCGGGCGAGGGAACCATCTCTGGTGGTGATATCCTGGCCCTGGCTGCCGCGCGCTGGGGGTATCATGTGTATACCTTCCGCACCTTTCCCGCCGAAATTCTCGGCGGCCCGTGTATGTTTCAAGTGCGTATAAGTGATAAACCTGTCAAGTCTATGGGTGACTTCGCCGACGTGCTGATCTGCTTGAACAAAGAAGCCTTTGATCGCAACGTCAGCGATCTGCGACGCCATGGCGGCGTGCTGATCTATGATCCCTCCGATTTTACGCCCGACGCTGGCGATTTTATCACCTATCCCATCCCATTCAACGACCTCGCCCGCAAAGAAGTACAGCTTTTCCAGACCAAGAATATGGTCATGCTGGGCGCGATTTCTGGATTATTTGGACCCCCCGTCGAAGCCATCGCCCAGGTGGTCGAGTCCAAACTCTCCAAGTCACGCAAATCCAATCCCATCCTGATGGAAAAGAATATGCTGGCCCTGGAGGTCGCGAAAAAGTACGTCACCGAGCAGCTAACCAAGCGTGACCCGCACCGCTTAGGCGCCGTCGAAAGGGCTGATCGCGTGATATTGAACGGCAACCAGGCGGTTGTCGCCGGAGCATTGGCCTCCCACGTCGGCTTCTTCGCGGGCTACCCTATCACCCCGGCCAGTGACATTATGGAGGGCCTGGCAAAAGAACTGCCGCAGGTTGGAGGTACCTTCCTGCAGGCAGAAGACGAGATAGCCGCCATCACCTCGGTACTTGGCGCCTCATTTGGCGGAGCGCGTGCCATGACGGCCACCTCCGGCCCGGGCTTCTCGCTGATGAGCGAGGCCCTCGGCTTTGCATCGATGGCGGAGATACCTGCGGTGATCGTCGATGCGCAGCGCGCCGGCCCCAGCACGGGCATGCCTACCAAGATGGAGCAGTCCGACCTGAGTTTCGCGTTGAGTATGAGTCACGGCGACACTCCCCGTATGGTCGTCGCCCCTGCCAACGTTGCGGATTGCTATTCCCTGATGGTGCTGGCCTTCAATATGGCCGAGCGCTATCAGATGCCGGTGATCTTCCTCACCGACCAGTCACTGACCGCCCGTGTTGAGAGCGTTGATCACAGCGCCTTCCGTCCGTTAGAGATTGAGGAGCGCCTCAAATATGGCCAGAATGGAGTAAACGGTCACTCTGGCGCGGCGAGCAACGGTCACGCGCTGAGCGAAGAAGAGCATGCCTTTGCGCGTTATGCCTACACCGCCAGCGGCGTCTCGCCCACGACCACGCCGGGCGCAGGCGCTATGACCTATGTCGCGACCGGACTGGAACACGACATCTACGGCCACCCAAACTACGAACCGGAAGATCACACCGCTATGATGGAGAAACGCTTCCGCAAGCTGGCAACAGCCGCGGAAGAACTGCCAAAGCCGCAGCGCTACGGCGATGAAGATGCCACGATTGGCATTATCGGCTGGGGTTCAACCGAAGGCGCTATCCAGGAGGCGGTTGACAGCGCGCGCGCAAAGGGCTATAGAGTAGCGTCGCTGCATCCCAAGATTCTCTCGCCGCTGCCTGATCGCGCGATACGCGAGTTTATCCGCTCCGTGCAAACCGTCATCATCCCAGAGTGTAACTATTCTGGTCAGTTAGCCAATCTATTAGGCGCGAAATATGGCCTGCAGGCCATCCGGGTCAACAAGTTTGGCGGTATTCCGTTTACTGCAGGTGAAATTCTGCGGGCAATTGAGGAGGTTAGCTAATCGTGTCTCAAGTAATGACTCTTACGCCAAAGGACTATAAAAGCGAGGTAAAGCCAACCTGGTGTCCCGGGTGCGGAGACTTCGGTGTATTAAATGCCATCTACAACAGCATGGCGGGCATGAAACTCGCCCCCGACCAGACGGTAGTGGTGTCGGGTATCGGCTGTTCGAGCCGTTTGCCGCACTTTGTGCAAACATTCGGTTTCCACAGCCTGCATGGGCGGGCTTTGCCCGTGGCGCAGGGGCTGAAAATGGCGCGTCCCGACCTGACCGTGGTCGCGGTCGGCGGTGACGGAGATCTGTTTAGCATCGGCGCCGGGCACCTCATCCATGCCGCTTTGCGCAATATCGATATTACTGTGGTAGCCATGGACAACGAAACCTACGGCTTGACCAAAGGGCAGACCTCGCCAACCTCGCCAACCGGCCACACGACGAAGTCCACTCCTTACGGCCTGCTGGCCTCACAGTTCAACCCCATCGCCACCGCGCTTTCACTCAACGTCAGCTTTGTAGCGCGTGGTTTCTCATCCAAGCCCAAAGAACTGGCCGCGCTCGTCGAGCAGGGCATCAAGCATAAAGGGTTCTCCTTTATTCATGTGCTCAGCCCATGCCCGACCTTCTTTAACACCATGGACGTGTGGAAGACCACGGTCACACCGATCCCTGCCGATCACGACGCGCACAATCGCTTTAAGGCGATGGAACTCTCGATGGAAACAGAGAAGCCCTTTGTCGGCCTCTTCTACCAGGATGAGCGACAGACGATGGACGAAGCAGCCCACCAACTTGCGCAGCAGGCAAAACCATTCGATATCAATACATATATGAAACGGTTCACCTAGCGCAAGCACCAGCTTCCAGGTCGATCCTCGCGATCGCCCTGGAAGCTGGTTTTTCGTTTTAGCTGGCCTGGCGGCTCGTATTAGCGGCACGCAGCAGGGTGTTCGCAACGGCGCGCTTAAAGTCCTCACCGCAGGAACTGCAGAAAAGTCCACCCTCATTGTGGGCATCTCCGCCAATAGCAGTCAGCTGCGCCACGGCAGGTTTGCCACACCACTCACATTTGCTGCCACGCGGAGCAGTATCTACAGAGACAGGTCGACGAAACTCGTTCTCATACATCAGGTGTTCTCCCTGTTCGTGCAGGATGACAGTTCACGAACAAACAGTAGGGGAAACCCGTATCTAGTGGTCAACAATGCTGGAGATTCCACGGCGATACGGCCTTACAAAAAACGCGCATCATCGCCCAGGAGCTGCGCTGCTCCCTTACTCATCTATGTGGAGAAGCACGCTGCATGTTTTCTCGCCATGCATACAGTGTGCAAAAAGACTAACCATCTTTTTTAATAGTATACCAGAAAGTCGCCAGAAAAATAAGACACTATTCAGGATTCGCCCACATGTTCCCCTGTGGAAGCCGATTCATCAACCGCGGGAAACCGCGAGGTCAGGCGATTACCAACAATCCAGCCGATCGCGCCCAGCCCCAGCGTCAGTCCAAGCCAGATCAGCAAAACCGTATTTAGAGCTACATTCTGTACAGCCAGGATACCCGCAAGGATGATTCCCAGTGTCAAGCCTACCGTTATTCCTACAAGGCAGCCTGGATGTGCCAGGTTTCGCCCTCGCAGCCGCTTCATCATAATTCGATTCAACCTTTGTGAAAAGCGTAATTTCTCAATACGATGATAACGCGCTCAAGGTTAAGCGTCAAGCGTGATCGATCTGTATCTGTTGTTACATGCGAATGTCGCAACCTCTTATCATGCAGAACCGCTAGAATATTCTGATGATAGAGATAATGTGGGAATATTTCATATATGTGCTTACCTATACAAAAGTTCCAGTCGGCTAGACAACCCCAGCAAAAGTGACTATACTAAAGTAACAGCGGTAACTGAAACGTTTATGCCACTGTCTGAACTGAAGCTGAAAACTTCTTTATTCGCTACAAACGAGGATGAAGTAACACATGCATTATGTGTTTCGTATCCTTATAATAAGTGTAAGACGGCTGAAATCTTTTTCAATGCGGCAAAAGAGAGAATGCAACAGTGCCTGATAAGCGTACATTTATTGTAATGCGTGGGTATCCCGGTACCGGTAAAAGCACTATCGCGCGGCTACTCGCGACATCATTGCACGCGCCGCTTATTGACAGAGACATCATACGCCAGGTGGCCGTGGATCACTTTGGTAATGTACCCGAGGTTGGACATTTTTCCTATGAGCTCATGTTTGCATTAGCGCGCGAGCAACTGCGTCTTGGCTTCAGTGTCGTCGTAGATACACCCCTCACCTATCGCAGAACTTATGAACATTGCCGGGAAATAGCGCAGGAATTCCATACACCTATGCTGGTGGTGCACTGCCAATGCCCACCAGATGTGCAGAAACGCCGCCTGGAAGGCCGCAAAGGGCAGGTCTCCAATTTCCAGATCACCTCGTGGGAAGAATGGGAGCGCTGGAAAGAGCGTTTTGAAGAGTTTGAAGATCATGGATGCGTCATTGATACCTCAAATCCGATGGACGAATCCTTAGCCAGGGTAATGCGTTCCATCCACGACCTGGACCGCCAGCATATACACAGTTCGATAGATTGATTGAGAGACCCTCTTATAATGAAAGTGCTACTCCTTCTTCGAGTCAGTAGCATTCTGAGCAGTAACACATAGACACGGTGCTTCGTCACCATTTGGAAAGGATCTATTTCACATGGCAAAAACAGTAGCAGATATCGAGAAGAAATTGGGCATCATGGACGAGACAGAAGAGGTTCACAAAGGTCTCAGCTGGAAATTCTGGGTATTTGCCCCATTAGCCCTGGCAGCCGTCGCCTGCTGTGCCTTCCTGGTCGTGCGTCGCCGACTTGGAGAGCACAAACATATTTAACTGAGAAAACACTGAGTTTCTCAAGCAGCTTGTAAAAGAGGGAGGTCCACCATGATTGGGATGCCTCTCTCTTTTATTCTCTGGCTCTACATCGCGACATAGCGCAACTCATTTGTGGGTGCAACGTAGATACAGTCTCCATTTCCTGCATCTTCTCGCGTCTATCCTCTTGGATTGATTGATTAAGTCTGCTATAATGGGCGGCGTCAATCATTTCTGCACGCCTGGTAAAAGTTCACTGTGTATTGATGAATCAGATCATAGTGACACTCGTTGCTCAATACTAAAATAAACCGAATTGAACTTACTTAAAGGTATAACGGAGGATAGACCTATGGCCGTACAAACGCAGGACCCACCACAAGCGAAACGTTCCGGTATCAGGAGAGGCTTTACCCTGATAACTGCCATAGTCTGTTTCGGCTTACTGGGATACTTGCTTTTCCAGATCGTTCATCAATTCGTTGTCCCTCCACCGCCTCACCGGCTCATACTCCTCCAGGATGTTCCGCTGCCCAGTGGCATGCCTTTACTGCCCGATGGGTCGCCTTCTCGTACAGAGGAACAATCACTGGCTAAAGGTACTGACCCAAGGGCCCTGGCCCCTGGTGTGCAGGAAGATTTTGATGGATTTGACTTCCAGGCCTATGATAAAGATCTCAACCTGCTGTTTGTTGCCCATACCGGGCCAACTCCCGACTTTGTGCCCGGCTTTGATCCTAAGCTTGATGCGCCATTTGATGGGCATATTATTGTTTTTAATACGCAGTTGAACAAGATCGTCGGGCGTATCGCTGTTCCCCAGGTTGCGGGTATGATATACGTAAACGATCCCTCACACGGCCTGGATAAAGTCTTTGCTGCCGATGCGCAAGATAACTATATCGCTGTCATCGATCCTCATACCCTCAAGGTTACCTCCATGATTCAGCTCCAGGACAACGAAAGTCCAGATGCTATGGTTTATGACCCGGATGCGGGAAAATTGTTTGTCTCCGACCCAGGCACTGCGGTTAATCCGATCACTCCAGATAATCCAAAAGGGGATAATAACACGGATAGGAATAATGAGAACATCGCGGTGATAGACGCCGTCCATGATATGCTGATGATGCCGCCGTATATCAATTTAGGCAACATAGATCTCCTACCCGGGGAGAATGTTCGTCCTGCAGATATGCTGCCGCTGATCGCGGATACGAGGCTGGGCCATGCTGGAAAATTCATCCCTAAATTTGGCCATGACGTAGGGCACGCCCAATACTACAATGGATTCATCTACGTGACTTCCCAGGTCCTGCCGGATGCTAATAATATGGATCCATTTTTCCTGCCGCCTGCCGGTACAGGAGAATTGTTCCAGATCAATGCGGCGAATTTGCAAATTGTCAACGAGATAGATCTGCCGGTCACGTGTAGTACCCCCCACGGTTTCGCAATCGATGCCTCGCAGCATACCGGGTACATTGCCTGCACCGATGCTGCTTCCAGCAATTCTGGTCGCAACCTCTTCGAGAATCTGGTGAGAGTTGATCTTGGCGATCCTGCGGCTATGAAGGTGATCCCGACTGATCCCAAGCAAACGAGGTTGCAGGGCGGACCTGATATCGTCAGGATAGATAAAGATCCAGATCCCAAATCAAATATAGATGTGCTGTTTGTGGCCTGTAATGCGGGCATTTCCATCTTTGATATAACACCGAATAAATTTCGCAAACTCGGCGATGAAATCGTTGGGAAAGGGACACACACCCTCGCCGTCGATCCAGATACGCAGACTGTGTACCTGCCGATTGTTATTGGGGGGAGACCTGTCCTGAGAATTGTCAGGTATAATCCTAATGGACAATGAAGCTTCTAAAGGGGAAGCTGTTACAGAGACACCTGGTATGTGTGCATACCAGGTGCCGCTTTCGTTATGAGCGTCTTCTGGCTGGGTAGGGGGATGGGCCAGTTTACAAGGGTAGGTTTTTTGGAGCATTTCCTTGCGAAGCCCCCAGGGAAGCCAAAAGAGAAGAGTCGACTCATAGACTTTTCCATCGGCTTGTAAAGCGAGGTCACACAAAAAACCTACCCTTGTAAAGGATGGGCCAGAGAGATGTAGTGATGCCCCTTGCGGGCGTCAAATCCCCATCAACCTGACAAAAAGCCCATCAACATCTTGTGGGCGTTAAATCCCCATCAATCTAACAAAAAGCCCTCAAAATAAGATACCAGGGTCCCGGACTCCGGGACCCTGGTACTGATCACAGCTCCTTGTTCACCTATGATGTTACAAACTGCAACAGGGCAGTGGGGGAGACGTGAATGCGATCACCGTTGTTGAGCACCAGCCGGTCGACGCGCTGGCCGCGATAGATCAGTCCGTTTAGACTTTCCGCGTCCTCGATTACCCATGAGCCGTTCTCCTCGTGTATCTTGGCGTGCAGGCGTGAGACACGTTGGGAAGGCACCTGCACATCGTTCGACGAAAGTCGCCCGACGGTTAGAAAAGGTTTGTTCAATGCACGTTCACCGATCACCTTGCCATCAATTTCGATCAGCACACGTGCTCTCTGAGGTACAACAGGGACAGCAACGCGCTGTGGCTGTTGCCGACCATTGCCATCCGGTCTTCCTTGAGGATAAACGGGTTGTGACGGTTGGACAACAGGTGATACTGGCAATGGCCAGTTTTGCCCTGCCGGAGGAGGTACAGGGGAAGCTGGGATAACGGGTGGACGTGGCGGTTGCACCGGTGCCTGCTGTTGTACGTAACGCTGGTCGTAGACCTCCAAAGGCACGAAGGCTGAACGGACCATAGATTTCTCTGCGGCCTTCTCCAGGTTGTAGCGGTTCTGCTCATTCAGCAGTCCCGCGAATACTCCACCCCTGCGTTTCAACTCCTGGAACGTTCCCTGCTCGGCGATCTGCCCATTCTTGAGGACGATGATCTCTTCCACATTGCCAAGCGTGCTGAGGCGGTGCGAGATCATGATCACGGTGCGGCCAACGATCAGTTTTTCCAGCGCGTGCAGCACCTCGGCCTCGGATTCAACGTCCAGGGCGGCGGTAGGCTCATCCAGGATGAGGATGGGTGCATCGCGCAGGATGGCGCGGGCGATGGCCATACGCTGGCGCTGCCCCCCCGACAGATTCTTGCCCTGCTCGCGTATCTGACCATCGTATCCGCCGAGGTCTTTGATGATAGTTTCGTGGATGTTGGCCTTTTTCGCCGCCTCGATCACCTCATACAGGGGCGCGCCCGGCTTGCCAATGGCAATATTTTCAGCAACCGTACCCTCAAACAGCACCGAGTCCTGTAACACCATGCTCACATTCTGACGCAAGACGGTGAGTGGGTACGCGCGGTTGTCAACCCCATCAACCTTCACCGCTCCTTGCTGGATTTCATAGAAGCGAGGAATGAGCTTGACCAGCGTTGTTTTACCGCCGCCGGAAAGACCCACGAGGGCAACCTTCTTCCCGGCAGGAATGTGCAGGTTGAGCCCTTTAAGTACTGCTTGCTCCGAGTTATAGCCAAAGACGACGTTCTCAAAGCGAATATCGCCGCGCAGTTTGGTAGGTCCATTGTAGGGAACCCGGCTCTCCAGCACTTCAGGGGCCTGGTCCAGCACTTCCTGGATG
>Ga0209234_1001008_pt1 | contig 10422 bp, 8 predicted proteins | sample GraSoi013_1_20cm_2_FD_185816 | JGI IMG/M metagenome (GOLD analysis project Ga0209234, IMG submission 185816) | Grasslands soil microbial communities from the Angelo Coastal Reserve, California, USA - Sample 08_20_2013_1_20cm (SPAdes) (version 2) | ecosystem: Environmental > Terrestrial > Soil >... | reverse complement strand
TCTCGACGCGGCATTCGGCCAGGTCCAGCGCCGGGTGCTCTGGTGGCGCCGGGCCACCGAGATCTGAGGGGCATGGTGATGGACGGCACGCTCGCCTGCGTGGGCCTGACCAAGGTGTGGAACGAGGGCACCGACCGCGAGGTGGCCGCGCTGAGCGACATCGACGTGGAGGTCCGCGCGGGCGAGTTCCTCGTCGTCATCGGGCCGAGCGGCTGCGGCAAGAGCACGCTGCTCAAGCTGCTGGCCGGCCTGGAATCGCCGACGGCGGGCGCGCTGCTCCACCACGGGCAGCCGATCACCGGCCCGCACGTCGATCGCTCGCTGATCTTCCAGCAGCCCTCGCTCTATCCCTGGCTCTCCGCGAGGGACAACGTCGCCTTCGGGCTCAAGCTGCAGGGCGTGGGCCGTCAGGAGCGGCGTGGCCGTGCCGACGAGTTCCTGCGCCAGGTCGGCCTGCGCGAGTTCGCGTCGAAGCTCCCGCACGAGCTGTCGGGCGGCATGCAGCAGCGGGTGGCCATCGCGCGCGCGCTCTGCGTGGGTGCCGAGATCCTCTTGATGGACGAGCCGTTCGCGGCGCTCGACGTGCAGACGCGCTACCAGATGCAGACGTTCCTGCTCGACATCTGGCGCGGCTCGGGCAAGACGGTCGTCTTCGTCACCCACCACATCGACGAGGCCGTCTATCTGGCGGATCGCGTGGTCGTGCTCACGGCGCGCCCCGGCCGTGTGCTGGATAGCGTGCCGATCGACATGCCGCGGCCGCGCAGCGTGATCGGCCCGGAGTTCGAGCGCTATCGCGCGCACTTCGTCGAGCGGCTCCGGGCCGAGGTGGCGCGCGCCTTCGAGGAGCAGGAGCTCGTCGAGATGCTCGACACGCGCATCAAGTGAGTCGTGCGAGCCGCAGGACGCCCGCGGGGGCTGGGGCCCCGCCGTCCGAGGTGAGCATATGAAGGGGAGCACGGGCATGGCATCGTCGCTGATCCGCGGGAAATACGTCATCACGAAGGTCACCAGCCGCACCGAGGCCGAGGTCATCGCCGACGGCGCCGTCTTCCAGGAGAACGGTATCGTCGTCGAGGTCGGCCGCTACGCGGAGCTCGCGGCGCGGCACCGGCCCGACGCGGTGCTCGGCTCCTCCGATCACGTCGTGGTGCCGGGCTTCGTCAACGGCCATCACCACGTCGGCCTCACGCCGTTCCAGCTCGGCTCCCCGGACTACGCGCTCGAGCTGTGGTTCGCGAGCCGGATGGCCGCCCGCGCGGTCGACCCCTATCTCGACACGCTCTACTCCGCGTTCGAGATGCTGGAGTCCGGCATCACGACGGTGCAGCACCTGCACGGCTGGCGCATCGGCCCGGCCGCGCGGGTGATCGAGGTGGCCGACCGTGTCCTCAGGGCCTACGACGACGTCGGCATGCGCGTGTCGTACTCCTACGCGCTGCGCGACCAGAATCGGCTGGCGTACGAGGCGGACGACGCCTTCGCGGCGCGCTTCCCGGCGCCCGTCTCCGGGCAGCTGCGGGAGTACCTCCGCGCGCAGGCCATCCCGATCGACGACCACCACGGCATCTTCACCGACCTGTGGGAGAAGTGCGGCCGCAACACGCGCCCGCGCGCCCGCGTGCAGCTGGCGCCGGCGAACCTGCACTGGTGCTCGGACGAGGCGCTGGCGGCGCTGCGTGACTGGTCGGCGAAGTACCAGGTCGGCATGCACATGCACCTCGTCGAGACCGCGTATCAGAAGGAATATGCGCGACGCCGCACCGGCGGCACCGCCTTCCGTCACCTCGTGGACCGCGGTCTCGCGGGTCCGAGCCTCACCCTCGGCCACGGCGTTTGGCTCACCGAGGCCGATCTCGATCTCGTCGCGCAGACGGGCACGATGATCTGCCACAACGCCAGCTCGAACCTCCGGCTGCGGAGCGGCGTGGCGCCGCTCAATCACTGGGCGGCGCGCGGCGTGAAGGTGGCGATCGGTCTGGACGAGGCGGGCATCAACGACGACCGCGACATGCTGCAGGAGATGCGCCTCGTGCTGCGCCTGCACCGCGTGCCCGGCATGGACGACGTCGTGCCCACGTCGCCCCAGGTCTTCCGCATGGCCACGGAGGACGGCGCGGCCACCACGCCGTACGCCGGCCACATCGGAACGCTCCAGCCTGGCCGCGCCGCCGACGTCGTCCTGCTGTCGTGGCCGCAGATCGCGCATCCGTACCTCGATCCGGATACCGCCGTCGTCGACGCCGTCGTGCATCGCGCGAAGACGTCCGGCGTCGCGCTCGTGATGGTGGCGGGCGAGATCGTGCTGCGCGACGGGCGCTTCACACGGATCGACAAGCAGGCGGTGCTGGCGGAGCTCGCCGCGTCGCTCCGCGCGCCCCTCACACCCGAGGAAGACGCGCGCCGCCGACTCTCGCGCGAGGTGTTCCCCGTGGTGAAGCGCTTCTACGACGGCTGGCTCGACGAGGGCGCGCGCGTGCCGTACTATCGGCCGAGCTCGCGCGTGTAACATCCGGGCGCTGACGGAGGATCGCATGGTGTTCGATACCGTGATCCGCAATGCCACGGTCGGGACCGCCGCCGACGTCTTCGCGGCCGACATCGCGATCTCTGGAGGCGTGATCACCGCCCTCGGCCGGTCTCTCGGTCCCGCGCGCCGTGACATCGATGCCGCCGGACGCTACGTCCTTCCCGGCGGGATCGACACCCACTGCCATCTGGACCAGCCCATGCGCGGTGGGGTCACCCTGGCCGATGACTTCCTGTCGGGCTGCATCTCGGCCGCGCACGGCGGGACGACGACGGTGGTGCCGTTCGCGTGCCAGCTGCAAGGACAGAGCGTGCGGGCGGCGGTGGAGGATTACCATCGACGGGCGAAGGACAAGCCCGTCATCGACTACGCCTTTCACCTGATCATCTCGGATCCCACCGAGCGCGTCCTCCGCGACGAGCTGCCGGCGCTGATCCGGGAGGGCTACACGTCCTTCAAGATCTACATGACGTACGAGACGCTGCGGTTGAGCGACCGGCAGATCATCGCCGTCCTCGCGGTGGCACGCGGCGAGGGCGCCCTGGTGATGGTGCACGCGGAGAACGCCGACTGCATCACGTGGCTCACCGAGGAGCTGGAGAAGGCCGGCCGCACCGCGCCGTACTATCACGCGGCGTCGCGGCCGCTCGCCGTCGAGCGCGAGGGCACGCACCGCGCGATCACGATGTCGGAGATCGTCGACGTCCCCATCCTGCTCGTGCACGTCTCGGGCGCGGAGGCGGTCGAGCAGATCCGCTGGGCGCAGGGACGCGGCCTCCGCATCTTCGCCGAGACCTGCCCGCAGTATCTCGTCCTCACGGCCGAGCACCTCGACGCACCCGGCTTCGAGGGCGCGAAGTTCATCTGCAGCCCGCCTCCGCGCGACGCGGCGAGCCAGGAGGCGGTCTGGAACGGGCTCGCGACGGGCGTCTTCGCCACGTTCTCGTCGGACCACGCGCCGTTCCGCTTCGACGACCCGGCGGGCAAGAAGCGGCACGGTGACGGCGCGCCGTTCACCAAGGTGCCCAACGGCGTGCCGGGACTCGAGACACGGCTGCCGATCCTCTTCTCCGAGGGCGTCAACAAGGGACGGATCGATCTCGCGACCTTCGTCGCGCTCACGGCGACCAATCCGGCGAAGCTCTACGGCCTCTATCCGCGGAAGGGCACCATCGCCGTGGGGTCGGACGCCGACCTCGTGATCTGGGACAGCGAGCGGGAGGTCACGATCACCAACGATCTCCTGCACCACAACTGCGACTACACGCCCTACGAAGGCATGCGGGTGCGCGGCTGGCCGGCGCTCGTCCTCTCACGCGGTGAGGTCGTGGTCGACGAAGGCAAGCTGACGGCAGAGCCCGGGCAAGGACACTTCTTGAAGTGCGAGCGCCCCGTTCCGGCGAAGCCGCCGAAAGGCATGGAGCCCGGCTCCGAATAGTGGAGGGTCACGATGTCGAAGGCGATAATTAATCCCCTCTCGGCGGCCAAGCCGCCCTCACACTGAGCTCCCGAAGACTGCGCCTCGCGTGACGAGGCAAAGGGCGTGTTTGTCGGCGGCACGGATTGGTTCCTATCCTCGAGTCTCGACCGCCGCGCGCTCCTCAAGGGGGCGAGCAGCGCAGCGTTCGGACTGCTCGCTTCCGCCTGCGGATCATCCAGTCCGACCACGTCTCCTTCCGCTGGCAGCTCGAGCGGCAGAGGCGGGCGTGCCTCGGAGACGAGTACGGCCCCCGTGCGATCGGCAGCGGCGGCCGGCGCCGCAGAAAGCCGCGAAACAGTATACGTCTTCAACGTCGGCTCGAAGGATGTCACGCTGATCGACGTCGCCAACCGCCAGGTGCGCGAAACCCGACCGCTCGGCGCCTCGGTGCGCTGGTTGTCCAACGAGCAGACGTACTGGGACGGGGCACGGATCTGGACCTACGACTTTCCCAACGATCAAGTCCAGGCAATCGCCATCGATCCGAGGCAGGTGGCCATCACCAAGACGATCGCCGGGCTCGGCAAGGGTCCCGGCCACAGTCTGGTCGTGCTACCCGATAAGAAGAAGGCCGCGGTCAACGTCGCGGGGGACAACCTCATCGCGTTCCTCGACCTCGAGCACGGCAGCGTGGACTCCACGCTCCAGACCGGAGCATTCCCCTGAGACCTCCACCTGACGCCGGACGGTCGGTTCGGCTTCACACCGGAACGCGAGGCGGACACGGTCTCGAAGATCGACATGGCGAGCCGAAGACTGGTCAAGACCGTTTCCTTCCCCGCCCGCAGCAAGCCGCACATGCTGCGCGTGTCTCCCGACGGGAAAGAGGTGTGGGTACAGACCGCCGAAACGAACACGAACGTGGTTCTCGACGCCTCCGATCTGTCGGTGCTCTCGACGGAGCCGACGGGAAAGCAACCGGTGACGAACGCGTGGACGCGCGATCGGCGCTACTCGGTCGTGACCAATGGCCAGGACACCTTCGCCCAGATCTTCGACGCGCGGACCTTCAAAGAAGTGAAGCGCCTGACGATCGGCGAGGGCGGCTCCAACATCGGGTTCAGCAGGGACGGCCGGACGGCCTTTATTGCGGTGCGCGGTGCGAACGACGTAGCCGTGATCGACGTCGGGAAGCTGGCGCTGGCAAGCCGGATCAGGGCGGGGACGGAGCCTCAGGGCCTGATCGTTCGTTGATCACAGGTGAAAAGGGGGCGCGCGGCTCCTGGCGCGCAGCGAGTCGTGATTTCGTGCTGGCATCGAGGGTGCGGTTCGTGATCTAAGGGATATCATGCCAAAGGCTGCCATCACCGCGACCGGCCACTATGTTCCGCCCGACGTCTATCCGAACGCGTGGTTCGAGCAGCGACTGGATACGACGGATGCCTGGATTCGCGCGCGCACCGGAATCGTCGAGCGGCGCTTCGCGTCGGAGGGCGGTGTCTCCGACCTCGCGCTACCGGCGGCGCGCCGATGTCTCGAGATGCGGGGCATCGAGGCGGCCGCGCTCGATTGCATCATCGTCGCGACGATGACGCCTGACCGGCCGATTCCATCGACGGCGGCAATCCTGCAAGCCAAGCTCGGGGCGATCAACGCGTGGGGCTTCGACCTCGCCGGCGCGTGCTCGGGCTTCGTGTACGCGCTGGTGACGGCGACAAAGCTGGTGGAGGGCGGCGCGGCCCGCCGCGTCCTCGTCTGCGGCGCGGATCGCATGTCGAGCGTCGTGGATCCGACTGACCGGGCCACGGCCGTGCTCTTCGGTGACGGCGCCGGTGTCGTCCTGGTGGAGATGAGCGAGGACGACGAGGTCGGCGTCTTCGAGCACGTCTGCCACATGGACGGCGAGGGGGCGGCGGCGCTCTATATTCCGGCCGGGGGCAGTCTCATCCCTGCCGGCGCCGAATCCGTGGCGCACCGGCGGCACTTCGTGGTCCAGGACGGCGCCACGGTGTTCAAGGCCGCCGTCGTCGGCATGGCGGAGGTCACCGAGGAGCTGCTCAAGCGCGCGGATCTCACATTGGATGACGTGGCCTGGATGGTGCCGCACCAGGCGAATCGCCGGATCATCGAGGCCGTCGCCAGGCGGCTCGGCCTGCCGCTGGAGCGCGTCGTGATCAACCTCGACCGCTACGGCAACACGGTGGCGGCGACGATTCCACTCTGTCTCTCCGAGTGGCATGCTGACGGACGCTTGGCCTACCGCGACCGTATCGTGCTTGCGGCCTTCGGCGCCGGCTTCACCTCGGGCGCCGTCTATCTGCGCTGGGCGATCGGCGCCTAGGGCGACGCTGGTCACGCCGACGCCCTGCAGTACGAGGGCACCCAGCTCTTCTCGAGCATCTCGGGCGCGATGGTGCTGTAATCAAACGCCTTCCCGTCGCGCACCATCTGGTCGACGTTGAAGAGTAGTCTCGTCTCGGGAATGTCGCGGAAGAACGCCCGGTACATCGACTCCACCATGAGGCGAGCCGCGCGCAGCCCGAGGGGGCCGAGGAAGTTCCGCCGCTGGCCAACGTGGGCCACTTCGTCGGTCATGACTTCTCGCAGGAGCGTGCGGACGCGCTCACGGGCCTCCGGCTCGTCGGCGAGGATGTCGTCCAGAACGCCGTCGATATGCGCGTACACGGTCAAGCCCATCAGCTCGCTCACGAAGGCGGGCGGGGCGAGCATCGCTTCGGGGAACATGGGGAAGAGACGGTACATGCGGCTCATCCACTTCCCGAGCGGCACCCATTCCACCTGGTCGAGATGAAACGTCCGGAAGATCTCCTGGAACAGCCGCATGTGACTGAATTCCTCGCAGAGGTGATAGAGCCCGATCTTCGCGATCATCGAGCTCGACTCGGTGATCGGCTCCGTCCGTCCCCAGGCGGCGGAGATGCCGACGTATTCGTGGCGGGCGAACTTGTAGAGGAAGGTCAGGAGCAGCGTCTTGCGATCGAGGGTCCGGGGATCGTCCTGCATGGTGACGTGGTTGCGATAGAAGCGCGTGGCGTCGGCGAGCGGCCGGCGCGACCGAACGCGATGGGCCTGGAAACCTGCCAGGGTGTCCCGCTTCTTCACGAGATCCTTCTGGCTCTGGAGGATCTCTCCGTCGTGGCCCACCGAATAGGCCCAGTACGCCTCGAAGTTGGCGTGCCTCTCCCGCCGGGTCGCCGACGTGAAGATGGATCGGAATCCGACATCGATCAAGCGCGATCCCATGGCCACTCTTAAGAGTGTAAAGCAGGGGTCATAGGAGACACAGCGCTACCGTGGACGGAACAGTATAGCCAGTCCTGACGTTTGTCCTGCCAAACGAGGACGCTCGAAATTAGTCAGGTTCAGGTGCAACCGGATGACTCCCCGCGCACTCTAAACGATGGGGGAGTCCGGCGCCCCGCTCGGCGGGGCGGTACGCAGCTCCGGTGCACGCGAAATGTGCAAGCGAGTCGTTGAGGGCCTGTCCAGGAGGCAGGCGAGCCGATGGGTAGAGCGTCCGCGCCGACGGAATCACCCCTCGGGGATCTTCTCGCCTGCGTGGCCGCATTCGGACGATCGCTGCAGGAGAAATTCGACCCGCAGCACTTTTTAGCCGACTTCTCCGCGAGCGCACAGAGGCTCGTTCCACACGATCGAGTCATCATCGACTACCTCGAGGACGACGGACGTACCTTCACCGTATTCGCCGAGCATGCGGGAAGCGGCCCCGCGGTGTTCCAGGGCCGTTATACGACCGACTTCGATACGAATGGGCGATACGCGGTGGACGAGTGGGACCTCGGGCCCGTCTTCGCGGGCGGTGTGCTCCTCATCGAGGACGTGGAGCGCGACCCGCACATGCCGGACAAGCCCATTGCGCGGGCGCGGCTGCTGGAGGCGGGTGTCCGGGCGCGCATCGCGGTGCCGATCTACGCGGGCGGCCGCGTCGTCGGCCTGCTCGCCGTGTCCAGCTTTGCTCCGGGCGTCTATACGGACGCTCATGCTGGGGCGTGTCGGCAGATCGCCGATCTGATCGGCCCGTTCGTGCAGGGCATGGTGCTCTTTCAGCGCGAGCACCGCCGCCGCGCGCGCCTGCAGGCGATCACGGCGCTGGCGCCGATTCTCGGCACGAGCCTGAAGGTGGGTGATTTCCTCGAGCGTCTCGGCGAGGCCTTGCGGCCGGTGCTCGATTTCGACGCCATGGCGATCCGTGTGGTGAACGCGGCCAGCCACGCCCTCGAGCTCGTCGGCGTGCTCGATGCCGAGGAAGGCGCGCAGTACGCCGACATGGCAGCGCCCGAGGAGTACTCCACGTCGCGCCGGATCGTCCGGGGCGAGACGATCTTGATCCGCGATGCCGAGCGTGAGCTCGACCCCGACCGGGCCGGCGATCGGCGGATTCTCGCGCGGGGCCGGCGGTCCCTCCTCATCGTGCCGCTGGTACTCGGTGAGCGCCTCGAGGGCTACATGTACTTCGCGAAGCGGCTCCCCGACTCCTACGGGGAGGCCGACGCCGAGGTCGCGCAGGCGCTCGCCGCGCAGATCGTGAACGCGATGCAGCACCAGCGGCTGGCCGAGGAGCAGCAGCGCGCGGGTGCCGCCGAGGCGAGAGCGCGGCATCTGCAAGTACGGGTCGAATCGCTGCGAACCGCGCTCGGCGACCGCGACGACTTCTCTCACATCATCGGCCGGGCGCCGGCGTTCCTCGACGCACTCGAGCAGGCCAGGAGAGTGGCGGCGACCGAAACGACGGTGCTGCTGACGGGCGAGAGCGGCACGGGGAAGGAAGTCGTCGCCCGGGCCATTCACCACGGGAGCCCGCGCAAGGACGGTGCGTTCGTCACCGTGAATTGTGCGGCGCTGCCGGAGACGCTGATCGAGTCGGAGCTGTTCGGACACGAGCGGGGGGCCTTCACGGGCGCTGACCGGCTCCAGCGTGGCCGCTTCGAGCTCGCCGAGGGGGGCACGCTGTTCCTCGACGAGATCGGCGAGCTGGCTCCGGTGGTGCAGGCGAAGCTGTTGCGCGTGCTGCAGGAGCGGCAATACGAGCGCGTGGGGGGAACGGCGTTGCTCGAGGCCGACGCACGCCTGATCACGGCGACGAATCGCGACCTCGAGCAGGCGGTGGCGGAGGGACGGTTCCGCGAAGACCTTTACTACCGCCTCGCGGTCTTCCGCGTGCATCTGCCGCCGCTGCGCGAGCGCGGGGACGACGTCGTGCTGCTCGGACAGCATTTCGTGCGTGAGCTCGGAGCCAGGGCCGGCAAGGGTGAGCTCGGACTCAGCGGCGCTGCCCGCGAGGTGCTCCTCACGCATCGGTGGCGGGGCAACATCCGCGAATTGCAGAACGCCGTCGAGCGGGCGCTCATCGTCTCCGACGGCGGGCTCATCACGGCCGAGCAGCTCGGCATCACGGTGACGCGGGCGGCGGTCGCCGAGGCTGCGACGCGCGTGGGGGGGTCGGAGTCCGGCGTGGCCGTGGCGCCCCGGCCGGTCGGGGAGTCACTCGCCGATCTCGAGCGCCGCACGATTATCGACGCGCTCGCGCGCGTGCACGGCAACAAGTCTCGCGCGGCGGCCGCGCTCGGCGTCAGTCGGACTCAGCTCTACACACGCCTCAAGCGGTTCGGCCTTGCCGACTGACCGTTCGATCCCGCGCACCGGTGTGCGAGACCGCACACTGCGCTGCGTGTCGCGACGCGGGCAATACGCCCGACGTCCGTAACCCCTCGATTTCTCGTTGGACTCCCGGCGCGGCGATCCGGCAGGCCTGATGCACCTCTAACCCGGCCGGGAGGAATGATGATGGGTCAGCAGACGGTCGGATTGTCCATGTCCGCGATGTCGCCCGAGAGGCCGCGGCCGCCCGTTCGCGTCGAGCGCGATCAAGCGCTGATCGAGGCGTTGCGGGGCCGCGAGCCGGCGTCGGCGGAGCGCCTCGTCGAGACCTATGGCGAGCGCGCCTATCGTCTGGCCATGCGCATCACCCGGAACCCGCAGGACGCGGAAGAAATCGTCCAGGACGCGCTGTGGACGATCATGCGAAAGATCGACACGTTCCGCGGGGAGGCGGCCTTCGGGTCATGGCTCTACCGGATCGTCGCGAACGCCGCCTATCAGAGGGTTCGCGGGGATCGGCGCCGCCGTTCCGAGATCTCGCTCGACGAGGTCCTGCCCATGTTCCACGAGGACGCCGAGTACGCGCCGACGAGCGTCGATTGGTCGCCGGCGCTCAACGATCCGGCGCGCCAGAGCGAGCTGCGCCGGGTGCTGACCTCGGCGATGAATGCGCTCCCGGAGGATTATCGGACGGCGATCGTGCTTCGCGACGTGGAAGGATTCTCGACCATCGAAGTCGCGCAGACGTTGGGGCTCAGCGTCGCGAACGTGAAAACTCGCGTGCACCGTGGCCGGTTGTTCCTGCGCAAGCGCCTGGCCGAGTACGCCTCGG
>Ga0209234_1001007_pt1 | contig 10425 bp, 10 predicted proteins | sample GraSoi013_1_20cm_2_FD_185816 | JGI IMG/M metagenome (GOLD analysis project Ga0209234, IMG submission 185816) | Grasslands soil microbial communities from the Angelo Coastal Reserve, California, USA - Sample 08_20_2013_1_20cm (SPAdes) (version 2) | ecosystem: Environmental > Terrestrial > Soil >... | reverse complement strand
GGTCTATCCTCCCCAGCTACAACCCACGCCTGCCGATGTGCAGGCAGCCGCCGATTTGCTCGAGCGGGCCGGCATCGGCCACACGAGACCGCTGATCGCGATCGCGGCTGGCTCGATTTGGGGCAGTAAGCGCTGGCCGTACTACCAGGACCTCGCCCGACAGGTGACGGAAGGTGCCGATGTTGTCGTGGTGGGCGGGCCGGACGATGTCGTTTGGGGAGACGAAATCGTGCGGGCGGCGGAGGACGGCGCAGGGCGGCGAAAAGTCGTCAACGCTTGCGGCAAGCTCACGCTGCGCCAATCCGCGGCGCTGATCGGTCGGGCGGCGCTGGTCGTCACGAATGACAGCGCGCCGCTGCACCTCGCGACGGCAATGGGGACTCCCATTGTCGCCGTGTTCGGTCCTACCGTGCCGGAGTTTGGTTTCGGACCACTACGCGCGGGAGACGTGTCGTTGGGAATCGAGGGACTGCAATGCCGGCCGTGCTCATCGCATGGGCCGCCTGCGTGTCCATTGGGCCATCATCGTTGCATGCGCGAGCTGACGGTCGCAGCCGTGCTCGCCGCAATCGAGGAGACCGGTGCGCTACGTCGTCGGCGTTGACGTCGGGGGAACGAATCTCGTGGCCGGAACGATCGCGGAGGACGGCTCCGAGATCCTGGGCGTCGTTTCCGAACCCACGATGTCCGCGCAAGGTGCGGATGCCGTCATCTCGCGGATCGTGAAGCTCGCCAAGGCGTCGATTGCCGAGTCGGGGAAAAAGGTTGAGGGGGTAGGAATCGGTTCGCCCGGTCCGCTCGACACCAAGACGGGCATCGTCCTGCTGACTCCCAACCTCGGCTGGACGAACATGCCGCTCCGGGATCGCGTTGGCGATGTCCTCAAGCTGCCGGCGACGCTGGATAACGACGCCAACTGCGCGATCTTCGGCGAGTGGTGGCGTGGCGCGGCGCGCGGCGCCAAGTACGTGGTGGGCCTGACACTCGGCACCGGGATCGGCGGCGGCATCGTCATCGACGGCGAGATCTATCACGGCGCCACGGACCTGGCGGGCGAATTCGGCCACGTGACGATCGACGCGAATGGGCGCCACTGCAAATGCGGCAACTACGGCTGCATCGAGGCGTACGCGTCGGGGCCCGCGATCGCGGAGCGCGCGATCGAAGGTATCCAATCGGGCGCCGAGACGTCGCTGGCGCAGTACGTGAAGAACGATCTTTCCCAAATCACCGCCCAGATCGTGTACGAAGCGGCCAACGACGGTGACGAATGGGCGCTCGAGGTCGTGCGCGAGACTGCTTCTCTGCTCGGCGCCGCGGTGGCGAGCTTCCTGAATATCTTCAACCCCGAGGTCGTCGTGATCTGCGGCGGCGTCACGCAGGCCGGAGACAAGCTATTCCATCCGCTGCGCAGTGAGGTGAAGCGACGCGCGTTCAAGCCGGCATGGGAAGCCTGCAAGATCGTGCCGGGGACGCTTCCTGGTACCGCCGGCGTGTACGGGGCGGCGGGCGTGTTCATCCAAAAACATTGGGGACTCCGCTGAAGCGACTGGGTGTTATTGGGTCGCTGGTCTGGGACACGATCTACGGACGGGATCCCGCACAGGCCGCGGTGCAAGAGTGGGGCGGGATCGCTTACGCGCTCGCCGCGCTCGATGCGACACTCGGGGAGGACTGGGAAATCGTCCCGCTCATCAAAGTTGGTCGGGACCTCGCAGCGCGGGCGAACGAGTTCCTTCGCAGTCTGCGCCGCACACCGCACGCCGCACGCTTTATGGAAGTCCCGGAGCCGAACAATCGCGTCACCTTGCGCTACGAGTCAACCGAACGGCGCTGCGAACAAATGACCGGCGGAGTCCCACCCTGGACATGGCCCGAGTTGGGACCATTGGTGCGCGACCTCGATGCTCTGTACGTCAATTTCATCTCCGGCTTCGAAATGAATCTCGAAACCGCGCAGCTCTTGCGCCGTGGCTTTCCCAGATTCATGTATGCCGACTTGCACAGCCTTTTTCTGGGTAAGCAAGCGGACGGGATGCGCGTGCCGCGCGCGTTGCCGGAGGCACCGACCTGGTTCGGCTGCTTCGATGTCATCCAGCTCAACGAAGACGAGATGAGCCAGCTGGGCAGCGATCCCCTCGCGATTGCCGCCGATGCGTTGCGGCAGGGCTGCACGACGCTGTGTGTCACATTGGGCAAACAGGGGGCGGCCTACTTTACGGGCGAGCCGATTCGGACCGCACGCATCCCCGCTCCCGCCGTACATCCGCCGGCATTCGCACAGGAAATCGATCCGACCGGCTGTGGCGACGTCTTCGGCGGTACGGTGGCCGCGGCGTTGCTCGGCGGTGCGTCACTCGAAGACGCATTGCGCGCCGGCACACAGCTCGGCACCAGGAATTTGAGCCACCGCGGGGCAAGCGGTCTGCGCGATCACCTGATGGGCAAACTGTCCGTGGCATGACGCGGCTCGTCGAAGTGCCGACGCAGTTCGACGACCGCTCCTTCGACCAATTCGCCGCGGCGTACGCGCAGGCGCGGGACGGTGAGCGACTGCTGTTCGATGCGCATGCCGCGGAATGGGCATCGCCCTATGGCCTGGTGGGTCTACTCGCGGCCGGCGAATCTGCCGCCCGCAAGGGCGAGCGGCCGCTGCTGACGGCGCCCGCGAATCCCGAGGTCGGGAGTTACTGGGCGCGCGCCGGATTCTTCCGCGAGGCCGCCGACCTGTTCGAGATCCACGGCAAGGTCCCGAAAACAAAACCGGCGGTCGAGAGCGACGTGCTGCTGCCCGTGACGCCCGTACGCGCCGCCGAGGACGTGCACGCGGTGGTGAGCACGATCCAGCAGCGCGCGTCCGCCATTCTCACCTCCGAGCTGGGACTCGATCCGAAAGCGACGATGGGATTCGCTATGGCGCTTTCGGAGTCTTGTCAGAATATTGTGGAGCACGCCGGCACCGGCGGGTGGGTTGCGGTGCAGGCGTACAACTGGCGGCGCAAGCTGGCGCGCCGCGTGGTGGTGATCGCGGTCGCAGACGCCGGCGTCGGCTTTCGGCATTCTCTGGAATCGACGCAGGCCAAGCGCTTTGGTGATCGGTGGGGCGACGCGGCGGCGCTCGAAGCGGCCCTGGTGCAGGGCGTGAGCCGGTTCCGCGATCCCGGTCGAGGACAAGGCCTGGCCGGGATCAGGCGCTATCTCGCCCGGTGGGACGGCAAGATCGCGATTCGCAGCGGCAGCGCCCGCATCGCCATCGTGCCGCGTTGGGACGACGACGTACCGCTCAAAGACGCATTGCCTGCGTTTCCGGGTTCGCAAGTATTGCTGATCATTCCGGAGCAAGAGACGGAGAAAGGGTCGTCGAAGCGGTGATTCCTCACATCATGGTGCAGGCAGTCCTCCAGCAGGCGGTTGCCGGTTTCTACACCGACCTCGTCACGCGTCCGACCGGCCGTGCGGTTCGCGAGAACATCGAGCGGGACCTCGTTCCGGGCACCATCGCGGTGATGGATTTCACCGGCGTGGGCTGCCTCGATTATTCCTGCGCCGACGAGATCGTCGCCAAACTGGTGCGCGACAAAGTGAAAGTGTTGCTGCTGCGCGGGCTGACGGACGCGCACCGCGAGGCGATCGAACCAGTGCTCGCGGGCGCTGGCCTGGCGGTCCTGTGCGAACGTCCGGACGGTGTGCTGGAAGGGTTGGGCGCCAGTGAACCCGCGCCGGCGCTGCTGGATGAGCTCGTGGAGCGGCGGCTCGCGGCCCGTAATCCCGGAGGCTCCATCAGACTCACCGCGGCGTGAAACGCCGCCGTCTGGGTCTGTCGACTCGCGCCATTCACGGCGACCCCAAAGCCCGCGCCGACTGGACCGCCGTAGCTCCGCCGCTATACCAGAGCTCCACGTTCACCAATCCCGTCGGATCCACCGCCGAAGTCCTGTACAGCCGTTATGGCAACAACCCCAATCAGGTCGATATCGGCCGCCGGCTGGCGTTGATCGAAGGCGCCGACGCGGCGCTCTTTCTCGCCAGCGGCATGGCGGCCGCGGCGCTCGCGCACCTCGCGGTGCTGCGCCCCGGCGATCATCTGCTCGCGAGCGAATGGATCTATGGCGGCGTGTACCGGCTGTTTCGTGAAGAATTCGGCAAGCTCGGGATCGACGTCTCGTTCGTGAATCCCACGCAGTCGCGCACCTGGAAGCGCGCGATGCGCAAGACCACGCGCGCCGTCTTTCTCGAGACACCGACCAATCCGTTGATGCGCGTCATCGATCTCGAGCCGATCGCCGCGCTCTGCAAGGAAGAAGGACTCGCGCTGATCGTGGATTCGACGTTCGCGTCGCCCGTGAATTTCCGGCCGCTCGAGCACGGCGCCGACATCGTCATCCATTCGGCGACGAAATACCTGAACGGCCATAGCGACGTCATCGCGGGGGTCGTCGCGGGCACCGATCAGGTCGTCGAAGAGGTCCGGCGGCTGATGCAGGTGTGGGGCCAAGCCATCGATCCGTTCGCCGCCTGGTTGATCGATCGCGGGTTGCGCACGCTGGTCGTGCGCGTGCAGCGCCAGAACGAAATCGGCATCGCGGTCGCCGAGTGGTTCGCAAAGCAGGACGCGATCACCAAAGTGCACTATCCCGGGCTGCCGTCGCATCCGGATCACGAGCTCGCCAAGCGGACATTGGGGGGCTTCGGCGGCATGTTGGGCATCGAGCTCAAGGGCGGCGTGCGGGCTGCCGAGCGGTTCCTCAAGTCGCTGACGATCGCCGCGCATGCGCCAAGTCTCGGGGGCGTCGAGACGCTCGTTTCCGAACCGCGGCTGACGTCGCACGCGAGTCTCACGGCGGAACAGCGTGCCCAGGCTGGCATTCCCGACGGATTCCTGAGATTTTCCCTGGGACTGGAGGATCCCGATGATCTCATCGCGGACTTCGCCCAGGCCCTGGCGCGGCACTAAGTGATCAAGTTCAGCAACGTCTTCAAGGCCTTCCCCAAGGGCGGCCTGGCGCTCAAGGACATCTCGTTCCATATCGCCAAGGGGGAATTCGCCTTTCTGACCGGCCACTCCGGCGCGGGCAAGTCGACCGTCATGAAGTTGATCTATGCCGACGAACGCCCAACGTCGGGAGAAGTGCGCGTCTCCGGATACAATGTGAATGAGATGCGCCCGCGTGACGTCCCCCTACTCCGCCGCAAGCTCGGCATCGTCTTCCAGGATTTCCGGCTGCTCGAGGACCGGACCGCCGAGGAGAATGTCGCCTTTGCGCTCGAGGTGACGGGCGCACGCTCGTCCACCATCGCGGCCCGCGTGATGCGCGTACTCACGCAGGTCGGTCTCGCCGCCAAAGCGCAGGCCTATCCGCGCGAGCTGTCGGGCGGCGAGCAGCAGCGTGTCGCGATCGCGCGCGCGCTGGTGAACGAACCGACGGTGCTGCTGGCCGACGAGCCCACCGGCAATCTCGACGAACGCGCCACGCGCGGCGTGTTCCAGCTGCTGCGCGACATCAACGCCAGCGGCACCGCCGTCGTCATGGCGACGCATGACCTCGACATCGTGCGGCAAGCTCCCTACCGCGTGATCGAGCTACAGGAAGGCGCGCTCGTCTACGATTCCGCCGTCGATGAGCCGCGCGATCAGATGGCGACACCATGAACCTCACCTTCCGTGAAGCGATGCTGACGTTCAAACGGGCGCCATTGCTCTCCGCCCTCTCGGTCACGACTATCGCGTTCTCGCTGTTTGTGCTCGGCCTATTCGGGTTGGTCGTAGTGAACCTGCAGGATGCGTTGCACAGCGTGGAAGAACGCGTCGAGATCGTCGCGTACATCCTCCCCGGCACCCCCATCGAAGCCACCGCGCAGGCGCTCAAGGATGTCGAGGCCTTTCCCGAGGTCCAAACCGCGATGTATGTGTCCGAAGAAGAAGCCCTCACCCGCGCCCGCGCCGAGCTGGTCGAGTTTCGCGACGTGTTGCGTGAGTTGGAACGCAATCCCCTGCCCGCCTCGATCGAGGTCAAGCTCAAGCCTGGATTCCGCGACGCCGATCATGTCGCGGCCGTCGCGGAACGGATGAGCGGCTTCGGCTTTATCGACGACGTCCGTTTCGGACGAGACTGGGTGGAACGGCTCGACCGGCTGCGGCAGCTCGCGGCCGCGGTGGGCATTGTCGTCGGTGCGGCGTTCGCGGTGGTGGCGATCATCATCATCGGCACCACGATCCGGATGGCGGTGCTGCAACGCGGTCGGGAGATCGCGATCATGCGGCTCGTCGGGGCGACCGACGGGTTCGTCCGCCGGCCGTTTCTGCTTCAAGGCGCGATCAAGGGACTGCTCGGCGGGGCGGTCGCGCTCGGGCTTTCGTTCGCCGCCTATCTGCTCATCAATCGCTACCTCCTGCAGTCATCGTTCTTCACGCAGGAAGAAGCGCTCGCGATCGTGGCCTTCGGCGCCATCATCGGGTTGCTCGGGAGTGCGACGAGCGTAGGGCGGCACTTGAAACGGGTATGATGAACGGGGAGCACGGAGCACGGAGCAGGGAGCACACTTCATCAAGGCGCGGACTGCTCCGTGCTCCCTGCTCCATTGCGTTGTTCGGGTCTTTACTTGCAGGGCCGGTTCTCGCCCAACGTCCTACGTATCAGCAACAGATGCAAGAAAACCAGCAACGATTGGAAGGCATCCGCCGCGAGCGTTCCGAAGTCGAGCAAGAGCTGGCGCGGCTCCGGACGCAGGCACACTCGCTCTCAGACGAAATCGCCAACATCGAGCAGCAAAAGCAGACCACCAACCTTATCGTCAACGAGCTCGACCGGCAGATCACGGGGCTGGGCGGGCAGATCGATCAGATCACGGTGGACCTGTTGATCGCGCAGGACGCGTTGCTGGAGAAGGGCGCCGTGCTGGAGCGGCGGTTGGTCGACATCTACAAGCGCGGCGCGCTCTACAGCTGGCAGGTCCTGTTCGCGGCTGAGAGCTTCGGCGATCTGCTGTCGCGCTACAAGTATTTGTATCTCGTGAGTCGCCAGGACCGCCTGCTGACCAATGACATGCACAAGCTGCGCGATCGTGTCGCGCGCCAACGGCAGCTCCTCGTCGACGCGCGCGAGGCGCTCGGACGGCGCAAGCGCGAGCGCACGGACGAGCTGGATCGCTATCTCACGCTCGAACGGGAACGGCAGACAAACTTGCAGGACACGCGGCGCAGCGCGCGCCAGGCGGAGCAGCGGATCTCACGGCTCGATAAGGACGAGCGCTCGCTCAATGACCGAATCGATGCCCTGGAACGCGCTCGCCGGGACGCGGAAGCTCGGGGAGTCACGGCGACGACCGGCTCGATCAGTACGGCCGACCTCGGTGGGCTCGACTGGCCGGTCGAAGGTTCGATCATCTATCCCTTCGGCACGACCACAGGCCCGAACAACACGCGCATCCCGCGTCACGGAATCGGGATCAAGGCGCCCGTCGGCGCGTCGGTCCGCGCCGTCGCGGCGGGCACGGTGAGCCTGGCCGGTCCCCTCGGCCTCTACCTCACGACGGTGCTGCTCGATCACGGCGGCGGCTATTACACCTTCTATGCCTATCTGAACGACGCCACCGTGCGGCAAGGCGACCACGTCATTCGCGGTCAAGTCATCGGACACGTCGGCGGCGAATCGAGTGATGAGGGTCCGCACCTGCATTTCGAGATTCGCGGCCAAGGCGGGATCGCGCTGGATCCCGGCAATTGGCTGCGCGCTTCCCGCCCCCGTCGTTAGCTAGCGCGCTTCTCCTGCAATCGCGATGTGATCGGGGGCTCCTTCTTTGGCTGACTGGAGGGCTCCTTCGCCGAGCGTGAAGAGATCCTCCGGTCGCAGTGCCTCACCATGAGGGTACGCGATCACACCGGCCGAGATAGCGGGGGCTTTGGCAGGGCCCAGGTCGGCGAAGGTATGGCGCGCAAACACCTGCCGCAGCCGCTGCACGAAATGGCGCGCCCCCGGCCCATCGGTTTCCGGAAGCACGCAGGCGAATTCATCGCCGCCGTAGCGCGCCACGAAATCGGGAGCGCGAATTTCGCGCTGCAGGATCGCCCCCACTTCGCCGAGCACCCGGTCACCCGCGGCTTGGCCCAATCGCTCGTTGATCTCGCGCAGTTGCTCGATGTCGATCAAGACGAGTGAGAAATGGAGCGAATACCGCCGCGCGCGCTCGAACTCGTCCCGTATGCGGCGGTCGAGGGCATCGAGCGAGGCGCAGCCGGTCAGCTCGTCAGTCGTCCCCGCGCTGATCTGCCGGCGATAGATGGCCGAGCGGCGGTCCTCGTTTTCCAGGACGCGCGCGGCCGCCTGCGCGATCGTGTTGGCGAACGCCACGTCCTCGGGCCGCAGCTGGGGATCGCCCTTCTCCGTCCGCAGGAAGAACACACCGGCCGCTCGACCCTGCACAAACACGGGCAGCGCCACCGCCGACTGCACGTTGACGTCGATCTGCTGCTGGGTCCAATGCTTCCGGATCGCGGCAAACAACGGATGGTTGTGCACATCCTGGATCACGACCGGCCGCTCGGTGCGGATCGCTTCCTGGATCTCGGGATAGCGCTCGAGGTCGACCCGGAGATCGCGAATCGCCGGGTTTTCGTACACTGCGACGACGCGCCCTTTATCCTCACCCGGCGCCGTCAGCACGAACGAGCAATGCGACAGCCCGAACGCCTGGCCGACTCGACGCACCAATGTTTGGAAGATTTCGTCGGCACGCAGCGCCGCCGAGACTTCCTGAAAGATGTCGAACAGGAGATCGCGAGCGCGGAGCGCTTCCTGCGCTTCGCGCACCTCGGATCGCACCCGCACGTGCGTGTCGAGCCGGGCGCGCAACTCGGGGAGATGCACCGGCGCGATCAGTACATCGCGAGCGCCCGCGAGCAGCGCTTCCGTGGCTGCCTCCGCGCCGCCGGCTGCGACGATCACGAATACCGGCGCGCCGCCATAGGCCGGCCGACTCAGCAGCGCGCGCACTTCGTCGGCGATGTTCTTGATCCCCGGAGGCGCGGTGTAGAGCAGCAGATCAGGAGGAGGCGATGACTGTGAAGATTCTTCGGTGACCTGAAAGCCGGCGCGCACCAGCAAGCGCTCGAGTCCTTCCGGACGAGCCGCGGCATTGCCGATCAAGAGGATGCGGTGACGAACGAGGTCCGGCAGAAGCCGTCTTCCGCGCTGGGGGCGGGCCCAAGCTATAGTTCAGCCGATGCAGCGGCAAGCACATCCGGCTCCGGAAACACTCGGCGCGCGCACGCGCATGGTCATGCGACAGCTCGCGGGCCGCGGCATTCGTGATCAGCGAGCACTCGCGGCGATGCGCTGGGTCCCGCGCGAGTGGTTCTTGCCACCGCATCTGGCGGGCGACGCGTACTCCGATGCACCCCTCCCCATCGGCAGCGGGCAGACGATTTCTCAGCCCTACGTGGTCGCGCTCATGACGGAGCAACTGCAGCCCAGGCGCACCGACCGGATCCTCGAGATCGGAACGGGCTCGGGCTATCAGACCGCGGTCCTCGCCAGGCTCGCTTCCGGCGGTAAGGTCTTCACGATCGAACGGCTTCCCGACCTGTTGGTGGAAGCCGAAGAGCGGTTTCGCCGTCTCGGGCTCACGAACATCGAAACGCGGCTGGGCGATGGCGCGCCGGGATGGGTGGAAGAGAAGCCATTCGACGGCATCATCGTGGCCGCGGCCGCGCCCCGGATCCCAGCACCCTTGGCCGACCAACTCGCCCCCGGCGGCCGGCTGGTCATTCCCATCGGTGACCTCGCCTCACAAGAGCTGGTCATCCTCCAGCGACCCGCGAGTGGCGAGGGGCTGACGCAGCGTCAGATGGGCGGCGTCCGGTTCGTGCCGCTCATCTCCCGACTCGCCTTCACGGACGAGCTCTGATGCTGGGCGCGCACGTCTCGAGCCGCGGCGGGGTTGCCGCCGCCCCTGAGCGTGGCGGCGCCCTGCGAGCGACGGCCATTCAACTCTTTACCAAGACGCCGAACCAGTGGCGGGAGCCGGCGCTTGCGGTCGAGCACATCGGGCGCTTCAAAGACGAAGTCGCGCGTCATCGGCTCGAAACCGTCGTGGCGCACGACAGCTATCTCATCAACCTCGCCTCTCCCGATCCGATGTTGCGCGCGCGCAGCCTCGAGAGCTTCCGGCGGGAGCTCGAGCGGTCGCGCGAACTGGGACTGCGTGCGGTCGTGTCGCATCCGGGGAACTTCATGGACGACCGTGAGGCCGGCCTGTGGCGCAACGCCGACGCGATCACCGAGGCGCTGGAGCGCACGCCGGGCCGCACGCGCTTGCTGCTCGAGGCCACGGCAGGGGCGGGTACGGCGATCGGGTCGACCTTCGAGGAGCTTACGACACTCATCGACCGCATCGGCGCGAGCGTTCGTCCGCGGCTGGGTGTGTGCG